>JAABUQ010000703.1_pt1 | contig 77489 bp, 75 predicted proteins | sample 5560001 | NCBI WGS metagenome assembly JAABUQ01 (sample SAMN10711888, study PRJNA513371) | rock metagenome | isolation source: Antarctica rocks | place: Antarctica: Victoria Land, Finger Mt nord | collected 2015-12-18 | reverse complement strand
TTGCCGAAACGATTGCCTTTCTCTCACAGCTTCTGACACTTCATCCAGGAACAGTGATTGCGACAGGAACGCCCGGTGGCACTGGCTGGGGTCAGGATCCAACGCTTGGAGGAACTGGTCAGACGCCACCTGGATGCTCCCCTGCACGCTACCTCTCTGCAGGGGAGTACGTTGAAAGTGAAATCGAGCAGGTAGGTCGGCTCGATTTCACGGTCGTGGAGAAAGGGAACTGATTGACTCACTCTTGTTGAAGGTGGAGGCCTTACCACTTTACCACACAAAGCCAGGCTCGTAGGATTGGATTACCCCTCGTTTGTTGTTCGATCTGGCTACTCCTCTTGTGTAAGGTGGAAATCCTCGGGCTGGCCAGGATACCGAGACAATCCTCCCGCTGGCCCGAGTTCCTGCGCCTGTATCGAGAGCCGCTTCGCCTTGCGCTCCAGAACGATGGAGATCACATCAACAGCACTCTCCAGATCGAGGATGCCAGTACTCAGGACGAGGTCATACAGATGCGGATCGCTTGGACGACGGTGGTAAAACGTCTCGAGATAGCGCGCATGCTCCTGGTCTTTCTGCAGGATCCGTGCTTGAGCCGCCGCCTGATCGAGGCCTTCGCGGCTCATCACATAGGCGATACGTGCTTCAAGCGGGGCAATGATGCGTACATGAAGCACATCGTTCCTCTGCGCCAGGTGAGCCTGGGCACCACGACCAACGACCACCACCTGCCCCGAGGCAACTGCCCCCTCAATAATCTGACTGCGTGCTTCATGGAAGGCGCGCGAATCCACGGTGAACGGAATATCCACCGTCACAGGCATGGTAGGATGAACCAGTCGCAAGCCCTTGAAAATACGTGAAGGCAGACTCTCAACACACTCATCGTGCTCTTCTACTTCCTCCTCGCTCACACGCAGCAACTCGGCCACCCGTACCACCACTTCATGGTCAATCAATTGCCATGCCAGGCGTTTCGCCAGCCGGGCGGCAATCTCACCACCGCCACTGCCGTACTCCCGTGAAATGGTGACAGCACGCATCCTGGCGTAAGCACTGTGATCCTCGTCCATACCATTTGTCTCCTCCTAGAAACCTGCTTCCACGAACGTCGTCTGTTCTGATGTATCCTCGTCTCCACTCGACTTCGCCTGACTCTGCATGCTAGGAGCGGCTTCGTGATCAGAGACGGCCAATGCGATGCCAGCAGCAATCAACATCAACATGGCGGCGGCCAGGAAGGCAGTGTGATAGGCCGCCAGATTCGGCAACACCTTCCCGGTCGCACTCAGGTGCGTTGGTCCCACGGCACTGAGAACCTCGCCCAACACAGCCACGCCAAGCGCGCTGCCTAGCTGCCTCAGCGCGTTGGAGAGGGCCGACGCCCGCCCGGTAGCGGCCGACGAGATGGTCGCGAAGGCGGCGGCCTGCACGGGCACGAACGCGAAGGCCATGCCTGCCCCGGTAAGAAATATGAGCACCCGCATCAGCCACAGGCTTGTGTTGGGTCCTATCAGCGACAGCAGCCCTATCACGATGGTGACACCGATGAGCCCTGCCACCATGAGGCGGCGCGGCCCGACGCGGGGATAGAGCCGGGCCACAATCTGGGAGGAGAGCAACACTCCCAGAGCCTCGGGGAACGTCGTCAGCCCAGAGGTGAGGGGCGTGACCCCGAGCCCTTGCTGCAAGAACAGCGGAGCGACGAAGAGCACACCGAGGAAACCAGCACTGGAGACCAGGGAGACCAGGTTGGCGGTACGGAACAGCTGGTTGCCCAGCAGGCGCAGGTCGAGCAAGGGTTCTCGCCTGCGCAACTCAACGACAACGAACGCGCTGAGCAAGAGCAGGCCACCCAGAGCACTGCCCAGAACGGTGAGCGAAGTCCAGCCGCCGGTTGGACCTTCACTCAATGCGTACAGGGCGAGTGCCAGACCGATGCCCGCCAGCAGGAAGCCCGGGAGGTCGAAGCCCCCAGCTTTCGGCTCGCGGTGCTCCTGCAGGAAAAAGAGGCCGAACAGGAAGGCAGCGATCCCGATGGGCACATTCACGAAGAACACCCAGCGCCACGACAACGAGTCCACCAGCAGGCCTCCGAGCACGGGACCAGTCGCGGGTGCGATCACGGTAGGGATGATGAGGATGCTGGAAACGCGCACACGCTCAGCAGGAGGAAACGTCCGATAGAGCATGGCAGTCCCTACCGGAGCGAGGGCTCCACCAGCGGCTCCTTGCAAGAAGCGGAAGAACACCAGCATCGTGAAGTTCGACGCCAATCCACACAGGGCCGATGTGATGGTGAAGAGCGCCAACGCGACCAGGAAGACGCGCTTGGTACCCCAGCGGTCGCCCAACCAGCCCGATGCCGGGATGACCACCGCAAGGCTCAGGAGATACGCGACCACCACCGCGTCAATCGAGGTACTCGGCACGCCTAACTGATGTCCTATCGAGGGGAGGGCGACATTGACGATCGTCCCGTCCATGATGCTCATGAACATACCGACGACAAAGACGATACTCACGCTCACTTTGGGGTCCAACTGACGATGATGCATACGCTCCGCTCTCAAGACAAGGATTTGCTTATGGCGTCTTGCTGCCTTCTCATGAATTGACTTCTGTAGAAATTATAAACACTTTGCTGTTTCGGGGCAAGTAAAGCAAGAGGAAGCCTAGTGAGAGGTGAAGTAGAAATGGCTACTTCGGTTATCCGCTCTCAAAAAAGCCGATCTTTGCTTGCTTCTGTCACAACGCTCTCAAATGATCTACCATGAAACAACTGTATTCGCGTACTAAAACGTGCACGAGCATTGCGTTTTTCGTGCGAGATTAGTATACTATGGTTGAGTATCATCGATCCATTCCTGGCTACTTGGTGGAAGGAGAAACATGAGCGCCCATGAGCATATCAAATTCTGGCATGACGCCACGCTGAGTAATCTTGAACTGCTGCATGCGACCTATGTCACGCACACCTTTGCTCCCCATACACATGAGGGCTATGTGATAGGAGTCATTGAACAAGGCGCGGAGCAGTTTGCCTATCGGAGAAGTCAACACGTAGCATCGGTCGGAAGCATCGTGTTTATCAATCCTGGAGAAATGCATACTGGTTCGTCCGCGGATGAACACGGTTGGACCTATAGGACGCTCTACCCATCGATCGAGCTATTACAGCGTGCTGTATCTGATCTCACTGGAAGGCCTCGCGATATGCCCTTCTTTGCTGAACCAGTGGTTCACGATCCTGAAATGATGACGGAAATCTCCCTCACACACCGTACTCTGGAAGAACAAGCGTCAGCCCTCGAACGGGAATCGCGGCTCTTATGGACCCTCTCCCGCTTAATTTTGCGCTATGCCGACGATCATCCGCATCCCCGTCCGTTCGCGAAAGAGCATATGGGCATCCAGCGCGTCCGCTCCTATCTCGAGGAAAACTACGCCGAGAACATCTCACTCGAACAACTGGCCGCGATTGCTCAACTCAGCCCGTTTCACCTGCTCCGCTCGTTTAGAGATCAGATGAGCTTGCCTCCTCATGCCTATCAGATACAAATACGAATCATGCGTGCGAAGCACATGTTACGTATGGGTTTGCCATGCATAGACACAGCAATGGCCGTAGGTTTTGCGGACCAGAGCCACTTCACCAAACACTTTAAGCGCATTGTCGGCGTGCCACCCGGACTGTACGGCGGAGTTCGTAAAAAATAGCAAGATCAGACAAGACAGTCCCCTTCTCGCCTTCTATAATGGCGCTATGACAACTTCACATTCTGAATTCTTGCATGGTATCAGAGACGAACTCCCAATCCTATTAGGTGTACTGCCTTTCGGTATGATCTATGGAGTGTCAGCGATCAGTGCGGGTATCCCGCCGAGTATTGCGCAAGCCATGTCATGCATCGTCTTCGCGGGTTCGGCACAATTCGTGATCGCCCAGCTCATTGCAGTTGGCACGCCTTCGCTTATCGTCATCCTGACAGCCTTTATCGTGAATATCCGTCATATGCTCTACAGCGCGTCGGTGTCTTCCTACACCCGCAAGCTCCATCCTCTCTGGAAGTGGCTGCTGGCATACCTATTGACCGACGAGGCATACGCGGTGACCATCTTGCACTACCGGAAACCCGGAGACGACATGCAGAAGCACCGGTATTTTCTGGGAGCCGGGCTGGCGTTGTGGACGACCTGGCAACTGAGCACTGCCGTGGGTATTTTCCTGGGCGGGCACATCCCTGCTTCGTGGTCACTGGACTTCGCATCGACGCTCACTTTTATTGCTCTCGTTGTGCCCACGCTCAAGGATCACGTGAGTACAACTGCCGCACTGACCTCCGCGTTGACCGCGCTGCTCGTCATTGCATTGCCACTGAAACTAGGGATAGCTATCGCCGCGCTGCTTGGCATCGCTGTCGGTCTCACTCTAGAGATGAAGAAAACAAAGTCTATATAGTAAGGAGCCGGGTATGCCACAGGGATTGCTTTGGGTTACCATCATCATTGTCGGACTGCTGACCCTGGGTATTCGCCTGTCCTTCATGGTGTTCATGGGCAAGATGCGGGTCTCGCCCATAGCGCAGCAGGCTCTACGCTTCGTGCCAATCGCAGTGCTGTCAGCGCTCATCGCACCCGCGCTCTTCTTCTCCAACGGCTCACTAGATGTATCGTTGAGCAACATCCGGCTCATCGCGGGTATCCTCGCGATACTCGTAGCCTGGCGTACAAAAAACGTCCTGCTGACAATCTTTACCGGCATGGCCTGCTTACTCATCTTGCAGGTGTTTATACCACCTCATTAGTTTGCGAGAAAATTCACACATATTCCTCTGGGAAATCTAGCATCTAGAGGTGAGCATGAGAGAAGCAGAAGGACCTGTACTGGCTCCTTGGGACATACGTTCACACTAGTAATTGTTTTTTACGAATGCATGTCCCAAGGAGCCAGTACAGGTCCTTCTGCTTCTCTCAAGTTCTAGCCGACTACGTCGGCGATCTCATCGTGCGTGACACAGCGCACGCACGTAGCCAGTACAGGTGTAGAGTGTAGCTCAAGAATGCTTTTCCGCACTCTCCAGACACCAAAACAAGCTTGACGGCCGCTCAAGATGGAGGATATTCTAAAGAATACCTTACAGCAGCTTATAGTCAGAAAGGAAAGGCGTATGATCACGGGTATTGGACACGTCGCATTTCGTGTAACGAGCTTACAGCGAGCGTTGGACTTCTACTGCAACAAACTTGGTTTCTCTGAGGCCTTCCGCCTTGAGCAGGAGGGACAGCCTTCGCCCTGGATTGTGTATATTCAGATTGCCCCTGGCTCTTTTATCGAGTTGTTTCCTGATCCGCAAGATGCTCCAGGAACAATCGTACAGGATATGCAGGCGAGTTACAAACATGTGTGTCTCCTGGTTGATGACATGTCAGCCACTCTCGACGACCTGGCAGTCCGGGGTCTTGAGATTACTGGATCGCCGAAGTGGGGGTTGGATTCTAATCTGCAATACTGGATTTCCGATCCTGATGGGAATCCTATCGAATTAATGCAGATCATGCCGACTTCTCCACAAGCAGCGGCCGATGCAAGAATGACACAGAAGCAGGTAGTGAGATGAGTGGACGGTAGTAACCAGTTTCATCAAAAATGGGGGGGTTCCCAGGGCGGGTGCAAGTTTCAGCGGGGACATGGGAACAGGGCGGGTGCAAAACCTTGTCCAGGCTACTTTGACCATCCGTTCATACTAGTAATCGTTATTTACGAACGGATGGTCAAAGTAGCCTGGACACCCAGTTTCGTTTCAGAACTTGAGAAACCAATTTGCCATGCTCACGATGGAGTTGAAAGCTTCAAGAGGAGGGAGGCTACTTTACGGAATATTGCCAGATGAATAAGCAGTCTTTACCAAATATGAGGAAGTTTTCGTAGATCAGCTTTAGAAAATATCTACTCCTTTACGACAAATCTGTTGACTGTAGGAGGTACTTATGGATATCTTGATGCTCAATGAAACGGAAGTCCGGAGACTGTTGGATCCTGACGCGCTCTTGAACCAGCTTTCCGAGGGCTTCAGGGCACTAAGTAGTGGTCTCGTTGATGCTCCCAAACGTAGTGGGGTTATCGTCCCCAACACGGGGTTCCTGCTCTCCATGCCAGCCTATCAGCAAGGACGAGAGGTCACTGTCAAGTTGGTCTCCGTCTTTCATGGGAACAAACAGCTTGGCATCCCTTCGCACCAAGCCCTCATATGTTTGTTTGATCCTCAGACGGGTACTCCCCTCTCGTTCATGGACGGAAACTACATTACGGCCCTACGGACGGCTGGGGCGGCTGCCCTCTCGACCAAGCTTCTGGCATGCACAGACAGCCCAGTGCTGGCGATTGTCGGTGCTGGAGTGCAAGGTCATGCGCATCTGAGGATGCTACCCCACGTGCGCCCATTCTCCGAGATCCGCATTGTCTCGCGCCACTTCGCCCATGCCGAGCAGCTCGCAACCACAGATCCCAGGGCGCAAGCGGTTGAGACGACCGAGGAAGCCGTACGTGGAGCCGATGTTGTATGCCTCTGCACCAACTCAAAAGAGCCAGTGATAAGCCTCGACTGGCTCGCGCCTGGCGTGCATGTCACCTCTGTTGGCTACGCGCCTCCGGGCGGAGAACTGGCTCCCCAGGTGATCGCACATAGCCACCTTTTCGTGGAGACCCGTCTGGCCTTCGAACCTCCACCCGTGGGTTGCTGGGAACTAGCTGGTTTGGATCCGAGCGTTGGCACGGAGCTCGGCGAGGTCTTGCTAGGCTGGGGCTTAGGACGGCTGTCCACAGATGAACTCACCGTCTACAAGGCCATGGGCCATGCCAGCGAGGACATGGCTGCGGCAAGCCTCATCTATCACCGTGCAAAGCAGGAGGGTGCTGGCCACACCGTGGTACTCTAAGCAGTTGGCGAGATAGGAAGGAGGGAGTGACCAAGGTTCGACTGTTGTATCTTACAAAAATTAATAGCAACTGTCTGCAAAAAGAGAAAGCACCCAGACGTGGTTCATGTCCTCCTCTTATGGTTTCGAGCATGTGCTATACTATACGGGAACCGCCGTGCGGTTCAGTATACTTCATACGAAATGAGTCACTGCCACCTGATGAAACACGCCAAGGATCTCACAATAAGATGCAGAACCTCGGATAGTATAATCGATCAGTATGTTGCTGAAAGAGGATGGCGAACTGGTGCTCCTCATCGGTGTTTCACTCAGGAGGAAGCATGACACGCAAGGGCTGGCTGCTGTTCATCTCGATGTCGGTGGTCTGGGGCATTCCCTATCTATTCATCAAGATTGCGGTACGGGAACTCGATCCAATCGTCGTGGTCTTCGCTCGTGTCGGGATTGCAGCCGCCATTCTACTCCCTGTCGCAGCCAACCGCAAGGTATTGCGACAGTTGCGTGAGCGATGGTTCGCAGTTGCCACGCTTGCTTGTGTACAGATCGTTGGACCGTTTCTGTTGATCAGCTACGGTGAGCAGCACATCTCCTCGTCGCTCACCAGCTTGCTGATCGCCGCTGATCCACTGCTCGTTGTACTCTTCGCTCTGCGCTTCGATCCGAGCGAGCGAGTGAGTGGTCTACGTCTGGTCGGGTTACTGGTCGGAATGGGAGGTGTGGTTGTCCTCCTGGGTCTCGACATTGGCGGAGATGAACAAAGATTGCTCGGGGCAGTTTTCGTCCTGCTGGCCGCTACGGGTTACGCCGCCAGTGCCTTGCTCATCAAGCGACCGACCATCGCAGCCTTGCCCAGCTTGGGAGTGGTGACCATCATATGTGTCACCGCGACCATCGTGCTGTTGCCACTGGCATTAACACGGCTTCCTAACAAGATACCCAACCTGGAGGTAATAGTGAGCCTGCTCATGCTCGGCTTCATCTGCACAGCACTGGCCTATCTGCTCTTTTTCGCGCTCGTGGCCGAGGTTGGAGCTAGCCGTGGCACCGTCATCACCTACGTCAATCCAGCCGTCGCCGTCTTCCTCGGTGTCACCTTGCTCGGTGAGTCACTCAACGTAGCCATCATCGTGGGATTCCTGCTGATCATTGTTGGGTCCTGGCTATCCACAGGGGGTGCTCTACCACCACTGAGTCACCTCCTTCGGACACATCGACAGCAACACACCAGTCACGACGCGAGAGTCAGCAGACAGGACACTTCCCGGCAACAGCCGTAGCAAGCAGGGAAGCTCATTGCAGGGCGTGTTTAAGACTGCTCTGGATGCCAACGCTGCATATGTTCTGCATGAGTGTTGAGATACACTTCAGGACCGAAGAACTGATCATAAAATCCCTGCTCAAGGTGATGTGCCTGGGTATAAATGCGTAAAAGAATAGTTGGGAAGCGTGCGGGTATGCGTCCGTAGGTACTATAGATGTGTTGCGCCATCTCACCGAGACAATCAATCTGCGCCTGTGTATACGGTTGAGCGGTTGCTTTTATCTCGCGACTCTCCCGAAATGGCCCACCTGTTGCCGCATCATAAGTTCCACCTGGACCAAATTTCCGTTCTGCCAGCTTGTGTGCTGCTTCATACATGTCCGAGACATATGGCGGACAGAGCGATTCATAATAGCCATCAAGCCCGACAGGATTCGGCACCATCCACTCTTCCCGGTGTACAAAACGAAAACCAAGCCCAGCAATTCCCTCACTGGCAAAGGCTCCCAATGCGCTATTCGGGAAGATACCAGAGTACATCCAGCCGCCTAAACCAATCGCCTGCATCATGAGCACAATGTTTTGTCCTATTAAGGCAAGTTCCATTGCGACCGTTGCGTATGCAGCCTGTTCAATGTGGGAGAGTGAAAAACGCAGTTGTGGCGTATCTTGAATAACCCCTGTCCGGATAAAGGGTTCAAGCTTGCCGCCTAGACAACCTTTGTAATCATCGTAGAGAGTATAGCCATTGGAGACATACATTGCCAGTAGAGCGAGCAGTTGTTGTCCCACATCGCCTATGGGCATAAAGAGAGTCGTACCAGGCTGATTGCTATTCCAGAAGTTATGCTCGTCATAATGAGGAGCTTCTCTAGGAAGGAAGAGCCGCTCCTTGCGTAATTGCACTGTCGCGGCTTGCGTATGTGCGAGAATACGGGCTACATCGTCCTGTTCGCCTGTAAATGCGCGGAGTCGTTCTGGTGGAATATCGCGTGTGCGCGTCACGTAGATACCCGAGTCGTCAGTAAAGAATAATTCACTCGCTCCAATGGTGGCTGCGGAAGGAATAGTGCGACCGGTCATACGTAAACTATAGTTGCTGAATGTATCGCTCTGGTTCACAGTAAAAGGAATGCCAAAGTTCCAGCCAGTGACTCCCGTACCAGCCGCAAGTAATAATGCCCGTTCAAGCTCACACAGAGGAAGCGGTTCGTGTTGTGAAGTATACGCAAGAGGTCCACTCGGAATTGTCATGCCATAGCCGAAACGGCGCGAGCGACGCCCAAATATCCCACTCACCAGTGGAAATTCCAACACCTGTTGCAATCGTGGATCAAGGAGGCGATTGTCGCTCATAAGCAGTCTTTCCCTGTGATAAAGAGCGTGTGCTTTATTGTAGTAGTAGTATAGCATAGTGACAACTTAGTGCATATGCATGCCGCCATTAATATCCAGCGTGACACCCGTTAAATAGGAACTTTCATCGGAGGCAAGGAAAAGGATACACTGCATAACATCATCCACCGTACCGAGCCGCCCCAATAATGTTCCTTTGCCAAGTTCGACCTTGCGCTCTGGCGTCAGTAAATCCCCCGCAATGTCGGTATCAATCATCGAAGGAGCAACGCAGTTGACGCGAATTCCGCGTGGGGTCAGTTCACGAGCAAGAGCTTTGGTCAAACCCATAATGCCTGCTTTGGCCGCGCTATAGGCGGATGTGCCAAAGACTCCCCCACCGCGCTGTCCCGATACCGAAGAAAGCGAGACAATGGCACCACCACCCCGCTCCAATAGCGCAGGTACGGCCGCTTGTGTTGTCAAAAATGTCCCTTTGAGGTTGACATCCAGCACAAGATCATACTCTTCTTCCGAGATGTCGAGAAACAACGTCGGACGAGTTAAGCCAGCGACATTCACCAGGATATCTAGCCCCCCATAGGCCTCCGTCGTTTTTTTGACCACCTGTACCATCTGCGCCTTATCGCGTACATCCGCCACCTCACCAAGAGCCTGGCTTATCTCATTCAGTTCGGCTACAACCTGCTTCACCCCCTCTGGCACGATATCCGTAACAGCGACTTTCGCGCCTTCCCTCGCTAGAGCCAACGCCGTTCCTCGTCCAATCCCGCGCGGCGAACCTGCACCTGTCACCAGGGCGACTTTTCCTTCAAACCTGTTCATGATTACCTCCTTGTACAGGTGTAAATTCGTTGCATCACTTGTCGGCTTTGACTCTCTTTCGCCTTCCCGGCTTACACACCCGCCTCTCAAGGGCCCTGACACTGCTCCAGGTCATGAGGAAAACGATGTAAGCTTCTTTTGCAAATACAACACAGCATTCTCTTCCCAGCGCGGCTTGAGCCAGGCGAACAGTTGCGTTTTGGCGTCGGCGGGCGAAAGCTGGAGTGGTTTGATGCCGTGCTCTTCCATCCAGTGCTCGGTCAGCATATAACAGGTGCCGTTCCAGCCACTTTTGTTGCCCTGGTCATTGCGGTTCTCGGCCACGCCTGAGATGACGATGTCGGCAGTGTTTTGCAAATCGATCAGCGCGTGGTCGAAGGTATTTTTGTCAGCTTTGTCCTGCATGCCGACCAGTTTTCTGAGCGCTCTGACCTCGATGCCGTGGTTGTGCTGGATGATCTCGTAGATCTGCACGGTCGAGCGAGCCAGCAGACCAGCTGCGTAGCGCTCTTTCACCGTTTGGGGCGAAGCGAGCAGGCATTTCACAAGCGGAAAAACTCCTTGAGCGATCAAGATGGGTCGAGAGCCGATAAACCTGCCATAGGCGGCGATCCCCTCGGAAGCAAAGCGGTCTCGCCAGTGCCAGGGATCGGTGTCGGCGCCAGTGTGCCATGCGGCAGGCTCGGTAATCGAGTCAAGAGAGGGGTGAGCGGGGATAAATCCTGATAATGGCAGGATGCCCAGTTGTTCCACTGCTCGGCTGGCCTCTCCATAGGTTTTCACGATGAGATGCGACACGTGCAAGCTCCTTTTCTGGAGAATTTGTTTCAGAGGCATTATACACTACAAACCGCTTTCCGTACGAACGGACCGGAATCGAATGTACACCTGTCGGGAGCATCATCCCGGGTAGAGAGAGGGTTGTCCAGGCGATGGAACGTCCATTCCCAGGATTCGAGGCAATTTCCTATCCTTCATCCCAGAACTCTGTGCTGGCTACTTTGGTCATCTGTTCTTAATTTTTCATACCACAAATTGGTAAATAACCTATCTGGATCTTGTTGTGTTTTTAGCACAAATAATTTGCGTATTTCAGGATACATCGTTGTAAGCTGAGATTGAGAATAGTAGCTGCCATAACAAAGATAATACGTAGCCTTGATCGAGATTAAATACTCTATGAGCTCCCTTGTAAAAGCGTTCAATGTTTGTATATCCATGCTATTTTGATTGATTTTGTAGTAGACCACAAAGCCGTACATATCTTTTTGAGCATAAGAAACCAGAGCATTGATGTCTTTATGTACTTTTCTGATTGTGACATTTAATAAATTTATATTGTATTTTTTTACTAGCTTTTTATACCTTTCAAGAAAGTTGTTTGCTTGTTCAGTTGGAACAAAATATTCTTGGAGTATATCTGTCGTATGTGGATCGGGATTTTGCAGAAAACGAACAGGAACAGCCATAGCGGTATTTCTGCTCACCGTTTTTGGTTCAATCAGTGGGGATATGTGCTTTTCCATTTCCCAGCGCAAGAATTTCCCGAAGTTGCTTGTTCTTGACGCTTGGAATATGACTTTGCGTAGCCAGATACTGTTTTCTCCATCAAGTTCGTCTTTTGGTTTTGCGGAGGATTTGGCTTCTGCGTATGTATAGATAAGACTTTCGGTAAGAAAGCGCTCTCCATCAACAGAAAGGTGCGCTTCTAGCAATCGGTTCTCAGGGTTTTTACTCAAGGCTTCCAGCATAGCTAATAATGAATGTGTCTGAATTGGCATCAGAGAAAATGAGAATATACTATTTTGTGTTGTTAGTAAGTTGACTTCAGTTATGATACCCAATAAGCCATAGCCTCCAATAACAGCTGAAAACAGGTCTTTGTTTTGTGTTTTATCGCAGAGAATTTCTTTCCCATCCGCAGTCACCATTTTTATATAATTGACACTTTCTATCAATGACCCATATTGGGGATCTTTGCCATGAGCATTCACACTCAGAGAACCGCCTACTGAAAAGATGTTCGAATCTTGCATGACTCTTACTGCCCGACCATGCTGGGAAAGTGATGTTTGTACTTGTCTCCATGTAGCTCCTGGACCAACAGTGACCGTTTGATCAGCATCATTGTAGCGCACTGAATCCATTTGTGTCATGTCAAGATGAAGCGTGTTCAGGCCCAGTGCCTGTCCTCCCATGCTGTGTCTGATGCCTGAGAGGGGGATTTTTTTGTTGGTAGATTGTGCATCTCTTACAGCTTTGATGACCTCGGCTACGTTCCTTGGAAAACGGATTTCTTCTACGATACTCCTATTCAGGTGGCTTGCGTCATCAAGAAGAGTCCCCGAAGGAGGCGCAAGTGTCAGTTTATGTGTTTCATTTTCATTGTAAAATAGATCAGTAAGCAGCCATTGTTTGGACGGGTCGTCCCATATATATGCTTTTATGAACAGACCCCCAATTGCCAGAGAAAAGGTAGTTCTTGTTAGAAGTTTTAAGAAAGACCGTCTTTTGAGATGCACGTTTTCCTTCTCCTTTCGTTTTCCGGCTTTTAGGACTCTGTGAGTCAACCAGAACACACTGCCATTGAGCAGAATGAGGAAGATAATGACGCTTGGGACGATGATGGAAGCTGGTATCACCGCTATCAATCCGATAACCATTAGAAGGTAGTAGAGGCCGTAAAGGGAAACGATCACGAGCGGGATGGTCAGTGCCGTTGTAGCCCATTGCTTTGTCATAAGCAGAGCAACCACACCCAACAGGACTATCAATGGAAGCCAGGTATACAAGTCTATGACAACCATACCGACGAAGAAATCAAAGAAAACCCATTCTAGACCCAGGATCATTGAGCCGATGGCAAGCAATATGCATGTCAGGGGAGTGAAGGTCGTTTGGAGGCGCACTACGCTCACAAAGATCACCATGAAGCCGATGAGCAGAACGACGAAGCCCCACGCAATTGCTCTGCGAGCAGATCCAATTGACAAGATCTGCAAAACAGTGAAATCAAAGGAGAGCTGAATGGCCAGTCCCCATTTCGCCGCAAGATCTTTCAACAGAACAAGCCGAGGTCTAAACACTGCGAACAATGCAGCTACACTCGTTGCCAGAACAATGAGCACTGCCAGCAAGGAAAGTGCGGCAAAAGAACCGACCAACACGCTCGTGCTCGCAAGCCTCATTACAACTTGCCATTCATAAACAGGATGAGCACTCCCAGAAACACCAGGATTGCTTTCGGTGAACATGGGCAGGAAGAAACCCACAAGACTCAGGGCAACTCCGCCGAGGCTTGCCACTGCACGAAAGCGAGAATACGATAAGGATGATCGCATAGGGAATCCCTTTCTCCTGCTCTTTCAAGGACAAGACTGCTTAAACAGGACACTCAACATGTTCTCTGTAGAGTATAAGCTAGGAGTACCTCAAGAAGGGTGGGTCATCTGTCCCAATATCTACGCAACCCCTGTTATCCTGGTTGCCCGTTCGAGGAAGATAAATAGCACTTCCTGAGCGTTTCTTCTTTTGTGGGATATACTTCTTTAGTAGTGCAGTTGACAGCGCATGAAAGGATATAATATCGATGAGTCGTATCTACAACCATCCAGACACTGTTCCACCAGAAACGATGAACCGACGGGAGTTCCTGACGCTGTGCGCCGTGGGAGTTCTGCCTGCAGCGCTGACCGCCTGCCAGGGGGAATCGTCGCAGGTGAGTAAGGAGAAGCCGAGGCCTACCAGACGATCCTCCCCAACCAGCCAGGCTTCTCCCACCACGCATCCGTCTCCTCCCAGCGGCACTGACTGGTCGGAACTCTCCAGAACCTTGCGGGGAACGCTGGTCAGGCCGAACAGTCAAGAGTACCCGACCGCGCGCCAGCTCTTCAATCCACGCTTTGACAACGTGTTCCCAACGGCCATTGCCTATTGCGCCTCCCCCGCCGATGTCGGGACCTGCCTCGCCTTCGCGCGCCGGTTTCGCCTGCCGCTCGCGCCTCGTTCTGGTGGTCATTCCTACGCTGGTTATTCCACGACCACCGGTCTGGTGCTCGATATGACCCCCATGAATTCGGTGGTAGTGGACGCCGGGACCCGAACCGCGACAGTGGGAGCAGGGGCGCGACTGATCGATGTGTACGCGGCACTCGCTCAACATGGTTTGGCACTTCCCGCTGGCACGTGCCCGACGGTGGGTATTGCTGGCCTGACGCTGGGTGGAGGAGTTGGTGTCCTGAGTCGCAAATGGGGCCTCACCTGCGACAACCTCCTCGCGGCCCAGGTGGTGGTGGCTGACGGTCGCGTCCTCACCTGCGATACACACCACGATCCCGATCTCTTCTGGGCTCTGCGAGGTAGCGGCGGCGGCAACTTTGGCGTGGTGACCTCCTTAAGCTTCCGCGTTCATCAGCTCGCCACACTCTCGCTATTCACCCTCACCTGGCCGTGGAGCGTTGCCGCCACAGTGGTTGACGCCTGGCAACATTGGGCACCGCAAGCTCCCGACGAGGTGTGGTCGGGCTGCTTACTGCAGGCCACGAGTGACAAGCAGTCCGATCCGGTCGTGCAGGTCTACGGCGTCTCTATTGGCGATGTAGCTCCGCTGGACTCACTCCTACAGCGGTTGACCGGTCAGGTTGGCGTCGCCCCCTTGAATCGCTCTCTCTGGGAGGCCAGCCTCCTCGAGACCATGCTGGACGAGGCAAACTGTTCTGATAAGACCGTAGGGGAGTGCCACCTGCCCAGCCAGAACCTGCACGGCCAAGTACCACGCAGTACCTTCAGAGCCAAATCCGACTACTTCACCAGTTTCCTCCCGCGCCAGGGTCTCGACCTCCTGGTGAAGGCAATCTCGCGCTGCCAAACTTCTCCTACACTGGGGGAGGGTGGCGTTGGGCTCGACGCGTTCGGCGGGGCCATTAATCGCGTTGCCACGGACGCAACGGCCTTTGTTCACCGCGACACGCTCTTCTCGGCCCAGTACACGGCGACCTGGAACGCGAACGCTCCTGCCTCCATCGTCGAGGCGAACCACTCCTGGCTGACCGAGATGTGGCAAGAGATGCGTCCATATGCCAGTGGGTCCGCCTACCAGAACTATATTGATCCAGATTTGATCCATTGGCAGCACGCCTATTACGGCTCCAACCTGCTACGGTTGCAGCGCGTCAAAGCAGCCTACGACCCCAGTGACCTCTTTCATTTCGAGCAGAGTATTTCACCAGCGGTTGGACACTGAGTCAGAACCCACAGCCCTCACTGTGCTTTCTTTTTCCATCCTCACAGAGGTCTTCTAGTCGTCAATGGACCTGCGCCACCACTCGTTGCGCGAGTCAAGTGGTGCAACGAGTTCTCAGGGCTGTTGAAAAGTCCCAAAGTCAGCAGGGCGAGGACAAGCCATCTCCCTGGAGCACTGTCATAAAACGCATGATAGGTAGCCTGGAAGTATCTCTTTTTAAAGCTGTTGCCCTGGTATTGGATGCGCTGGTTGGTAAATTTCATAGCCATCGAACTCAACGTGCTGGTAGGGTATTCTCGAAGATTTTAAAGCCTTTTCTAACACTGTAATTTGTGGCATCCCGGCAGGAAACACAAAGCCAGGATTAGCAGCGGCCCTCACCGTCATTTGATAGGGCAGATATCGGTCATAGCCATGCGAAAGAGCCACTTGAGAATTCCAGGTGTCGCCACAAATCAGCTTCTCATGAGACTCAAACATGAGACGGTTGCACGTCCAGTATTCAGAATAAAAGCGTGTTACCTGCATCTGTTCTAAGCGCTCAGCGAGCTGCGTCAAACGCTGCTTTTCGGATTGTGCCTGTGGTATCCCCTCAAAGCTATGCGAAGTTGCCCTGAAGTTCACCATGAGCACAAGAAGAAGAATACCTATGCGGAGAGCAAATAGAGCTGTACTCAGTACTCTTGGAGTGCCTTTGATCTTCGCAATACCATTCCACAAGGGCCAGAGTATCGCAGGCAGGGACACCAATGTGCAGATGATGTAGCGTAGACCTACTACTCCGGTGAAGACCGATGCTGTGTTACGAGTAAAGACAATGAATGTCAATGCGGCTCCAAGAAGCAGCATAAGGCGGGCGTATTGGCGCGTGAGCTGCTGCCTTTCCTGGAAAGATTTGTTCTTAGAGAGATAGTGCCAGCAGCCAATAATCGCAACACTTGCAAGTACAAGCGCAACTAAGAATAAGAGGAGATAGCTAATACCATAGATTTGCTGCATTCGGATACACAATTGTGAATCAGGCAATGTTGAAGGGATAAACGGGACGTGTTTCACATAGCAGCGTGGATATAAGCCTGATGCTGCTGGCAGTGCGATGAAAAGTGATGAGTTGATATAATCAGAGGGAAGATAGTTGCCTCCTGCTCCCAACTGGCCCATGTTGAGGAAGATATGAATCGAGTCCTGTCCATGAGCGGCATGAATGTTGTAGTAAATCATAGGCCAGGCACCGATGACGAGGCCAAGGAGTGTACACCACATTGACCACTTCAATAACTCCCTCCAACAGCACAATAGCAGCAACAATCCTGAGACGAGGATGTATGGAACGGTAACCAGATGCGCCCACAGTGTTAAGCCCGCGACTATGCCCCATAAGAGATAGAGTACAGCGCGCGAGTACCAGGAGATTTGGTGATGCGCGGAGGCTAGCGCGTAGGAGATGAGGAGCAATAATGCGCAGAGAAACGGCAGTTCGGTATACCCTGTTATCTGTAACTGGTACATGAGGACATATTCTGTTCCTAACCCGAGGAACACAAGCACAAACAATGCCAGTCGTTTTGAGTAGATGCGAGAGGTGAGCAGGTACATGCATCCCAGAAAACCAGCGTAAAACAGGATACTTCCAAGACGCATCGACCATACCGAAGTTCCAAACAGCGTAAACATCACAGCGCCAAAGTGCGCCTCAACGGAACCAAGATAATTTTGACCGTAGTAAAACACGGGATGTTCGCCCCGCTCCTTGATGTGCAACGCCATGAGGTTCATAATGGCTTCATCACCGTTCGTGGAAGGCCACCCAAGGGAGGTAAGGACGACTCGGAACCCTGATGCAACGAAGATGATTGCCAGGGCGCAGACACCATAAAAACTCATTTGAAACTTTTTGAAGACGCTGGCAGGATAGTTGACGCTCACAGTAACCACCTCTTCCACCTATAGTTCTTCCCTTCTCGTTTCCTTTATATTTTGCTCTTGTGCAGAAGCTATGTCTAAGAGGATAGTCATGTTTTCGTTGATCTCTCTGAGATTGACCCCTGGTGCAGATGGTGTATTTTCTTCTGCTTTTCGCTCGTCATATACCCGCCGCAATTCCAACGCGGTAACTTTTCGTTCTACCATAGCTAGCCTATCTTCTTGCGTCGCCATGAATAATCACCTCTCACAAAACATCGACATCATAGGAACAATTATACCTGATGAAAAGGCAAAAAGAAATATCTACATCTTCATGGTCAGGGCTGCTCCAGGTTATGCCTGCATTAAGTCAACAAAAAGTGTCTATGATGCATAGTAGCAAACTTATGGCCGCTTGTACAGCTTTTTACACTCATCGGCAACATTTGGTTGCCGCTCTCACTCCTCTTGCATTAAAAAGGCTCTTCCTCCTACTCATCCTTCCGCGGAATCGATGATAATGGTGCCATTTGAGCCATCGACGGTGATCTGCTGAGCGGTCGCGATCCGCTCGGTCGCCCCTGGCACGCCAACGACCGCCGGGATACCATACTCGCGAGCAACGATGGCACCGTGCGACATGGAGCCACCCATTTCCATCACCAGCCCACCCGCAGTCAGAAATAGTGGAGTCCAGCCAGGATCTGTCGAAGGAGCGACCAAAATTTCTCCTGGCACCAGGCGAGCGCCAACCGGGTTGAGAATGACACGCGCCTTTCCGCTCACGCTCCCCGCCGAAGCTGGTGTCCCTCTTAGAGTTCCCTCGGTCACACCCCCAGCGTGAGTGGCGCCTTCTGGATCGGTTCCATCTGAGAGCAAGATGCGCGGGATATGCCGCCGCCCAAGCTCAAACTCGTAGTTGCTCCGGCGCTCATAAATAATCTCGCGAAAATCTTTCGCAGCTAGCGCCTCACGTGCCTCTACGCTATTCATAAAGAAGATGTCTGAGGCCGACTCCAGGCGTCCGATGCGTACCAGTTCTTCGCCAACAGGTAGAAGGAGCAGGCGTACTTTTGCCAGGAGCCGCACAATATTAAACTTCGGCACCTCCCGCAGCCCGGTCAAATCACGTATGCGCCGGAGACAGAAACCAACCAGGATGCCACGTAGCCAGTTCCTTTTCCACGCTCGCCGCGTCAGTTCAACGACCATGGTATTTGCATCTCGAATACCACGTTGAAACTGCACATCTGGCGCCATCTCTGGATTCGTGAGCTGCAGGTAGTTATGGAGCACATCGAAAAGATACGTCGGATCGTCCGACCAGCGCGGCAGCCCCAGATCGATTTCGGCGATGCAGCGATGCCCGTAGAGACGCAGGAAGTCGGCCAATCCCTGCTGCAAGCGTGGCGGCAGGCTGCCTGTGTGGTATTCCTGCGCCAGTTCCTCTCGTTGCCTCTCCTGGAAAAGCGCTACGATCGACGCATCCTCACGCAGGTATTGGGCCAGTTTCCACAGTTCCAGGTCCATCTCTGTAGTAGGGTTATAGGGAATGCTGCGCAGAACAGTTTGTAGCTCGTCATCGGTAGCGAGGTTGCCCAGTAGCTTGCGCGCGACGTTTGGTAAGCCGAATATCAGCGATATCACCGGTATCATGACATCGGATAAGAGCGACCCCATAGCCGTCAGAAAGATGCGCTCGAATACGGCCAGACGTTCGCTAGCGCTGGTCTCGGTCGGAACCTCACTCAACGCATACAGTGCATCAAAATGGTGGAAAAGGCGTTTTCTCGCTGCCTTTGGCGACAACAGGGCCTGCATCGTATACACTGGGGCCATATAGACACGTGTAAACACTCCCAGTAAACGCAGGGACACTCGCCAACGAGAGACAGGAAGAGGTGCCAGGCGAGGATCAAAGATCAACTGCTCAATGATGACCCCTGTGCGTGCCTCCATCTGTCTCATCACCGACATCAGAAAGGCCTGTATCCTTGGAGTGCGCACCATGGAAGTCATATCAAAGAAGAGACGCTGAGCCGCCTCAGTGACAAAAGACGGTCCAGCCAGCGGGTTCTTAGGAGGAAACCCTAACAACGTAGCTCCAGATGAGGCTATCATACGAAAGGCCGCAATACCCATCGGAGTGAGCGGGCGATACACTCCTTGCGCAACATTGACAGAGAAGTATACGCGCAAGTCTTTATCATTGGACGGGGCATCAGCAGGCAGCGGAAACAGAGTGGTAATCGGGCGTGTCTGCAGCAGCCAGATGGTATCCGAAGCGTCAATAGCCCACTCAATATCCTGTGGTGCGCCTGCCATGACCTCAACCTGCACTCCAAGCTCTGCCAGCTTGTGTACCTGAGCATCAGAAAGGCAAGCAGTATCACTCGCCTCTGCTCGTTCGATACGCTGCGTGCCACCATCAGCGCTTGCCTGAATGAGCACGCGCTTATCGCCCAGACGGCATTCGACAATTTTGCCAGTGGGAATATTGATCACAAAGTGGTCGGGGTTGGTCGCCCCAGAAACGACCGCCTCGCCCAAGCCAGGATTGGCATCGATCACCGCTTGACGACGTTTGCCGGTGAGCGGGTTAGCGGTGAAGAGCACTCCGGCAACCTGAGCATCCACCATGCGCTGGATGACGACCGCCAGGCGGACGGTGCGCGGGTCGATTCCATTGCTAGCCCGGTAGCTGACCGCTCGATCGGTCCAGAGTGAGGCCCAGCAACGCCGTAACGCCTCGATGAGGGCATCCTCTCCCACCACATTAAGGTACGTCTCCTGCTGACCAGCAAAACTGGCGGAGGGAAGATCTTCAGCGGTCGCGGAGGAGCGCACAGCCACAGGGATAGGTTCGCCATTCGTGAGAAGATAATAAGCTTTGCGAAGAGCCGCCAGGATCGTGTCAGGAACGGTGGCAGTAAGTAGCGCCTCCCTTAGAGCCACTGCCTGTCGCTCCAGTTGAACAAAATTACCAGCACCCGTCGTAGCCAGTTCAGCAAGGAGAGGTGCGACATCCCGACTAACCAGTTCATAGGCAGCCGTGGTGACACAGAAGCCTTCTGGCACAGGCAGACCCGCATAGACCAGTTCTCCTAAATGTAAAGCCTTGCCTCCCACCAGAGACAACATGCTGCTATCAATAGCGGTGAAGGACAGCGTCAGCGGTTTATCGCTCGTGGGGAATTGCTGGTTCTGCCTCGCCCCCTGAGGGGGTTGTTTATAGTTTGGTATATTCATAAGAATCCCTTCTTGCTGCATAAGGCAATAAAGTCTTCGGTGGCATCTAATGATCTTCTAGCACCTTTGGTGTACATGCCATACCAGGTTACTTCTCATATCTATTAGAATTAATTGACTAGACGATTAATTCTAATATAATCAAAAGAGAGAGAAAAGTCAATACGTCTATAATATCAGGTCTCCATCCTTTGGGGGGAAAGTGGTGAACATGTAGGGGAGACCGCAAGGGTCTCCCCTACATGTTCATGAACCCCTCCATGTAGGGGAGACCCTTGCGGTCTCCCTGCTTTCCCCCCAAAGGATGGAGAGCCATAATATCGAAACCTCTTTACATCATTCTCTCTGTCCACGGAGACATGACGCTTTTAGTCAGAAAGACACTGAGAGGGGATTTACTATTGATTTTTTCAGATTCATGCTTCCCAATGATCCTCAATACCTATGGTATGATATAGTCAGAGAGCCGGAAATTCGTCTCACACACTCATCAAGGAGAAACTTATGCCCGAACTGCCCATCTGTCAATTGCCGATGATCTTGGTGCTTGTCAGCATTCGCTTTAAGCACCTCGGCCAAGTTGAGGCGCTGCAGTGTCACGGAACTGACATCGTCATCACTTACATCACAGAACAGGAGGGTAGACGATGATCGAACATCCTGACTTCACCGTCGAGGACTGGAGCGTCCGCGAGAGGGGACTCCACCTCGACACCCTGGCACAGACCGAGTCCATTTTCGCCCTCTCCAATGGACACATCGGACTACGGGGCAACCTCGATGAGGGGGAGCCGTACGGCATTCCCGGCACTTACCTGAACTCCTTCTACGAGTTGCGCCCTCTGCCCTATGCTGAGGGAGGATATGCCTACCCCGAGTCTGGGCAGACCATCATCAATGTCACCAACGGCAAACTCATCCGCCTCCTCGTCGATGACGAACCCTTTGACATTCGCTACGGCGTGGTCCAGGACCACGAGCGGGAGCTCGACTTGCGCAACGGGGTTCTCCGCCGCAGCGTCCGCTGGACCTCACCCGCAGGGCGCACGGTCCAGGTGTCTTCAGTGCGGCTGGTGTCGTTCACTCAACGGGCTATCGCGGCCATCAGCTACGAGGTCGAGCCGCTTGAGGCCGCGGTGCGGGTCGTGGTGCAGTCGGAATTGGTCGCCAACGAGGCACTCCCGCCTCAGAGTAAGGACCCGCGGGTGGGCGCCGCCCTTGAGTCCGCACTCGAGTGCGAAGAGCATCAGGCTCAGGGCACCATCGGGCTCCTGGTTCATCACACCCGGGTCAGCGGTCTGCTCATGGGAGTGGCGATGGATCACCACATCGAGGGGCCAGCCGAGATGGTCGTCGAGTCGGAAAGCTCTCCCGATGTCGTCCGCGTGACCGTCAATGGGCGTCTGAAGCCAGGTGAAAAGCTGCGCATCATCAAACTTATCGGCTATGGTTGGTCAAGCCTGCGCTCTCGGTCTGCGATCCACGATCAGATCATGGCTGCGCTCTCGGCTGCGCGCTTGACCGGTTGGGCGGGCCTGCTGGCCGAGCAGCGGGCCTACCTGGACGACTTCTGGGCGCGAGCAGACATCGAACTGGAGGGCGACCTGGAGATTCAGCAGGCGGTGCGCTTCGCGCTCTTCCACGTGCTGCAGGCGGGAGCGCGTGGGGAAGGGCGTCCTATCCCGGCCAAAGGGCTGACGGGTCCCGGCTACGACGGGCACGCCTTCTGGGACACGGAGATCTCCGTCCTGCCGGTGCTCACGCTGACCCTGCCGCAGGCCGCTGCCGACGCTCTGCGTTGGCGTCACTTGATTCTCGACAAGGCGAAGGAGCATGCGCGCCAGTTCGGGCTGCGTGGTGCTGCCTTCCCGTGGCGGACCATCCGGGGGGCAGAGTGTTCGGGGTACTGGCCTGCGGGCTCCGCCGCGTTCCACGTCAACGCGGACATCGCCTACGCCGTGGCCTACTACATCGAGGCTACCGACGATAGCACGTTCGAGGAGGAGGTGGGCCTCGAGCTACTCGTCGAGACGGCACGGCTATGGTGTTCCCTCGGCTACCTTAATGCCGCCACCAACCATTTCCGCATCGACGGGGTCACCGGACCTGACGAGTATAGTGCCATCGCTGACAACAACGTCTACACCAACCTCATGGCCCAGCATAACCTGCGCTGGGCGGCAGAGAGAGTGCAACACTATCCAGAGAAGGCCCGCGCACTCGGCGTGGATGCTGACGAAGCAGCTACGTGGCGCGAGGCAGCCGAGAAGATGTTCATCCCCTACGACGAGCGCCTGGGAGTGACCCCGCAGACCGAGTCCTTTACCGAGCACGAGGCGTGGGACTTCACCAGAACCGCGCCGGACCAGTACCCTTTGTTCCTGCACTTCCCATACTTTGACCTCTATCGCAAGCAGGTCATCAAGCAGGCCGACCTCGTCCTCGCGATGCAGTTGCGAAGCGAGGCGTTCACGCCAGAGCAAAAGGAGCGCAACTTCGCCTACTACGAGCCGCTGACGGTGCGCGATTCCTCGCTGTCGGCTTCCACGCAGGCCGTGCTTGCCGCCGAGGTGGGTCAGCTCGACCTCGCCTACGACTACCTGGGCGAGGCGGCACTCATAGACCTCCACGACCTGCATCACAACGTGCGGGATGGGCTCCACATGGCCTCCCTGGCTGGAGCCTGGACGGGGCTGGTCGCAGGGTTCGGGGGCCTGCGCGTGCAAAACGGCTCGCTCTACTTCACGCCGCGGCTGCCCGAGGCACTCGGACGGCTCGCCTTCCACCTCGTGTTCCGTGGCAACCGCCTGCGCGTCGAGGTGAAGACGACAGAAGCGACCTACCGTCTGCTCGATGGCTCGCCGCTCGTGCTGCGCCATCACGGGGAGGAGATCCTCCTGCCTACAGATGGGGCGGTCACCCGGCCAATCCCAGCCATCCAGGCAGGTCCACGACCCGCGCAACCTCCAGGGCGTGCTCCGGTCCCAAGGGGAGTGCGAACGCCGTCCACCAGACGTAGGAGGAGAGGATGAGTCTCTCCTCTTACATGCCTGCAGTGGCTACTTCAGACAGCCGTTCGCAAAGTGGATGATTTGGCGGCCTTGCGGATGCCGACAGTCTAAGGAAATAATGGTGACAAAGGTAGCTATTCCTGACAAGATAGTGAAATTTCTCTCTGTGCCTGCGCACCTTTTTAGTGTATAATGTTGGCACATGCTCATCAGGGAACACCTTTTGACTACACAACGTTGGTTCGACAACCATATCTGCTCTTTGCGCTCAGTTCTACTTATCCTTAAAGATGTCTACACCAAAGTACGGTATCCAGGAGGTTCAATACTGCTTCTCCAGGACATCACTGTAACATACCAAAATGTCATGCCTGCTGTACAAGGGGTCTCATTAGAGGTACCAGATAAAGCAGTCGTCGCACTCCTTGGAGCAAACGGTGCTGGCAAAACTACTATTTTTCGTGCAATCTCCGGTCTTCTGACTATTCACAATGCCCGTATTACGCATGGCTCTATATTCTTCAATGGTGAGCGCATCGACCATCTGAATGCCACGCAAATCGTCCAACGAGGCATTGCTCAGGTGTTAGAGGGTCGTCGGCTCTTCGCGGATTTGAGTGTTGACGAGAATCTGCATACAGGAGCTATCTCTTCTCGGAATCCTGCTGCTGTACGACGTGCCTATGAGCGCGTTATGGATTTGTTTCCAGTGTTACATGAGCGACGCAAAAGCGTTGCGGGCTATCTCTCCGGTGGTGAACAGCAAATGGTTGCTATTGGTCGTGGTCTCATGGCAGGCCCAAAGTTGCTGCTACTGGATGAACCCTCTCTCGGTTTGGCACCCTTTATGGTACAGGAAATTCGCAAGATCATTGTGGAAATCAACGCCAGTGGAACCGCCGTGTTGCTTGTAGAACAGAACGCACAGATGGCACTCTCTATCGCCCATCACGGCTATGTGCTGGAAACTGGAAACGTCGTGCTGTCCCAATCTGCCTCTGAACTCCTGAAGGATGAAAGTGTGCGTAAATTTTACCTTGGACTGCATGAGGGGAGTGAGCGCAGTAACATGGCAACGCTTCGTCAACACCGACAGGTGAGGAGGTGGGTATGAATCAACCCCTTGTCAATCAGCCTGATCGCTCTGTTAGCTCCCTTTTATCAGTACAGGGAGTCTCGGTCCGTTTTGCTGGTGTGATGGCACTCACGGATGTCTCTTTTCATGTACAACCAGGAGAATTATTTGCGGTCATTGGTCCCAATGGTGCCGGAAAAACCTCGCTCTTCAATGTGCTCTCGCGTGTTTATCAGCCTGCTACTGGCAGTGTAACCTTCGATGGGCACGACTTGCTGCGACTAAAAACATATCAAACAGCACATGCTGGCATTGCTCGTAGCTTCCAAAACCTGGGGCAGTTCCCCAATACCACGGTCCTTGATTATCTGCTGCTTGGTCGGCATACACGTATGCGTAGTGGCATCTTGCTTGGTGGGTTCTACCTCGGTATGACATACAATGAAGAGAGGAAGAACCGAGCGTATTGTATGAAGTTACTGAGTCTTCTCAGCTTAGAACGCTATCGCGATGCTCCTCTGCGCAGCTTACCGTATGGCCTACAAAAGCGAGCCGACCTTGCACGCGCATTAGCACTAGAACCCAAGCTTTTGTTATTAGACGAACCTGTTGCTGGCATGGGTATTGAAGAGACGGAAGACATTGCCTCCGTCATTCTGGATGTGAAAGAGCAATTAGGCGTCACCCAGATTCTGGTTGAGCATGATATGGCACTGGTGATGGGTATCGCTGACCATGTGCTTGTACTGGATTTTGGACGTGTGATCGCACAAGGCAGGCCAGCCGAAGTGCAAGCCAATCCTGACGTTATCAACGCATATCTTGGCGAAGATTTTGGGGTCTCCAACGATATGCTACTCCCAACCGATAACAGCCGTTAAGGTGTTCTGTATAATCAGGAGGGAACATGGCATATTTTATACAACTGGTCTTTGCAGGGGTTGCACTGGGATGTATCTACGCACTCATCGGCCTTGGCTTTTCTATTATTTTTAAAGCCACTGAAGTGATCAACTTCGCGCAGGGGGAACTCTTGCTAGTAGGGGCATATATCATCTCAGCAGGTGTCTTTGAATGGCATCTTGGCTTTTTTCCATCACTCTTGCTCGCTATTCTCGTCACTGTTACAATTGCGTTCCTCTTCGAGCGTATTATTCTTCGTCGTATGCTTGGTCGTCCAACATTCTCTATTCTCATGGTTACGATTGGCCTAGATATTGTGCTACGCACTGGCGTTTCTATACGCTGGGGATCGAACCCTATCCCCCCTGGCTCACCCTTTGCAGGTACAAGTGGCTTTACCTTTGCGGGTGTGCATTTTGGTGCGAATGATCTCTGGACCATCATTGTCACTATCGTCTTATGTGCGGCACTCTACTACTTTTTTCAGGCAACGAAGTATGGTCTGGCTATGCGCGCTGCCGCGCTCGATCAGGAAGCGGCACTGGCGATGGGGATCAATATTAGCACGGTGAATGCCCTTGCATGGTCTATCTCTGCCATCGTAGCGACGATTGGGGGGTTCTTTCTCGCCGCGAAATCTGTTGCCCTTGACCCCACCCTTGGAAGTGCCGCCCTACTCGCGTTTCCTGCTATCATCTTGGGTGGAATAGATTCTGTGAGCGGTGCTGTGGTGGGCGGAATCATTATTGGGCTTGCTGAGGTACTGACGGCTGGATATGAAAGTTACGCTACACGCTTCGTGGGTGCAGGCATTCATGAAATTACTCCTTACCTCATCATGATTCTCGTGTTGCTTCTGCGTCCCTATGGCTTGTTTGGCACAAGAAAGGTGGAGCGCATATGAGTGTCTCTCAAACAAGCAGCAGAGCGGCGTTAAGCTCGGACCCACCGCGGCTGCTTGGGAGTCTATCACGCTGGCTCACTTTTGGTATTATCTTGATCGCATGCATTGCGTTTTTTGCGACCGCCAGTGAAGATTGGTTGACAATTGTAAACTACACCTTGATTTTTGCTATTGCTGCGCTGGGGCTGAATGTCCTATCCGGCTATACAGGTCAGGTATCGCTGGGCATCGCCTTCTTTATGGCGATTGGTGCCTATACCTCTGCCTGGCTCGGCGGCACACCCCCAACGAGTACGCATGACCCACTTGGTCTTGGCTTGCCCGTTGTCATTTGGCTACCTGCGGCAGGCATAGTTGCCGCGCTGGTTGGCGCACTGCTTGAAGGGATTTTATCTTGGTATCGTGTCGCTGGCCCTGGTCTTCATCGGGCACTATATCTTCTCGAATGCCAGTGCTATAAGTGGTGGCCCACAGGGGCGCACATTTCCTGTACCGACTTTTGGCAATCTCTCGTTCGCTGACAGAACACCTTCTTTGGTGTGTTCGCTCTCACTTCAGGCCAAGAATATTTCTTGCTTATCACGCCCATGCTTGTCTTGTCCGCGCTCTTTGTGGGCAATGTGATGCGTTCACGAGCAGGACGCGCTTTTCAAGCTGTGCGTGATAATGAGGTGGGTGCGGCCATTATGGGGGTGAATCTCTTTAAGGCAAAGATGGGTGCATTTATTCTATCCTCTTTCCTGGCTGGCATCTCAGGTGCTCTGCTTGCTTCCTACAGCCGCTATATTGTGCCAAACTTCTGGGACCTCTCGCTCTCTATCCAATTCGTTGCCGCCATTATCGTTGGCGGCATTGCGAGTGTGAGGGGTTCTATTTTGGGAGCTGCATTCGTGTTCGCCCTTCCTCGTGTCATCGACCAGTTCTCATTGCTACCGCCGAGCAGTAGTGGCGCCGGTCTTTCGAGTGGCGATCTGAATGCGCTCATCTATGGACTCTTGATCGTTGTATTTTTGCTCTTCGAGCCAGGAGGTGTGATGGGCTTGCTGCGCAGGAGCCAAGTACACAGGAGATCATCGCACAAACAGAGTGAGGAAGGAGGTGAACCCGCCGAGACCATCAATTTGCCCACGTCCGATGTCGGGACGTGACGCGCCATTATATATCATACATCTATCGGTCCCGTCACGTGTAGACGATGTTGTCTTAAGTAGTTATATAAGAGGTGTAGAACATGGCGATCAAAAAGAGGATGTACATATACGCGCTCACGCTGTTTATGGCCCTGCTGGTGCTTTCCAGTTGTGCTAGTGCTAGCAATAGTAGCAGTGGTACAGGTGGGATCAAGGCTGGTCCTGGCGTTGATATCGCGAAGAAAACCATCACCCTGGGTATTTTGTCACCATTTTCCGGTCCAGTGGCGGCTCCTGTTGGCAACCCTTTGGCTCGCGGTGTAGAGACCTTCTTCAAAGCTATTAACGATCAGGGCGGCATTAATGGCTTTAAGGTGAATGTCATTGAGGGGGACTCACAGTACAACCCGCAAATTCAGGTGCAGCAGTACAACCAGATGCGTACTAAAATCCTGATGGTTGCCGATAGTTTGGGTACAGCACCCACCTTCGCCATCAAAGATCAGGCTGCTGCCGATCATATGCTAATATCTGCTGCTACGCTGTCTTCCGGGCTAGCGCGGGAAAAGTATGTTGTGCTTGTAGGAACTCCTTACCGCCTTCAGACTGAAAACGCCTTTGACTACATTGTGAATAAGTTGGGTGTTAAGTCGCCCGCCACAGGTATCATCTATCAAAATGATGACTATGGGCAGGATGGCTTGACAGGATACAATGAAGCAGTCAGCGCGTACAAACTACATGATGTAGGCAAGGCAACCTATGCCCCGACCGACACCGACTTCACGGCCCAGGTGTCACAGTTGAAAGCAGCGGGCGCGAAGTACGTCTTTCTCACCACGCTGCCAAGTGTCACCGCCAAGATCATCGGTACTGGCTATGCCCTTGGCTACAATCCACAGTGGATATTGCAGAGTCCAGCATTCTCAACGCTGCTGCTCGGTGTACCCGCTTTGAAACCATTGTTGAGCAAGGCATGGATTGTGTCACAGGGGGCGAACTGGGGGGATACAAGTGTTCCTGGCATGAAGGAAATGCTAGACGCTGTTACGAAGTATCAGCCAGATCAGAAGCCAGATGGCTTCTTCGAGTTTGGCTATACGGAGTCGAAAATCACCTATGCCATTTTGAAAAAGGCCATTGAGAACAATGACCTTACACGCGATGGTGTCTTCAACGCTTTTCAATCGCTGAAGAACGTTGATCTGGGTGGTCTACTCCCACCAGTAAACTACGGGACTTCGCCGAATGAGCGTGTACCCTCGCGCGACTCTGTCGTCTATGCCATTGATTCCACGCGACCAACCAGTATCAGAGACCTGAGTGGCGACTTCACCGGAGATGCGGCAAAGGCCTCGCAGTTCTAAAGGGAATAGGGAGCATGACAGACAGTAGGGAAAACGGACGACTTTGTGGTCATCCGTTTTCACTTATAATGCTCACCTTCGTGGCGACAATCTCCCGCTGTCGATACTCAACAACCTCGCCTTCGAGTGTCACAGTCTTCTCAGCTCGGATATCAGCCGAAGAAGCCCCGATGCTGAAGGTAAATACTCCCGGCTCAGTGACAAAACGCATCTGTGGATCGTAGAAAGCTAGCCGGGATGGATGTACAGTAAACGTCACGCTGCGTGCCTGTCCAGGTGTAAGAGAGAGTCGGGTAAAACCAAGCAGCATACGGCTGGGACGAGCAACCGAGGCAACCTGATCGTGATAGTAGAGTTGCACCACCTCGTCACCTACACGCTCTCCCGTATTACGTACTTCGATGGAGACCTCAATTGGTTCATTGGTACGCTTCGCCTGCACGACAAAATGATTGTAGGCAAATGTGGTGTAGCTCAACCCATACCCAAAGGCAAAAAGTGGACTGATCGGCGAATCAGTATAATCGCCGTAGAACATCGGAGAATCGCCTCCAGCACGCTGCCCAACAAAGTTCGGAATCTGACCAACTGAGCGCGGTACACTCACTGGTAGGCGACCACTCGGATTTGCCTTGCCGGTCAACACATCAGCGAGACCACTACCACCCTCTTCTCCTGGTGGAAACACTTGCAGCAGTGCATGGGCTTGCCTGGCAATGGAAGTAAGTGTATGGACACGTCCGCTGAGCACGACTACCACGAGCGGCGTCCCCGTCTCGGCAAGTGCCTCAACCAGTTCCTGCTGCACACCGGTAAGATCGAGGCTAGTCGCATCGTTACCTTCACCAACCGTGCTTGATCGCAAGAGGCCACTCTTTCCAGCAACCACGACCACAGCAACATCGGTGTCTCGTGCCACTTGCACCGCTGCGGCAAAACCAGAGCGGTCGTTGCCCAGTACTTCACAGCCTTTAGCAAAGCGTATCTCTACATCTTTTCCTAGAGCTGCACGGAGACCAGCAAGAGGGGTAACATGTGGAGTGAAGTATGGACCGGGAGCGTAGTTCCCACTGGCGTGAGGTACGATGAGTCCCGTGGCATCAAGGCTCTGAGGGGCGGCATAGACAATCTCCAGGTGAGCAGGATAGTGGTAATCGCCCTGCAAGAGGCGTTCGTCGTCCGCGCCAGGTCCAATGACAGCAACACGCTTTACCGTAGGTGCAAGGGGAAGCACGCCATCGTTCGTCAGTAGAATGATTGACTCCGAAACTGCCTTACGGGCTAACGTACGCTGCTCTGGAGTTTGGAATGCTGCGTTGGCAGCTTCTGCGTTCACGTAGGGATTCTCAAAGAGTCCAAGTTGGAACTTGAGACGAAGCACGCGACGAACGGCTGTGTCGATTACTTCTTGTGATACCCGCCCAGCCGCGATCTCGGCTTTTAGTGGTGAACCATAACAGTCGATAGCAGGCAGTTCCATATCGAGACCAGCAAGTAGGGCAAGTCGAGACGCCTCCCCCTGGGTTGCGGCAACATGATGGTGTTCCATAAGCATTGCGATAGAAGCGTAGTCAGCGACGACAGTGCCGCTAAAGCCAAGTTCTTCTCGCAGTAACCCGGTTAAGATGGCAGGACTGCCTGCACAAGGCAAGCCATCGACGGATGCGTAGGAGTTCATGATCGTCGCGAGTCCAGCATCGCGTATTGTAGCTGCGAAAGGCTCGGCGTAGACCTCACGTAATTCTCTTGGGCCTAACTGAACAGGTCCCCAGTTGCGTCCACCCTCTGACAAAGCGTAGCCAAGGAAGTGCTTGCCTGTAGCGGCAATGCCATGAGAAAGGTCATCGCTCCGTAGGCCCTGAACGTATGCGGTACCGATGGTACCAATCAGTATAGGATCCTCTCCATACGTTTCCTCTACCCGTCCCCAGCGCGGATCACGAGCAACATCAAGGACTGGCGCAAGTGCGTGTCGAGCACCGACCGCCAACATCTGGGAGCGGATGACCTGGGCCACTTGCTTGACAAGAACCGGGTCCCAGGTTGCCGCAAGCCCAATTCCTTGAGGGAAGACCGTGGCATCGCGGTGGCAGAAACCCCCTGTAGACTCCTCGTGTACGATAATAGGGATACCAAGCCGCGTACGTTCGATGGCGACCTTTTGAAGAGCATTCATATACGTGGCACTCTCCTGAGGATGCAGTCCAGTCGAGGCACCAATACGTGTGACCTGCCCTATTCCATGCGGAATCATTTCGGCAACGACATTAGGATCAAAGGTGCCGGTGCTGACGAACGTAGTGCTCCAGACACAGCCGAGTTGAGCTAGTTTCTCGTCCAGCGTCATGAGGGCAAGCAAATTTTCGACCCGGTCTTCAATGGAGGCGTTCGGATCGCTGTATAGTGAGGGGGACAAATCTGTACTCCTTGCTAACTTTCTTTCTACTCATAGCCAAGTCACTCGTCTACTTACTAAATCCTGCGACTAGACCGCCAAGTAATTGACGTCTTCCGAAAATGTACAGCAGAATGATTGGCGTGGCTGAAAGGAAGACCGCCGCAAGAATCGCAGGCACATTGGTGGTGAATTGCCCCTGAAAGCTCCACAAGGCAAGCGGGAGGACACGGACATTAGCACTTTGCGTAAGCACCAATGGGAACAGAAAGCCATTCCAAACCTGAATTGTTTCGTAGATGACTACCGTGATTATGGCAGGTCGTGATAGGGGAAGCACGAGTTTGCGTAAAATGTGAAAATGCCCAGCACCATCTAGCAACATGGACTCGTGCAACTCTTTCGGGATATCTCTTATGTACGTCACGAGCACAAGGACCGAGAGAGGTATGCCGAAGGCCACGCTGGGTAGGATCAGAGCAAACAGTGTGTCATACAGTTGCATACGAGTAATCATCGCATAGATCGGGATGATGGTTGCCTGAAGAGGAATCGCTAACCCCACGAGAAACAGGCTAAAAACGGCCTGAGTGAAGCGGTTGCGAATCTTTGAAATCGCATACGCCGCAAAGAGTGAGACAATTACAATCAGGAGCACGCTAGACACCGTCACAAACGCGGTATTCGCAAAGTAGAGACCAAAGTCGCTCGACAGGATATCTCCATAGTTCGCCATTGTCGGATGCGTAGGCGGCAACCAGGGAGTGTCCGTGAAAAAGTCAGTGAGCGGACGCAGGCTTGTCATAAACATATAAAGAACTGGATAGCATGCTACCACAAGCCAAACAACACCAAAAAGGACGGGAACAAACTCCCACAATGCATTCAAACGGAGCATACGCTTTCCGTATTGCTGCTCATCGACTGCTTTCTCTGGCAGTATGCCTACACCCATAATAAATACCTTGCCTTTCGTTATACCATCACGCTTGTTATAATCCTTCGAGCTGGCTTGACATCTTCGTAAAGCCCGTGAAACGTAAAAGAATGAACGAGAGCACGATTCCGAAGAACGCCAAAAATACCGCCAGCACACTGCCATAACCTACCGATTCATTGGGAAAGGCAGTGATATACATCTGAAGGGGCAAGACACGTGTAGCATAACCAGGCCCCCCCCAGTTGTAACCCAGAAAAGATCAAAGTAGGTGAGAGAGCCAGTGAACATCAATGTGGAAGAAGTGATGATCGTATACTTGAGTTGAGGAAGAGTAATCGAAAAGAATTCTTGCATACGTCCGGCACCATCGATGTTGGCTGCCTCGTACAATTCTTTGGGAATCTGACGTGCGCCTCCCAGGTAGAGCAAGGCATGGAAAGGAATAAACTGCCAACAAATGATCGCAAGCACAACGAAAAACGCCAGGTTCGGATCGCCTAACCAACCTCTTGCCAGTTTAGGAAGGCCAATCGTCCTCAGCAGGGTATCAAGCAGGCCAAAGTTCGGATCGAGGATAGATATCCAAGTAAGACCAATGGCAACTGCTGAGAAGAGAAGCGGGATGAAGTAGAAAACGCTCAGCAGTGCGCGATAACGCTGAGTGCCAGCCATGAAAACGCCAAGCAAAAGACTGAGAGGTGTTTGCACAATCCAAGTGAGAATCATTACCTCAACAGTGAGCAGAATAGCATGACCAGTGACGGAGTCGGAAAAAAGCGCAATCCAGTTTTTCAATCCGACCCATGTCGCAGGAGAAAGACCATTCCAGTTTGTAAAACTCAGATAAAGCGCGATAAACATAGGAACAATCGCGAAAAGTAGATAGAACGCTAACGCTGGTATTGTCCAAAGTACAGCTATCCAGTTGGCGCGTTGTGCTGCTCTTGATGTATTTGAGGCTTTTGACACCTCTATTGATGCACTCATAGACGCTCTCCTATCTGATGAATTTGCATTTTCTCCTCTCCTTCAAGAAGAGAAAATGCAAAACAAAGGTGAGGGATAGAGTCATTTGGCGTGTAAAACACCTGGCGACTACAAGCCTACTACGCACTCATGGCCTTGTTCATATTGTCAGAGAACTGCCGGGGAGTGATCTGCTTTAAGAACAACTGATCAAGATTGGTGAGCAACGCTTGTGCAGGTTGTGGCAATAGGGCTTGGTCCCAGGATAACTGGAAAAGAGGAGCGTTCTGGACCATCTTGTAGTTATATTGCAACCAATCGCCGTTTGAAGCACTCGCCAACTGAGATTCGATTCCTCGAATTGGGGGCACATCACCCACAGCAATGAATTGCTTAACCTCTTCATCACCCAATACTGCACTCTTAAGATAGGTAACGCAATTCTGTGGAGATTTGGCAGTTTTGGAAATGGAGTAGAAGTTGCATGGATTGCCGTACACATTCGCAGCATTGCCTTTGCCACCTTCAAAGCTGGGAAAAGGGAACCAGCCGAGCTTGCCACTTTGAACAAAACTGGGGCTGTTCGTCTGCACAACCGGAAAATTCCAGCTCCCTTGCAACATCATCGCGGCTTTCCCTGTATAGAGCAGTGCCGCATCCTGGTTGGTATCCGCAACTACCGAGGCAAAAGATGAACCGAATGCGCCCATAGTCACTAATTGCTGAATCGCTGTACCGGCCTTGATAAACGCATCTTGAGACCATGCATTCGCTTGATTTTTGAGCACAGCATTAAACGCATCTGGTCCGCCGATTCTATCAGTAAGATACTCGGCATACATCAGGTTCGGCCATTTGCTGCTACCAGCGAGCGCGATAGGTATGACATTGTGTTGTTTCAATGTGTTGACAATACTCAGCAATTCATTCCAAGTCTGAGGAGCACTCAAGTTGTATTGTTTGAAAATGTCCTTATTGTAGAAGAAGAGTACCGGTTGCACGCCACTAGTAGGGACACCATAGATCTTGCCATTGAAGGTGGCGCCCGAAAGAACAGAAGGAAGAATTCTGTTTTTCCAGGTGGGATCAGCATTGAGATCGGGAGTCATGTCATACACGTCGTTGGCATCAACATATGTTTTAAGGATGCCACCACCCCAGCCAAAGAAGATATCCGGTGGATTATGCGCCCCCATAGCGACCTGCAATTTCTGCTTGTAGGGATCATTTTGGAAGTAATTGATAGCCGCGTGGATGTTGGGGTGTTTGGAGTTAAAATCATCAGTGATAGCCTGTACGACTTTCTGCTCACTTCCGGTACGAATATCCCAGATAGTGATAGTCGAGGTACTACTTCCCGTTCCACTTGTCGTCGTTGTCTGACTACCGCCAACACCGAAACAACCTGTTAACGTTGGCAGCAGTACTGTCCCTCCTGCTATGTGTAGAAAAGTGCGGCGTGTAACTTTTGTTTGCATCTTTCTGACTCCCTTGGCATCTTTGCCTACAAGGCCCTTTTCTCGTCTGTTACGCATGAGCTAACATTGTGATGTCAAACGCAGGAGATAACTATTTATATCTAAATAGCCACTCTCCAGCACACAACATCTCTTGAAAACCACAAGAGACCATGGATAACACGCTCTTTTCCCTCCTTTCTCTCGTGAGATAAGGCACAACTCAAATTCAATCAAGAGTACTACTATGAATAATTCAAAGGCGCGGTAGATTCACGATGTATCAGTGTTGTCGTCAGTTCAACACGGTTGCTATCAAGCGGTTCTTCAGCGATTAGGCGCAATAACATCGTTGTAGCTACCCGTCCCATCTCAACAAGTGGTTGACGCACCGTCGTAAGTGCAGGAGTAATGATAGACGCAACTGGCACATCGTCAAAACCAACAACACTCATAGAATTAGGGACGCTAAGTCCTTGGGCACGTAGTGCACTATAAACACCTAAAGCTTGTGTATCGTTTCCTGCAAATATGGCAGTAGGTGGCTCCGCTAAGTCTAACAATGCGCACGTCTGCTCATATCCAGTTTGTTGTACAAATCTTCCAGAGCGTATGAATGCTGGATCAACAGGTATTCCCGCATCTTCCAGAGCCGCACGATAACCAGCAATGCGATCTCGGCTACAAGGCAGCATCGCCTCACCGCTGATAATTGCGATGCGTCGGTGTCCGATCGCAAGTAAATGCTCTGTTGCCAAACGCCCACCAAGCCAGTTCGTTGCCCCTACGGAAGGAACATCAGGGCCAAGTTCTCCACGGTGATCAACTACAACAAACGGAATCTTGTTACGAAGCAACATGTCCAGACGATTCGACTGTCCGTGCGTGAGAACAAGGATAGCGCCATCGGTTGCGCCATCGATTACTTTGGCAAGCCATCGTTGCTCGAGTTGCAGAGAATTGTTCGTGAGCGAAAGTGCCAGGCGTAACTCGGTACGCTCTAGTACTTCCTCAACACCACGGACAATTTCAACAGAATAGAGATTCGTAAGGTCAGGCACTAGCATATCAATGATGCCACTAGTCTCCTTCAAGGTATTTTTCACCCTGCTGCGAATAAATCCGCTTTCCTTGATCACCTGCTCCACTCGCTCTCGCGTCCCAGGCGCGACATCGGGTCGATTATTCAAGACCCGCGAGACGGTGGGGAGCGAAACTCCAGCTTTCGCTGCAATCTCTGCAATAGTACTTAGCTTGGATGATGTTTGACTCATTTTCAGAAAATGACCAGCCTCTTCTGTTAAAATATGCTATTCTATTCCTTGAGATTACTCACTGTTCACTTCCTGAAAATGTACAGATCGATTAACGGGAATTATCACAATTATTGCTGAAATTTTTCAATTGTCAAGGGGGGGAAAACTGACATCCACGCATAAACCAAGCTTAGTTCCCTTGTCACTTTTTCTCTCCTCTAGGCGTATAAGCATTACAGCCTGAGTGTGATTTTTTTGAAATGAAAAGAGCAAAATCATGATGAATATGATACATATCTTTACCGAGGGCTTCTGCTGTGTTATTCCTTGTCCCATCGGCTTCATCCTCTTTGCGATACCACTCTTTGTTCTTAGACTTCGACGTCGGATGGCAATTAAAACCATCGGTTAGACAACAGAGTTCTCATGTAACTTCTCCTTCTAGTGGCCGAAGGAGAAGTTTTTCTGCAAAACAATGCTTCCCCAAATCACTTTCTTCTTGCTTGCTAACGATGAATGAACAGAGCAAAAACTAGCCTTTTACTGAATGGAAAGCGCAGTTTCCTACAAAACTATGGTATCATGAGTCTGTAAAACCATCGGTTAAGTGATAGTGAGAGAAATATGATTGAATACGTAGGCCGACAGCTAGGCAATTATGTTCTACTTCACCTTCTGGGACGTGGCGGCTCTGCTCATGTATATGTTGGTGAGCATATCTATCTTAAAACGAGGGCAGCCATCAAGGTGCTACAAACGGAGGTAGTTGACGAGAGACACAACGATTTCCTCTATGAAGCACAAACTCTTGCACGCTTGGTTCATCCACATATCGTGCGTACTCTTGAGTTTGGTATAGAGGAGAATATCCCCTTCCTGGTCATGGACTACGTTCCTAATGGTTCTTTACGCCACCTCTATCCTAAAGGAACGCGCTTACCAATGGAAACAATTGTATCGTATGTGAAACAGGTTGCGATTGCCCTACACCATGCCCATAATCAGAACGTGATCCATCGTGACGTGAAGCCCGGAAATGTACTCCTGGGAGAGAACAACGAAGTCTTGCTCAGCGATTTTGGCCTTGCTACTATTGCTCATGGCTCGAACTCCCCCTCGACGGAAGAGACCGTGCTAGGTACTATACTGTATATGGCCCCAGAGCAGATATATGGCAAGCCACAGCCTGCTAGCGACCAGTATGCTCTGGCAACAGTTGCCTACGAATGGCTATGTGGGAAGCCTCCCTTTCATGGGTCCTTCGTTGAGATTCTGGCACAGCAGATGACAGCTCCACCCCCAGCACTAAGCACCTATGGTGTAGAGGTCCCTGCAAAGGTTGAAGAAGTGATTATGATCGGACTCTCCAAAGATTATAAAGATCGCTTCAAGAGCGTCGAAGCATTCGCGCATGCCTTAGAACTTGCAAGCCAGCAAGTCGAGCAGGCAACTACACAACTCAAAACCGAGCAGCAAGTAGTGCTATTACACCCTCAAACCTTACCCATCGTATCTCCTCCTCATGATCCTCAGTCTCCGTCATCAAGTAGTACTGACTCTCTCATATGAATTCTGTTTCGCCATCGTGCCATATGCCTTGTCCCTACAGCATACAGAAGGCAAGATATTTCGCAGGACTAATCCATCTTGCATCAAGAGCAGAACATTCTCAGAACATTTTTCTGCTATACATTCATCAGCACTCTCTTCACACAAACACTGTCGTGAAAAAGCTTAACCTCTTCAATGGAAGAAAAGGCATCCTGTCGGAGGGTCAGCGAAACATGGAGATATTTAATGAGCCCAATATCAGCATAGGTACACCCACTGCCGTCGAGAAGCCCCGGCTTTCTCTCTTTGACCAGATCAATTTAAACGTCGTATGGCTGGTGAATAATTTTCAATGGCAAGCACTACTTGCAGTCACTGTTCCAAGTATGGTGGCACACCTCCTGGATCCCGCCCAGAAGAGCATTAACCTTGCAATCGTCGTCACAACAGGAACACTCGTTGCCGTCGTCGTCAATCCTCTCTTCGGGACTCTCTCTGACTACGCCACGTTTCGCCTGGGGCGACGACGGCCATTTCTGATCATCGGCACCAGTTTGAGCATCATCGTTCTTCTCCTCTTCGCCTTCGCACCTTCCAGGTTCTCTGCAGGAGCACTGCTCTTTACCTTCGCGCTACTCTTTCTCCTGCTCCAGTTCTGCAACAATCTCGCGGTTGCGCCATGGAGTGCGATTATTGCGGATAAGGTTCCACAAAACCAGCGTGGTCTCTCTTCAGGTATGTATGGTCTGCTTAGTTTGCTCGGCACAATCATTGGTTCGCTAGTGGCTGGATTTATCCTGGGTGGAAACCTGCCCTTGCCAGTATATCGGCAGGCTATCGTTCAGGTCTTTCTCGTCATTGTCGCGGTCCAGATCGTCCTGGTCACCTACACCATCATCACCGTGAAGGAAGTACCACTTCCACCAGAACAACATGTCAAACTTAGTCTTCGTATCCTCACGAAAGACTTCTTTTTCAAGCCTTCGCAGTATCCTGACATCTCGTGGGTGCTTCTCGCGCGCTTTCTGGTCATGATGGCAATATGGAGTGTGTACTACTTCCTGTTATACTACTTTGATGATGTCCTGGGCGGAAAAGGGGTCAAGACTATTCTCCTTAACACGCCATTCTCTGGTGAGCAGTTCAACGGTGTCCTCTTCCAGCCCATTGTGCTACTGATGGCGCTGCCAACCTCTATCCTGGCAGGTTGGGCTTCGGATCGTTGGGGGCGCAAGAAATTCGTCTACGTGTCCGGCATCATGATGGCAATTGTCTGTCTAGTCTTCATTTTCTTCCAAAATCAGTATGCGGCGTTGATTTCAGGGGCCTGCTTTGGGATTGGCTATGGGGCCTACACGAGTGTTGATTGGGCTTTAATGACAGACGTCTTACCATCAGCTGATAAAGCAGGCAAATTCATGGGTATCTGGTCAGCGATTAGTATTTTGCCACAGGTCGTCGGTATTACCATAGGTGGTGTCATTCTTCAACTCTTGCAGAGCATTCCCCATCACTTCGGCTATACCACGTTATTTGTCTTGGTCGTCCTCTACCTCCTCTTTGGCACCCTTGTCATTCAGCGAGTGAAAGGGAGTAAGTAAAGCACAACTTTGTTGATGAAGATCAGCATAACCTGCGGGACCAATGTATCGATTAAGTTCTACAACGTTTTAGCAAATAACCTGCTACATTCCATTATGACACCTTACCATTTAGCAACTCAAATGTGATAGAATCGACTGTAAGTGTATTTATACAGCTAGGAGACAAACATGGAAGCAAATTTACCACCCTGGCTAACAAAACTAAAACAGGCCCGCGCACAAGGCGAGCCAGATATGCCTGGCACACTTTCCTTACCTGAACATTTGCCCTCGCTCGTCTCGAAACCACAAATTGCGGTCTTTCTTGGACTACCGAAAAGCTCAAAAGAATCAAAAGATGTGCTTATACAGCAATTGCTCACTTTTCTAACAAATGATGAGCAAGCCAGAACGCGTTTTTTTGAAGCGTTCGTGCAAGAGCTAGCGGTTGGACCAGGAGAAGTTGAGGCGCTTCTTACATGTTCAGCAACGGAACGTAAGCTCTGGACGAGCGATGGCAAGCTTCCTATTCTTGAATATCGCACCTTTCGCAAGGCTGGACGAGATTTGACATATCCTGTTCACGATAGACGCGTTATTCTTCAATTGACTCAAACGGAGATTGAGCAATGGCGCACACAGCATCAATCACTTGTACAGTTGCGCCGCAAAACAGGTGTTAAGAAGGCTCTTGTCAGCAGAGAAGCTAACGAGCAGACTCGACAAAACGTGCGTACATCCTTAGAAGAGATGATGCAAGAATGGGAAAAACATGGTAATCCTCAGCTTGTTGCTGCGTTCCGACTCGCGTTTTGGACACAATGGGCATCGCGCTGGGCGAAAGAAAATCAGGTTAAAAGTCTGAATGCTATCAAATATCAGGCACTTTACCAAATACGACGCGATACATGGTATGCACGAAAGGATAGTGCCTTGCGCGTTCTAGCGCAAACTCCTTATGCTCGCATCTCCTTCTATAAGTCGGAAGAGCCAGATAAGTGGACACTTTGGCTTTGTGAAGAACATATGGAGATGAAAAGAGACTTTCTTTACCATAGCAAATGGGAGTTTTTTGCCATTCATGCCAGGGAGATTCGGCAATGTCCGCATTGTAACGTCAACTCAGAGAAAGACTACTACTCGCTCTACTCTATTCATATTGCGTCAGCCTTATTTCCTGAGCTTTCCTTCTCGTTTCACATACCTTATCCACTTGGAAGAACATTTCTGCCATCGCCTAAGAAACTTCCGCACGTAGAGCATACAGAACAGGATGGCATGTTCAGATTTGGTCGCCCCTTGTTAGAGAATGAGAAAATATTCTATCGAGAAAAGGATGTTGAGGCAAACTTTGTGCAGGCCATGTCTGTAGCTCAAGAGGTCTATGCCTGGAATATGTTCTTAAACGACAAAACAACAAAGTTACCTGAGAAAAACGAGGAATAACAAACAGGTCATTTATAGCCCAAGTAACAACCATGAGAAGAGTGCAGCAAAGGGCATCCACGCGCCAACAAGCACACCAAGAATGGCAACCTGTGACCATCTCCGACGTTCAATACGATCATACAATAGAGGTAGTACAGCGACAATGAGTCCTTCAAAGAGTAGTACATAGAGCGGTGTATGCCCAAGCATCAGGTGTGTTGGTTTGTATTGCCACCAGCCACCATAATAGGCCATCTCCTCGTAAATAGGAATTTGTACTGCACCTAAAAGACCGCCTATGAGCGCCGCTTTACGCCAGTCGATCAATGCACGCAGTCGCCATGCAATATATCCAAGGTGCGTGAGCACAATCATCCAGGACAGCGGCATGTACAAAGGCGAGGTCCATAGCATAAGTCTCCCTGCTGGATAGACAAGCGAATGTACAACATATTGTCCAGAGGCGTCAGTAAATAGTTCGCAGATACCCGCAATGAACCCCGCTAACAACAGTCTTCCGACAAGAGGCCGTATGCTTTGAAAGAATAGTAACGTGAGCAGATATAGTGAAAGGACAACCTCAATTTGTCCAACATATCCCCAATGTGTTGTGATGTTGATAAACGACAACACAAGGTCTAACAACATGCCAATACCAATAGCAAGATCAAACCAGGTGAATGTATGCGCAGACGCTTTGTCTGCTAGATATTTTTCGGTGCTCGTTTTCGCGAATGTCGAAGGGGCAAAGCGTTTTATGGATGATGTGCGTGTATGCAGCATAATATTTCCGTCTGTAACATAGGTATGATGATAGTGTGATGTCTATAGTAAATTATAAACCAGCCTGGAAGAGATGAATACAAGATAATTGTTATCTCACTTCATACTTGGAGAGGAACTCATGGTAGTTGGACTAAACGCAATAGCCCGCGTTGGTTGTATAATCAGCTCGTGAAAAACCATCCCCATTCGTTCGGAAGAATAGGGCATATCATGCTCCAACCACCATTGAATCAAGGCAATAGAGGAGTTGATGAGGTGATACGCTGCTATCTCGGCAGGCACAACACTCCCGCCTAACGGCTTATCGTTCAGGACATCTTGTATTGTGATCTCCATAATATGCTGTACCAATGAAGAGGTGCCACGACTGCTGAGCAAGACATGAATGATATTGGCGTGTTCCTCAACATAACGGAACAGCGGTACACCAACCGCATCTACATCAGCATCGGGAGAGCCTGGTAACAGACTTTTCAACTCTGCCAAAACCACATCGGACACGTCGCGCAACAGATCATCCTTGCTATGATAATGCCGAAAAAACGTGGCATAACCGACGTCTGCGTGTTCTGTAATGTCGCGAATCGTCACTGCCTCGTAGCCCTTCTCCAGCGTAAGAGCTATCAACGCCTTGGCTAATAAGTGTTGCGTGCGTTTAATACGCCGATCCTGGCTCTCCATACCATTGTTCCTCGCGTGGTGCTACCCCGAAAAGTATCCAAATTGAGAAGTGACGGCACAGCGTTACTGGCATACTATAACTCCCCTCATTGGATAACTACATGAATGGTTCTAATTCTACCATAAGGCGTAATCCTACTTTTCTCTCGTCTGCCTTAGGGCTACTTAAAAGTCGCTGAAAGACATGACGTAGACCAACGGGCAACCTATGCTCTTTTTTATTTCGCTCATCACCAAATTATTGGTATACTCTTCACGCAATCTTCACACCACTTGCCGATAATTCACAGTACATTAATTGCAATCAATCTATACATATTCTATAGTTGTAGTTGGCTTATAACCAATAATATAGAGTTACATTACCCGCATAACCGTCCTAAGTGCGTGGCAAGTGAAGAGGAGGAAGGAACAATGCTAACAGGCAGTATTCCACAAGAAGAAGCAAGAGAAATTCTAGTCGTTGACGAAGGCGCAATAGGCGATGTGATAGAGCAAATTCGCTTAGAGCAATTGTTGAGGTGTGTAGAACGGTTTGCTAATAGGGGAGCTATGCATCATGTATAGCATCATCCTTATTGCCATACTATCCATCACTACATTCGTTGCGCTTATTGCTCTTGCGTGGCGCCTCAACGAACATACAAACAAAGAGACAACGCTTGACCTTGTAGCGAACGATGCGACGAAAGAGTTGAGCAAGACATTAGTGAAGATACCAGTACGGTACTGAGACACCGCTATAGAGACACAAAGACGCCCGAGAGTGTTGATACTCTCGGGCGTCTTGCTGGTACGACCAACGGCCCCAACTTCTCGCTACCACATCGCATGTCTCGCTCGAAAGAGATGAGAAAAGAGACACAAAGAGCCATTTATGATATACTCTATATCGAAATATACTGTGTTGTTCACATCTTCTCAATCCGCTTCTAGCCTTGTTTCTTCCTATTTCACTTCTCCTAAAAATGCTCTTTAGACAGCAATCTTGACAGCAAAACGCTAAAAATTGCTGTCTAAAAAGTGGTTGGTCAGATAATTTGGATCTACACATTTGTGATACTGGTGGCAGGATAGAAAGAGGGTTCTCTTTCTGTTAGATAAAACACATCACACGACAACCACTGCCTCTCGGAGAGCATCCTAGACATGAACCTGCCGCTGAGCATGTAACGCACTGCGTAAGAGCGGTTTCGCTCGATGCATGTACGTTTTTGCGGTTTGCTCTGGAATGCCAAGCACCTGAGCAATTTCGGCAAAACTGCGTTGACCTGCATAGCGGAGCAGGACAATCGCACGAAACTTCGCGGGCAAACTGCTGATCGCATGCTGAACGACGGACTGCATCTCGTGTTGTTCTGCGATTTCCGCTGGTAAGGGATCGGAGTCTAGCAGTAGCGCAAGTTCTGTAACCTCGCTCATCCCCCTCTCTTCTTCTAGCTCCGAGAAAGACCATGATCGTTTGCGGCGCACCTCGTCGAAACACCGATTGCGAGCAACCCGAAACAACCAGGGCTGGAGTGGTTGGTCGGTCCTGAATGTGGGTAAGGCGAGATAGAGCTTGAGAAACACCTGCTGCACAATATCTTCGGCCTCGGTCCTATTGTGTGTCAGGTGACAGATAAAGGAAAAAAGCCAGGGACGATAGCGACACACGAGGACCGCGAAGGCGTCCTGATCCCCTGCCAGCGTGCGCTCAGCAAGCAGGCCATCGGATGTGTCTTCACACTGATGAAGGCTCGTCTCATTGGTCTGCATCTATGCTCTCCTTCTTTCCAATGTGACACGGCGAGCACACGTGTGTGACTGAAGCGTGTATTGCAGTCACACACGTGCGCTCACCTTCGCCATTCCTTCTCATGCACCTAGTCAAAGGTGATCGTAAACGCGTTTGTGTTATCAGCAAACGCTGTTGGGACATCACACACGCCAAACTTGAGCGGACCACCCGGTGCGTTAAGCGTCACGGGATAGGTGTGTGCTGGATTGTACGCAGGGATAGTCTGTACGTAGGCATCTATCGGTTTGCTATCTATGCAGAGCAGCCCATTGACCTTTGGATGCACGGGCGTGATGGCTTTTCCACTTCCATCGGTATACAGGTAAAACGCGTCGGAGAACTGTTTCCCCTGCGCCTGTCCTGTCCCACTCACGGTCACGGCCGTCGACCCCGAGTAGGACTGCGTGCTCGTCACACCATTCCGATTGACAAATGGCACCACGAGTGGTGCCTCTCTGACACGCAGGGCGACTGTTGGCGTGATTGGGACTGCCGTCGCCGTTGGGGTAACGTCATCCGTCGCCGTTGGTTGCGGCGTTGCCGTCGCAGGAACAGCAGTGGCAGCAACGGGAAAAAGAGAGCCTTGCGCTACTGTATTCACCCCTGGGAAAACCTGTGCCTGGCAGCCGCCAAAGAGCAGAAACGAGCCGAGAAAGAGTGCTCCAAACAGGGCAATCCAGACTTCACGTCGTTTCTTTTCATCATCATCTGTATTATTCATCATGAGACCGTATCCTTGTTCTGTGTATGTACATGAGACGTTGTAAAAAAGGGAAGAAGGCATGTTCATACTGTGGGCGTCTTTCGCGTGTCGAAAGATGTTAAGGTACAAGAAGAGATTATCTGCTCGTTGGCGGCGGTGGCACATCCCGATACGTCGTCTCTTGAGCAACAAGGGTTCGGCGCGAAGCACGCCCTCTGCCAATCGCCCCTCCAATCGCTCCCACGATGAGACCAAGCAAGATCGAGAGCACCAGTCCAGAGAAACCCGTGATAGCAGCCGTCGAAAGCAAGAGCTGATCCGTGGTTGCAGGGATAGATTGGTGTACCTGATGAGACGCTGCTTGTGCTGCAGCCGCTGCTTGCTGACGTAAGGTGCCAAGATTCAGGTAGGCAAGCAGGAGCGCACCAAGAAACCCGATAATAGCACTCACCACACCTGTCCATAGACCTGCGAAGGCACCTGTTCCCATCATGCCTGTCTCCTGTGAGGCGCGTATGCCAGCAAGCAGGTAGACAATCAATGCGAGAACAAAGCCACCAATTGTGACGAAAAGAGCAAAGCTCCCCAAATTCAAGTAATTGGTGAGGAGCGCGAGAACAACCTGAAATGCTCCAAGAAGAATACCAAACAAAATGCCATACTTGAGGGCTGAACTCCCTCTTCTTTCAATAATCGTTCGTTCTTTCATCATGTTCTCCTTTCAAGAAGAACAGGCTCGTGCTTCAGACGAGCGGGTGGATACGAGGAAGGAAGGCAATTCTGCTCTCCTTCCTCATCAAGCTACCTTTTGACGGAGAAACCGTCACTCTAGGGAATACTCCTGATCCCTTCTCCTCGAGAAGACGGCTCCTGATCGCATTCCTCAGTTGCTAAAAGCTTCCACCGCCTCGATTACTCATCATATGTTGCGCCACTGCTCCCACGAGTCCGCCGAGACCCCTTGTCCCATTGAGGAGCCTGAAGCCCCTCCCTGCCCAAACATCTGTGAGAGCATGCCCGGCTGCTCTTGTCCCATCTGATGGAAGCCTTGTGCCATTCCTTGTGGGTTATTGGGGTCTGCACCATACTCTTGAGGCATCTGCTCGGCAAACTGCGAGCGCTGGTCATAGGGCATTTGCTCAAAGTGCTGTTGATAGACCTGTTGCTGCGTGTCAGCAGGGGCATTCTGCATGAACTGCTGCATATGGCCCATGGCCTGATTCTGATCGATGGAACCATAATTTCCATCCTGATAAGCCTGGGAATACTGCTGGTACATCTGCTGGTTGTTCTGATCGTATGGATACATAGGTGTTCTCCTTCATTTCGCGCGTGGAACGCTTTTCATTTGGTCGAGTGACACGTGATGCTGCTGACTCTCGGTCTCTTCCTCTGCTGGCTTCTGCTTGACCTCATAGAGCGTGTAGAGCAAGCTAAAAACGACTCCGCTCAACAATGTCGCCCACATCGCAGGTGAGAGGGCTTGTCTCATCGCAATGGCAACGGCAGGATTTAAGATCCCTCTACTCATGACCAGTCCGGCTGCAAGGGCTCCCCCAATCGCAATGCCACTGCCTGCCTGGGGCACGTTTTTGTCTGAAACGGCTATCACGGTCAGTATCAACAATCCAAAGCCCAAAAACTCTGCAAGTGGACTGGCGGCAGCATAGTGAGCTGCGAGATGACCTGTGAAGGTTGCCGCCAGCAGTGCAAGGCCAGCACCTGCAATCTGAACCACGACATAGAGCAGACCGACTGGTACGGAAAGACGACGGGTCACCATCAAACCAAGTGAGACGGCGGGATTGAGGTTGCATCCTGAAATCGCGCCGATAGCATAGACGAAAACGCCAAGTGTGACACCAACGACATAGGGTGTCCCACTCGTTAAAGCGACGAGTGTCAGAAAAAAGGTGCCAACGAGTTCTGCCAATGCAGACTTCGCAATAGGTATTTTATCTTTCATCGAGTGTTCCTTTGTCCTCTTGTGGGCGCAAGAGACATGTCTCTCCGAGGTGACAGGCAGCACTACCGCTACCTGCCAACACTCTTTGTCCTCTTTTCGGGAAGACGGTTAGGGTTTTCGGGGATCAATGTCTCCCTGAATGTTGACATTCCCCTCACGCTCGATACGAGCTTCCTCACGTCTCACGGTATCTGTCACCTGTTGCGTCTCCTGGACAGCTCGTTTGCCGATGGCGACTTCGCCTGTGACTACAGTGCTCTTCGTCACGTTAACCTGCTCTTCATTCACGGGGACACGGATGATCTCGCCTTCTCCGATGGGAGTGGTATCGACGCGACCGTCAGTGACGGCGTGTCGCTCAATCACCACTTCCTCATGGGTCACAGGGACGTTGATGGTCTTCTGCTCCGTGACGACCTCTTTGTGCAAACCAACTTCCCCTGCCTGCACACGTTCCTTGGTCACGTTGAGGCGTTCCTCACGTAACCGAAGCGAACGAGGCTGGTGAAATTTATCTTGTACATCGTCAGTAGCCGTCTGAGTAGAGAGCGCCGCTGCATTGCGTGTGTAGCCAGAAGCCGTCTGGGTCTCCACCGTTTGATGCTCGTAGTCATAGCCGCTATACTGATGTAAAATGTTGTGCGCTTCCTGCTCACGACCGTCTGGTCGCACAGAGACGACGGTGCGACCCGCCTTGAATTCCTGGGCATAGTAGTTTGCCTGCTCACGTGGCACATCAAGGGCCAGAAGGTCGTTCTTGAGATCGACCCCTTTCTGTCCCTGCGTTGCGACGCCCACCTGGTCGTAGCCAAAGCCTGCCTGTTTCAAGGCAGTCAGCGCACGACGAGCCTGAGCCTCTTGCTCGAACACGCCGGCGACAATCGATGCTTGAGTTGCCATGAAAATTCTCCTTGTTCTATAGTGAGGAAGATTGTCTCAAAAGAATGCTCTTCCTTATGGATACCGACACACAATGGGAAGCTCACTCGTCTCACGAGTAGAGCGTGTTACCTGCCTCGTGGCATATCAGGGCGTGCTACAGGTGGAAGTGTGCGCGCCTGCTGGTTCATGTTTTGCTGCATCTGGACCTGTGTAGCTGCTTGACTTGCGGCACTCTCCGTTCGATCCAGATACTTACGAGCGGTGTCTTGTCCACCCAGACCAAAGGCCAAACCTGCGGCAAGGGCTGCTGCACCCACAATCGCGGTAAACAGAATGTTCAACAGCGAGGTGGCAATGCCTAACTGCTCGAGTGCGACAATTGCAACGAAGCCAAGAATCGCAAAGCGGGCGATGTTTGAGAAGAGATTGGGGTTGCCAACTCTTGAGCTAGCAGAGGCACCGCGCACAATGTCGGCGACGAGCGTCGCTGCCAGTGTCCCCAGGAAGAGGACGAGAATGGCGACGAACACATTGGGCAAGTAGCCGATGACACGTCCAAGCAAATCGCTTACAGTGGTGAGACCAAGCGCATTGACCGCTGGGACCAGGAAGATGAGAAAGACGAACCAGTAGACGAGTTTGCCGAGAATGTCGGCGGCATCGGTCTTGATCCCGGCCTGCTGTCCGAGGCGCGATAAGCCAATCCGGTCAGCGATACGATCAAAGCCAACTTTTCTCAGGAGGAAGGTGATGGCTTTGGCGAGTGCGGAGGCCACAAGCCAGCCGATGAGCAAGATCACCAGGAAGCCGAGCAACCGTGGCACAAACTCGAAGAGCAGTACCAGTGCTGACTGAAAGGAACGAATAACGGCATCAATGATATTCACAAAGAACTCCTTTTCGATACATGTCCAGTGTAGGTGGACAAAGTAAAGAGGTTACATAGAATGCGACCTCAACGATGTTACGACAAAAATTTCTCTATAGTTTCAATTTGTTACTGGAAAACCTTCTACTTATGCTTTTCTAATTCTTGGAAATAGTATTCCTCCTTGCAAAATGAGAAGTTTTACATAAGGAATGCAAAAATGCCATGCATCCCTTGTTTCTCTTCTTTCTCACCTGTGTCTATCAATGCACATCTGAACGACCTTGTGTTTGACGACACAATCCCAAAAAAGTCACTAGAAATGTTTGTCATATTCTTGCATCTCTTTTTCGTTGTCGCTGTACAAGATGCAGGGGAGGTTATCTTCTCTCTCGTGCTGTCCAGGGAGATCGTGGTGGCTCCATTCAAGAGGTGCTGTTGACTTACGCTCAGCAAACGTCTGTTTCAAGGGGGGGAGCAGGTTCTCCGTCAAGTTTCGTGAATCAGGCAGTCGATACAACCCGTAGACGCAACAGATCAAAGTTTGCACGTCCATACATACTGCGTTTGATCAACTTGAGCCGATGCACACTATCCCAATGATTTTGGCTGGCGAAGTGGGAGGAGGCGGTTCGACCTTGCGGAGCAAGCGCAGCAGACTACTAGGGCTGGATGAAAGTCCAAGGCGAGCGCCCACCCGTGCTCCCATTTCCCCTCCCAGAGCCAAGACGAGCTGTTGAAGCGTGATCTGAAGCCGATTGGTTTGCTGAGCATACCGCCCGGCAAGGGGCACAAAGGCTTCTGCAAAGGTCTTGCGAGGGCAAGAGGGATGCTGACAAAAGAAGCGTCGCACCTCAACGCGCAATTTGACGGAATACCCGCTCACTGGCAGGTCACTCAGCCGACGATGATAGCGACTATGAATATGGGTCGCTGTCGTGCCACAATACGTGCAACGAGCTGTTGCTTCTGTTGAGCTGATCAAGATGGTAAGTGTTTCATCCAAGCTGATCTGCTCAATCTTCAGGTGGGTATTTTCTGGGAAGATGATCATTGATGTCTCTAGGTCTTCTGGAAATGTCTGTGGAGAAGGATTTGATGGTTTCCTTTATTGTACCACATTCTGCCTTCACGGAACTTGACGGAGAACCCAATCTTGACAGCAAAACACCCAAAAAGGACGCGACACAGATAGGCGCTGATAGACTCAATTTCCCCTCAAAATAGCTTCACTACTCACTTACAAGAGATGAGAAAAGAGACATAAAGAGCCATTTATGATATAGAGTATATCATAAATGGCTCTTTATGTCTCTTTTAAAAGAGGACCGACATACTGAAAGCGAAATATTCATGGAACCAACGAAAGAGACAACTCCATCTGCTGCCACTCACTGTCCAATAGACCACAGTTCATTGTCATGGCAAAAAACTGTACCCACAACCCCATCTACCGGCCCTGCAATCGAGCGTGATGAGGAAGGAATGTGGCATGTGCGCAGTTTCGATGCGGCACGAGCGGTTTTGCGTAGTGCGGATACAAAACAAGCAGGATTTAATGCAGAACTAGTTGCACGCATTCCAAACATGATGAATCTGCCAATTCTGTATCAAGATGGCAAGGTCCATCAACAGCAGAGAAAGCAGACCGCTCGCTTTTTCACGCCCAAAGCAGTCAGTGACAACTATCGTCAGGTCATGGAGCAACTCTCAGATCAACTGATTAAAAAACTGCTACTCAAAAAGCAGGTTGATCTCAGCCAATTGAGCATCACGCTCGCGGTACGCGTGGCCGCACAAGTAGTTGGCTTAACCAATAGCTATCCAGGACTTCCCCAAAGACTCGAAGCATTTTTCTCAGGAGATTTGACAAATATAGGTTTGAGTCTACGGAGTTTGCTGAACTTGCTCAAAAATCAGTCACGCACGCTAGCGTTCTTCATGTTAGATGTTATGCCAGCTATTCGTGCAAGAAAACCCCAGCCACAGAACGATGTTATTTCGCACCTGCTTGCCCAGAACTATAGCAATGCGGAGATACTCACAGAGTGCATCACCTACGCCGCCGCAGGTATGGTGACGACACGGGAGTTTATCAGCGTCGCGGCATGGCATTTACTGGAACGTCCAGAACTACGCACACGCTATCTCGTTGCTGGGGAAGAGGAGCGGCACGCGATCCTCCATGAAATACTGCGTGTGGAACCTGTTGTTACACGACTGTATCGCCAAGCCACCGCTGATATCGAACTTGAGCATGAAGGCTCGCACATTATCATTCCCCAAGAAGCCAAAGTCACCGTTGAGATTGATGCATCGAATGCCGACGAGAACATTGTCGGTGAACTTCCGCTAGCAGTCTGCCCTGGACGCGCGATTCAAGGGGACCGTGTGCCTGAAATGGTCATGAGCTTTGGTGATGGCGTGCATCGCTGCCCCGGCGCATACATTGCCATTCAGGAAACGGACATTTTCCTGCAACGCCTGTTAGCACTCGACAATTTGCGTATTGTAAGCAAACCAAGCATCCGTTGGAACGATTTGACCACAGGATACGAGTTACGCAATTTCGACATCGCCGTTGCCTAATAACTTATCAAAAAATCCATCAATGCCTGGTTTATTATGATGTTCAAAAAAAGAAAATATACAATGAAGAGGATTGAAAATGACTGCCTTTGTATCACTATTTCGCGGCATCAATGTTGGAGGTCATCATAAGATACAAATGAACGAACTCAAAGAGTTGCATGAATCTCTGGGATTAAAGGATGTCTTGATCTACATACAGAGTGGAAATGTTGTATTTACAAGTGATGATGCAGACTCGGCACAACTCCAAAAGCAAATTGAGGATGGTTTTGAAGAAAAATTTGGCTTTCACGCGGAAGTTCTCGTCCGTACTTCAGCCGAGTTAAGCGCTATCATTGAGAAAAACCCGTTTCAGAGTCAACAAGACAAAGAGTTCAAATGGATTGCTGTTATGTTTCTGGCAACTCATCCCGACAACACAGCACAGGAAAATCTTCTCAAGACGTATGTTGGCCCTGAAGAACTCTTCATAATCGGCAAAGAATTGTATATCTATTATGCCGATGGCATTGGACGCTCAAAACTTTCCCATAGTTTTATCGAGAAAAAGCTGAAAACAGTTGGAACAGCACGCAATTGGAATACAATTCTCAAATTGCAGGAACTGCTCCAGCACTAAGTTCGTCAGAAACGACTGTTAATTCCCGAAGAAACGCTGTGTGAACGTCGCGATAAAGCTGATTTCTATAGAGAGACCAATAATAGCCTCTACAGCGGCCATGATGGTGATTGGGTCATCTATTACAATGCCGCCGGGGAAAAAGCCACGTCCATGAAATGATGTGACACTAAAAACAAGTGAGCCCATTGGTGAAAGCTGAGGTCCTACGATACGCCCAAGAATAAAGTATGTTACGGCAAAGCAAGCAATTACGAGGAGATACGCCATTAAGCTTCTTATCGGTTTATAGCCATATCCTGCAAGCAGATCGAGAAATGCAGAGAAAATATAGGCTCCCGTTCTTCCCTGTAGCTTGACGACTTCTCGTTGGAGAATTTGCGCTCGATAAAGAAAATGTGTTGCCTCTTCGTTAAGTCCCTGCCCCTGCAACGCGACTGCAAGCTGGCGATTAGCCCGTACAGCCTCACGATATGCCTCAACGAGCGTCTCCGTGTCTACCTTCTTCTCATGTGCAAGCACTCTTGCACGCCCTTCATCCCCAAGTATTTTAATCAGTGACCAATCGACAATCGCCAAGTTCACATCCCCCCAATGCACATCGGAGAGGCGCACAAAACCATGCTTTTCATCCCCTACATGGGCATTTCTGAGGTCTGTTACACTATCAAAAAAGACGGCTCGCATATCTGCTGGGGGCAACAGTGGTTTCGTAGGAGTAGTCGAAGATTTCTTATCTTCACGATCCTGCTCATCCATCGCTGCAAGATACGCTAAACGAAGAGAGGCACCTTCTAAATGCGCTTTGCGTAGTGATGCCCCTGCTAGATGCGCTTTGAAAAAGTCGGCTCGCTCTAAATGAGCCATATATAACTCTGCTCGTTCCAGATGTGCCTCACTGAGAATAGCACCCTCTAAATGCACGGTCGCCATGTCGCGCCCCTCTTGTGCGCGGTTACGCTCACGCCCATTCAGGCCACCTAGCATATGCGAAAGAGGCAAGTCACGCAAATTAGCACCGCGTAAATCAGCACCACGCAAGTCTATGCCAATACGGTTAAGATGCTCTGGATTCCGCCAATCAACTGGTCCACGTCCATTCTCATGCTGTGCGAGAAGCCATTCAACATCAGCACGGTTCAACTTCACGCCGCTGAACTGATAGACGCCTTCGTCCAGGTCCACCTCTATAGCGAGACATTGTGTGAGATATGCCTGCCGTTCCAAATCGATTTCTGGCTCAGTACGCCATGCTTGCCCCATCGCCTTCCAGTAAACTACCCACTCAGCCCGACTAGAGGTGGCGGGACGCGCCGACATTGGCATCTGCACATGGATATGCTCATGACTCATGAAGCCCCTCTTTTCACTCTCATTGAGTACATCGAACAAAAACTGATCTTTGTCATTATCTTATCATTTTTGTTCTCCAGGGGCCATAATTGGTGGATGTACCCAATACCTAAGGGACAGTTTCAACAGTAGGGTTTTTAAGAATGTATGAATTGCTTGTAGGGACCGATGTATCACGTCCTTGTTAGCAAGCAGGAATGCCGGAGGTTGTAGAAACGTATTCCACACCCTGTAAACATGTCAATTGGAACAAAGGACGTGATACATCGGTCCCTACAGACGTTTCTTCTCATCCATCTCTCTCTTTTGAAAAAACCTACGGTTGAAAGGGGGACAGTAGGGGCCCGATTCATTGCGCCCGTTCCCCATGTATTGAGCGAATGCACCAATTATTAGTCCAAACCTTCGTTATTGTATAGGACAACCTACCGTTTTTGTTTCAGGAGTTGTCACCTCACCATTGGCAATGATAGCATCGAGGGCCTCACGCACGTAATGCTTCTTCACCTCTTGTGTATTCTCGTAGTTATCATCGAGTGCGCCATGATAGCGTAGCTTCGCGGAGGCATCGAAGACAAATACTTCTGGCGTCTGTTCCGCACCAAAGGCATGCATCACAATCTGCGTTTCGTCTGCGGCATAGGGAAACACAAATTCCTTTTCTAGCGCATGCTTGCCCATATTTTCCATTATGTTCGCAGGGCCAGTATTGGCATTGATTGCTAACACACGCACATCTTGCTCTTCATAGTCACGAGCGATGGCATTGATACGATCTTCCCATGCCTGTACATACGAGCAATCATTGCTCATAAACACAACAACAAGAGCCTTCGACACCGTTAACATTCCATGTGTGCTATATGTCTCCCCGTCAGTGGCTGGGAGCGTGAACTCGATTACAGTATCGCCAGTTAAAAGATTTGCCATATGTTCTCTTCCTCTTTCTACGAATATTACATCGTCTTCTTTGAACACGATTGAATCCAAGAAGCCGACACTCAACAATATAAAAGAGCAACACTTGTATCCTGTCGTTTCCACATCGTACAATCAGATCAGTGTCTCATGCTACTGGCTATACATACGTCCTTTTGTACGGGCCTGATTTATCACGCTCATGGATAAGCGAAGCAATGTCCGTTCGCCCATTTTTTCAACGATGAAAGGATATACAATGAGCAACACTTCTGTCCCCATTCAAGAATTTCGCCTCGATCTGAGCGAACTTACCTTCACAGGACACGATCTTGTCCGACCAGAGTCAATTATTGCTCAACCCAACGGCACTCTCTGGGTATCAGACGGGCGCGGCGGCGTCACTCGTATCAACCCGGATGGTGAGCAACAGTTTCTCGGTGGCCTAGGCGGTGAACCAAACGGCCTAGCGTTAGCCGAAGATGGCTCAATTCTTGTCGCGAACATTGGCACTGGCACGTTACAAAAGTTACATCCCGATGGACACGTTGAAGAATTTTTGACCGAGGTAGATGGTGTCAAGGTGACAACTGCGAACTACGTATTTATTGATAGCAAGAAGCGTATCTGGGCCGCCTTCTCGACGCATGAAGCGCACTGGTGGCCCGCGGCAGCCAAGCCACGACCAGATGGCTACATCGTACTGATTGACGAAAAAGGTCCGCACATCGTTCAAGATGGTCTCTATTTCACTAACGAAATTCGGCTTGACGTGAGAGAAGAGTACCTCTATGTCGCGGAGACCATGAAAAATCACATTATCCGTTTTCGTGTTCATCCTGATGGTAGTCTCTCAAATAAAGAGGCTGTTGGTCCTGATAACCTCGGTGTCGGTGGTGCAGTCGATGGCTTCACCTTCGATGCCGATGGAAATGTCTGGGTAACAACGGTATTACGTAACGGCGTCGGCATCATCACACCGGACGGCCACCACCACGTCGTCTTTGAAGAGGCGAATGAGCCTTTGCTTGCGACCTTCGAGCAGAAAATTGCTAATGGCGAAGCGACACCAGCAGATATGGCGGCAACTGCTGGCAAAACACTACAACTCGTGACAAGCGTCACCTTTGGCGGACCCAACCTGAAAACCGTGTATATTGGCTCACTAGGCATGTCACGCCTTCCAACATTTCAATCGCCCACTGCAGGCTTGCCTATGAACCATTGGAAAAAACAGCATAATCCCTAATCTGGTAAAAGAAGATCATCTTGTACATCAAGGTGATCTTCTTTCGTTGCTACTACCGTTTGTGGTTTCAACCGATTTTTTATCAGCTTCACACACCACTGCCCCAACACATCGGCGACTAGCACCGCCACAACTCCTCCTCCAATACTCAGAAACAGATACAGGAGCGCGGGGAGCCAGCGACCATTTGCAAAGAGCAACACATCACCTAATGTCACTATGAATTATTTGGAGTCTATGGGCTTGCCCCTGTCATGCTCTCTTGCTCCTGTCATGCCGCCAACCAAGCCGATTAATGCTACTCTACCCTATTCGGCTTGTTTGTGTCCAGAATTGCCGACGTACTCGCCAAAGTCTTTCGCGGTCTTTTCGAGCGTAAGGGTAGCAGGCACAGTCTGTTGGCTTATCGGTAGCACAACCACTAACACGCCGTTGCCATAGGTCACGTTGGCATGCACGCCATCTACCGCATCTGGCAATTCCAGTTCACGATAATAACCGCCAACACTCCACTCGTCGAGTAGCAGTTCTTTTATGTCTTTCAACGCGCCGCGCAACTCCGCTTGTAGGACTAAACGACGGTTCTCTGTGACCTCAACCAGAATATCTTCTGGTACGACGCCTGGCATTGGTGCTGTGACCATCAAGCGATCAGACGTGCGAAACATTTTCACAGGAATTCGCTGTACCTTAGGTGTTTCTGTCATATACCGTACTCCTTTCATTCGTATAAAGGATGCACTTTTACATTTTCAGTTGCTTCTGTTCTGTATAGGTCGCTTACTTCATCATGTTCTAAAAGGCAGCCGATTACCAAAAAGTATGATAAATCAGTCCTACATTTTTATGCGCCAGGGTTTCGACGGTCTGCTGTATCGGTGCTCGCCCCCATTTGCTCATCTTCGCCCCATGAGGAACCGACATCGCGTCCGGGAGTGTCAACCACCTCGCCAGGAGTGTTTTGAGCATGTCTTGTACCGCTATGGGTTGGATCATAGCCTTGTTGTGCCATACCAGGATTCGTCTGCTGCGGATCATAGTTGCTCCCAAGCGTATCACGTAACCCATCATTATTGGGTTGCAAGTCACCTTGTGCGTCACTATACGTCCCTGGTTGATTATAACTGGCTTGATTATAGCCACTCTTTGGCTCAACAGAACCACCCTTTGCACCTGACCCAAAACCACTTTCAGGCTCACCATAGCCACCAACACCACTAGAGTCAGAGGAGTTACTAGATTGTTGACCGGAGGAGATTGATCCCTGACCCCGTGCCTGTGCCCCTGCCTGAAGTGCTTGCTCACGCGTCGTGCTTGCCGTTAAATCATTAGGACGATTGTTGGCATGAGTCGTATCGGTCTGTGGATTGTTATTGACCACACGTTCACGGCTTCGTCCCTCATCGGGATTATCTACATAGATATCATCCTGGTTGATGTCGTTGTTGTTGTTATTCATGTTAATGTTACTCTCCATTCATACATGACAAGCACGCGTATAGCTCTGTAGTATGCGAGGAATTCGTAGCGCTGTCACATGAGTTTCACGTTTACAATAGAGGGGAAGTTTCAGCATCTCATGGACTTAGATGGACGAATACGGGAATGAGGAAGAGGAACCTCTGTCCGGGTATGATTCCATCATACCCGGACAGAGGTTATTATCGTCTTTATTTCTTCAGATGCTTATCCAAAAAGCGTGCAATAGCAGGATACACCACGAGTCGATTGGCGCGTTTCACAATGCCGTGTCCTTCATCTTCAAATCTTAGATATTCAACAGGCACGTTGCGTTTGCGCAGAGCATCAACGACCTGCTCCGCTTCGCCAACGGGCACGCGTGGATCGTTCGCACCATGCACGACAAACAGTGGTGCCGTGATTTTATCAACGGAGCGAATAGGCGAAATCTCTTTCAGAAATTCACGATCATTCTCCAGGCTGCCGTATTCGCTTTCGCGCTGCTTGCGTCGCCACGGTCCAGTGTTCTCAAGGAAGGTGACAAAATTCGCGATACCGACGATATCCACACCTGCCGCCCACAGATCAGGATAGGTCGTCACAGCGGCAAGCACCATAAATCCACCATAACTACCACCAAACACGGCTATCCGTTTCGGGTCAGCAATGCCGCTTTCACTCAACCAGCGTACCGCATACTGTAAATCCTTCACAGAGTCCATACGCAATCGTACATCGTCCAGGCTCTGATACTCGTAACCATAACCTGTGCTGCCGCGCACATTTGGCACAAGCACACCATAGCCACGCGAGGCTAGATACTGTAGCACACTGCTAAACTCTGGTCGTGACTGACTCTCCGGTCCGCCATGCACATAGACAACAACGGGCAGATTGCGTTGCTCACCCTCTTTTGGCAAGTATAGAAATGCTGGCACCTCGCGCTCATCAAATGTTGGATAGCGCACAAGTGAAGGCGCGGCAAACGCTTCATGCGGAATACCCCCGGTCGCGCTATGCGTCGCACGCGCCACAACACCCTCGCGTGTATCCCACACCCAGATGTCCGCCGAGTCGTCAGGAGTAATCATTGTGATTGCTAAACGTGTGCCATCCTGTGACCACACCATCTCGAACACAACACCGCGCGGTAGTGTCGGCGCAAGTAAAGTTTTGTGCTCACCCCAGCCATTAGCTACGTCGAAAAGGTCGAGTTGCGAATAGCCATCCTCGTTCGTGACCAGTGCCATTATGTTGCCATCAAATGTAAGCGCAAGATGCTCAATATCCCACTGCGTGTCAGAAAGATAGATCATCTCGTGTGTCGCTAGATCAAGATAGGCTAGCGAGAGAAACTGACGGTTGCGATTGGTGCGTAAGTACAAGCCAAGCCTATCGGCAGACCATGCAGCATCTTCATACAATGATGGACCTGTTCCAGTTTCTGGGGTCAGCATCCGCACTTCTTTTGTTGTGCGGTCAAGCAACAAAAGTTGGCTATGAATATTGTCTTCTTCACATGTGATAAGCACATATTGCCCATCCGGTGAGTACTTGCCTGCATAGTTAGAGCCATCATGCCGAAACAGTAAGTTCACCTCGCCAGTTTCTATGTTGCGCTCATACACATCAAAGTAGCGCGAGTCACGCTCGTTACTGCTATAAGAAATATGCAGATTGTCAGGCGACCAGCCTCCAAAGAGATACATCACCTCTGGTTGTGTAGTGAGCTCGTCAAAGCTCGCACCATCAGCACTCGCTAGATAGAGCTGGGTACGCTCATTACCACCAACATCGCCTGTGATAAGCAACATATTTGACTTCGGCGCGAAGGTCGTGCTCATACAACGATTCCCGCGAAAGGTTATTTGTATAGGCCATGCAGAAGCAGATGGACGCATATCGATAGGCACACTCCACACCTCCGCCACACCAGTAATATCCGTGAGAAAACTTAGTTGACTTCCATCAGGCGAAAAGCTCGCCCCATATGCCATACGAACATTGAGATACCGTTCAAAAGGATATGTTGTAGTTGCCACAAGCAACTCCTATTCTAGTTGTTAATAAAGACAGACATCTAAAGAGTTTGAGGCTAACAATCCTGTCTCGTTTGATATTATAACCTCTAACTGAACACGTTGTGTACGTTACTTCCTTATTCCACTTGCATTCTCGTTTACAGCCCTTGGACATGCCGAAAAGTATCTGCCTAAGCAGGGTCATTTAGAGCAATAGCAATTTCACAACAACGCATCGACATTTACCGATTTGTGAGGCGCTTATAGTGAGAAGGAAAGGAGCGGTGTATCACTTATGAGCATAGCAACACAGCAATATACTACTATGACACGACACGGCCTATATGGAAGGACTAACACGATGCGTTTGAAACCATACATTTACAAACATATTGTACTTGTTATTTGTACAGTTGTCCTGTTGTTTGGTTCTCTCCTACTTACTCACAATGCACAACCAAATGCACATGCCGCAAACCCTGGCAGTGGACGTGCTTGTTCCTGGTATACCATTCGCTTCGGCGACACATTGGCAAATATTGCAAGCAGTCATCATATAAACATTTGGACAATCGCACAGGTCAACGCTATCGGCAACATTAATCTCATCTTTTCTGGAAGACAGATTTGCATTCCTTATGTGGTAAGCGGTGGTGGCTCAACCAGTGGTGGCTCAGGGAATTCTGGCGGGAGCGGAAGCGGTATTCTCGCAAGTGGCTATGTTCCCTGGTACAGCTACAATGCGTTAGAATGGTCCTCACGCAGCCAGGTTGCGGCACAACTCCGGCAAATTGCTTGGAACTATGGCCTACCCGCAAACCTCGTCCTTGCCATAGCCTGGCAAGAGAGTGGCTGGACACAACACATTATCGCCCATGATGGTGGCATTGGCGTGATGCAGCTTATGCCCTACACTGCAATGACCATCAACGCGAGCACAGGAGTACACCGCGATCCCTACAAATTGTGGGATAACCTTAATCTTGGTGCCACCTACCTACGCTGGCTCTGGATCTCCTTTCACGGCAACCTCGCTCAAGTCATTAGTGCCTACAATGAAGGCGGTTGGGCCGTGACACATAGAGGCATCTTCAACTGGAACTACGTCAATAGCGTCACGTACTTAATGCGTACATTCTAAAATACAACATTCTTGCCGTGTCGTAATACAAGGGGAGGGCCTAATTTCTAGGTCCTCTCCTTGTATTTGGGAACCTTTTGCCTTCGTCTTACCGTACTTCCTCTATGAAGAGAGGAAAATATTGTGGATACCTGCGAAGACGAGTTCATCAGACAGGCAGTACTTGGAGACCAGGAGGCTTTTCGCCATCTCTGGGATGCTCATCATGCCCTGGCGATGGCTACAGCACTTCGTCTTTGTCATCATCGTCTCCTCGCGGAAGAGATCACTCAAGGAGCATTTGTACTTGCATGGCGCGGACTTCCACGTTTCCAGTTGGGGCGTCCATTTCGTCCCTGGTTCATGCGTATCCTTTATCGACATGCGCTTGACGTGATGGAGCGTCAGCGAACCTATCACTCCCCTATCTCTCTTGAGGAAGTGAGTGAGGATGAACAGGTAGACACACGTGCAGGAGTCAATCTACAAGAGCAGGTTGCACAACAAGAGGAAATACGGTATGTACTCGCACAACTAAGCGCAGACCAGCGCCGCGTGATTGCTTTGCGCTATGGAGCAGACCTGACCGAGGCCGATATTTCTCAAGTCTTAGACTGGCCTATTGGGACAGTAAAGTCTCGCTTAAACCGTGCGCGTAATCGGTGTCGCGACCTACTACTACAGGAAAGGAAGTAAAAGACGATGCAGCAATGGTCTTCAGATGACAAGAAAACAGACGCACACATGGACATAGACGAGCGGCTTAGTGCGTACTACGGACCAACTCTACCAGAGCAACCACTTGCCTCATCGTCCTGGTCACGTCTCTCATCGCAGTTACCTTCACGTCGTCCTGGCAGACGTTGGCTACGACTTCCGTGGCGTCTTGCGCGACGACGCGCTAATCGAACACTGCCTTTCTCTGTGCAAGAAGCTCTTTCACGGATTGCTTTTCAAGCCAATATGCTTTCCGCGATACAGAGAGTACAATGCATGCGCAGACCAGACATCCTCATTCCCTCTATCTCTGTTTCTCTTTTAGGCAAGCGTACAATTAGACTTACACTCCCAACACAAGTAGAACGTTCACCAAGTCAAGCAGAACTTGATATACTGTTAGCAAGTGGTTTAGCGCGTTACGCATATATACGCCAGCCTACCTATGCAGTAAGACAACTTTTGCTATCAACCCTACTTTTTCTGAGCTTCCTTACAACTGTGTACATTCTAGTTTACTTGCGCAATGCCTTCACTCCTGTAGTGCTCCTTCTCATTGTAGGCTTATGTCTGCTCCTCAGTATTGCATTTTTCCGGCTTCTTAATCGTCAGGCGCGTCAAATAGCTCGCCGCGCAGACATATTAGTGGTGCAATGGATTGGACGAGAGCAAACATGCCAAGGATTACATGCATTAGCAGCCCGCAGCCGTACACCTTCACACAGAACCTGGGGAGAGCTTTCACTTACTGAACGCATCAATAACATTTGTCATACACCTGTAGCTCTGGAGGAAGAACGTTTTACGCTCGTCAGATAAACAACGTAAGCGTTTTTTCCTCGTAGATAATTTGAAAGGCTCTGATAATGAATATGCTAAATACAGCACCCTCTGAAGTAAAACAAACAGAGGCACCACCACTTGAAACAGATCCAAGACGTTCTGGCGGCTGGCTTGGGCATCTTTTACGTCGTGTAAAGCTTGCCATGTCTGGCGACAATGAAGCTCTCTTAGTAGAGAATACAACCAAACTTTCGTGGCGTATCTATCACGATTATCACCTGTTGGGCATTGTAGATACCGACGAAGAGCGAACCTTTCGCCTCACAAAACATGGAACGCTTAATGTTCGTCCGCTAGAGGGTGACAACGTTGAATACCTTATGCTTTCCCTCAATGATCGCATACATTGTGTGCGTATTTATCGGCGTCAGCTTAGCAAAGAGGTAGAGATTTATGACATGCGGCACATATCATAAATCGTACTGCACTCATTTTAATGATGAGTTTGAAAAATTCGCTCTTGACATCTTTGTCAAACCCCTCTATACTGGATACATATACAACTGAATACCGAACGCATCGAACAGGAAGAGTACATAACCTTACAAGGGGTGCAGAGAGTCGGGTAGGTGAAAACCGACACCGTTGCGGTTATGGAATGGACCTGGGAGCGAAAGACGAACGTTTTCATCTCTTTGAGAACAAACTAGTAGTGCTTTATCGGAACGTCCCCCGTTATCGAGGACAGGATATCCAGCAATAAGCTTCCATAGCGTTATGCTCTGTATCCGGCAAATGAAGAGAGTACCTGCACATAAAAGAGCATAGAGCTATGCGGGTAGTCTGAATAAGGGTGGTACCACGAAAGCTTTCCGCTTCTCGTCCCTGTGTGGATGAGGGGCGTTTTTTATTGTCCTTTTTCCGGTCTCTTAACTTACGTTGATGGAGGACATACCATGTCAGTCGAAATTCGTCAAGCTACAAAACCTGTCGAGAGTGCAACACCTGTAAAGAAGCGTGTCTTCTCTGGTGTTCAGCCGACAGGTAACATTCACCTGGGCAACTACCTGGGAGCCATTCGCAATTGGGTTACAGCACAAGCACAATACGACAACATTTTTTGTATTGTCGATCTGCACGCAATCACGCTCCCCATTGACCCAAAAGAATTGCACACAAACACACGCAAGCTAGCCGCGCTCTATCTCGCCTGTGGCTTGGACATACGTTACTGCAAACTGTTCGTACAATCGCATGTACACGAACATGCTGAAGCTAGCTGGATTATGAATTGCTACACGCCAATGGGCTGGTTGAACCGCATGACACAATTCAAGTCAAAAGCAGGCGATCATGCCGACAGTGTAGACGCTGGCCTCTACTGCTATCCCGTCTTGATGGCATGCGACATTCTGCTCTACCAGACGCATTATGTTCCCGTTGGTGACGATCAGCGTCAGCACATTGAGCTCACACGCGATCTCGCACAGCGCTTCAATGCACGCTACAACAAGCAGGTCTTCACAGTTCCAGAGGGACAAATTCGTCAGGTGGGCGCGCGCATCATGGCCCTCGACGACCCTACAAGCAAGATGAGCAAGAGTGCTGCTAATCCAGCCTCACGCATCAACCTGTTGGATGATCCAAAGACAATCAAGCAAAAGATTGGACGCGCCACAACCGACTCTGAACGCCTGGCAAAATTCGACCCACTGCGCCCAGGTATTACAAACCTGTTGACCATCTATCAAATGCTCACGGGCTTGTCACAAGAGGATATCGAAGCTGAATTTGCTGGCAGCGGTTACGGTGCGGTCAAAGCAGCTGTCACTGATCGGCTTGTAGCTACGCTTGAGCCAATCCAAAAGCGCTACTATGAACTCACCAACGACCTACCAACGCTAGAAAATATTCTTAAACAAGGTGCCGACGAAGTACGCCCAATCGCAGCAGCGACCATGCGAAACATCAAAGAGGTTGTAGGATTAGGCTAATAAAGGATAAAAGGCATGTATTATCCAACATTTGAGGAGACACAACGGCTTCGAGACACCATGAGTGTTTCCACGGAGAAGCGTCCGTTGCTCCCGCTCTACCGCGACATTCTTGCTGATATGGAGACGCCCGTTTCGGCGTACTGTAAAACGGCACAGCGTCCGTACAGTTTCTTGCTTGAGAGTGTCAGTGGTGGTGAGCGCGTTGCCCGCTACTCATTTATCGGCATTGACCCGTACATGGTCATGACACATCGGAACGAAACAGCAGCGCTACGCCGAATGCATAACGACACCTTTACAAGCGAAGATATTCCTTGTCGTGACCCGCTCACGTTCATCGAGTCTGAACTAGGGCAGTTTCAGCTTGTGGACTACAGAGGGTCGGCACGCGACGAATTGCCCAAGTTTCACGGTGGTGCCGTTGGCTATCTCTCGTATGACTCGGCTGCGCGTTTTGAGCGTCTCCCCGTTCCAGAAAAGAGTGAACTGAATCTGCCATTGGCGGTCTTTTGCTTTACTGAGACAATGCTGGTCTTCGATCACGTCAAGCATCGCGTCCGCATCGTTACACACCTGCATCTCGACGCGCCCGACCTTGAGGCCGAGTATAGACGAGGTGCAGCCATTATCGAGGATGTACAACAACGCTTGAGCCAGCCAGTACGCTTGCCAGCAGAACCCGAACCCATTCACGATGCTGCTACATTGCGCGTCACATCCAACCGCACTCAGGGCGAGTTTGAGGAGATGGTGCGCCGCTCGATAGAATACATTAAAGCTGGCGACGTCTTTCAAGTTGTGCCATCACAACGCCTGAGTCGTCACGTAAACGCATCACCATTCACCATTTATCGTGCGCTACGTGCCATTAACCCATCGCCGTATATGTTCTATTTGAATCTCAACGATTTTCACATCGTTGGCGCCTCACCCGAATTGCTCGTGCGCTTCGAGGACAACGAAGTGACCATTCGTCCAATCGCAGGCACGCGCCCACGTGGGTTAGACCAGCAAAGTGACGAACTCCTTGCCAAAGAACTACAGAGTGATCCCAAGGAACGCGCCGAACATGTCATGCTGATTGATCTTGCGCGTAACGACGTGGGACGTGTCAGCACTCCCGGCAGCGTACAGGTCAGCGAACTTATGGAGATCGAACGCTATTCACACGTCATGCATCTTGTCTCAAACGTCACGGGCCAGTTACGAAAAGACATGACACCCTATGATGCACAGCGTGCAGGCTTTCCAGCAGGCACCGTTTCTGGCGCGCCCAAGATTCGCGCAATGGAGATCATCAGCGAGCTAGAGGGCGAACAACGTGGTATCTATGCTGGTGCCGTTGGCTATTTTAGTCATTCGGGCAACCAGGAAACCGCGATTGCCTTACGCACAATGGTTATGAAGGGAAGTCGTGCCTACATTCAAGCTGGTTGTGGTGTCGTTGCCGACTCTGACCCAGCGACAGAATATCAGGAAAGCTTGAATAAAGCTAAAGCCTTGTTGCGTGCGCTCGATGATGCAGAGCTTATCGCAAGGACACGCAAAGAAGGGATGGAAGAGTAGCTATGTTACTGCTCCTTGATAACTACGATAGCTTTACCTATAACCTGTACCAGTATCTTACAGAACTTGGTGCCGAGGTGCAGGTACACCGTAATGATCAAATTACGCTCGACGAGATCGAGGCACTGCAACCTGATTCCATCGTCGTCTCGCCAGGACCATGCACACCAAACGAGGCTGGAATTTCCTGCCAGGTCATCGAAACGTTTGGTCCACGCATTCCCTTACTTGGCGTCTGTCTCGGTCACCAGGCAATTGGACAGGTGTATGGTGGTCGTGTCATTCGAGCAACGGAGCCGATGCATGGCAAAACATCGTTTATGCATCATCACGAACAAGGCGTTTTTCGCAGCTTACCACGTCCGTTTGAGGCCAATCGCTATCATAGCCTCATTGTTGAACGCTCAACATTGCCTGGCGTGCTAGAGATCACAGCCGAGACAGACGATGGCCTTATTATGGGTCTGAAGCATCGTACCTATCCAGTCGAAGGCGTACAGTTTCACCCAGAGTCGATTATGACGCCCGTTGGCAAAGACTTGCTACGAAATTTTCTTGAGCGGTAAAAACGCAAGGAGGAATCGATGATTCGAGAGGCTATTACCCATGTTGCCGCCGGAGCCACGCTCAGCGAAGCCGAAGCAGCAGCAGTGATGGAAGAAATTATGACGGGTGCCGCAACATCTTCACAAATGGGCGCATTTCTTACAGCCCTACATCTGCGCCCAGGTCATGAGACCGTCGCGGAAATCGCGGGTATGGCGCGTGTGATGCGTGACAAGGCGGTACACGTCTTCCTTGATGAGCGCATAGCGCATCATGCAATGGACACCTGCGGCACTGGTGGCGATGGGTCAGGTACCTTTAACGTCTCCACGGCGGCAGGCATTGTCGCAGCCGCAACGGGGGCAGCCGTAGCCAAACATGGCAACCGCTCTGCCACCAGCCGCTGTGGTAGTGCTGATGTGCTAGAGGCGCTAGGTGCAAAAATTGATCTCGGTCCCGAACAAGTGGCGAATTGTGTGCAGGAAGTTGGTTTCGGCTTTATGTTCGCTCCTGCGTTTCATCCCGCCATGAAGCACGTCGGTCCAACGCGCCGTGAGATTGGTATTCGTACTGTCTTCAACATTCTTGGCCCACTCACTAATCCTGCACACGCACGTTATCAAGTACTCGGTGTAGCTGATGGCTCCCTGTTACGCAAAATGGGCGAGGTCCTACTTCATCTCGGCTGTCAACATGCCCTCATTGTGCACGGCGAGGATGGCGTTGATGAGTGTTCGCTCAGTGCGCCCACACACATCTGTGAAGTGCGTCAGGGCGAAGAGTTACGCGAATACACGATCACGCCAGAAGAGGTAGGACTTACCAGCATCACCGACCGCCAGGCATTTCAGGGAGGAGACCCAGCGCAAAATGCGGCAATGCTGCGCAAACTGCTCAGTAGCTATGTTGATGTGCCAGCAACACATATGCTGTGCTTAAATGCGGGTGCTGCTCTATTAGCCAACGAGCAGGTTGGAACGTTGGCAGATGGTGTCAAATTAGCGCGTGCAGCACTCCGTGAGGGCAAGGCCAAGCAGAAGCTCGCTGATGTCATCGCCTGCACGCAGCGTCAGAATCAGGTGTCTCATGTTTCTTGATCGCATTGTAACTCAAACACGCGCTGACTTAGTACAGCGCAAAATCGACACTCCATTAGCAGTCTTACAGCGTCTTGCTGCTGAACAGGCACGCCCACGTGACCTCGTCGCGGCATTCACCCCACGCTCACGTGTTCACCTGATTGCCGAGGTCAAACGCGCCTCGCCTTCAAAGGGTATGCTTGCACCTCACCTGAATCCTGTGGAGCTTGCACGAACCTATGAGGCAAACGGCGCATCAGTTATCTCTGTGCTTACGGAGCCACATTTCTTTCTCGGCTCCCCCGAATATCTCACAGCGATCAAACAGGCCGTGCAGATCCCGGTGCTACGCAAAGATTTTATCATTGACGAATATCAGGTCTACGAGGCGCGTGCATGGGGAGCCGATGCTATTCTACTCATCTGTGCCATTCTTGACGATACACAACTACAACACCTGCTCGCGGTTGCTCACGAACTGCATATGCAGTGTCTCGTTGAGGTGCACAGCCGCGAAGAAGCTCAACGTGCCATAGCTGCTGGTGCAATGGTTATAGGCGTCAATAGTCGCGATCTCGTCACCTTCAAGATGAATCCATATCTTATCCGTGACATCCGCAGTATCATTCCAGCGGACCACATTGTTATTGCCGAAAGTGGTATACATTCAACAGCAGACGCACGTCGCCTTGCACGCTACGATGTGCAGGGTATGCTTGTTGGAGAGTCGCTTGTCGTCTCAGACAACGTACCTGCTCAAATGCACATGCTTCTACATGGAGCAAACAAGAGTACACAGGTAAAAATCTGTGGTCTGCGTAGTCCCGAACATGTACAAACAGCGATAGAGGCGGGTGCCGATATGCTTAGTTTCATCTTTCACGAACCCAGCCATCGCTATATCCGTCCACAAGCGGTACAACCATTACTTCACACAAGCAATACGTCTGAAAAACACGTACTGCCTGACCTGGTTGGTGTATTTGTAAACAAAGAGGTCAGCTTCATCAACGATGTTATTGAAGAGGCAGGACTTCACTATGTGCAACTTCACGGCACAGAATCGCCTGAGTTTTGCCAGCAAATTTCACGTCCTGTAATAAAGGCTATTCCACTCAAAAACACAGCAGACCTTGCACAGGTAGAGTTATACAAAGACGCAGCATGGCGACTCTTACTCGATACGCCCACCTCTGAATGGGGGGGCACAGGCGTAACACATGATTGGGAACTTGCCTCCACCATCGCGAAAGAGACGCGCATCCTCTTAGCAGGAGGCTTAACGCCAGAAAACGTCGCGCAGGCACTACAAAAGGTTTCTCCGTGGGGGGTTGATGTCAGTAGTGGCGTCGAAACGAACAAACAAAAAGACAGCTATAAGATACGTGCATTTCTTGAGAATGTACGCTCGACAACGGAAAAGAAAGAGTATCATGCAAACACAAAATAAAGTAACTTATCAGCATAACGTCTATCCCGATGAGCGCGGACGCTTTGGCCCATTCGGCGGCAAATTTGTCCCCGAAAGCCTCATGTCGGCACTCACAGAACTAGAGAATGCCTACAACGAATCACAGCATAACGCAGAATTTCAGGCCGAATTAGCCGCCCAACTACATAGCTTCGTTGGGCGTCCAACCACGCTACACTATGTACCACGCTTCTCTGCTTTGGTCGCACCTGATATTAAGGTCTACCTCAAGCGCGAAGACCTGGCACATACGGGCGCACATAAAATCAACAATGCGTTAGGACAGGGTTTACTGGCAAAGCGCATGGGCAAGAAACGCATCATCGCCGAAACTGGTGCAGGACAGCACGGCGTAGCAACCGCAACAGTATGCGCGATGCTCGGCCTTGAATGTATTGTCTATATGGGCGACGTAGACATTGAACGCCAATCGCTTAATGTCTTCCGCATGAAACTCCTTGGTGCCAAAGTTCAGCCTGTGAGCAGTGGTACACGGACACTTAAAGATGCCACCAATGAGGCTATCCGTGACTGGGTGACGAACGTTGAAACCACCTACTACATTCTTGGTTCAGCCGTTGGTCCACATCCCTATCCGCGTATCGTGCGCGATTACCAATCCATTATTGGTATTGAAGCACGCAAGCAAATCATGCAGCAAGCAGGACGCTTGCCAGACATGATTATCGCCTGTGTTGGCGGCGGTAGCAATGCGATAGGCATGTTCTACCCATTTGCCGACGCACCAGAAGTGAAATTACTCGGTGTTGAAGCTGGCGGTTCAAGCACAAAGGCAGGAGAACACGCTGCAACACTCGCATTAGGCACTCCTGGCGTGCTGCACGGCACCTTAAGCTATCTACTGCAAAACGAAGATGGGCAGGTACTCGATACACAAAGCATCTCCGCCGGTCTCGACTACCCTGGCGTTGGACCCGAACACAGCTACATGCGTGACTCAGGACGTGCAGCCTACGCCTCCGCAACTGATGCGAGCGCTTTACGAGGTTTGCAAGCACTGAGCCAGACCGAGGGCATCATTCCAGCGCTGGAACCCGCACACGCACTTGGTTACTTGCTAGAGATGGGCGAACAGGGCAGAATTCCTGCAAACTCGCTTATCGTCGTCAACCTCTCAGGGCGTGGCGACAAAGACATGCTCACAGTGGCAAAAGCTTTAAACGTTAACTTGTAGGGAAGATAACATGAGTAGCTTTCAATACGACTCAGCAATACTTACGCGCTATCCAATGATTGTTGGAGGCGTAATCTTAGCGCAAGGCATAACCAACGGCCCAACATCAGAGAGTCTTCAAGCAGCATATCAGGCTGAACAGCAAGCAACGCTACAACGTATAGGCCAAACGCCTTTGAGCCAGATTGCATCATTAGCTGCATGGCGGAGTATTTTTCGTAGCTTTGGTATTGACCCAACACAATACCGTAGTGCTGCCGAAGCATTGCTTCGTCGTCTCACGAAAAAAGGCGATATTCCAAGTATCAACACGCTTGTTGACATCGGCAATCTCGTTAGCATTCGCTATGCCCTACCGGTGGCGGTGTTTGATACTCAGACATTGCAAGGAGCAGTCACCGTTCATTTCGCCAATGGCACAGAGCGTTACACAACATTGGGACAGAATGAAGTGGAACATCCAGAGATCGGCGAGGTCGTTTTTTCTGATGAGACAGGATTGGTCATAGCACGACGTTGGTGCTGGCGACAAAGCGAGCAAAGTGCCGCACAAGCATTGACAACAAACGCGATCATCACTGTCGAAGCTCATCATGCAGAAGGACTGCCTGACGTTCAAGCTGCTCTTAACGATCTACTTGAACTATTAAGAAAATATGCCAATGGGGATTTCACATCAGGCATCTTAGATACTACACATGCAGTACTCTCTAACGAGCATTGACACGACTTGAGAGCATTTCCTAACCATAAAAAGAAAGTAAAACTGTTTTTCATGAGACTAGAAATGCTCCTTACACCATCAGTTACATATTGGACAGGTAGCTATTCTTAACAGTTTCCGAGTAGTAACCCGCTCCATGCACAAGCCAAAACATGCTATAGTACCTATTTACATAGGCGATAAGAAGGGAAAGAATGACACAACTTATTGATCTCAGCCATATCCTTGAGCAAGGCATGCCTGCCTACCCAGGACTACCTGAGCCACAGTTTCGTACATGGTCCACACATGACGAAAGTGCAAGCCGAGGCTCATATGCACCAGGAACAACGTTCCAAATCGCAACCTACGAGATAGGCGGGAATACAGGAACCTATGTTGATGCTCCCTTTCACCGTCATCCACAAGGACACGATTTCGCCACACTGTCCCTCAACCAATTAGCGAACATACCAGGAATTGTCATTCCTGTTCTACGCGATGGAGCTATTGGGCCTGATGCATTTCAGGGACTTGACTTACAGCAAAAGGCTGTGCTCATTCGCACGGAGTGGTCTACACGTTGGGGCGGTCCTGATTACTTCCGCTCTGGCCCTTTCTTGACAGCCGACGCATGCAAATTTCTGGTAGAGGCACATGTTACACTCGTAGGAATGGATTGCGCGAACATAGACGACATGAGCGACCTTGCACGACCAGCGCATACTCTTCTGCTTGCAGCAGATATCCCCATTGTCGAACATCTCTGCAACTTGCAGAACCTACCAGCACAAAACTTTCGTTTTTTCGCTGTCCCACCTGCAATAAAAGGTGGCACATCGTTTCCTATACGCGCCTTCGCTATCAGCGCGTAAGCGCAAATACAGGAGATATCAATGGAACTTTCAACAACCGAGCAGGTTGAAAAAGACATATCAAACACGACGCCAGCCGCTAAAATTACTCAAACATTCGAGCATGCACGACAAGCAGGGCGTAGTGTACTCATTCCGTACTTTATGTGCGGCTACCCTTCAGCAGCGCAAAGCGTCGAAATTATTCTCGCCGCCGCAGAAGGTGGAGCAGATATCATCGAGCTAGGCATGCCCTTTAGTGATCCACTCGCCGACGGTGCCACCATTCAACACGCTGGACATATTGCACTAGAGCGCGGTATGAGCATTCGCGGCTGCATGGAGATCGCGCGTCAAGTCTCAGCAAAAAGTGTTGTACCCCTCCTATTGATGGGCTATTATAATCCAGTTATGGCCTATGGACTGGCTCGCTTTTGTGTAGACGCGAAAGCCAACGGCGTCAACGGTCTCATCATTCCTGACTTACCGATGGAAGAAGCCGCGCCTTTGCTCGAAGAAGTCAAAAAGAACGATCTTGCCCTTATCTTTTTGATACCACCTACAACACCCAACGAGCGCATTGCAAAAGTCGCGGAACTTACGGCGAGCGAAACCGGCGGCTTTGTCTATTGTGTGTCACTAAGTGGTGTTACAGGTTCGCGTACCTCACTTCCACCGCACTTACGAAATTTCATTGAGAGAGTCAAAGGCTATACGAAAGACAAAGGCTTACCAATCGCAATTGGCTTTGGTCTCTCTACACCAGAACATATCGCGGAGGTGACCAGCTATGCCGATGGTGCCGCTGTCGGCAGTGCGCTCGTGAACCTGATTGATCGACAGGAGGAAGGAACACAGGCCGAGGCTGTGAGACAATATATCCAGAGTCTACGCCAAAGATAGGATACTACGCACATACCTCAACTACAAGATACCGTGTACACTTACCATCAATCAGATATAGTGTATGCTTGTCAGCATCTCGTACAATAGGCATACCTGTGTAAGCTGCTTTTCTTTAAGCAACGAAGAGCTATTCATATAGAAAGGGGTATGTGTAAACATGTATTGTCGGGGTATTCGGGGTGCAACAACAGTTAACTATAATGACCGCGAGGAGATTCTCGCTGCAACAACAGAACTGCTACAATTACTCATAGAGCGCAACGAACTTCGAACCGCAGACGTCGCAAGCGCAATATTCACAACAACGGAGGATTTGAACGCAGAGTTTCCAGCACTCGCGGCTCGTTTTCTGGGTTGGACAGAGACTGCACTCATGTGTATGCGTGAAATTCCAGTGCCAGGAAGTCTAAGTAAGTGTATCCGTATTCTCTTGCACGTCAACACAGACCGCAGTGCAGCAGAGATACAACACGTCTATATTCGCGGTGCCGTGAATTTGCGTCCAAGTTTTAGTAGCGCGAACAGCTAAAAGTCCGTCTGTATAAGGGACACGTAGTATTGGATATCATCCAGGGCTGTTGCAAAGTCGTAGAGGAGTGACAGGGCTTGTGCCTGTCATGCCAACGATGTCGGCTTCACCGAACTGTGCAACAGCCCTCGGATATCATCAGGCAATCTTGACAATGGCGTTACGATGTGCCGACGTTCTGGCAATTGTGCGCCAGGTTTGTTTTTAGCAAGTTCTACATAAAGGAGCTATTTTTATGATTGTCGTGATGAAGTCGTCAAGTAGTGATGAACAGATCAACCACGTATTATCGTTTTTGACGAAGCACGGGTTATCGGGCCACCCCTCAAATGGTGTAGAGCGCACCATTATCGGTGTACTCGGCGCGGTTAGCCCTTCTGGTGCACCTGGTAGCATTGGCGGAATTAATCCTGCGCTGGGCGAGTCATTAGAAGGGTTGCCAGGAGTGGAGAGCGTGCTGCGTGTCTCCAAGCCCTACAAGCTTGCGAGTCGTGAGTTTCATCCTCAAGACACCATTGTTGATATTCCGGTTGCATGTGTCAAAGAAGGCGTCGTGCATATCGGCGGCAAAGAAGTGGTAATGATGGCTGGTCCCTGCACCGTTGAAAGTGAGGAGCAGCTTATGACGACCGCCGAAGCTGTCCGAAAAGAGGGAGCCGTCATTCTACGTGGTGGAGCATTCAAGCCTTCAACCTCACCGTACGGCTTTCGTGGCATGGGTGAAGCTGGCTTGAAGCTACTAGCGAAAGCTCGCTCCGATTTTGGTATGGCAATCATCACCGAAGTCATGACACCAGCCGATGTCGCGATGGTCCGTGAATACGCCGATATTCTGCAAATTGGCACACGCAACATGCAGAACTACATGCTGCTCGACGAAGTTGGACGTGCCAACACACCTGTGGTCCTCAAGCGCGGCATGTCGGCAACATTTGAAGAGTGGCTCCTCGCCGCTGAATACATTCTCTCGCAAGGCAACCGCAACGTCATTCTCTGTGAGCGCGGTATTCGTACCTTCGAGAAAATTACACGTAACACAATGGACATCAGTGCGATTCCTCTCATCAAGCAATTGTCGCACTTGCCAATCATCTCTGATCCCAGTCAGGGAACAGGTCGCCGCGACCTCGTTGGGCCAATGTCGCTCGCGTCCGTGGTAGTCGGGACTGATGCCCTCCTGATCGAGGTACACCCAAATCCCGATGAAGCCCTTAAAGATGGAGCGCAATCCCTGACCATAGAGCAGTTCAGAGAACTTATGCCCCAGGTCGAGAAAATCGCGTCTGCCATTGGGCGCACGTTTGTGAAGGAATAGCATTGTGTCGAGGAATACAGCGCGGCTAAAATTATTTTAGCCGCGCTGTATTCCTCGACATCGTTTGTTAGGCTTCGCTACTTTTCTTCATGTAGAACTGGTGGTAACTCTTTATCTTTGGGGATAAAACGGATAGACAAAGAATTCACACAGTGTCTTGTATTTTTGTCCGTCAAGCGCTCTCCGAGGAATACATGCCCCAGGTGAGCCCCACAGTTGGCACATTCGATTTCGGTTCTGTATCCATCAGGGTCGGGAAGGCGTTTGACGGCGTTGGGAAAATTTTCATCAAAGCTAGGCCAGCCACAACCAGAGTCGAACTTCGCTTTCGCGGTGAAAAGCGGGTTGTTACAGCGACGACAAACGTATGTTCCATCCTTAAAAAAGTGGTCATATTCGCCGCTAAATGGTCTTTCGGTGCCTTTATGTACAATAACGCGTTCTTCTTGAGCAGTTAACTTATTCATCTTTTACTCCTGGAGTTAGGTATATATGAGTGTACAGAAATGACTTTCTATACTTATGGTAGTACATGGAGTATCATCAGTCAAGAAACACAACACGATTCTATTATGCTGTCTATTGATAACCTTTTTGCAACGGCTCAATCACTTCTTGCGCCAACCTATGTGCAATTCCTTCTGGGTAGGGCGGCCTCAAGTTCAGCACAATATGGGTTACGCCTATATCTATAAAGCTCTGGACCGTTGTAATGGTGCTTTGCAGATCGTTGGGATTGATCACAACTTGTATTGAGCGTTCGATAGTTGAGGGGTCGCGCCCAATTTTAGCACAATGCCCATCGAGTACTTCACTTTTGTGCTTGAAGACTTCGACGGGACCACCAGGCATATTCCAGATATCGGCATATTTTGCGACCATGCGGAGCGTAAGTTGTTCACCGCCACCACCAATCGTTATTGGTGGATACGGTTTTTGTACAGGTTTAGGTTCACAATAGGCACCCTTAAGCTGATAATAGTTACCATTGAAATCAGGTGCCGTCTCAGTCCACAGTAAGCGGAAGACTTCACACGCTTCGCCCATACGTTTGATACGCTCACCTGGCTCATAAAGAGGAATACCGTATGCGTTATGTTCTAGCTCGTTCCAGCCCGCGCCAATGCCGAAGTCGAGACGCCCATTTGAGATAACATCGACAGTCGCTGCCATGTTTGCTAATACTGCTGGGTGGCGATAGGTGTTGCCCGTGACCATCAAACCAACACGCAGACGCTTGGTCAGGGCAGCATAGGCCGACAGTAATGTCCATCCTTCCAAACAAGGTCCCGTTGGGTCGTTGCCAAGCGGCATGAAGTGGTCGAACAGCCATGCATGCTCAATAGCTGGCACTTCATCGGCCTCTAGCCAGACACGCAACATATCCTGATACGTAGTATTTTGAGGCGCGGTTTTTATGCCAAAGCGCAAACGTTTCTTTTCTGCCATTGCTAGCCCTCCTCTTTCTATGTAGGAACCGATGCATCACGTCCTTGTAGCGATTGCAATCGCTACAAGGACGTGATGCATCGGTTCCTACACAAGATGTTAAATGCGTTCGAGCGGTATGAAGCCAAGCACACGCAGGGCGTTATCCATTGTTTGCACAGTGACACGCACGAGCGAGGCTCGGAACGCTTTTATATGTTCGTTGGTCTCTTTCAGAATTGGTGGTGTGTGCTCATAAAAGTCGCTGAAATGTGCAGCCAGTTCATATACGTATGTCGAGAGCGTCGAGGGGACAAGCGATACGCTGGCCTCCGCTAATCTGCGCGAGTAAGCGTCGATGTGACGGAGCAACTCCCATTCGCTCTGCTCAAGCTGTTCAGGCAGGTCCACCAGAAAATCTGGTATCTCATAGCCTGCCTCTTGCAAGCGGCGTTGAATGCTGTTGGCACGTGCATAGGCATATTGAAGATAGACACCTGTATCACCATTTGGGCGCAGGGCCTCATCAATGTCCAGTGCGATGATCTGTTGTAGTCCAAAGCGAATCATAAAGTAACGGATAGCAGAAGCGGCGAGAATCGACGCCGTTCCTGCGGGAAGATCAGCCTTGACATCTTGCATACGCCGTACCGCTTCGTTAATCAGATCATCAGCCTTGATCTCGATACCCTTACGACCAGACATAGCATAAAAACTGCGTCCATCGGATGTATCAATGCCGAGGCTTGCCGCCGTTGCCTTTGAGAGTGTTACAACCTCATAGGAGATATGTGTTGAGTTGTCCGCTTGCTCTGGAAAGCCGAGCCTGCGCAAGCTCTCATAGACAACCTGCTGTGTATAGGACTGGCGCACGTCGATAACATTGATTGCTTTTTGGGCATGACCAAAGCGCTTAGGATCGGCCTCTTCTTTTTGTGCAACGGCGTCTTTCGGAGTACGCATTGACCAGAGCACACGCCCATCATGCTGCACACCCCAGGGAATATAGCGGAAATCAACGCCCATCTTATCGACGAGACCAAACTTCCATAGTTGATTGGCAATATCCTTTGCCGTATACGTTGCCGTGCCATCGCTTCTGACGAGAATTTTGTCTTGCATGCGCTCGTTTTCTTCGCCTGTTGCCTCTTCATCGCCAAAAGGCAGAATCCAGCAGCCAGCAGCAGGACCCGTTTCTGGCTTCTCAAGCAGGTTGCTTTCGCGCAACATATCAAACGTGCGTTTCCATAAGCCTGCACCTAGAATGGCAGACTCCCATGTCAGCAGGTCATAGGAAACGTTGAGACGACCCATTGTCTTAAGGTGTGCCTGTACAATCTGATGTGCAAGGTCAGAGGCGAGCGTCGGATAGTCTGGCCCTGACACTGGCTCTTCACCCTGCTCAATAGCGTGTAGGACCGTTTTGCGCAGGTCTTTAAGTTCGGGCTGTGTATCGTAGGCTCTGATGACCGCCACATACACGCGCGAGCAGAAGTAGTCAACAGGCTCATCGGGTAGCTGCTCGTTGCCACCAGGAAGTTGTAACTGGCCTTTTTGCAGCAACAGAAACCCAACTACAACGTCTGCAACCTGTACGCCTGAATCGTCGATGTAGTTCTCGACTTCAACCGTATAGCCCTGTGAGCGTAACATACGCACAACGGTATCACCAATACATGAGTTGCGTAGGTGTCCAACGTGTGCCGCCTTGTTGCTGTTAATCGCGGTATGTTCGACAATAACTTTCGTGCCAATACCCACGTCATTAAGCCCATAATCAGGGCCAGCTTCTACGACACGCTCGATAATTGCCTTACCTACTTCAGAACGATTGAGGCTGAAATTGATGTACCCTGGCTTCGTCACGGTGATTTCCGCAACCGAAGAGATGCGCATATCATGTAGAATTGTTTTTATTGCTTCGGCAACTTGTAGTGGAGGGCGACCCAGTTTGTTCTTGCCTGCCCACTTCATGACTGGCAGAGAATAGTCGCCAAAGCTTACCTGTGCGGAGAAACGCAGGTCTATATCAAACTGCTCTATATCGGTTTCTATATGCTCTTGCTCAAGATATATGGCTAAGGCTTGCTTGATTAATGCGGTAAGATATTCTAAAAAGTCTTTTGGTCCTGTCATAGATGGCACCTCACTGATTATAGTCACGCTAACTAGCGTCACTTCGTTTCATAGGATGAAGCTACTATAGCCTAGCGTGGTCATATGGTCAAGCATTTCTTACATGACTAGACAGTATAAGGCTTTTTACTTAGTTCTTGCAAAAATTGTTTCACCTGTTGAGGACTTGTGCAAATGTTGATTTTCCCGCACCACTTGAGCCGATAATAGCAATGCGCTTCATGAATGTCCTTTCTATCGTCAAAAGAGTTTCTTACAAATTCTTTACGGCCTCTTCTTTTCTTCTTGAGATGCATGGGGTACGCTATAGAAAAACTGGAAATCAATACTATGTATACAAGCATAAAAATGTTTTGCATGGCAAGAGAGAGGAATTGACGAAATTGTATAGGCTGAGCAAATATGGAAAATTGATGCTTCTCTGTCTTCTCTTGCTGCTTACACTGGGATTTCTGAGCTTCACTGCATTCCAGACTCTTCAGCAAATACGAAGTTTTCAGCAATACAGCCGTGCTGTTA
>JAABUQ010000702.1_pt1 | contig 77534 bp, 80 predicted proteins | sample 5560001 | NCBI WGS metagenome assembly JAABUQ01 (sample SAMN10711888, study PRJNA513371) | rock metagenome | isolation source: Antarctica rocks | place: Antarctica: Victoria Land, Finger Mt nord | collected 2015-12-18 | reverse complement strand
CTATCCCCTCATCCACGACGAGCACCGGCGCAAGGGTAGTGTCCGACCGAGAGCGATCCGGTTAGAGCCCGGTGAGCGGCTCCTCATCTGCGTGTTGCGCTCAGACGAGGCCGCGCCGAACTTCTGGAGCACGCCACCCGCGGACGGCTCCGGTCGAGAGAGAAGGACGGCATCCCGACCCACGCGGTAAGCGGTCGGCGCGCGGCGAAGGCGGTCGATCGGCACACTTCGGCCGGACCTCCCACCGAAGGAGCACCACGCGCATGGCCGCCTCGACCTCCACGCAGCGCGTCCCCATCCCGCGGGACCGCGAGAACGACTACACGCCCGAGGCGGCGCGCGGGCGCCAGGAGTTCGCGCGCGAGCAGACCGGCGTCCGGCTCGAGCACGTCTCGAGCTACTCCTTCGACCCGGCCGTGCTCCAGGGCAACGTCGAGCACTTCCTGGGGGTCGCACAGGTGCCCATCGGGCTCGCCGGCCCGCTGCTCGTGAACGGGGAGCACGCCCAGGGCGAGTTCTACGTGCCGCTCGCGACGGCCGAGGGGACGCTCGTGGCCAGCTACAACCGCGGGATGCGGCTGCTGCACGAGGCCGGCGGCGTGAGGACCACCATCCTCGACGACCGCATGCAGCGCGCTCCCGCCTTCCTGTTCCACAGCGCGCGCGAGGCGCGGGAGTTCGGCGGGTGGCTCGAGGAGCACTTCGAGGAGATCAAGGAGGCGGCGCAGAGCACGACGAGCTCGGGTCGCCTGCGGGACATCGACCAGTACTCGGCGAGCCGGATCCTCTACACCCGCTTCAACTACACGACCGGGGACGCGGCCGGGCAGAACCTCACCGGCAAGGCCACCCAGGCCGCGTGCCAGTGGATCGCCGCCAACCACCCGGGAGGCATCGAGCGCTTCTTCCTCGAGTCGAACTTCGCCACGGACAAGAAGACCTCGCAGGTGAACATGCTGCACACCCGGGGCAAGCGGGTGGTGGCCGAGGCGACGATCCCCGACGCGCTGCTGAAGAGCGTCATGCGCTCCTCCTCCGAGCAGATGTACCGGGCGCGGCAGGTCTCCAACCTCGGGGGCTTCATGTCGGGCGTCAACAACAACGGCGCCCACTCGGCCAACGGGATCACCGCGATGTTCATCGCCACCGGGCAGGACGCGGCCAACGTCGCGGAGTCATCCGCCGCCCTCGTCTACACCGAGCACCGGCCGAACGGCGACTACTACTACTCCGTCACGATCCCGTCGCTGATCGTCGCGACCTACGGCGGGGGGACGCACCTTCCCACCCAGCGGGAGTGCCTCGAGCTCCTCGGGTGCTACGGGAAGGGCAAGGTGATGAAGCTCGCCGAGATCGTGGCGGCCACGGTGCTGTGCGGCGAGCTCTCGCTCGGCTCGGCGATCGTCGCCGAGGAGTGGGTCGAGTCGCACGACCTCTACGGGCGCAACCGCAAGTAGCGCGCCCGCTCCTCAGGCGAGCACCACGACCTGGCGGACGGCCTCGCCGGCGGCCAGGCGGTCCATGCCCTCGTTCAGCTCGTCCAGACCGAGCCGGTGGGTGATGAGCCGCTCGACGGGCAGGCGGCCGGCGCGGTGCAGGCCGACCAGGCGCGGGATGTCTCGCTCGGGCACGCACGAGCCGAGGTAGGAGCCGCGCAGCGTCCGCTCCTCGGCCACGAGCGAGACCGCCGGGATGGAGAGCATTCGCTCGGGGTGGGGTAGGCCGACGGTCACCGTGCTCCCGCCGCGGCGCGTCGCGGCGTAGGCCTCGGCGAGCACCGCCTCGTGGCCGACGGTCTCGATCGCGTGGTACGCCCCGCCCGCGGTGGCCTCGCGCACGGTGGCCACCGTGTCCTCGCTCGCCGCCGGTACCGTCACGGTCGCGCCGAGCGTCCGGGCGAGCTCGAGCTTCTCGGGCACGCGGTCGATCGCGACGACCGGGTTGGCGCCCGCGGCCACCGCCCCGAGCACCGCCGCAAGCCCGACGCCGCCGAGGCCGAAGACCGCGACGCTCTCTCCGAGGCGCACGCCCGCGGTGTTCACCACCGCGCCCACGCCGGTGAGGACCGCGCAGCCGAAGAGCGCCGCGACCTCGTAGGGCAGCTCGGGATCGACCCGGACCGCCGAGCGTGCGGAGACGACGATCTCCTGGGCGAAGGCGGAGATCCCCAGGTGGTGGTGGAGCTCCTCTCCCGAGCCCTCGTGGCGCCAGCGCCGCGCGCCCGAGAGGAGCCGGCCGGCGGCGTTGGCGGCCGCGCCGGGCTCGCACAGCGCTGGGCGCCCGACGCGGCACGGGCCGCACCGGCCGCACGCCGGAACGAAGGCGAGCACCACGTGGTCGCCTTGTTCGAAGGCGCCGGCGTCCGACCCGGCCTCGAGCACCTCGCCGGCCGCCTCGTGGCCGAGGACCATCGGCATGACGCGCGGCCTGGAGCCGTCGAGCACCGAGAGGTCGGAGTGGCACAGGCCGGCCGCGTGCACCCGCACGCGCAGCTCCCCCGGGCCAGGAGCTTCGAGCCGCAGCTCGGCGATCTCGAGCGGTCGGGAGGTGGCATAGGGCGCCGGTCGTCCCATCTCGCGCAGAACGGCCCCGGCGACCGTCATGCGCCGGCCTGCTCGCCGGTCAGGCGCGCGAGCGCCGCGCGCAGCGCCGGTGGTATCTCCGCCGGCCGGCGCTCCTCGCGATCGACGAAGACGTGGACGAACCAGCCCGTCGCCGCCGGTCCGTCGTCCTCGGGCCGGAAGAGCCCGATCTCGTAGCGGACGCTCGTGCGCCCGAGGCGCCCCGCGCGCAGTCCCGCCTCGATCGTGGAGGGAAAGCTGATCGCGGCGTGGTAGGCGCAGTGCGACTCCGCGCACACGCCGATCACCTCGCCGCCGTGGATGTCGAGGCCGCCCTCGACGATGAGGTACTGGTTGATGACGGTGTCGAAGTAGGAGAGGTACTCGACGTTGTTGACGTGCCCGTAGACGTCGTTGTCCTTCCACCGGGTGGGGATCTCGAGCCGGTGGACGTAGTCGGCGCGGGTGCTCACCGGGCGGCATCGTGGCACAGGCCAGCGCTCGAGCCCCGAAGCGTCCTGCCAACATGGAGGTGACGATGGCCGCCACCAGCGCCAGCACTCCGACGCGGCTGCCGCCGGGCCCGCCGCTGCCCCGCTGGGCGCAGACGCTCGGCTTCCTCCTCGTGCCGGCCCGCTTCGTCGAGGGCTGCCGGCGGCGCTACGGCGACGTCGTGAGCTTCGGGAGCCTCTTCGACCCGTGCTTCGTGATGGTCTTCGACCCCGAGGTCGTCAAGCAGGTCTTTCGCGGCTCGCCCGACCGCCTCCGTGCGGGCGAGGCCAACGCGGTGCTCGGGCCCGTGCTCGGCGAGTGCTCGGTGCTGCTGGCCGACGGAGCCGAGCACCTGCGTCAACGACGGCTCCTGCTCCCGCCGTTCCACGGGGAGCGGATGCGCGCCTACGAAGCCGTCATGCGGGGTGCGGCCGACCGGGCGATCGACTCCTGGCCCGTCGGGGAGCCGTTCGAGCTGCTCCCCTCGATGCACGGTCTCACGCTCGAGGTGATGATGCGGGCCGTCTTCGGCGTGGACGCCGGCCCGCGGGAGGAGGAGCTCGGGCGCGCGCTGCGGGCGATGATCGATCCGGTCGCGACGCGGCTCGGGGTGCTCGTGATGGCGCTCTCCCGGGGACGGCGCGGCAACCGCGGTGCGGTGGCGCGCTTCGAGGAGCGCCGCCGGCGCGTCGACGAGCTGATCTACGAGGAGATCTCCTCTCGTCGTGCCGCGCCCGACCTGGAGGAGCGCGAGGACGTCCTGTCCATGCTCCTGCTCGCGCGCGACGAGGACGGCGAGGGGATGAGCGACGTCGAGCTGCGCGACGAGCTCGTCACGCTCCTCGTCGCCGGCCACGAGACGACGGCCACCGGCCTGGCCTGGGCGCTCGAGCTGCTCCTGCGCAACCCTCCGGTGCTCGCGCGCCTGCGCGCCACGCTGGCCGACGGCGAGGAGCGCTACCTCGACGCGGTGATCAAGGAGACCCTGCGCGTGCGCCCGGTGATCGCCGGCGTGGGACGGGTGGTGCGGGAGGAGCCCTTCGCGGTCGGCGGCTACCTCATCCCGCCCGGGATCGAGATCAACCCCTCGATCGCCGCGATCCACCGTCGCGCCGACCGCTACCCGGACCCGCGCGCCTTTAGCCCCGAGCGCTTCCTCGGCGACGACGCGCCTGACACCTACACCTGGCTGCCCTTCGGCGGCGGCACCCGGCGCTGCCTGGGGGCGAGCTTCGCCACCTTCGAGATGCGAGTGGTGATCGACCGGGTGCTCGAGCGGGCCCGGCTCGCGCCCGTGGGGCCGCGGCCCGAGAAGGGCGTGCGCAAGGGGATCACGTTCGTGCCCGCGCGGGGAGTGCGGGTCGTGCAGGCCGACCCGCCGCAGGCGGCGAGGGCGCGGGTGGCTCCGGCTGCCACTGCTGTCCCTTAGCGCGAGCGCCCTGTCGGCGCCTCCTGTGACGAGGCACGCTGCCGGCGTCCTGCGCGTGGCGCGTAGCCGGTTTGGGGGTTCACGCGTGTCGCCTAATGAAGCCCCGTGTCCCCTATAGCGGGTACAGGGCTTCAGTAAGGGTCTATCCCGGTAGGAGGCGTGCGACCGGGGTGGTCGAGGACCAAGCGGGGCGTCGAGGGCGAGAGCCCGGCAGTAGCAGAGCTACGACGGGCTTCTCGACGGCGGCGGATCCGCGCCGGTCATCGGCCCCATCCGGCCGTGCGACCTAACGGGATAGGCCCTAAGTCGTCTGTGGGGCGCGCGCGGGCACCTGAGTACGGGCGGACCGGCGGGACGGCCCCTAGCGCAACGAGTCGGCGATGGCACCGAGCACGAAGTCGCCGGCCACGACGACGGTCAGGCCGAGCGCGACGAGCCAGATCGCGGCCGCTCCGGCGTGGGCGGTGACGAGGACGGCACGAGCGAGCTCGAGCACGACCTGCCTCCTCAACTCTGGTCGCGCCGGGCGAGCTCGGCGAGCTCGTCTCGAAGCTGCTGAATCTCCAGCCCGAGTCGGTCCAGCCGGGCCGCGAGGGCATCAGGCGGGTCGGGTGGCTGGCCGCCCAGCGGGCTCGTCGCGACTTCACGCGCGGATTCAGACGCCTCGGAATCGCCCCCAAGGAGGTGCACGTAGCGCACCTCCTTCTGGCCCGGACGCCGCTCGAGCCGTCTGACGAGCTCGCGGCCGGTAAGACGCTCGAGGGTCGCCTCGACCTCGTCCAACGCGCCGAAGCGGTGCAGGCGCTCCGTGCGCTGGTTGAGCTCGCCGGGGGTCTGGGCGCCGCGGAGCATGAGCACGGCGAGCACGCTCAGCTCCCCGGGGTCGAGCGAGAGCGCCTCGTCGAGCAGGTGGCGGTACTTCGCGGCGCGGTTGCCCGAGCCGCTCGCCAGGCGTGCCCAGCGCCGCTGGCGCAGGCGCCCGAGGCCCTCGCGCACCGTCTGCTCGTCGAGGTCGAGGACGGGGTCGCGATTCGTCGCCTGGTTGCACGCCAGCCGCAGGGCGTTGACGCTCAGGGGGTAGGCGTCGGGCGTCGTGCGCTGCTTCTCGATCAGGCAGCCGAGGACGCGCAGCTCGACGTCGTCGGGCTCCACGCCTCCGCGGGCTCCTCGGCTCAGCGCGCGGCGGTCAACCCGACCGGGCAGCTCACGCCGGTACCACCGAGCCCGCAGTAGCCGCCCGGGTTCTTGGCCAGGTACTGCTGGTGGTAGGGCTCGGCGTAGAAGAAGGGACCGGTCTGCGCGATCTCCGTGGTGATCTCTCCCTTGTGGGCCTCGCTCAGCACGGCCTGATAGGCGTCGCGGGAGGCCTCGGCCTCGGCCTGCTGGCGCTCGTCGGTCCAGAGGATCGCGGAGCGGTACTGCGTTCCCACGTCGTTGCCCTGGCGCATGCCCTGGGTGGGGTTGTGGCCCTCCCAGAAGATCCGCAGGAGCTCCGCGTAGGAGGTGGCCTTCGGGTCGAAGACGGCGAGGACGGCCTCCGTGTGGCCGGTCGAGCCTGAGCAGACCTCCTCGTAGGTGGGGTTGGGCGTGACCCCCGCGGCGTAGCCGACCGCGGTGGTCCACACGCCGGGCGCCTGCCAGAAGAGGCGCTCGGCGCCCCAAAAGCAGCCCATCCCGAAGGTCGCCTGCTCGAAGCCCTCGGGGAAGGGCGGCGTCATCGGGTGGCCGAGCACAGCGTGCTCTCCGGGCACTCGCATGGAGGCTTCGCGGCCGGGGAGGGCGCGGTCGGGGTCGATCATCCGGGTCTTGTCGCGAAAGAGGCGCATGGGAGTCAGTATCGCGCATGCCCGCGGGCGTTACGCCGGCTTGGCTCGTCCGTCTTTCCGACCGCGTTTGGTGGCGAGCCGCAAACGGGTAGCGCGTCGGTGACAGCCACCGGCGGCGAGGGGAGAAGGCGATGAGCGTCCAGACCGGCACCATCAAGACGAGGATCCCGGCGCGGCTCGACCGGCTGCCGTGGTCGCGCTGGCACTGGATCATCGTCATCGGCCTCGGGACGGTGTGGATCCTCGACGGGCTCGAGGTGACGGTCGTCGGGTCGATCGCCTCGCGCCTCTCGGAGAAGGGGAGCGGCCTGCCGATCTCCTCCGCCCAGGTGGCTGGGCTCGCCGCGAGCCTGTACGTGGCTGGCCTGTGCGTGGGGGCCCTCGTGTTCGGCCAGCTCACCGACCGCTTCGGGCGCCGGAAGCTCTTCATGATCACGCTCGCGGTCTATCTCCTGGCCACCTTCGCGACCGCGTTCTCGTTCGCGCCGTGGTGGTTCTTCCTCTTCCGGTTCCTGGCCGGAATGGGGATCGGCGGAGAGTATGCGGCGATCAACTCCGCCATCGACGAGCTCATCCCCGCGAAGCACCGGGGGAACATCGACATCATCATCAACGGCACCTACTGGGCCGGCGCGGCCTTCGGGGCGATCCTGGCCGTCATCGCCCTCGACACGAGCAACTTCGCGGTCGACGTGGGCTGGCGTCTGTGCTTCGGCCTGGGCGCGATCCTCGGGCTCGGGATCCTGCTCGTGCGGCGCAACGTGCCCGAGAGCCCCCGCTGGCTCTTCATCCACGGCCGCGACCAGGAGGCCGAGGAGGTGGTCGACGACATCGAGCGCCAGGTCAGGGATTCGACCGGCGAGGGCCTCTCCGAGCCGGAGGAGGCGATGACGATCCGCCAGCGGAAGACCATCGGGCTCGTCGAGATCGGGCGCACCGTGTTCAAGCTCTACCCCCGGCGCACGATCCTTGGGCTCTCGCTCTTCGTGGGTCAGGCCTTCCTCTACAACTCGATCCTCTTCGGCTACACGACGGTCCTCACCAAGTTCTTCAACGTCTCCTCGAGCAACGGTCCCTACTACCTGATCGCCTTCGCGGTGGGCAACCTGCTCGGGCCGCTGCTCCTCGGTCGCCTGTTCGACACCGTCGGGCGCAAGCCCATGATCGCCGGCACCTACATCCTGTCCGGGATCCTCTTGCTGATCACGGGATACCTCTTCGCGCAGCACCAGCTCACCGCGACGACGCTCACCGTCGCCTGGTCGATCGTCTTCTTCTTCGCCTCGGCGGGCGCGAGCGCCGCCTACCTCACGGTGAGCGAGATCTTCCCGATGGAGACCCGGGCTCTGGCGATCGCGTTCTTCTTCGCGGTGGGCACCGCGGTCGGCGGCATCGCGGGACCGCTGCTCTTCGCCAAGCTCGTGGCAACGGGGAACGCGGGCAAGGTCTTCTTCGCCATGGCCCTCGGCGCCGCGCTGATGATCTTCGCGGGACTCGTGGAGCTCGTCTACGGCGTCAAGGCCGAGCGCCAGAGCCTCGAGAACATCGCCAAGCCGCTCACCGCGGAGGATGTGCCGCGCTCCGGCCTGGGGCCGGCCGCGCCGGCGACGGCCTGAGCGCCGCGGTGGCTGCGCGCCGGCGTCGAGCGAGGACGTAGCCCGCGATGCGCTCCGCGGTGGCGGGAGGGAGCTCGGCGAAGGTGAAGCGCTGCCCGTTGGTGGCGCGGACGCGCACGGCGGTGGCGCCGCGGCGCAGGCGGGCGGCCCGGCGCTCGACCGCCGCGACCGTCACGTAGCGCAGCTGGCGCACCCGGTGCACCGGTGCGTCGTCGAGCAGCCACAGCAGGCGGCGGTCGGTGACCGCGAGCACCGCCTCGGGGCTCGCCCACATCGCGGTGGGCGCGACGGCCTCGACGTGCTCCTCCGGGCAAGGGCTCTGAGCAGCTCGGGGCCGAGCGCGCGACGCACCGCCTCCGGGAGCCAGGCGCCCCGGCCCGCGGCCGGCCGTCGCCCCGCACGGGGCGGCGCGGCCCGGCGGTGATGCGCCGCGCTGCGCGCCAGGTCGTAGGCGACGTTGAGCTCGGCCATCCGTCCCCCCGCCGCCTGGGTGCCGGCCCGGTCGGGGTGCCAGCGCTTGGCGAGCCGGCGGTAGGCCTCCGCGAGCTCGGCCGGCGAGGCCCGGGGATCGACCTCGAGGACCGCGAAGGGATCCATCGCGCCATTCTGGCAGCGGGGGGCGCGCCCGTCGCGGCTGCTTCAATCGCTCGCGTGAGGGAGATCGTGACCGAGCGGCTGCGGCTCCGGGCGTGGGAAAAGTGCGACCTCGACGCCTACGCGCGCATCGTCGCCGACCCGGAGGTTATGCGCCACATGGGCGCGGCACTCGACCGCGAGGCGGCGGCCCGCCAGATGGCGGACTTTCGAGACAGAGGCGAGGTCGACGGCCTGGCCCACTGGGCCGCCGCCGACCGCATGACGGGCGAGCTCATCGGGCGCATCGGGCTGCTCCGCCACGAGGACTGGCCCCTCGACCGCGAGAACGTCGAGGTCGGGTGGCTGCTGGCCCGCCGCTGGTGGGGGCGGGGGCTGGCCACGGAGGGCGCGCGAGCGTGCGTGCGCCACGCCTTCGAGGTGTTGGGCGTCCCCCGGGTCATCTCCCTCGCCCTGCCCGAGAACCGGCGCTCGCGGCGGGTGATGGAGCGCCTCGGGATGTCCTACCGCGGGCGCGAGCACTGGCGCGGGCACGAGCACGTCTGGTACGCGGTCGAGCGCCCGCGCTCTGAGCCGTGACCCCGCGGGGAACCGACTGGACCCTCGCGGCGCTCGTCGCGCTGCTCGTCTTCACGGGCGTGCTCACCCTCTTCGCGGGCCGGCCGGGCGACGCCTGGGTCTTCGCGGCGCACGACGCGGGCGGCGCGGCGCTCGCGCTTCTGGTGGCCTGGAAGCTCCGGCGCGTGGGGCGGCGCGTGGTGCGTCCGCGCGGTTGGGATCAACGCACCGCGGCAGGACTGACCGCCACCGTGCTCGTGCTCGCCGCCCTGGGGTCGGGGATCGTCTGGTCGAGCGGCGCCCAGGTCTACTTCGCCGGCTTCGGCCTCATGAACTGGCACTTCGTCCTCGGCCTGCTGCTCACGCTCGGGGTGGCGGTTCACCTCGGGCTCCGCGCCAAGCCCGTGCGCCGGCGCGACGTGGTGCACCGCCGCCAGTTCCTCCACGCCGCGGGGATCACGGCGGCGGGCATCGCGGCGTGGCGCGCGCAGCGCCCGTTCGAGGCGTGGCTCGGCTGGCGCGGCGCGCGGCGGCGCTTCACCGGCTCCTACGAGGCCGACTCCTTCGCGGGCAACGCCTTTCCGGCCACCTCGTGGGTCGCCGACCGCCCGGCGCCGCTCGACCCGGGCCCCTACCGCCTGACGGTCGGCGGCCTCGTCCGCACGCCGCTTGCCGTGTCCCTCGGCGCGCTCGGCGCTCCCGATGAGCTCGTCGCGACGCTCGACTGCACCGGCGGCTTCCACTCCACCCAGCGCTGGTGCGGCGTCTTCCTCGGGCGCCTGCTCGACCGGGCGGGAGTGCGGAGCGAGGCCGGCCACGTGCGCGTGATCTCGCGGACGGGCTACCGCTGGAGCTTCGGGCTGCCGGAGGCTCGAGATCTGATGCTCGCCACCCACGTCGGCGAGGAGCCCCTCTCCCACGAGCACGGCGCGCCGGTGCGGCTGGTGGCGCGCGGGCACCGGGGCTTTGAGTGGGTCAAGTGGGTGGTGCGGATCGAGCTGCACGCCGGCGGCGACCCCGGCGCGCCGGCCTCGACGGTGTGGAGCTCCTTCTCTCGCGCGGGTCGGGGCGAGGCCTGAGGTGAGCGCGCCGCAGCGCAATCTCGAGCCGAGCGAAGCGGAGCTCGCCGGCGACCTGCGCCATCTCTGCGGGATCGAGCGCGGCTCGGCCTCCGCGGGGGAGCGCGAGGCCGCCGAGTGGATCGTGGCGTGCCTTCGCGAGCACGGTTGCCGCGACGCGCACGTCGAGCGCGAGCCGGCCCAGGGCACCTACTGGTGGCCGCTCGGGACGCTCAGCGCGCTCACGGTCGCGCTCGGGGCGTGGGCACTGCGCCACCCGGGCCGCGCGCGCGGCCCGATCGCCGCCCGGGGCACGCTCGCGGCGTGGGCGATGGCCGACGACGTGTCCGCCGGAAGGTTCTGGTTTCGCAGGCGCTTCCTGCCCGGGCGCACGACCTACAACGTCGTCGCCGAGGCCGGAGACCCCGACGCCCGACGCACCGTCGTGCTCGTGGCCCATCACGACGCCGCGCACACCGGGGCGATCTTCAACCCGCGGTTCTCCGCGATCGGCGACCGCTTCCCCGACCGGCCGACCGGGGTGGAGAGGAGGGTCTCGGCCATGGTGCCCGTGATCGCCGCTCCCGCGCTGGTGGGCCTGGGGGCCGCGCTCACCGCGCGCCGCGTGGGTCGGGCGCTCACGAGCGTCGGGACGCTCCTCGCCGGCGTCGGCACGGCGGTGTTCGTGGACGTCGGGCGCCGGGAAGTCGTCCCGGGCGCCAACGACAACGCCTCAGGCGTCGTGACGCTCCTCGCGCTCTCGCGGACGCTGAGCGAGCGCCCGGTGAGGGGCGTCCGGGTTCTGCTCGTCTCAACCGGCTCGGAGGAGTCGTTCATGGAGGGCATGAAGGGTTTCTCGCGCCGTCACTTCGGGCACCTCGACCCCGCGCGGACGTGGTTCCTCGGCGTCGACGCCGTCGGCTCGGAGCAGCTCGTCCTCTACGAGTCGGTGGGGATGCTCCTGCTGCGCGACTACCCGGGAGACTTCAAGGAGCTGGTCGGGGAGTGCGCGCGGGAGGCCGGAGTCGACCTCATGCGCGGGATCCGCGAGGCGGCCGACACCGACGGCCTCATTCCTCTGCGCGCGGGATACCCCACGACGATGATCGCCTCGATCGACATCCACGAGGAGCCCTCGAACTACCACTGGCCCACGGACACACCCGAGAACGTCACCCTCGAAAGCGTCGCGGGAGCCGTGCGCGTGTGCGACGCGGTGGTGCGGCGGCTGGGCGATCGCTGGACGCCGCTCGCCGAAGGCGGCTGAGCGCCCGGCTTTAGCTCAGCCGGCCCGCCTCCCGCGCCGCGCCCTCCGCCGCCTCGAGCTGCTCCTCCACGAGCGCGAGCCCGGAGTTCCAGAAGCCGGGGTCGGCGAGGTTGATCCCGACGAGGCGGCCGAGCTCCTCGGGCGGCATCGAGCCGCCGGCGCTCAGCATCTTCAGGTAGTCGGGGACGAAGGACTCGCCCTCGTCGAGGTAGCGGCGGTAGACCGAGAGGGCGAGGAGCTGGCCGTAGGCGTAGGCGTAGACGTAGCCCGGGGAGTTGATGAAGTGGGGGATGTAGGACCACCACGCCGCGTAGCCCGGCGTGAGCTCCACCGCGTCGCCCAGCAGCTCCGCCTGGCTCAGCCGCCAGAGCTCGGCGAAGCGCTCGACGGAGAGCTCGCCCTCCTCGCGGCGCGCCTCGTGAACCGAGCCCTCGAAGCCGAACATCGCGATCTGGCGAAAGACGGTGGCGATCGCGCCCTCGATGGCCTCGGCGAGCAGCGCGAGGCGCGACTCGGCGCTCTCGGCCTGCTCGAGCAGTCGCCCGAAGACCACCGTCTCGCCGAACACCGACGCGGTCTCGGCCAGCGTGAGCGGCGTGCCGTGGTGAAAGACGCCCTGCGGCGCGGCGAGGGCGGCGTGCAGGCCGTGGCCGAGCTCGTGGGCCAGCACCAGCACGTCCCGGCGCTGGGCGGTGTAGTTGAGCATGAGGTAGGGGTGGGCGGAGGGCACCGTGTAGGCGCAGAACGCCCCGCCGCGCTTGCCTCCGCGGACCGGTCCGTCGATCCAGCGCTCGTCGAAGAAGCGCCGCGCCACCCGCCCCAGCTCGGGAGAGAAGGAGGAATAGGAGTCGAGCACGAGGTCGCGGGCCTCCCCCCAGCGCACGACGCTGTCCCCGTCGGTGACCGCGGCCATCCGGTCGTAGTCCGCGATGCGGTCGAGCCCGAGCATCTGCGCCTTTAGCCGATACCAGCGCTGGGGCAGGTCGTTTCGCCCCCGCACGGCGCTCACGAGCGCCGCGACCGACTCGTCGCTCGCCTCGTTGGAGAGGTTGCGGCTGGCGACCCAGCTCGGGTAGTGGCGCAGGCGGTCGTCGACCGCCTTGTCCTGCGCGAGGGTGTTGAAGATGTAGGCACGCGTGCGCAGCCCCGGCTCGAGGGCGGCGCTGACCGCCGCGGCGACGCCGCGGCGCTCCTCGCGCTCCGAGGAGGCGAGCCGGCTGAGCGCGACCTCGAGCGCGACCGGCTCCTCGCCTCCGGGGACGCTCACCCGGAGCGCCGAGGCGAGCTCGGCGAACAGGCGAGCCCAGGCGCTCGCACCGGTGAGCTGCTTCTCGGCGAGCACCTTCTCCTCGGGCTCGGAGAGGAGGTGGGGGCGGTAGCGCCGGGTCGAGCGCAGGTAGTGGCGGCAGAAGTCCAGCCGCCGGGCGGCGAGCAGCTCCTCGGCGCCCTCCTCGGGCAGCGCCGCCCACTCGAGCTCGAAGAAGATGAGCGCCGTCTCGACCGAGGTGGCGCGCTCCTGCACCTTCTGGAGCAGCGCGCCGCGCGCCGGATCGGCCGTGTCCGCGGCGAAGCGCAGCGAGGCGTAGGAGCCGGCGCGCCCCACGAGGTCGTGCACGGCGGCGAGCTCCTCCATCGCCGCGGCGAGGCCGGCGGCGTCGAGCTCGGCCACGCGACCGGCGTGGCGCTCGCCGAAGGCGCTCGCGCGCGCGATCGCCTCGTCGAGCAGGCGCTCGGCGCCGGGCTCGCCCTCCTCGGCCACGAGCGGCTCGAGGTCCCAGGCGACCTCCGCGAGCTCGGGGTCGGCGAGCGCCTCGGCGGCGCTGTCGGCGGCGGCCATCGGAGCTCCCGCCCTCAGTCCGCGGTGGCGCGCCACACCCACGCCATGAAGAGCGCCTGCCCCGGGAGCCGCGCCCACAGCAGCGCGGAGGGCACCCGCAGCCCCTTGACCTGGTCGGGATTGACCGCCATGTGCACGTTGGCGGGCAGGACGGCGAGGAGCACGGCCAGCAGCCACCAGCGCGCGAAGGCGCGCGTGCGGGGGTGCAGGGCGCTCGCCCCGCCGACGATCTCCGCCGCTCCACTCGCGAGCACCATCTCGCGGTGGCGCGGGACGTAGGGCGGCATGATCGCCTCGTACATCTTGGGGCGCGCGAAGTGCAGCGTGCCCGCGCCGACGAAGAAGAGCCCGAGCCCCGGCGCCGAGCGCCTCACGCCGCCGCCGACTTGAGCTCGATCCGGCCCTCGCGCACGCGGACGTCGTAGGCGGGCTGCGGGTAGGCCGCCGGGCCGCGCTCCACCGACCCGTCGGCGAGGCGGAAGACGGTGCCGTGCCACGGGCAGGTCACGCATCCGTCGGCGATCTCGCCCTCGTGCAGCGGACCGCCGCGGTGCGAGCACGCCTCGGCCAGCGCGAAGACGCGACCCTGCTGGCGGGTGAGCATCACGCCGACCTCGCCCACGCTCACCCGCTGGGCCTCTCCCTCCGAGAGCTCGCCGTCGCCGAGGGCGTCGGTCCAGTCCTCCGCGTGGGTCTCGAATGCGGTCTGGTCCACGCCGATCCCGAGGGCGTAGGCGAGATGGCCGCCGAGGAAGCCGCCGACGCCGAGGCCGGCGGCGCCGGCGAGCCCGAGGAGCACCCCGCGCCCGCGCCGCCCGCGCTTTCGCGCCGTCCACGAGGCGCCGTAGAGCGCGAGGGCGGAGACGTTGGCCACCGCGTGCACGGCGCCGACGCGGCGCACCTCGTCGTCGGCCACCGTCGAGTCGGCCCAGTCCGCGAGGCCCGAGACCGCGGTGGGGACCGCGGTGGCGATCCCCACGCCGATGAGGCGCTCGGCGGCCGGCGCGGCGTCGGCTCCGCCCACGAGGTCGAGGATCGTGGCACTCGTCCAGGCGCCGATGGGCACGTCGGTCAGGAGCGGATGCAGCGCGTGGCCGAGCCACGTGCCGCTGAGCAGATCCTTGACGGCTCCGGTGCCGAGGGCACCGCGCACCGCGGAGGAGACCGACTCCGCGGGCCCGTCGAGCGCCTTGGCGCCGGCCACGCTCGCGGCGAGCCGGCTCACGGCGGGGGAGGTGGGCGGAGGCGCGCTCCACGTCTGCGAAGGGGCGGCGGCGTGCTCGGGCATGGCGAGGCTCCTCGGAGTTCGATGTGCGCCGCAGCCTACGCCGCGCGCGGCCCCGACCGCGCCTGGCCCTCGGCGATGGCGGCCTGCTCACCCTCCCGGTTGCACCGGTCGCGCCCGAAGGAGAACCCCATCTGGAGGAAGTCGTTGATCCCGGCGGCGGCGAGCACGGCGACCACCGGCCGTCCGGCGCTCGGTCGCGCGAGCCGTAGGCTGACCAGGCCGAGCGCGCCCCACGTGCCCATGCAGCGCGAGCAGGTGAGGAGCTCTCCGACCGCGTAGCGCAGTCCCTGGCCGCGGGGAGGGCGGCCCTCCCGGTCCTCGTGCACGAAGGGCTGGCGCAGCCACGTCTCGGCCTTCTCGTGCACCACGGTCTTGGTCAGCGTGAAGGTGGCGAGCCCCAGCGGCGCGAGCTCCGCGGGCACGATCTGATCCGCCTCCTCGCCGCGCCGGAGCGCCGCCCACGCGAGCGTCGCGAGCAGCGTTCCGTAGGTCGCGCTCACCGCGGCGTAGTCAGCCGGCCGGGTCGGCGTCTCCGAGACCGGCTCCACGACGGCTCGGCTAGCTGCGCCCGACGGAACCCGTGGAGTCGCCGGCGTCGGCCGTCGTCCCTCCGAAGGGCTGGCTCGGGTCCATGGCGGGACGGTGCGAGGCCTCGAGGCTCGAGGGAACGTCGTGCTGGCCCGTACGGCGGCTGAGCTGGGCCTTCATTCCCCGGTTCAGGAGCACGAACGCCGCGATCCCGCCGGCCACGAGGAGAAGGGGGATGCCGACGAAGATGTAGCCGGTGCCCAGGCCGACGAAGCCGGCGAGCGCCGCGAGGGCAAGCAGGATGTAGACGAGGAACACGGGTGTCGAGATACCCGCGCGCTGGGCGCCGAAACGACCAGGCGACGACCTCGCGAACTTAGGCGTTTGCGGCCCCCGCGCTCACGGTACGCCCGAGCTCAGTCGATCTCTCGAGGAGGACACATGGCAGAAGATCTGAAGGGCAAGCGCATCGCCTTCCTGATGGCCAACGAGGGCGTCGAGCAGGTCGAGCTCACCGAGCCGCTCGCGGCCGTCAGGCAGGCGGGGGCGGAGGCCGAGCTCCTCGCTCCCGCGGCCGGCGAGATCCAGGCGTTCAACCATCTGGACAAGGGCGAGACCTTCAAGGCCGACAAGGCGGTGGCCGACGCCGACCCCTCCGACTACGACGGCCTCGTGCTCCCGGGCGGCGTGGCCAACCCGGACCAGCTCCGCGCCGACGCGGATGCCGTCAAGTTCGTCCGGGCCTTCGTCGAGGCCGACAAGCCGGTCGGGGCGATCTGCCACGCGCCGTGGACGCTCGTGGAGGCCGGTGTGGTCAAGGGCCGCACGCTCACGTCGTTCCCGAGTCTGCAGACCGACATCCGCAACGCGGGCGGCACGTGGGTGGACGAGGAGGTGCACGTGGATGCCGGCCTCGTCACGAGCCGCAAGCCCGACGACCTCCCCGCGTTCAACGCCAAGATCATCGAGGAGTTCGCCGAGGGCGAGCACGACCAGCACGTGGAGGCGGGGGTCGGCGGCGCCGCGCAGTAGCACGTTTCGAGGGTGGTCCGGGCGCGTCTCGCTGCGAGCGCGCGCCGGGCATCTGCCTGACTCGCTCGTAGGGGGCGCGGTTTAGAAGCGCTTCTCTCGGGCATCGACTTCTCGCGTGCGCGTCTTGGGCATCAACGCGGTCTTCCACGACCCGGCGGCCGCTCTGGTGGTCGACGGCGTCACCGTCGCCGCGGCCGAGGAGGAGCGCTTCTCGCGCCGCAAGCACGGCAAGCCCTCGGTGCCCTTCTCGACGTGGGAGCTGCCCGAGCAGGCGATCTCCTTCTGCTTGCGGGAGGCCGGCCTGTCCGGCGCTGAGCTCGACGCGATCGGCTACTCCTACGACCCTGAGCTCGCGCCCGCGCCGGGCGCCGACATCACCGACGACGAGTGGGAGGGCCTGCGGACGCTCTACGCGCGGCGAGCGTCGCGCTTCCTGCAGACCCTGCTGCCCGATCTCGACCCTGCAGCCGTGCGCTTCGTGCCCCACCACGTGGCCCACGCCGCCTCGGCGTGCCTGGCCGCGCCGGCGCGCGACTCGAGCGTGCTCGTCGTCGACGGGCGCGGCGAGCGCACCTCTCACCTCGCCGCCCGCTGGCGCGACGGGCGCCTGGACGTGCTCGCCGCCCAGGCGCTGCCGCACTCCCTCGGGCTGCTCTACGAAGAGCTCACCGCCCACCTCGGCTTTCGCCGCTCCTCGGATGAGTACAAGGTCATGGCCATGGCCTCCTTCGGGCGGCCGGCGTTCCTCGAGGAGCTCCGGGAGCTCGTCCGCGCGGACGGAGCCGGCGGCTTCGCGGTGGCGCCGCTCGACTTCGCGCGCTGGGCGTCACGGGTGGCCTCGGGCGCAGAGGGCTGGGAGCCGGTGCACTTCGACCTCGCGTGCAGCGTCCAGCGCCGGCTCGAGGAGGTGCTGCTCGAGCTCACGCGCTGGCTGCACGCCCAGACGGGGGACTCGACGCTGACCATGGCCGGCGGGGTCGCGCTCAACTGCGTGGCCAACTCGCGGCTGTGGGAGGAGGGGCCGTTCGACGAGGTGTGGGTGCAGCCCGCCGCGGGCGATGCGGGCACCGCCCTCGGCGCCGCCCTGATCCTCGCCCACGAGCTGGGCGAGGAGGTGCGTCCCATGGCGAGCGCGGCGCTCGGCCGGGGCTTCGCCGAGGACGAGCTGGCGGTCTGGCTCGAGCGCGCCGGGCTCGAGGCCGAGCGGCCGCCGGACATCGCCGAGGCGGTGGCCGAGGTGCTCGCGGCCGACGGGATCGTCGCCTGGTTCCAGGGCCGCAGCGAGTACGGGCCCCGGGCGCTCGGGCACCGCTCGCTGCTCGCGGACCCGCGCCACCCGGGGAACCTCGAGCGCCTGAACGACGTCAAGGGGCGCGAGCAGTTCCGTCCCGTGGCGCCGATGGTGCTGGCCGAGCGCGCCGCGGAGCTCTTCGCCGGCCCGCTCCCCAGCCCCCACATGCTCTTCGTCCATAGGGTGCGCGAAGGCTGGACGGAGCGCATCCCGACCGTCGTGCACGTGGACGGGACCGCGCGGATACAGACCGTCGAGAGGGCGCAGGAGCCGCTCCTCGCGCGGATGCTCGATGGCTTCGAGCGGCGCACCGGGGTGCCGGTGGTGGTGAACACCAGCCTCAACACGGCCGGGCGCCCGATGGTGGACGACCCCCGCGACGCGCTCGAGTGCTTCGGCTCGGCGCCGATCGACGCGCTCGCGCTCGGCCCCTTCCTCCTGCGCCGCCCCGCCCTGAGCGCGCTGCGGGCCCTGGCCGTGGGGGCGGAGGAGCTCGTCGCGTGAGCCCGCGCTACGAGGTGGTGGTGCCCACCGCCGGGCGCTCGTCGCTGCGGGCGCTGCTGGCCGCGCTCGGCGCCGGTGAGGGACCGTGGCCGGAGCGGATCGTGCTCGTCGACGACCGCCGGGAACATGCGGCCGAAGGGGAGGAGCTGGTCGGCCGCGGCGCGCTGGAGGCGGCGGTCAGCGAGCGGCTGCTGGTCGTGCCGGGCGCCGGCCGCGGGCCCGCGGTCGCCCGCAACGCCGGCTGGCGGGCGGGGGGAGCGGAGTGGGTGGCCTTCCTCGACGACGACGTGCTCCCGCCGCCCGGCTGGCGCGCGCGGCTGGTCGAGGACCTCGCCGTCGCGGCCGGGGACGTCGCCGGCGTGCAGGGACGGATCGAGGTGCCGCTAGCCCACGGGCGCCGCCCGACGGACTGGGAGCGGAACGTCGCGGGCCTGGCGCGTGCACGGTGGGCGACCGCCGATCTCGCTTACCGTCGCGAGGCACTCGAGGCCGCCGGCGGCTTCGACGAGCGCTTCGGCCGTGCCTACCGCGAGGACGCCGACCTCGGGCTGCGGCTCACCGCCGCCGGCTGGCGGATCGAACGCGGCTCGCGCACGACCGTCCATCCCGTCGGGCCCGCGGGTTCGTGGGTGAGCGTCGCGCGTCAGGCGGGCAACGCCGACGACGCGCTCATGCGTCGCCTGCACGGCCCGCGGTGGGCAGAGCGCGCCGGGGCGCCCGCGGGCCGGCGCCCGCGCCATCAGGCCATCGCGACGGCCGGCACGGCGGCGCTGACGCTCGCCGCGACCGGCCGCCGGGGCGCCGCGGCCGCGTGCGGAGCCGGGTGGCTCGCCGGGACCGCGGAGCTCGCCTTCGCCCGCATCGCCCCCGGGCCGCGCACCTCCGGGGAGGTGGCGAGGATGCTCGCCACGAGCGCCGTGCTGCCCATCGCCGCGGTCGGGTGGTGGGCGCTCGGAACCGTGCGCCACCGGCACGAGGCGGCGCTGCCGCGCGCCGCACCGCCACCCACGCCGTCGGCGGCCGCCGTGCTGCTCGACCGCGACGGGACCCTCATCCGCGACGTGCCCTACAACGGGGACCCGGAGCGCGTCGAGGCCATGCCCGGCGCGCGGGAGGCGCTCGACCGCCTGCGCGCGCGCGGCGTCAAGCTCGGCGTGGTCTCCAACCAGAGCGGCGTGGCGCGCGGCTGGATCACCGCGGAGGACGTCGCCGCGGTCAACCGGCGCGTCGAGGAGCTGCTCGGCCCGCTCGGCCCGTGGGCCGTCTGCCCGCACGGGCCCGAGGAGGGGTGCGCGTGCCGCAAGCCCGCCCCCGGGCTGGTGCTCGAGGCCGCCGCGGCGCTGGGCGTGGCGCCCGCGCGCTGCGTGGTGGTGGGCGACATCGGCGCCGACGTCGAGGCGGCTCGCGCGGCGGGCGCCAGCGCCGTCCTCGTCCCCACCCCGCGCACCCGCGAGGAGGAGGTGCGCGCCGCTCCCGCGCTGGCCCCCGACCTGCCCGCCGCCGTCGACCTTGTCCTGGGGAGCGCCCGGTGAAGAGCGTCCTCGTCGTGCGCCAGGACAACGACGGCGACGTCCTGCTCGCCGGGCCGGCAGTGCGCGCGGTCGCGTCCGGCGCCGATCGCGTGACCCTGCTGTGCGGCCCGCGGGGTCGAGCCGCCGCCGAGCTGCTGCCCGGGGTCGACGAGGTGATGCTCTGGCGGGCGCCGTGGATCGATCCCGAGCCCGACCCGGTCGAGCGCGACGACGTCTCGGCCGTGGAGGACGCCGTGCGAGCGCGCGCCTTCGGGGAGGCGATCGTCCTCACCTCCTTCCACCAGTCGCCGCTGCCGATGGCGCTCGTGCTCCGGCTCGCGGGCGTGCCCACCGTCGCGGCGATCAGCGATGACTACCCGGGCTCGCTGCTCGACGTGCGCCACCGCGTGGCCGGCGACGTGCACGAGGTCCAGCGCGGGCTCTCGCTGGTCTCCACGCTCGGGTACGCGCTGCCCGCCGGCGACGACGGCCGGCTGCGAGTACGGCGCCGCGCCGGCGCCCCGCCTCCGCCGGACGGCGCCTACGTCGTCGTGCATCCCGGCGCCTCGGTCCCGGCGCGCGCCTGGGCCCCCGATCGCAGCGCGGCGCTCGTCGAGGCGCTGCGCGCCGAGGGGCGCTCGGTGGTGGTGACCGGGAGCCCGGCGGAGCGGTCGCTCACCACCCGGGTCGCGGGCCCGGCGCGCGAGGGAGTGCGCGACCTCGGGGGGAGCACCGACCTGGCCGGGCTGGCCGAGGTGCTGGCCGGCGCCGAGGCGGTGGTGGTGGGCAACACGGGTCCCGCCCACCTCGCCGCCGCGGTGGGGACGCCGGTCGTCTCGCTCTTCGCGCCGACGGTGCCCGAGGTGCGCTGGCGGCCGTGGCGAGTGCCCCACGAGCTCCTCTACGTCGAGGTGCCGTGCGCGGGCTGCCGCGCGCGGATCTGCCCCGTCGAGGGACACCCGTGCCTGGGCGGCGTCGAGGTGGAGGACGTCGTGGGCGCGGTCGAGCGCCTCGCTCCCCTCCGAGTCGAGGCGGGCGTCGAGTGAGGGTCCTGCTCTGGCACGTCCACGGGGCGTGGACCACGTCCTTCGTCCACGGCGATCACGAGTACCTCGTCCCCCTCGAGCCGGGCCGGGGACCCGACGGGCGCGGGCGGGCGCAGACCTACGCCTGGCCCGACCAGGCGCGCGAGGTCACGAGGGAGGAGGCCGCCGACGCCGATCTCGACGTCGTGGTCCTCCAGCGCCCGCACGAGCTCCGGGCCGAAGGCGGTGGCTCGGGTCTGGCCGAGGACTGGCTGGGCGGCCGGCGCCCGGGCCGCGACGTGCCCGCGGTCTACGTCGAGCACAACGCGCCCCAGGGACGCATCGACGAGATGCGCCATCCCGCAGCCGACCGGCCCGATCTGCGCTTGGTGCACGTCACGCACTTCAACCGGCTGTTCTGGGACACGGGGTCGACGCCCACGAGCGTGATCGAGCACGGCATCGTCGATCCCGGCCTTCGCTTCACCGGCGAGCTGCCGCGGGCGGCGGTGGTGGTCAACGAGGCACGCCGCCGCGGACGGGTCACGGGGACCGACCTGATCGGCGCCCTAACCGAAGGGGTGCCCGCCGACCTGTTCGGGATGGACGCCGGGGCGCTCGGCGGCATCGAGGATCTTCCCCAGGCCGATCTGCACGGGGAGATGGCGCGGCGGCGGGTCTACCTGCATCCCATCCGCTGGACCTCGCTCGGGCTCTCGCTCATCGAGGCCATGCACCTCGGGATGCCGGTCGTCGCCCTGGCCACCACCGAGGTGCCCGAGGCGGTGCCGGCGGCGGCGGGCGTCGTCTCCAACCGCCTGGACGTGCTGCGCGACGCGGTGCGGGGCTTCGTGGCCGAGCCCGAGCGGGCGCGCCGGAGCGGCCTGGCGGCGCGGGCCGCCGCGCGCGAGCGCTACGGGCTCGAGCGCTTCCTGGCGGACTGGGACGCGCTCCTGTTCGAGGTCGCCTCGTGAGGGTCGCGATGGTCTCCGAGCACGCGAGCCCGCTCGCGGTCCTCGGCGGCGTCGACGCCGGCGGGCAGAACGTGCACGTCGCCGCGCTGGCCAGCGCGCTCGCCCGCCGCGGGGTGGAGGTCGTCGTCCACACCCGCCGTGAGGATCCCGAGGTGCCTCGCCGCGTGGCGCTCGCTCCCGGCGTGCAGGTCGATCACGTCGACGCGGGCCCGCCCGCTCCGCTGTCCAAGGACGAGATGCTGCCCCACATGGGGGCCTTCGCCGACGAGCTCCGCGCCCGCTGGTCGGCGGCTCCCCCCGACGTGGTTCACGCCCACTTCTGGATGTCGGGCCACGCCGCGCTGCAGGCCGCCCACCCGCTGGGCGTTCCCGTCGCGCAGACCTTCCACGCGCTCGGCGTGGTCAAGCGCCGCCACCAGGGCGCGCGCGACACGAGCCCGGCGGCTCGGCTCGCGCTCGAGGCGAGCGTCGCGCGATCCGTGGACCGGGTCATCGCCACCTGCAGCGACGAGGTCTTCGAGCTGCTGCGCCTGGGCGTCGACCCGCGCCGTGTCACGGTGGTTCCCAGCGGCGTCGATCTCTCTCACTTCACCCCCGAGGGTCCCGCGGAGCCGCGCGGCGCCGAGCGCCGGCGGATCGTGGCGGTCGGGCGCCTGGTGGAGCGCAAGGGGTTCGGGAACGTCCTCGAGGCGTTGGGGGGCCTGCCCGACACCGAGGCGGTTCTGGCCGGCGGCCCGGAGCGGGGCGCGCTCGGCGCCGACCCGCAGGCGCGGCGGCTCCGTGCGCTGGCTCGGCGCCTCGGTGTCGCCGACCGCGTCGAGCTGCGGGGACGCGTCGCCCGCGCCGAGCTTCCCGCCCTCCTGCGCTCGGCCGACGTCGTCGTGTGCGCCCCGTGGTATGAGCCGTTCGGGATCGTCCCGTTGGAGGCGATGGCGTGCGGGGTGCCTGTGGTCGCCTCCGCGGTCGGCGGGCTGACCGACACGGTGGTCGACGGGGTGACGGGCCTGCACGTGCCGCCGCGACGGCCCGACGAGCTCGCCGCCGTCCTGGTCCCTCTGCTCGAGGACTCCGAGCGCCGGCGCCGGCTGGGCGCCGCGGGCGCGCACCGCGCGCGCGAGCGCTACGGCTGGGACCGGGTCGCCGCGGCCACGCTGCGCGTGCTCCGCGAGCTGGCGGACGAGCAGCCCGTGGAGCGCCACGAGCGCCGGGTCGAGGAGCTCGGAGCTCTGCGGTGAGCGTCGGCGGCGAGCACCTCGACGCGCTACGGGCCGCCCTCGCCGCCCTCGAGCCCGAGCTCGAGCGGCTCGAGCGCTGGGGCGCCGAGCTCGGCGAGCGCCTGCTCGGCGGCGCGCGCCTACTCGCCGCCGGCAACGGCGGCTCGGCGGCCGAGGCCCAGCACCTCACCGCCGAGCTCGTCGGCCGCTACCGCGAGGAGCGAATGCCGCTGAGCGCGCTGTGCCTCCACGCCGAGAGCTCGAGCCTGACCGCGATGTCCAACGACTACGGCTACGAGGAGGCCTACGCGCGCGCGGTCCGTGCCCACGGCCGCCCCGGTGACATGCTCCTCGCGCTCAGCACCTCCGGGACGAGCGCCAACCTCCTCGCCGCGGTCGACGCCGCGCGCGCCGGCGAGGTCTCGGTGTGGGCGCTCACCGGCCCCGCTCCCAACCCCCTCGCGGAAGCGGCCGACGAAGCGGTGTGCGTTCCCGTCGACTCCTCTCCGACCGTCCAGGAGGCCCACCTCGTGGCCGTCCACCTCCTGTGCGAGCAGGTCGACCGCGTCGTGGCGCGGGCGCTCACGAGCGTGCACGCGGGGGAGGGCTCGGGATGAGTGTGCTTCGTCCCTTGCTGGTGGTGGGGGACGCTTTGCTCGACCGTGACCTCGACGGGAGCGCCGAGCGGCTGAGCCCCGATGCTCCCGTGCCCGTGGTCGACGGCCTCCGGGAGCACTCGAGGCCCGGAGGAGCGGGGCTTGCCGCGACTCTCGCCGCGGCCGCGGGGCGCCCGGTCACCCTGGTGACCGCGCTCGCGCGGGACGCCGCCGGGCGCGAGCTGAAGGCTCTCCTCGAGCGTGCCGGCGTCGCCGTGGTCGACCTGGGGCTCGCGGGAGAGACGCCCGAGAAGGTCCGCGTCCGCGCGCGTGGCCGGGCGCTGCTGCGCCTCGACCGCGGCGGAGAGCCCGGAGCGGTCGGCGCCGCCGGCGCAGATGCGCTCGCCGCGGTCGCGGGCGCCGAGGCGGTGCTCGTCTCCGACTACGGGCGCGGCGTGGCCGCCGATCCTGCCCTACGCGAGGCCCTCGCCGCGCGGCCCGCCCGCGTGCCCGTGGTCTGGGACCCGCACCCGCGCGGGCCGGCTCCCGTCCCCGGCGTGCTCGTCGTCACCCCCAACCGGGACGAGGCCCGTCGCTTCGCTCCCGAGGCCGGGGAGGACTCCCTCGCCGCCGTCACGCGCGGCGCCCGTGCCCTCGCCGCCCGCTGGCGGGCCGTCAACGTCTGCGTGACCCTCGGCGCCCGCGGAGCCCTGCTCGTCGGAGGGGAGGGCGCCCCGGTGGCGGTTCCCGTCCCCGCGGCACCCGCCGGCGGCGATCCGTGCGGCGCCGGCGACGCGTTCGCCGCGCGCCTCGCCGGCGCCCTCGCCGACGGCGCGCTGCCCTCGGCGGCGGTGCGCACGGCCGCCCTGGACGCCGCCGCCTTCGTGGCCGCGGGGGGAGCGGCCGCCGTGGCGGGCGTTCCCCCGCCGGAGCCCGGCGCCACTCCGGCGGACGCCCCCGCAGATCCCGTCGCGCTCGCCGCGCGGGTGCGCGCGCGCGGCGGGACGGTGGTGGCCACCGGCGGCTGCTTCGACATCCTCCACGCCGGCCACGTCCGGATGCTCGAGGCCGCGCGCGCTCTGGGAGACTGCCTCATCGTGTGCCTCAACTCCGACGCTTCCGTGCGCCGCCTGAAGGGACCCGAGCGCCCGGTGGTCGAGGAGGAGGACCGCGCGGCGGTGCTCGCGGCCCTCGGCTCTGTCGACGCGGTCGCGGTCTTCGACGAGGACACGCCTGAGGCGCTCCTCGACCGGCTGCGTCCCGACCTCTTCGCCAAGGGCGGCGACTACCGCATCGCCGACCTGCCCGAGGCCGCGCTGCTCGAGTCCTGGGGCGGCCAGGCCGTGGTACTGCCCTACGTTGCGGGACGCTCGACGACGCGGCTGATCGCCGAGGTGGCGCGCCGTGGGTGAGGAGAGGCCGATCGGGACCGTGCTCGTGACGGGCGGCGCCTCCGGGCTCGGCGCCGCGACCGCCGTCGCGATCGCCGAGGCGGGAGGCACGCCGGTCGTGCTCGACCGCGACCCGGCGCCGGGGGGCGTCGACGCCGAGCAGGTCGATCTGGCCGACGGCCGCGCGGCCGAGGCGGCGGTGGAGCGGATGCTCGAGCGCCACGGCGGCCTCGACGCCGTCGTCACCGCGGCGGGCACCGACGCCTGCGGCCTGCTCGAGGACATCGGCGCCGAGGACTGGGAGCGGGTGGTCAAGGTCAACCTGCTCGGCACCGCGGCGGTCGTCCGCGCCGCGCTGCCGTCGCTGATCGAGCGTCGCGGGACGGTGGTCACGGTGGCCTCCACCCTCGGGCTGCGGACCCTCAGCCACGCGAGCGCCTACTGCGCGAGCAAGTGGGGCGTCGTCGGGCTCTCGCGCGTGCTCGCGCTCGAGCTTGCGGGCCGCGTGGGAGTGACGATGCTCGTGCCGGGCGGCATGTCCACCGCGTTCTTCGACGGGCGCGACCCGGAGTTCAAGCCCGCGCCCAACCAGCCCCTGAACGACCCCGCGGACGTGGCGCGCACGGTGCTCTTCGCCCTGCGCCAACCGCCCGGTTGCGAGGTGCGCGAGCTGATCGTCACGCCGTCCGTCGAGCCCTCCTGGCCGTAGGAGCCGACCGACCGCCGACGCTGCTCGTGCTGCGCGCGCTCGGGCTCGGCGACCTGCTGACCGGGGTGCCCGCCCTGCGCGGGCTCCGGCGCGCCTTCCCGGGCCACCGGATCGTGCTCGCCGCTCCGGTGGCGCTCGCGCCGCTCGCCCGGGTGAGCGGCACGGTGGACGAGGTGCTCGCCGTCGCTCCGCTCACGCCGCTCCCGTCCGCGGCCCCCGGCGCCGAGGTCGCGGTCAACCTCCACGGGCGCGGGCCCCAGAGTCACCGGGTGCTGCTCGACGCCGCGCCCGGGCGGCTGATCGCCTTCGCGCACCCGGAGGTCCCCGAGTCGACGGGAGGCCCGCGGTGGCGCGCCGGCGAGCACGAGGTCGCCCGCTGGTGCCGCATGCTCGCCGAGCAGGGCATCCCCGCCGACCCCGGCGACCTCGAGCTGACCCTGCCGCCGGGCCACGCGCCGCCCGCGAGGGCGCGCGGGGCGACGCTCGTCCATCCCGGTGCGGCGAGCGGCGCGCGCCGGTGGCCGGTCGCGCGCTGGGCCGAGCTCGCCCGCGCCGAGGCGGCGGCGGGCCGCACCGTGCTCGTCACGGGTGGGCCCGAGGAGGAGCCCCTCGCCCTCGAGCTCGCGCGCCGCGCCGGCCTGGCCAAGGACGCCGTCCACGCCGGCCGCACCGGGCTGCTCGAGCTCGCCGCGCTCGTCGCCACCGCCGGCCGGGTGCTGTGCGGCGATACGGGCATCGCCCACCTGGCCACCGCGCTCAGGACCCCGTCGCTCGTCCTCTTCGGCCCGACTCCCCCCGCGGAGTGGGGGCCGCCCGCGGAGCGGCCCTGGCACCGGGCGTTGTGGGCCGGGCGCCGCGGCGACCCGCACGCCACCGCGCCGGATCCGGGCCTGCTTGCCCTCTCGGTCTCCGACGTGCTCGCGGCGGCGCGGTCGCTGCCGGAGTCCCCGGCGGGCGAGCGGCGGGTCGGCCCTTCGCCGGATTCCGTTTGCTCGCTCCCCGGCCCGGGCACCGCCTGACCCGATGCGCGTCGTCGTCACCGGAGCCACCGGCAACGTGGGCACGAGCCTGCTGCGCGCTCTGGCCCAGGACGAGGCGATCGAGTCGGTCCTCGGCATCGCCCGGCGCCGGCCGAGCCTCCAGGTCGCGAAGACCACGTTCCTCGAGGCCGACGTGGCTCGCGCCGATCTCACCGAGCACCTGCGGGGGGCCGACGCCGTCGTGCACCTCGCGTGGCTCATCCAGCCCTCGCGCGACGAGTCCGTCACCCGCGCGGCCAACGTCACCGGCTCCGAGCGCGTCTTTCGCGCCGCCGCCGAGGCGGGCGTAGGCGCGCTCGTCTACGCCTCTTCGGTCGGCGCCTACTCGCCCGGCCCCAAGGACCGCCGCGTCGACGAGTCCTGGCCCACGGGGGGCATCCCCACCTCCTTCTACTCCCGCCACAAGGCCGCCGTGGAGCGCCTGCTAGACCGCCTCGAGGCCGACAGGCCCGAGCTGCGGGTCGTGCGGCTGCGCCCCGGGCTCATCTTCAAGCGCGACGCGGCCTCGGGCATCCGGCGGCTCTTCGGCGGTCCGTTCGTGCCCGGCTCGCTGTTGCGTCCCGAGCTCATCCCCGTCGTTCCCGACACCCCGCGCCTGCGCTTCCAGGCCGTGCACTCGCTCGACGTGGGGGAGGCCTACCGGCTCGCGGTCACCCGCGAGGTGCGCGGCGCGTTCAACGTCGCGGCGGAGCCCGTGCTCGACCCGTCCGAGCTCGGTCGCCTGCTCGGCGCGCGCCCGTTCCGGGTGCCGGCGCGCGTGCTACGCCGCGCCGCGGAGGCCACGTGGAAGCTCCGCCTGCAGCCCACCCCACCGGGCTGGGTCGACCTCGCGCTCGGCGTCCCCCTGCTGGACGTGACCCGCGCGCGGGAGGAGCTCGGCTGGACCCCGCGCCACACCGCCGGCGAGGCGCTGCTCGAGCTGCTCGCCGGGATGCGCGAGGGCGCGGGCGCCTCCACGCCGCCGCTCTCGGGGCGCACCGGCGGGCCGGGGCGGATACGCGAGATCCTCACCGGCGTGGGCCGCTTGGGCGCGTAGGAAGCGCCGGAGAGCGAGGGGCGGCGTCCACGGCGCCCCGCTAGACGACCGCGGCGCGGTCGACCTTGCGGTGGTAGCGCTCGCCCACCTTGCCTCCGAGGATCGCCGCCAGCAGCGTTCCCAGCACGATCGCGGCCAGCGCGATCGCCCCGCCCGTGGTCAGCGCGCCCTCCTTGACCGGGATGCGCGGCAGGTTGAGCCTGGAGAACACGTTGTACTGCGCGCCGGCGATCGCCCCCGCGCCGGCGACGATCAGCGTGATGATGAGGCCGATCGCCCAGGTGGCGAAGCCCTGGCGTGCGCCGTCGAAGCGCGACATCCGCCCGGCGACGTAGCCGCCGGCGTAGTAGGCGATCACGAGGACCGCGATCAGGAGCGCCCCACCGACGATTCCGATGGTGTCCGCGCTCCTCTGCGCGCCGCTGCCGCTCACGCCGTTGGTGAGCCCGATGGCGGTGCCCGCCGCGCTGAGAATGGCGGTGAGGAGCACCGCGACGCCGATCGCCACGAGCCAGCCGAAGAACGCCGAGCCGAAGTTCGTGCCTCCGAACTCGTCGCGCTGGCGCAGGCGCCCCGCCTCGTGGCGCTCTCCCACTGCGCGATCATCGCGCCCGCGCTCGCCTTCGGCCACGGCGCCCGCGCCCCGGCCGGGGCCGTTCGCGGGTTCGCCCTCCGCCTTGTCCTTACGTCCCAGCATCCTCGTCCCACCTCCGGGTCGTCTTCGAACGCATACCGTCCGCTTTCTTGCGACGCGCGTCCAACCGCACGCCGATCGGGTTTGAGTTCGGCCTCGAGCGGCAATCGCCTTCTCGGTGAGGCGAGACGGCTACCCCCAGCTTTCCGACCTCCTCGAGGGTGACGAAGAGCGAGCGGATCTCGAGCCCGGCGAGCTCGACCGCGTGGCCGACGAGCTGGCCCTCGACGACGACCAGGTCGCCGGCCTCGGCGAGGAGCTCGGCGGCGCGGAGGTCGAGCCGCCCGCGGCCGCCAGCGCTGCGCCGCTCGCCGTTCACGGCGCCACGACAACCGACCCGCTGCAGCTCTTCCTGAACGAGGCGAGTCGCTGGAGCCTTCTGCGCCCGCACGAGGAGATCGAGCTCGCCAAGCGGATCGAACGCGGCGACGAGCTGGCCAAGGAGCGCATGATCAACGCGAACCTTCGTCTCGTGGTGTCCATCGCCAAGAGGTTCCAGGGGCACGACCTCGCGCTGCTCGACCTGATCCAGGAGGGCGTGCTGGGGCTCATCCGCGCCGTGGAGAAGTTCGACTGGCGTCGCGGCTTTCGCTTCTCCACCTACGCGACGTGGTGGATACGCCAGGGCGTCGAGCGCGGGATCCAGACCAAGGCGCGTGCGATCCGGCTTCCGGTCAACGTGCTCGAGCGTCAGCGGAAGGTCGCGCGGGCCGAGCGTGACCTCGCTCGTGAGCTCGAGCGCGAGCCCACCGAGGAGGAGATCGCGGCCGCCCTCGAGATCTCCGCCCGGCACGTGAGCGAGGCGCGCCAGGCCTCGCGGGCCGTCACGAGCCTCGACCGCCCGGTGGGCGACGAGCTTGACACGGCCTTCGGCGACCTGCTGCCCAGCGACGAGCCCGAGCCCGACGAGACGGTCGAGGTGTCCGTGAAGTGCACCGTGGTGCGCCAGGCGATCTCCCGGCTGCCTCCGCGCGAGCGCGAGGTGCTCATCCTCCGCTACGGTCTCGACCACGGGGAGCCGCAGGCGCTGCGCGAGATCGGGCGCCGGCTCGGCATCACCCAGGAGCGCGTGCGCCAGATCGAGTCGCGCGCGCTCGGTCGCCTCGCGCGCCAGCGGACGATCGCCTCCCTGCACGAAGCCGCCTAGAGGGACCGACTACCAGCCCGACAGCCGCCGCTGGGCAGCGCGGGCGCCGAGCGCACCCACGCGCCGGAGCGGGTGAGCACGGGCCAGCGCGGCGCGCGCGGCGTTAGCCCCGCACGCGCCGTGCACCCCGCCGCCGGGGTGCGCCGAGGCCGACGCGAGGTAGAGCCGGTCGATCGGCGTCTCGGGCCGCCCGAGCCCGGGAGTGGGACGAAATACCAGCTGCTGGTGGAGCTGCGCAGTGCCGCCGCCCAGCGCGCCGTCCACGAGGTTGGGGTTCTCCTCCTCCATCGAGGGTGGCACGAAGACGTGGCGGTCGCGGATGAGGGCCCGGAAGCCGGGCGCGAGCGCCTCCACCTGGTCCTCGATGCGAGCGACGAAGGCCTCCGTCTCGCGCTCGTCCCACGTGCCGAGCAGCTCGTCCGCGCCGGCGTCGCCCACCGGGCGCGCCGGGACGTGCGTGTAGGCCCAGGCCGTCTCGGCGCCGGGCGGCTGCCGCGTGGGGTCGGCCGCCGCGTACTGGCCGAAGACGAGGAAGGGCACGTCGGGGATCTGCTTCTGCGCGAGCTGGGCGGCGTGGCGCGAGAGGGAGTCCATGCCCTCGGCGACGTGGAGCGTCCCCGCGCCGCGGGCGGGCTCCGCGCTCCACGCGATCGGGGCCGAGAGCGCCCAGTCGACCTTGACCGTCGCGCTGTCGTACTGGAAGCGACGCAGGTCGTCGCGGAGCCGGGCGGGCAGGTGCTCGGCGGCGAGGAGAGCGCCGTAGAGGGCGGGCGCCCCCACGTCGGCCAGGATCGCCCGCCGGGCGGCGACGGTGCGTCCGTCGGCGAGCCGAACGCCGGTGGCGGCACCGCCCGAGACGAGGATCTCCTCCACCGGAGCCCCGCACTCGAGCGTGCCACCCCGGGAGCGCAGCCGGCGCACGAGCGCGGCACTGAGCTCACCGGCTCCTCCCTCGGGCACGGGGTAGCCCACCTGCTGGCCGAGCGAGCAGAGCAGCCAGCCGTACAGCCCGCCGGCGGCCGACTCCGGGGTGAGGTCGGCGTGAAGGGCGTTGCCCGCGAGCAGAAGACCGCCCCCCGCGCCGCGAAACTCCTCCTCGGCCAGCCGGCGCACGGGAAGCAGCGCGAAGCGGAGGAAGCGCACGAGCTCCTCGGCCCCGAGCGCGCGCGCCAGCCCGAGGCCTGGCCCCAGCGGGGGGAAGGGCCGGAAGAGCGCCTCGAGGAGGTGCTCGCCCACCCGCTCCCACAGCGCGTAGAGCTCACGCCACGCCTCGCCGTCTCCGCGGCCGAAGCCCTCGAGCGAGTCGGCGGTCTGCTCGAGGTCGCGCGAGAGCACCGCGCAGCGCCCGTCGCGGGTCGGGTGCGCGAGGACGTGAGGATGGTGGCGCCAGCGCAGCCCGTGGTGCTCGAGGTCGAGCCCGCGCAGCACCGGGGAGGCCGCGCCGAGCGGGTAGAAGGCGCTGAACAGGTCGTGGCGGAAGCCGGGCGCGGTGAGCTCGCCCGTGCGCACGGAGCCACCCGGCTCCTCGGCGGCCTCGAGGACGAGCACGTCCCAGCCCGCGTCGGCGAGCACGTTGGCACCCGCCAGGCCGTTGGGGCCGCTTCCGATGACGACCGCGTCGGTCATGCGGTCCGCTCGACTACCCCGAGCGCCGGCGCGTCAACCGGGGCAGGCGGCTCTGGGCTCAGGCGCCCTGCGAGAGCCGGACGCGTAGCAGCTCCCCGCCGGCCGGGTCGGCGGGGAGCGGCTCGGTGACCAGCTCGTCGGTGAGCTGCTCGAGGACGCGTCCGAGGCCGGGCAGGGCCGTGTCGCGCACGAGGCCCTCGCCGCCGCCCCGCACGAGGGGCCCGATGCGCAGCTCGAGCGAGCGCTCACCCTCCTCCACGGCGAGGGAGACGTGGCCGTCGAGCGCGTGGGCGCTGGAGTGGGCGGCGATCGCGTCGCTCACGAGCTGTGCGTCGGAGAGGCGGTCGATCGAGAAGCTCGCGCGCGCGGCGAGCATGGAGACGAGGCGCCCGAGCACCGGCGCCACGAGCGGTCCGGGGCGCACGTGGGTGCGCATGTGCTCGAGCGCGGGCGCGGAACGCTCCTCGCGCAGCTGGCTGGCTCCGCCCGGCGCGACCGGATGCTCGTGCCCTTCGGAGAGGTCGAAGCTCATCAGCACCTCGCTGCCCGCCGCGCCGCCCTGGATGGCGAACGCGTCGGCGAGGGAGGCGATGAGCGCCAAACCGAAGCCGAAGGGCACCGCGTCCGGCTCGCCGCTCAGCGGCTTGAACCCGGGCCCGCGGTCGCGAACGCTCACGCTCAGGAGGCTCCCGTCCACCTCCATGGTGACCTCGAGCGACCCCGACGCGTCGTCGTAGCCGTGCCTGACGGCGTTGCCGCACGCCTCGGTGACGGCGATCTTGAGATCCGCGGCGAGGGGGGGAGCGACCTCGAGCGCGTCGAGCAGGCCGGCCAGCGCCTGGCGTACCAGGGCCACGTTCTCGGGACGCCCCGGGAGCTCGAGCCGGACGTCGGGACCGCTCGGGCCGGCGATCTCCGGGTCGTGCGCCCTGCTCACGCGGCGCGCTCCGAGGGTCCGCATCCGGCGGGAGGCGCGAGGCTGTGAGGCGAGGCGGGCGCCACGCGCAGAGGAGTACCCGCCGGCCTTGCGGTGAAACCCGGCGCCGTCGCCTCGCGCGCGCCCGTTTGCCCGCCCGCGCACGCGGGAACGTCTTCCGGCGAGGCCGCTCCGAAGGGGCGGATCCGTCCACTGCGAGAGGAAGCGACCCACCACCATGGACCCCGCCGCCCAGATGAAGCTCATCCAGTACCTCGACGAGGCGCACGCGACCGAGCAGGCGCTCGTCCGCACGTTGCAGGCCCACATCGCCATGACCCCCGCGAGCGGCTATCGCTCCGGCCTCGAGCGCCACCTCGAGGAGACGCGGGGCCACGCGAGCCGCCTCGAGGACAGGTTGCGCGACCTCGGGGAGGGCCGCAACATGCTCGAGATCGGCGTCGGGCTGGCCACCGGGCTCGTCCAGTCCGCCCTGGCCCAGACCCTCGCGCTCTCCAAGGGGCCGATCGACCTCGTGCGCGGCCAGAGCGGCGAGGAGAAGCTCCTCAAGAACGCCAAGGACGAGTGCGCCACCGAGGCGCTCGAGATCGCCACCTACGACGCGCTCGAGCACCTGGCCCGGCGCCTGGGCGATGAGCGGACCGCGGAGCTGGCGGCGAGCATCCGCTCCGACGAGGAGCGGATGCTCGAGCAGCTCAGAGCGGTCATCCGCACGCTGACCGACGCGGTGGTCGACGCCGAGGTCGAGGGCATCCCGCGCTACGAGGTCAGCCGCACGGGGGCGGCCGACACGGCCCGCGGAGCCGTCCGCGAGGCGCGCGAGACGGTCGAGGAGACCGCGGACACCGCGGAGGCGGTGACCAGGCAGGCGGCGAAGAGCGCGCGCAAGAGCGCGTCCAAGGCCGGGCGGAGCGCCGCGCGCCAGTCCCGCAAGGTGCCGGGCGCGGCCCGGGCGCAGGGGGAGGCGCAGGGCGCCGTCGCCTCCGCGGAGGATCTGCCCATCAAGGGCTACGACGAGCTGAACGCGGAGGAGATCGTGGGGCGGCTCAAGGGCCTCTCCCACCAGGATCTCGGCCAGATCGACGCCTACGAGCGCAAGGCGCGCAACCGCTCCACCGTGCTCGACCGGGTGGCCACGCTCCTCGAGCAGGACGAGCCGTGGCCCGGCTACGACGATCAGAGCGTGGCCGACGTCAAGAAGCGCCTCGACGACGCCGACGCGCAGACGGTCGAGCGCGCGCGCGCCTACGAGCGGGCGCACAAGGATCGGCGCGGGGTCCTCGACGCCACCGAGAAGGAGCTGCGCGGCTCCTCCTCGTCCTAGGGAGGAGCCGCAAACTCAGCCGCCGGCCCGCTCGATGCGCCCCGCGATGGCCTCGGCCCATCCCTCGGCCCCGTAGCGCTCGCGCAGCGCCGCGGTCGCCGAGGCCCGGTCATAGTCCACACGTCGAAGCTCGAGCCGACCGTCGGGATGGATCAGGGCGTAGGCGGCGCGCGGGTCTCCGTCCAGGGGCATCCCCACCGAGCCGGGGTTGACGAGCTGTATCCCGGCGGCGCTGCGCCGCTCGAAGGCGAGGTGCGTATGGCCGAAGACGATTCGGTGCTGCTCCACGCCGCCCAAGAGCTCCTCGTCGTCCTCGCTGCGCTCGCGGGCGAAGGAGCGCACGTCCGAGCCGGGAGAGCCGTGGCAGAACGCCGTCTCTCCGCGAAGCAGGTCCTGGGGCAGCGCACCGAGCTCCTCGACGAGCGCGCGCGGGAGGTCCGCTCGCACCGCGCTCAGCGCTCCCCGGATCACCTCGTCCAGCGGCGCCGCGGCGGGATCGGCGGTCCAGCGCTCCCAGTTCCCGCGCAGCCACGTCGCGCGCGGCAGCTCGCGCAGCCGCTCGACGGTCTCCTGCGGCCAGGCTCCGAAGGCGGAGTAGTCGCCGCCCAGCAGCCACTCCCCCGCGCCGGTCGCACCCGCGTCGCTCAGGACCGCCTCGAGCGCCGGGAGGTTGCCGTGGACGTCGTAGAGCACGGCGAGCACGGGGCGCAGCTATAGCATCGCCCGCCGTGGAGCTCGTCCTTGCCGGCCCGTCGCTCACCCTGCGCTACCCCGAGGCTGCCGACGCCCCGGCGCTCTTCGCGCTCGGCCGCGACCCGGCGGTCACCCGGTTCTTCTCGTGGGGGCCGTACGCCAAGGAGCCCGAGGCGCTCGCCTACGTCACCGCCCAGCCCGCCAAGCGCGAGGCGGGGAAGCATCTCGACTTCCTCGTCGTCCACGTCGAGCACGGGCCGATCGGGGTCACCGGCCTCTCCGAGCTCTCAGCGCGCGACCGCCGCTGCGTGGTCGGGAGCTGGTTCGGGCACCGGTTCTGGGGCAGCGGGGCCAACGTGGAGTCGAAGGCCCTGATCGCCCGTCTCGCCTTCGAGCGCCTGGGGATGGAGCGCCTGAGCGCCTACGCCGACACTCAGAACGGCCGCTCGCAGGTCGCTCTGGAGCGGATCGGCTTCCGCCGCGAGGGCGTCCTGCGCGCCTGGCACCGCCACGGGGAGAAGGTCCGCGACGTGGTCTTCTACGCGATGCTGCGAGCGGGGTGGGAGCGCTCGGCGCTGGCCGAGGTGCCGGTCGAGGTCAGGGGCGAGGCGCCGGAGACGTGGAAGGTCGCCCGACGAGATCCGTGAGCACTCAGGCCGGCGCGGGGCTCGGGCGCTCACCGGCGCGCGCGCCGTGTCCGAGCTGAGCGGCGGCGGGCACCCCGACGAGCACGCAGATGAGCGCGGCGCCGATCAGCGCGGCGTGCACGTGGCGATCGGAGACCCCGGGAGCGAGCGCGAGGCCGGCGAGCCCCGAGCCGATCGCCGCGCCGAGGAGGCGCCCGGCGGAGAGCACGGCGGACACCCGCCCGTGGCGCGCCTGGGGAACGGCGTTGAGCGCCGCGCGCGACGCCGGCGCGAACAGCAGCCCGAGTCCCAGCCCGACCGGGAGGAGCAGCGGGAGCGAGACGACGCCGTGGAGCGGGACACCGGGCACGCCGAGCGCCGCCAGCCCCACGCCGGCGAGCGTGAACCCCAGGAGCGCGGGCCAGCGCTCCCCGCGGACATCGGCGAGCCGACCGGCGAACGGCGCGGCGAGGGCGACCATCAGCGCGACGAGGATCAGGGTGCTCGCCGCACCGAGCGCCGAGTACCTCGGCACCTCCTGGAGGTACTGCTGGGCGAGGAAGAAGGTCCCGATCATGACCACGAAGGTCAGCGTGGCCACGAGCGTGGCGGCCGCGACCACGCGCTGGCGCAGGCCGCCGAGCGCCGGCGACTCGTCGGCGTGCACGGCGCGCGGCACGAGCCGCCAGATCGCCAGCGACGCGGCCAGCGTGAGCGGCACGAGCGCCCACCAGTTGGCGCGCCATCCAAGCAGCACGGTAAGCACTCCGCCCAGGAGCGGGCCGGCGAGGTTGGCGGTCCCCGAGCCCGCGCCCCAGATGCCCAGTGCCGTCCCGCGCCGCTCGGGCGGAAAGCCGCTCACCGCGCCGGCCAGAGCCGCCGGGCTGACGAGTCCCGCGCCCACGCCCTGCACGGCACGCGAGAGCAGGAGCACCGAAAAGGACGGCGAGAGCGCGCCCGCCACCGCCCCCGCGGCGAAGAGACCCAGGCCGGCGAAGGCGATGGTCCGAGCCCCGTAGGCGTCGACGAGCCTCCCGCCCGGGAAGAGCGCGATCGCGTAGGCGATGAAGTAGAGGGTGAGCACCCAGGAGAGCGTGTGCGAGCCGACGTCGAGCGCGTGGCCCACCGACGGCAGGGCCACGGTGATCAGGGTCCCGTCGATCTGCAGGAGGGCGGCCGTCGCCGTGCAGGCGGCGAGCTGCAGCCATGCCGCGCGGGGCACCGGCGGCCCGGCGACCTCCCGGCGTGGGCGACGTGGGGGGCGCGATCTTCTCACCGTCGCATTCTCGCAGTCCGGCCCGCTGCCCACGCGCGCCGGGGGCTTGCCGTGGCCCGGTATCGTCGGAGGACCTCGTGCGCTGCGCCTGCATAGACATCGGCTCGAACACCACACGACTGCTCGTGGCCGACTGCCGGGACGGTGCCCTAATCGAGGTGCTCCAGCAGCGCGAGTTCAACCGCCTCGGCCAGGGACTTCGCCCTGGCGGCCGCGTCGCGCCCGACAAGGTCGCCGAGGTCGGCGAGGTGACGGGCGCGCAGGCGTCCGTGGCCCGCCGGCTCGGCGCTCGGAGGATCCGGGCGGTCGGCACCGCGGCGCTGCGCCGGGCGGGCAATCGGGCCGAGGTGCTGCGGGCGATCCGGGCCGCCAGCGGGCTCGAGGTCGAGGTGCTGAGCGCGGATGAGGAGGCGCGGCTGGCGTTCATCGGAGCTACCCGTACCCTCGGGCACGCGCCGGTCGGCCCGGTGGGAGTCGTCGACGTGGGCGGCGGCTCCTCGGAGCTCATCGCCGGGACGTTGGCCGACGGGGTGAGCTGGTCGGCCTCCTTCGCGGTGGGGTCGGGAGACCTCTCGGAGTCCTACGTGCACTGCGACCCGCCCGGCGCCGCCGAGCTCGAGGCCGTGCGCGCCTGCGTGTCCGGCATCTTCGAGGGCCTCACGCCTCCTCGCGTGGAGCACGCGCTGGCGGTGGGCGGCAGCGCGACCTCGCTGCGGCGCCTCATCGGCGCCGTGCTCGAGCCCGAGACGCTCGCGCGCGCCGTGCGCCTGCTCGGCGCGCTGCCCGCCGCCGAGATCGCGCGGCGCTTCGAGCTCGATCCCCGGCGCGTGCGCCTGCTCCCGGCCGGCATCCTCCTGCTCGAGGCGGCGGCCGAGGCCTTCGGCCGGCGCCCGCTGCTCATCGCGCGGGGAGGACTGCGCGAGGGCATCCTGCTTGACTCCGCGTCGGTCGCCGACGGTGCGGCGGCCTAGGAGCCCGGCATGGCCAAGGCAGACGACATCCCGGGGCTCAGCGGCCAGGCGCCCTGGATCGAGACCGCGCGCGAGGTCGTCCACGTCCGCGCGCGCGAGCTCTTCGCCCACGCCGACGGTGTGCTCGACACGAGCGACATCGAGCGCGTGCACGACATGCGCGTCGCCACCCGCCGCCTGCGCGCGGTGCTCGAGACCTTCGGCGGCGCGTTTTCCAAGGACGAGCTGCGCCCGGTGCTCCGCGACGTGAAGGCGCTGGCCGACGCCCTCGGCGCGCGACGCGACCCCGACGTGGCGATCGCCTCGCTCCTGTCCTTCGCCCAAGAGGTCCCCGCGGTGGATCGCGCCGGCGCCGAGAGCCTCGCCGCCGAGCTGCGCGAGGAGCAGGCGGCCGGCAACGAGGCACTCGCCCGGGTGCTCGAGGAGACGCGCGAGCACGACCTGCAGGGGCGCCTCGAAGCGCTCGTCTCTGCGGAGAGCGCGGCGTGAAGGCGCGGCGCGTCGGCGGCCTCGATCCGCTCGGTGGCACCGCCGAGAACCTCGAGCGGATCTGCCGCGTGCGCCTCGAGGAGCTCTTCGCCTTCTCGCCGCGCGCGCTCGATCCGGCCGAGACCGAGGTCCAGCACGACATGCGCATCGCGGCCAAGCGCCTGCGCTACCTGCTCGAGCTCTCCGCCTTCTGCTTCGGTCCCTACGTCCGCCGGGCGGCCACCGTCGCCAAGGAGCTCCAGGACGTGCTCGGCGAGATCCACGACTGCGACGTGATGCTCCCGCGCGTGCTGCGTCACGCCGAGGAGCTGCGCACCCGCGACGTCGCGGCCGTGCTCGAGCGGGCGGGGGCGGCCGAGGACCTCGCGCCCCGCCTCGCCGCCCGGGCGCCCTCGCGGGCGGCCTACCGTGGCCTCGCCGTCCTGGGCGTCCATCTCCAGGGCCGGCGCGCCCTGCTCCACCGCCGCTTCGTCGCCCGCTGGGAGGAGCTGCAGCGCAAGGGCTTCCGCGCTCGCCTGGAGTGGGCGCTCGGCGAACGGCCGGTCGGCGGCGCGGACGGGGACGGTGGCGGCTTCGTGGCGCCCGAGCTGGGAACGGCGCGGGCATGAGCGTCGAGACCCGCCGTCCCGAGCAGCGCGACCTCGGGGCGCCCGAGCTCTACTTCAACCGCGAGCTCTCCTGGCTCGACTTCAACGACCGGGTCCTCCAGATCGTCGAGAACGCGCAGGTCCCGCTCCTCGAGCGCGTGAAGTTCTGCGCGATCTACACCTCGAACCTCGACGAGTTCTTCATGATCCGGGTCGCCGGCCTGCACGACCAGGCCGACGCGGGCATCGACGCGCGCGGGCCCGACGGCCGCGCTCCTGACGAGGTGATCGAGGTGGTGCGCCGGCGGGTGCTCGAGCTCGGCGACCGTCTCGCCCGCTGCCTGGATCACGACCTGCGCCCCGCCATGGCGGAGCGAGGGGTCCGCATCGTTCGCTGGGAGGACATCTCCGAGACCGAGCGCGAGGTGCTCGACGACCGCTTCCGCCGCCAGATCTTTCCCGTCCTCACCCCGCTGGCGGTGGGCCTCGGGCGCCCCTTCCCCTACATCTCCAACCTGTCGCTGTCGCTGCTCGTCTCCCTCCGCGACCCCGAGACGGACTTCCGCACCTTCGCGCGGGTCAAGGTCCCCAAGGAGATGCTTCCCCGCTTCGTGCCGGTCGGGGACGGAGGCACGACGTTCGTGCCGCTCGAGGACGTGATCGCCGCCCACCTGGACGCCCTCTTCCCGGGCACGGAGATCATCGACTGGAGCGTGTTCCGGGTCACCCGGGATGCCGACTTCACGGTCTCCGACGAGGCCGACGACCTGCTCGCCGCGGTGGAGACGCAGCTGCGAAGCCGGCGCTTCGGCGAGGTCGTCCGGGTCGAGGTCTCCGCGGGCATGGATCCCGCTCTGCGCGCCCAGCTCGTCGAGGCGCTCGAGGTCGAGGACCGCGACGCCTACGAGGTCCCGGCCCTGCTCGACCTCACCGACCTCTGGCAGGTCGTCGGGCTACCCGGCCTGGGCTCGCTCCGCGACCACCCGTGGATCCCGGTCACCCAGCCCCGGCTGCACGCCGGTCCCGGGGAGGAGGTGGACATGCTGGCCGCCATGCGCCAGGGCGACATCCTCGTCCACCACCCCTACGACTCGTTCTCCTCCTCGGTCGAGCGCTTCGTGGAGCAGGCGGTCGCCGACCCCGACGTCCTGGCGATCAAGCAGACCGTCTACCGCACGAGCGACGACTCGCCGCTCGTGCCCGCCCTGATTCGCGCCTCCGAGCGCGGCAAGCAGGCGGTGTGCCTCGTCGAGCTCAAGGCTCGCTTCGACGAGCGGGCGAACATCACCTGGGCCCGTGCCCTGGAGGAGGCCGGGGTGCACGTGGTCTACGGCCACCCGGCACTCAAGACCCACGCCAAGTGCATCCTCGTGGTGCGCCGCGAGGGGGACGGCGTGCGCCACTACGTGCACGTCGGGACGGGCAACTACCACCGCGCGACGGCACGCATCTACACCGACGTCGGCCTCTTCACCGTCGATGAGGAGATCGGCGCCGACGTGGCCGACATGTTCAACTTCCTGACCGGATACGGGCGCCCCGAGGCCTACCGCAAGGTGCTCGTCGCGCCGAACCACCTGCGCGACGGGATCCTCGCCGAGATCGAGAGGACGGTCGAGGCGCACGCGCGCGGCGAGGAGGCGCGGATCGTCATCAAGATGAACGCGCTCGTCGACGAGGAGTGCATCCGCGCGCTCTACGGGGCGGCCCGGGCCGGGGTGCCGGTGGAGCTCTCGATCCGCGGGATCTGCTGCCTGCGGCCCGGCGTCGAGGGGGTCTCGGAGGGCATTCGGGTGGTCTCCGTGGTCGGTCGCTTCCTCGAGCACGCGCGGATCTTCTGCTTCGAGCAGGGGGAGGAGAAGCGGATCTTCATCGGCTCGGCGGACCTCATGCCGCGCAACCTCGACACCCGCGTGGAGCTTCTCGCCCCCGTGGAGGACCCGCAGCTCCGCGCCGAGCTGTGCGACGTGCTCGAGCGCTCGCTGGCCGACGACACCGACGCGTGGGAGCTGCGCGCCGACGGGCGCTGGGAGCGGCGAGGGACCGGCGATGGTCCGGGCGAGCCGAGGAGCGTGCAGCGCGAGCTCATGGCCCGCCACGCCGCGCGCGCGGCCGAGGGCAGCGCGAGCGGGGGCTGACCCGCTACCTCGGTTAGTCACGACTTCGCGGCGCGGGCGTGAGGAGAGGCGCGCGGGACGCTCGGTGCGGCCCCGCCGTGCGCGACGGTCGTCGGCATGCGCGCCTCCCGTGGCCAGGCCTCGCTCGAGTACCTCGCCCTCTGGGCGCTCCTGAGCATCGTCCTCGCCGGCGCGGCGGCCCTCACCGCGGACGGCCTCGGACGCCAGGTGCTCTACGGGATCGAGCGCGGACTCTGTGCGCTGGTCGGTCGCCCGTGTGCGGCGCCGCCGCCCGCCGTCGCCGACCTCGCGCCCTGTCCCCTGCATCGCTCCTCGCGCACCCAGGACTTCCACGTGGGGCTCACCGTCGTCAGGCTCGGCGCCGGGCTCGCGGTGCTCCAGGAGCGCTTCTCCGACGGCGCGGTCGCCGTCACCTTCGCCGACACCGGGCACGGGGCGCTCACCGCGGGCGTCGGCGCCCACTTCGAGATGGGCCCCCTCAAGGGCGGTGCCCTGGCCTCCGCCGCGGTCGGCGTCGGCTTCACCACCGGGCGCACGTGGCGCTTCCCGAGCCAGGGCGCGGCCGACGCGTTCGTGCGCCGCTACGGCTCTGACCAGACGCTGCTCGGCCGCGTCGGCAACGACGCGCGCCGGATCTGCCCGGTCTGCCACCTCGTGGGCTGGGAGCCCGCCCGGCCACCCGCTCCCGACGCCGTCTACGCGCAGGGTGGTGGTCTCGTGGAGGCGGGAGCCTCGGCAGGGCTGGGACTTCACGGCGAGGCGCGGGCCGCGCTCGCCGGAGCGCTCGGGCGCCGCCGCGCGCGGGACGGCACGAAGACGTGGTACGTGCGCCTCGACGGCGAGGTGGCCGCGCGCATCTCGGCGGGGCTCGGCGTGGGGGCCGGTGGCCGCGCATCGGCCGTCGCCGAGTACACCGTCGACGGCACCGGACGCGTGAAGGGGCTCGCGGTGCGCGTCGCGGGTCTTGCGCTGGTCGAGTCGGCCGGAGTCCCGGCGCTGAGCTCGTTCGCCAGCGCGCTGCCGCGCTTCAGCGGCCACGGAGGAGCCGTGGAGGCGGAGATCGCCCTCGACCTCGACGAGCCCGGCAACGCTGCGACGGCGCACGCCCTCCTCGGGGCGCTCGCGCACGCGCGCACCGCCGAGCTGGCCCGGCGGGTGGACGACGTGCTCGCGCGGGTGCGCGACCACGGCACCGCCACGCTGCGGACCTTTGGGCTGCGCGACCGCCACGGGGCGCTCGACGCCGCCGTCGCCCTCGGCCCGGTGGCCGAAGGCGGCTACGCCCACGCCGACCAGCAGCTCGAGCTCACCGGCGTCTACGAGCGCCTGCCGGGCCTCGGCTTCCTCCCGCGGGCCGACTGCCTGACGATGTAGCCGTCGCGCAGCTCTCGTGAGGTGTCGGCGGCAAAGCTCACTGCGCCCCGTCGCCCCGGCGCGCTACCAGTGCACGCCCTTCATCAGGTGCGCGAGCGCGATCTGCTCCGTGGAGGCCTTCTCCTCCGGATCCTGCTTGCCCTTCGCGGCGGCCGAGTCGGGGAACACCCGGTAGGCCATGTGGAGGATCTGGTCCACGGCCTTGGGCGCCAGCGAGTAGGCGACCTGGCCGAAGGTCCCGAGGCGCGTGTTGATCTCCTTGGGCTTGGCCCGGATCGCCTCGCAGATCAGATCGGCGGCATCGTCGGGGCTGAGGGTGGGGAAGGCGTCGTACATCTTCGTCGGCCCGATCATCGGCGTGCGCACCAGCGGCATGTGGATGGTGGTGAACGTCACGCCGTTGCCGACCACCTCGGAGGCCGCGCAGCGCGTCCACGCGTCGAGCGCGGCCTTGGAGGCCACGTAGGCCGAGAAGCGGGGCGGGCTCGTCTGCGCCCCAATCGAGGAGATGTTGACCACGTGGCCGCGTCCCTGCTCGGCGAAGTGGGGAAGCAGCGTGACGATCAGCTTGATCGCCCCGAAGTAGTTGAGCTGCATCGTGCGCTCGAAGTCGTGGAAGCGATCGTAGGAGAGCGCCACCGAGCGCCGGATCGAGCGCCCGGCGTTGTTGACGAGGTAGTCGACCGCCGGATGGTCTGACATCACCTGCGCGACGAGCTCCTCGATCGAGTCGAGGTCCGCGAGGTCGGCGGAGTAGAGGTAGGCGGTGCCGCCCTCGGCCTCGATCTCGTCCTTGGTCTCCTGCAGCTTCTCGGCGTTGCGCGCGACGAGCAGCGGGATGCCGCCCGCGGCGGCGATCTTGTGCGCGGCCGCCTTGCCGATGCCGCTCGAGGCGCCGGTGATGAGCACGACCTTGCCGTTCACCGCGCCCTCGAAGGAGCGGTCCTTGAACAGATCGGGGTCGAGGTTGCGCTCCCAGTAGTCCCACAGCTTCTCCGCGTAGGAGGGCAGCGGCGGGAGCTCGATCCCCGAGCCCTTGAGCGCCCGCTCGGTGTCGCGCGTGTCGAACTGGGGGGTGAGCCCGATGTGCTCGATGATGTCGTCGGGGATGCCGAAGTCGGCCAGCACCGTCTTGCGCAGCTGCTTGGCCTGCGGCAGCTTCATCAGCATGGAGAACGTGCCCTTGGGCAGGGCCTGGGTGAGCTTCTGATCGATGCGGATGGCCAGCTGCGGGGCATGTGCGGCCTTGGCGAACTCGTTCATCACCTCACCCGAGCGTGTCGACTTGGGCGCGGTGAGGTGGAAGGCCTGGCCGTTCAGGTCGGGCTGGTGGGCGATGTGGTCGAGCGCGGCCGCGACCCAGTCCACCGGCACGATGTTCGTGTAGCCGAGCTCGGGGCCGATTAGGGGAAACCACTCGGGCAGGTAGTGGCGCGCCTTCTGGATCGCCTTGAAGAAGTAGTAGGGACCGTCGATCTTGTCGATCTCGCCGGTCTGGGAGTTGCCGACGACGACCGCGGGTCGGTAGACGCGCCACGGGCCCTGTGCCTTCTCGCGCACGAGCTTCTCGGACTCGAACTTCGTGCGGTGGTAGGGGCTGGGCAGCTTCTGCCCCTCGTCGAACATGTCCTCGCGGAAGTGGCCCTTGTAGGAGCCCGCGGCGGCGATGGAGGAGACGTGGTGGAAGTGCCCCGGCTCGAGCTGGTTGGCCAGCTCGATCGCATGGCGCGTGCCGCCCACGTTGAGCTTGACGTTGCGCTCCTCGTCGGCGGTCATGTCGTAGATCGCCGCGAGGTGGAAGAAGTGCTCGATGTTGCCCTTGAGCTCCTCGACCTGCTCGTCGGAGACCCCCAGTCGCCGCTCGCCGAGGTCGCCGATGACGGGCTTGATCCGGTCCGAGCCGCCCCACTTCTCCTCGTTCAGGCGCTGGAGCTTGTCCTTCGAGCCCTCGCGGACGAGCACGTGGATGTCTCCCTCGCCCTCGCGCTCGAGCAGCCGCTCCACCAGATGGCGACCGATGAAGCCGGTCGCGCCCGTCACGAAGTAGGTCATGTCTCTCTCCCTGGAGGCGATGACGCGCAAGCCTATCCGAGGCTCAGGGCACGCCGGCGCCCGCGCCGCCCCGCCCCTCGCCACCCGCGAAGCGGGCGGCGCCGCGCAGCGCCGTCGCGTGGGTCTGCACCGCCGAGTTGGCCTCGAGCGCCAGGCCCGCGTCGAGCGGCAGCCCGAAGCCCTTGAGCGCGGCCCGGCGGTCGGCGAGCATCGTCACCTGCGGGAATGCGGCGAGCGCCTCGGCGTACTCGAGGGCGCGCCCCAGCGGATCCTCCACGATCTCGTTGACGAGCCCCCACGCGTGGGCCTCCTCTGCCTCGATGATCCGCCCCGTGAGGATTAGGTCCATCGCGCGGCCCATGCCCACGATCCGCGGCAGGCGCTGCGTGCCCCCGTCGATGAGCGCCACTCCCCAGCGGCGCTCGGGCAAGCCGAGGCGCGCCCCAGGCGCGGCGAGCCGCAGGTCGCACCACAGCGCGAGCTCGAGCCCGCCGGCGAGGCACCAGCCCGAGATCGCCGCGATCGTCGGCTTCGGCGAGTGCAGGCGGGTGAACCCGAGCGGGCCGGCGGGATCGCCCAGACGCGGCCCGAAGGTATCGATCGCCTTGAGGTCGGCGCCGGCGCAGAACGCCTCGCCGCCCGCGCCCGTGAGCACGAGCACCCGCGCGTCCTCGTCCTCGACGAAGCGGCGGTAGGCGGCGCCGAGCGCCTCCGCGGTCGCGCCGTCCACCGCGTTGCGACGCTCGGGTCGCTCGATCGTGAGCACGGCGGCGGCGCCGGCGCGCGCGTAGGAGACGGGCTCGGGCACGCGGGCATGCTTCCACACCGGCCGGAGCGGGAAATGCGAACGGCCCCGTGCGGGGAGCGCCGGGGCCGTTCGACGAGGCGGAGGTATCGCCGTCCGCAAGCCTTCCGAAGCCCGCCCGCTCCGGTGTCACGAAGTGGTGAAGCCGAGCCGCCGGGCTACCAGCCGCCGCGCCACTCGGGGGTGGCGGCCCGGCGCTTCTTGGCGTCCGTGCGCGCCTGCTTGCGCTTCTCGAGGCGCGACTGGAGCACGCTCATCACGAGGATGAACAGGGGAAAGAACGCGATGACGAGAAAGCCCGCGTTGGTGACCACCACGTCGTTGGTCTCGCCGTAGAAGCCCTGGCCGCCCGGGTTGCGGGCGAGCGCGGCGGGCGCGAGGAGCGCGAGGGCGAGGAGCGCTACGCAGAAGGCGGGAAGGAGGCGGCGCACGGCTCGTACCAGGGTAGCGGACGCGCCGCCCGCCGCGGCGGCTTCGCGGGCCCTCGACGGGCACTATCCTCGCCGCCCATGGCGCTCGTCCGGCTCCGGCGCGACCCCGGAGTCGCGGTGCTGCGGCTCGACCGCCCCGAGCGCCGCAACGCGCTGGACTCGACGACGATCGCCGCCCTGGTCGAAGCGCTCGAGGAGCTCGCGGCGGAGGAAGAGCTGCGCGCGCTCGTCCTCTCCACCACGAGCCCGCGCGCGCTCTGCGCGGGGGCGGACGTCTCGGAGGTCCTCTCCCCCGAGGAGGGCGTCGCGCGCATGGAGGGCTTCGCGCGGCTCTACGCGGCGTGGGAGGCCTTCCCGGCCCCGACCATCTGCGTCTGCGCCGGCGACGTGCTGGGCGCGGGGGCGGAGCTCGCCGCCGGCTCTGACCTGCGCGTGGGCGGCGAACCGCTCCGTCTCGGCTGGGTGGGCACGCGCCTCGGGGTGCCGGTCGGCGTGGCCCGCCTCGTCCCCCTCGTCGGGCTCTCCCGCGCCAAGGAGCTCCTGCTCACCGGTCGGGTGCTCGGCGCCGCCGAGGCGGCCGAGCTCGGGCTCCTGCACCGAGTGGCGGCCTCGGCCGAGGAGGCGGAGGCCGCGGCGCTGGCACTGGCGGCCGAGATCGCCGCCCAACCCGCCGCCGGCACCCGCCAGGCCAAGCGCCTGCTGCGTCGCTTCGAGGGCACGGAGGAGCGGGTCGCGCGGGAGAACGAGATCCTCCTCTACTGGCAGCGCGAGGGCCCGGGGCTGCCGCAGGGCCGCCGCGCCTGAGGCCACGATCGCCCGCTCTACCATCGAGCCATGGCCGTCCTCATCGCCTCCGATCTCGGCAAGGACATGGCGGGAGAGCCGCTGCTGCGCGGGGTCTCGTTTAAGCTCGAGCGCCGCGACCGCGTTACCCTCTCGGGCCGCAACGGCTCGGGCAAGACCACGCTGCTGCGCATGCTCGCCGGGCAGGCTTCGATCGATCAGGGAGAGCTCGTCCTCCAGAAGGGCGCGAAGGTCGCCCTGCACGACCAGCGTCCGCCGCGGGAGCGCGACATCACCCTGCGCGACTACGTCCTCTCGGGTGCACGAGAGCTCGTGCTCATCGAGGAGGAGCTCGGCCGCCTCGAGCAGGCGATGGCCGACGGCGCCCACGACGAGGGGACCCTGAACGCCTACGCCGTCGCGCAGGAGCGCCTCGAGCACGCGGGCGGCTACCGCTGGCGTGAGGAGGCCCTGGTCACGCTGCGCGGCCTCGGCTTCGTCGACGCCGACCTCGACCGCCGGCTCGACACCTTCTCCGGCGGGGAGCTGACCCGCGGCTCCCTGGCCCGCGCGCTCGCCGGCGACCCCGACCTGCTGCTGCTCGACGAGCCCACCAACCACCTCGACATCGCCGCGCTCGAGTGGCTCGAGCAGCACCTCGCCGGCCTCGACGCCGCGGTCGTGCTCGTGGCCCACGATCGTTGGTTCCTCGAGGCCGTGGGCACCGCCGTGCTCGAGCTCGAGGGCGGTCGCTCACGCTTCTTCGCGGGCACGTGGCACGCCTGGCGGCGCGAGAAGGCGACGCGCGCGCTCGCCCTCGGGCGCGCGGTGGAGCGCCAGCGGGCCGAGATCGAGCGGCTCGAGCACTTCGTGACCCGCTTCCGAGCCGGCACTCGGGCGCGGCAGGCCCAGTCGCGGGCCAAGAAGCTCGACAAGATGGAGCCGGTCGGTCCCGACCGGCGCGACGCCGCCGGTCTGGCCTTCGCCTTCAAGCCGCCGGAGCGGAGTGGCCGGGTGGTCTTCGAGCTCGAGGACGGTCGCCTCCAGGCCGGCGAGAAGGAGCTGCTCACCGGCGCGGAGATCTGGCTCGAGCGCGGCGAGCACGTCTCGCTCGTGGGCCCCAACGGCGCGGGCAAGACGACGCTGATCGAGACGCTCGCCGGCCTGCGCCCGCTGGCCGGCGGCAAGCTCCGCTCAGGGCACAACGTCAAGCTCGGGTTCCTCTCCCAGCACGCGGACGAGCTCGGCGCGAAGGGCGCGCGCACGGTGCTCGAGGCCGCCCAGCGCGCCACCGGGCTCGCGCCGAACAAGGCGCGTGCGCTGCTCGGCCGCTTCCTCTTCTCGGGTGAGGAGGCCGAGAAGCCGCTCGACGGGCTCTCGGGCGGGGAGCGGCGGCGGCTCTCCCTGGCGATCCTCGTCTTCTCGGGCGCGAACCTGCTCATCCTCGACGAGCCCACGAACCACCTCGACCTCGAGAGTCGAGAGGCGCTCGAGGCCGCGCTCGCGGGCTTCGAGGGCTCGTTGCTGCTCGTCTCCCACGACCGGGCGCTGCTCGACGCGGTGGGCAGTCGAACGGTGGCCTTCGAGGACGGTGCGCTGCGCTCCTACGTCGGCGGGTGGCCCGAGTACGTGCGCGTACGGGAGGAACGCAAGGCCGCGAACGGCGGGAGGACGAACGGGGCCAAGCGGCCCGCGCCGCCCACGCGCGTCGCCCGCGAGCCCGTGCGAGCCAAGTCCGCCGGCCCGTCCAAGAACGCCCGCCGCGCCCAGCGCGAGCTCGAGCGGGAGATCGAGGACGCCGAGGCGGCGCTCCATGCGCTCGAGGACGAGCTGCGAGCGCCCGAGGCCTGGGACGACCCCGACCGTGCCGCATCTTCCGGCGAGCGCCACGGAGCCGCCAAGCGCACGGTCGAGGAGCTCTACTCGCGCTGGGAGGCCACGGCCACGTAGCTCGCCGTCGAGCGTCGGCGCTGGTCAGCCGGTGAAGCGAGGCGCCGGGCGCGCGGGGCGCCGGCTCGGACCGCGCGGCGGGCGATGCGTTCGGTGGCGGCGCGCGGGCACGACGCGCACCTGGGTGTCGACGTCGGTGGCGAACTGGCGGTCCTCGCTGTCGTCGAGGAACGCACAGACGGTCAGCGTGCCGGTCTTCGGCGGCCTGATGGTGCCGGCCGCGCTTGCGGTGTAGGAGGCGCCCGGGGAGGGCTGCGGGCGCAGGACGGCGTCGATCACCGTGCGTCCGGTGGTGCCGAGGTAGGAGCCGCCGCATTCGCCCGCGGCCAGGCGGACCTGCATCCGGATGTTCCCATCGCGCGTGTCGAGCGCGCCCGGATCGGTGTCGACGCGGACGGAGACCTTGAGCGGCGCTCCCACCGCCACCCTCTCGGGCGCTCGGACCGTGAGGCGCACGGGGTCGACGTCGCCCCGCGCCGCCGGTGTCGCCGCGCCGGCGAGGAGCGCGACGGCGAGCGCGAGCCGCTTCACCGCCGCAGGCCGAGCGAGGACGGGTGGCGAAACGTCCGGGCCGCCGTCGCCGGCCGGTAGCGGAACCCGAGACGCTCGAGGTAGCCGGAGCTGAGCAGCTCGGCAAGGTCGTGCGGCTTGGCCCGGGCGGCGGCAGCGACCGGCGGCCCGCCGAGCGGGTTGAGCCCCGGGTTCGGTGGCCCGATTCCAGGGGTCTGGCACGCCGAGGCCATGACGCGCGCGGGACGGGGAAGGTCGGGAACGTCGAGCCGCGGCTTGGCCTCGAAGTCGAATGCGCGCGCGATGTTGCGCGCGTAGGTGTCGCGCCGCGTCAACGGGCTCAGTCCGAAGCGGTAGCGGATCATCTTCAGGATCGACTCGAACCCGTAGATGCCGTGGTCGACGTGATTGCGGCGGACATAGGGAGAGACCGCGACGGCGGGGATGCGAAAGCCCATCTGGCCGTAGTCGTCCTTGACGCTGCGCGCGCTGCGGATGTCGGGCACCCGCGGGGGGCGGACGTGGTCGAAGAAGCCGCCCCACTCGTCGTAGATGATGAACAGCGCGCCGCGCTTGAACTGCGGCGACTCCATGAACGCGTGCACCACGTCGGACATGAACGCCTGGCCGGTGCGCACGTCGCCGTGCGGGTGCTCGTCGCCCGACGTGCCCTGGTCCTCCCCCGCAAAAGACGGGTCGACGAAGCTCAGCGCGGGCAGCGTCCCGTTGGCGCAGCGCTCGTAGTACTCCTGCACCTGCCCCGAGCGCGCCAGTCCCGGGGCGCCCCACAGCGACGACACGGGCAGGTCGGTGTAGAAGTAGCGGTTCGAGACGCCCTTGGCGGCCAGCGCGGCGAAGATCGTCGAGTCCGGAAAGCCGGTCGGCGACGGCGGCATGCTGTTGTCGGTCTTGCCGTAGGACTGCGCCGCGTGCATGAACTCGCGGTTGGGAAAGGTCGAGGCGAGGATCGAGCAGAAGAAGCGATCGAACGTCGTGAACGACCGCGCGACCGAGGGGATGAACGGCAGGTCCTGCTCGGCGTAGTAGCCGATCGAAAACACGTCGTTGGTGCCCGAGCGCAGGAACCCGTCGACCCGGCCACCGTCGAGCTGCTCACGCCCACCCTTCCACGAGTGGTCGGGATCCGGGTGCGCGCAGCCCTGAAAGTCACCGGTCAGCCGGTGCGTGGAGAAGCGCCTGCCCGTCCTGTCCGCGTACTGCAGACCGGCCTGGCGGCCGTCGGCCTGCGGCAGCCAGCCCAGGTAATGATCGAAGGACCGGTTCTCCATCATCAACACGACGAAGGTGTCGATCGGCAGGTTGCGCGGCGCCGGCAGCCCCGCGGCACCCTGGCGCGCGGCCGCCTCCTGCACCAGCGTGTCGGGCGCGAGCAGCGACGCGGCGCCGGCGCCCATCCCGGCGAGCAGCGCGGTGCGTTGCAGAAACTCACGGCGGCGCAGAAACGCCTCGGGCGCTCGCCACTCCAACTCCTCGGCGGCCAGGGGATCACGGATGTCGTCCATGCCGCAACCGTAGAAACCCGGGATGGTCGGCGTGTGACCGATAGGTGAACGTGGCTCTCAGGCGGCCGGGCGCAGCGGTTGCTCGTCGAGCTCGTTCACCGCCTCTTCACCGTTCGGTCACCGTTCGAGAACAGCGCTCCGTGCGGGGGCTTTAGGTTCCGAGCGTGTCCGTTGGCGCCGGTCGGCTCCTCGAGGTGGCGCCCGCGCGCCCGCGTCCGCGGCACCTGTGGCGCTGGAGGGCGGTCCTGGCCGACGGCGAGCGGACGACGGTGCACGTGGCGAGCTACGCCGCGGAGGACACCGCGATCCGGCTGGCGGTGCTCCGCCCGGCTCAGCCGCTGGAGGCATGGTGCGCGCGAGAAGGAGTTCGGGACGCGATGGTCGCCGGGTTCTTCACTCGTCCGCGGAACGTGCCGCTCGGAGAGCTCCGGACGCGCGGCGTCCGCCGAAGGAGCGTTCCGTTCCTCGCGCCCTGGGACGGCGTCCGTGCCTGCGTTCACCTCCTCGCCAGTGAGGCGGCGCTCGCGCCGCGGCCGGAGCTCCCGCGCGAGCCGCAGGGGGACCTCCTAAGGCGGGACCGATGCTGGTGTCCGACGGTCGGCCGGTGGTGACGGAGGGCGAGGACGCCGAGGGGTTCTCGAAGGCGTCGGCGCAGTTCGACTCCGACATCACCGCCGGACGCTATCCGCGAGCGGCGCTCGCCCTCGCGCCCGGGCGGATCATCGCCCTGGCGGCCGACGGCCGCTCGTGGAGGGATGCCGGTCTCACGCTGCGCGAGCTCGCGGACCTGCTCGTCGCATTGGGCGCCGAGAGCGCGATCAACCTCGACGGCGGAGGGTCCGCGTCACTGGTCTGTGGTGGCGAGCTGCGCAATCGTCCCCGAGCCGAGCACGACGTCGAGCTGGCCGGCGGGCGCCCCGTCGCGAGCGCCCTGGTCTTCGAGCCGCGACAGCGCAGCTCTTCACCGCCGCTTCACCAGCGGTTCACGGATCGGTAACGACGCCGCGGCGGGAGCAGGTCAAGCTCGCGCCCGTGAGTGCGATGCCAGCCGAGCAGGTGCTGCGCATCGGGCCGCTCGAGATCCACACCACGGATCCGACGGTGCTCGCCGGGGGTCGGCCGCTCGTGCTCTCCGTCCGCGAGCATCGCCTCCTCGTCGCTCTGGCGCTCCGCGCCGACCGGGTGGTGACCCGAGAGGAGCTCTTCGTCGTCGTGTGGGGCAGGGCGCTCCGCCCCGGTGACCGCTCCATCGACGTCTACGTGCGTAAGCTCCGGGTGAAGCTCGCCGCGGCGCTGCCCGGCTGGCGCTACATCCACACGCACTTCGGCTTCGGCTACCGATTCTCCGCCGAGCGTTCACCGTCTGTTCACAAGGCCGCTACGCCCCGGTAACAGACTTGCGGCCCGCCGCTGGGACGCTCCGCCGCGACCAGAGACCTGACCAGAAGGAAACAAAGGAGACTTCGTGCGATCACGACAGCTCACGGCCCTCGGTGCGGCGGCCGCCCTCGCCCTCGGGGCCGCGGCGTGCGGGAGCAGCAGCTCCGGCGGCGGCAGCAGCGGCAGCGGCAGTAGCAACGCGAGCAGCGGAGGAGGCGGAGGCGGAGGCACCATCAACGGCGCCGGCTCCACCTTCGAGGCGCCCGTGCTCATGCAGTGGGGCAACGACCTGAAGAGCCAGGGCGTGACCGTCAACTACCAGGCGGTCGGCTCCGGCGCGGGCGTCATGCAGTTCATGCAGGGCGCGGTCGACTTCGCCGGCTCGGATCCCGCGCTCAAGGATGCGGAGATCTCCGCCGCCAAGAGCAAGGGCGAGCCCGTGCACGTACCCACCGTCCTCGGTGCGATCAACATCTCCTACAACCTCCCGGGCGTGCCCAAGGGCCTCAAGCTCGACGGCCAGACCGCCGCCGACCTCTTCCTCGGGAAGATCAAGACCTGGAACGACCCGGAGATCGCCAAGCAGAACCCGGGCGCGAAGCTCCCCTCCACCAACGTCACGGTGGTCCACCGCTCGGACTCCTCGGGCACCACCAAGGGCTTCACCACCTTCCTCGCGGCCTACTCGCCGACGTGGAAGAGCAAGGTGGGGGCCGACAAGACCGTCAAGTGGCCCACGGGAACCGGCGCCAAGGGCAACGCGGGCGTCGCCGCCGCGGTCAAGCAGCAGCCCGGCGCGGTCGGATACGTCGAGGAGGCCTACGCGCTGCAGAACAACTTCACGAGCGCGTCGGTGAAGAACAAGTCGGGCTCCTACGTCGAGCCGACCCTGCAGAGCACCACCGCGGCGGGTGAGGGCCTGAAGATCCCGAGCGACCTGCGCTACAGCGCGATCAACGCCCCGGGCGCGCAGGCCTACCCGATCGCCTCGCAGACGTTCGTCATCGTCTATAAGGATCTCTGCAAGGCGGGCGTCAAGCAGCCGGCGGCCAAGGCCCTGGTCAAGTTCCTGAACTACGGCCTCTCCTCGGCGGGGCAGAAGAGCGCGCAGCAGCTCCAGTTCGCTCCGCTGCCCTCGGCCCTGCTCTCCAAGGCGCAGGCCAACGTCAGGAGCCTGGAGTGCAACGGCAGCCCGCTGGGCTAGCCGGAGAGGCATGGAAGCCGGCGCACTGTCCCGTCGTGGCGGCGACCGCTCGATGCTCGAGCGGTCGCCGCGCGCGCGGCTGGCCGATCCGGCCTTCCGCTGGGGGCTCACCCTCCTCGCGGCGGGGATCCTCCTCCTCATCGCCTTCTTCTTCGTCCGCCTCATCTCCGAGGCGAGCCCCGCCCTCTCGAAGTTCGGCGTCTTCGGGTTCACCTTCGCCAACAACTGGGACGTCCCCCAGGAGGTCTACGGCGCGCTGCCGCTGCTCGTCGGCACGCTCATCACCGCAGCGCTCGCGCTGGTGATCGGGGTGCCGGTCGCCATCGGGACCGCGTTGTACGTCACCGAGCTCTGCCCGCGGCGCGTGCGCGGGCCGCTGACCGTGCTCATCGACCTGTTGGCCGCGGTGCCATCGGTGGTCTACGGGCTGTGGGGGATCCTCTTCCTGGCCCCGAAGCTCCAGGGCGTCGAGAAGTTCTTCGCCTCCACGTTCTCGTGGATCCCGTTCTTCGGCGGCGGCCAGGTGGTGCAGCCGAACTACTTCATCGCCGGGCTCATCCTCGCGATCATGATCATCCCGATCGTCTCGGCCATCTCCCGTGAGGTGATGGCCACGGTGCCGGTCGACCACAAGGAGGCCGCTCTCGCGCTGGGATCGACGCGGTGGGAGATGATCCGCACGGCGGTGCTTCCGTACTCGCGCGCCGGCATCACGGGCGCCGCGATGCTCGGATTGGGGCGGGCCGTCGGCGAGACGATCGCGGTCACCCTGGTGATCGGGAACGCCACGGTGATCGGCCACCACCTCTTCGCCCAGGGCTCCACGCTGGCGGCGGTGATCGCCAACGAGTTCGGCGAGGCCACGCCGATCCACCGCTCGGCGCTGATCGCCGCCGGGCTCGTGCTCTTCGTGCTCACCGTGCTCGTCAACGGGTTCGCCCGCCGCTTCGTCAACCGGGCTGACCGCACGGCCCGCGCGACTGCGGGCGGCGGCGCGGCGGCGGCCGCGGGAGCGGCCGGGGGATGAGCGCCCTGGCCGCCATCTCGCCGGGCCGGCGGCGCACCGACCGCGTCGCTCGCGGCCTCATGGGGGCCTGCTGCGTCGTGGCGGTGATCCCCCTCGCGCTCGTCGTCTTCTACCTGCTCAAGAAGGGGCTCGGGGCATGGAACGGCACGTTCTTCGGCGCCGACCCGAACGGCAACTTCCTCGGCAACCCGGGCGGCGTGAAGAGCGCGATCTTCGGGACGATCGAGATGGTCGGCCTCGCGAGCGCGATCGCCATCCCGGTGGGCATCGGAGTCGCCCTCTACCTGACCGAGTTCGGGCAGGGCAAGCGCTTCGCCGACCTGGTGCGCTACTTCGTCGACGTGATGACCGGCGTGCCCTCGATCGTCTTCGGCCTCTTCATCTACCTGGCCCTGGTGATCACGCAGACCGGCGGCTACTTCGCTGCCGGCTGGAAGGGGTCGATCGCGCTCGCGCTGCTCATGCTGCCCGTGGTCATCCGCTCCGGCGAGGTGGTCCTGCTCCTCGTGCCGGGCGCCCTCCGGGAGGCGGCGCTCGCGCTCGGCTCCCCCCGGTGGCGCGTGGTGGCGCGGATCGTGCTGCCCGCGGCGATTCCCGGGCTCGTGACGGGGGCGCTGCTCGCCGTCGCCCGTGCGGCGGGCGAGACCGCGCCGCTCCTCTTCACCGCGCAGTCCCAGATGGGCACGACGTTCAACCTCTCGAGCCAGATGAACTCGCTGCCCCTCCAGATCTTCTCCGACGTCCAGCAGGCCCAGCCCCGCTTCCAGGAGCGGGCCTGGGGCGCGGCGCTCGCGCTCGTGCTCATGATCCTGATCGTCAACCTCTCCGCCCGCTTCGTATCGCGAAGGAGTCGCCTAGCATGAACTCGCTCTCCTCGACGTCGTCAAAGGAGTCGGCGCCCGTGTCCACATCGAGATTCCGGCGCAAGACCGCCGCCGAGGAGCCCTCGCCTCGCGGCCAGGACGGCCGCAGCGAGGAGACCGGGCGCACCGTGCGCCTCGACGACCTCCACGCCTACTACGGCGAGCAGCATGCGGTGAAGGGCGTGGACCTCGAGTTCGCGCCCAACCGGGTGACCGCGATCATCGGTCCCTCGGGCTGTGGCAAGTCGACCCTGGTCCGCTGCATCAACCGCATGCACGAGGAGATCCCGGGCGCCTACGCCACGGGCCGGATCTCCCTCGACGACACCGACGTCCACGGGGACGGCGTCGACGTCGTATCCGTGCGGCGGGTGATCGGGATGGTCTTCCAGAAGCCCAACCCCTTCCCGACGATGTCCATCGCCGACAACGTGGCCTCGGGCCTCAAGCTGAGCGGCGTCCGGGGCGCCGGCGTCGAGGAGCGCGTGGAGCGCTCGCTGCGCGGGGCGGGGCTGTGGGACGAGGTCAAGGACCGCCTCGACCAGCCCGGCATGGGACTCTCGGGCGGCCAGCAGCAGCGCCTGTGCATCGCCCGGACGATCGCGGTGGAGCCCGAGGTGATCCTCATGGACGAGCCGTGCTCCGCCCTTGACCCGGTGGCCACCCTGCGCATCGAGGAGCTCATCGAGGAGCTGAAGAGCCGCTACACCATCGTCATCGTCACCCACAACATGCAGCAGGCGGGGCGCGTGGCAGACTCCACGGCGTTCATGCTCTCGGGCGACCTCGTCGAGTTCGGCCCGACCCAGCAGATCTTCACCAACCCGGGCGACGACCGCACGGAGCAGTACGTCACCGGCAAGTTCGGGTAGAGGCCAGACCGTGGCGCAGACGCGTCAGCACTTTCGCGAGCAGCTGCTCGTCCTCGAGGAGCAGGCGCTCGGGGGCCTGGACCTTGTGACCTCCTCGCTCGACCGCGCCCTCGAGGCGCTCGCCCACCGCGACATCGAGCTCGCCTCGGTCGTCGTGGCCGACGACGACCGCATCGACGGCCGCTACCTCGAGGTGCACCAGGGCATCCTCTCGCTGCTCGCCCTGCAGGCGCCCGTGGCCACCGACCTGCGCCTCGTCGCCGCCCTGCTCCACTCGATCAAGCACATCGAGCGGATGGGCGACCAGTGCGTGAACATCGCCAAGCTCATCCCGCTCGACGGCTTCGAGGCGCCCGTGGACGACGAAGTGCTTGCCCGCATCGATCGGATGGGACTGCTCGCCCGCTCCCAGGTCGCCCAGGCCAAGCACGCCTTCGCCGAGCGCGACGTCGCGCTGGCCGAGGACCTCGTGCGCCAGGATGCCGAGATCAACGCGCTCAACCGCCAGATCTTCCGCCGCGCGATCGAGATCGGCGACGACGCCGACACGCGCGAGTGGGCGATGCACATGATCCTCGTCGCCCGCTGCCTCGAGCGGATCGGCGACAACGCGGTCGACATCGGCGAGCAGACGGCGTTCGTGGTGACGGGCCTCTTCCGCGAGTTCGCCGACGCCTCGCACCACGCGGGGTGAGGGCTCGGGGGCGGCCTCAGCCGCGACGCGCCGCGCACGAGCGCGCGTGCCAGAGTTCTCCGCGATAGCGCACGACGCCGTCGCCTGCGCGCAGGGTCGCGCCACAGGCGGCGCACGACCCGATCCGCGACCGCCGCCAGCGGCCCGCGCGGCGCACCAGTCGCCTCATCGCCCGGGCGCGGGGACGCATGGCTCGGTCATCACCAGGATTCGCGGCATGGGAGCTCGCCTCCTTCGCTTCGGGGATGGTGATCCCTCCACCGTGCCAGCCTCACCTCAAGGGCGGGTGAACGGCTCGTGACCGGCGGCTATTCCGCCCGGTAGCCCGTGTACTCCATCACCCCGGCGATGCGCTCGCGCGCCTCGGCGCCCCAGTAGCTCTCGACGAGGTAGAGGCCGAGGTCGAGCGAGGAGGAGACGCCGCCGGCGGTGACCACCATCCCCTCGTCGACGATCCGGCGGTCGCGCACCACCTCGCGGCAGAACGGCGCGAGCTCGTCGAAGGCGCCGCGGTGGGTGGTGGCGCGCTTGCCCTTGAGGTAGCCGGCGCGACCCAGGAGGAGGGAGCCGGTGCACACGCTGGCCACGGGTCGTGAGCGCCCGAAGGAGCGCAGGTAGTCGATGAGGTGCTCGTCGTGCATGAGCCGGCGGGTGCCGAAGCCGCCGGGCACCACGAGAAGATCGAAGCTCTGCAGGTCCTCGTATACGGCATCGGGGTGGATGGCGAAGCCCGTCTCGTCCTCCAACACCGCCTTGGTGCCCACGATCCGGTGGCTCACGCCGCGGTCGATCCCCATGAGCGGGACACGGCGCAGGGCGTCGTAGGCGCCCACGAGGTCGAGGAGGGTCAGGTCCGGGAAGGCAAGGAAGGCGATCCGCTTGACCACCGGTTCACCGTAGCGAGGCCGGAATCTCCGCAGGATGCGGGCGAGGGTGTGAACGAGTGGTTACCCGGCCGGACGCTGCACTCCCGTCGTCTTCGCGGGCCTCTAGACTCTGGAGCCGATGTCCACGTCGAACTTCGCGGCGCCGGGCCGCGGTACCGACGAGCCTCGCGCCACCCGCGCGGCCCCCTCGTTGCCCCGCCTGGCCGTCATCGACAACGACAGCGGGCTGCTCCAGGTCCTCGGCAAGCGGCTCGCCGCCCTGAGCTGGGAGCATCGGACGCTCGGGAGCCCGGTCCCCATCGACGACCTGGTGGCCATGCGGTTGAACGCGCTCATCATCGACCTCGGGATGCTCGGCTCTCCGGGCTGGCCGTACCTCGAGCGGCTCTGCGGGGCGATGCCCGCGCTGGGAGTCGTCGTCTGCACCGGGCCCGCGACCGTGGCCCAGCGCGTGCGCGGCCTGCGCCTCGGAGCGGACGACTGGGTCACCAAGCCCTGCCACCCGGAGGAGCTCATCGCGCGCGTGGAGGCGGTGGTGCGCCGGCGGCGGCGTGCCGAGGCGGCGGGTGAGCAGCCCGCGCTCGGCGCCGGGGAGCTGACCATCCGCCCCGACCAGTTCCAGGCCTTCGCCGACGGCCGCTCGGTGGACCTCACCCGCCGGGAGTTCGAGCTCATCCACCTCCTGGCCGGCGCCGAGGCGCGGGTCCTGCCGCGCGAGGAGATCTACCAGCGCGTCTGGGGCTACGCGATGGCCCATGGCGATCGCTCGGTCGACGTCTTCGTGCGCAAGCTGCGCCAGAAGCTCGAGAGGGCTTCTCCGGGTTGGTCCTACATCCATACGCACTTCGGAGTGGGCTACCGGTTCGGCGCCGAGCCCGCGGGAGTCGTCGGCGACGCCGGCCCGGACCCCGAGGAGGACGCGTCGCTGCCGGCCACCGCCGCCACCGCCGGGTCTCCGCCGCCCTCTGTTCCCGTGTGAGCCCGACGCTCCGCAACGTCCTCATCGTCGCGCTCCTCGCGGCGGTCGTCGCCTTCGTCCCCGGCGGCGGGACCGCGGGCGGGGTGCTCAGGCAGGTGCTCTCCCTCCTGTTCCTCGGGGCGCTCGCCTGGTTCGCGGCGGTCACCTACCGCCAGAATCGGGTGGCGATCATGTCCCTGAGCGGGGGCAGCCGGTTGCTGCTCTACGGCTCGATCGGGCTGGCCGCGCTGACCGCCACGGCGACCTCGCGCCTGTGGCACTCCGGGGGGATCGGGGTGCTCGTGTGGTTCGCCCTCATCGGCGCCGCTTCGGTGGGCGTCTTCTCGGTCTACCGCTCCTACCAGCAGTACTGAGGCGTTCCTTCGCGCTTGCGGCGCGAAGTCCTGACGTTCGCGCGTAGCTCCGTCACGCGACGGCTGGGAGCCTCGCGGACATGGGCATCCGAGGAGAGCGGGGTCAGGCCGCGGTCGAGCTCGTAGCGGTGCTGCCGCTCGTCGCGGTGCTCGCCGCGGCGCTCTGGCAGGTCGCCCTGGCCGGGCAGGCGGCATGGCTCGCCGGGGCGGCGGCCCGGGCCGCGGCCCGCGCCGGCGCGGTGGGAGGAGACCCGGCGGCGGCCGCGCGGCGCGTCCTGCCCGGCTCGCTCGCGCGAGGGGTGCGCGTGCATGCCGAAGGCGACGGCGCGGTGCGTGTCGCGGTGGCGGTGCCGCTCGTCGTCGGGTCGGGCTCCCTGGCGTCGTTCGACGAGCGGGCACGCTTCGCTCCACAGGACCCATGAGGCGAGCGGCCTCGGCCTCGCGCGCCGCGTGCGGCCAGGCGAGCGTCGAGCTCGTCGCGCTGCTGCCCGTGCTCGTGCTCGCCGCGCTCGGCGTCCTCCAGCTCCTCGCGGCCGGCGCCTCGGTCGAGCTGGCCCACCACGCGGCGGAGGCGGGCGCCGTGGCGGTACTCGAGGGCGGAGATCCCGCGCACGCCGCCCGCGCGGCGCTGCCGGGATGGTCACGCCGCGGGTTGGCAGTCGCCGTCCACGGCTCGCGGGTTCGCGTGCGGCTGAGGCCGCCCGCGCCGGTTCGCTCCGTCGCTGAGCTCCTCTCCTCGGCCGCCGAGGCCGATGCCGGATCGAGGCCGCGGCCATGAGCGACGTGCTCGCCCGGGTGCGCTCGCTCTTCGTCGAGGCGCCGTCGGCGGTCTCGCGCGAGGTGCCGCATCCGCTGACCGCTCCCCCCGCGGTGGAGCGCATCGCGGTGCTCGGCGCACCGACGGCGGTGATCCCCGCGGGAGCCGCGCTCGCGCTGGCGGCGGCTCGGGCCCTCCGGGCGCGCTGCGGGCTGTTGGCGATCTGGGCCGCACCGGCGCCGGCGGCGCGCCTCCCGCCCGGCGCGGGCGCGGCCCGGGCGTCGGCCGCGCTGCGCAGCCGCGGGCTCGAGGCCGCGGCCGGGGGACGACTCGTGTACCTGGAGTTGCCCGCCGAGCCGGTTCAGGCGGCCGCCGCCCTGGCCCGAGCGGAGGCAGCGGCGCGTTCCCCGGCGGTGCTCGCGGTGGCCGGTCCGCGCACCGACGAGCTCGACCGCGTGCTCCTCGAGCAGGACCTCCTCGTCGTCCTCGGTCCCGAGGACGGTGCCGCGACGGCGCGGCTCGCCGCCGAGAGCCTGGCCGAGCTGCGCCGCCCGATCGTCGTCTGCCCGGGCGCTCCGGGCCGGCTCGCCGGAGCGCTGGCCCTGGCCGGACTGGGCGGCGGGGCGCTCTGCCGTCCGAGCCTTGGTCCCGCGCTCGAGGCGCTCGCATGAGCCGGTCCCGAGACGAGACCGGGCAGGCGCTCCTGCTCCTGGTCGGCGTCCTCGCGGGCGTGCTCGTCGGCGCCTGGGCGCTCGGCGCCGTGGCGCGCGGCGTCGGGGCCGAGGGGCGAGACCAGCGCGCCGCCGACCTCGGCGCGCTCGCGGGCGCCCGGGCGATGCGCGCGGCCTACGGACGGCTCTTCGAGCCGGTGTGGGTCGAGCGCCGGCGCAACCCGCGGCATCTCGAGCGAGCCGCGTACCTCGAGCTCGGCCGCGCGGCGGCGCTGCGCACGGCACGTCTGAACGGGGTGGGCGACGTGGAGGTCAGCTTCCCGGACGGCCGCTCCATCGCTCCCGTCCGCGTGCGCGTCATCGTTCGCGATCCGGTCTCGCTGCGGGTGGACGGCCGGCGCCATACCGCCGCGCTCGCGGCGGCGGCCGAGGCCACCCTGTCTCCCCCCGGCGGTGGCGCGGGCCTCGACCCCGGCGCGGGCGACTACGGCGGCCCGTTCGCGTACCGCCAGGGCAAGCCCATGCGTCCAGACGTGGCCGCGGCGTTCGACCGGATGGACCGGGCGGCGCGTGCGGCCGGGCTCCCGCTGGTCATCGTGAGCGCGTGGCGCTCGAGCCGGGAGCAGGCGGCGCTCTTCGCCCAGCACCCGGATCCACGCTGGGTGGCGCCGCCCGGCAAGTCCCTCCACCGCCTGGGGACCGAGCTCGATCTCGGACCGGCGGGCGCCTATGGCTGGCTGCTCGGGCACGCCGGCCGGTTCCACTTCCTCCGCCGCTACCCGTGGGAGCCCTGGCACTTCGGCTACACGCTGAACGCCGGCTCGCACTCCGTCGGCTTCGCGCGCCGCAGCGGCGGCGACGGGCACAGCGCAATCCCGAGCTTCGTCCCGGCGCGCTTCGCGCCGGCGATCGCGGCGGCGGCGCAGCGCTGGAACGTCTCCGCGGCGCTGCTCGCCGCCCAGATCTACGCGGAGTCGAACTTCAACCCGTTCGCGGTCTCGCCCACGGGCGCTCAGGGCATCGCCCAGTTCGAGCCGGGCACCGCCTCGGCGTACGGGCTCGGCAACCCGTTCGACGCGGCGCGCTCGATCGATGCCCAGGGCCACCTCATGCGCGACCTGCTGCGCCAGTTCGGCTCGGTGCCCCTCGCCCTCGCCGCCTACAACGCGGGCCCGGGCGCGGTCGCCCGCTGCGGCTGCATCCCGCCCTACCCCGAGACCCAGGGCTACGTCGCCCGCATCCTCGGGCTGCTCGGAGGCGCGGGGCAGATCGGCGCTGGTGGCGAAACGGGTCTTGAGGTGAGGCTCGTGCGCTGACCGGATCCCGCCCACCGGGTGCGGGGGCCCGGCGACGCGTCGCCGCGCGCCGAGCCCCCGACCAGCTCAGAACGCGCCGCCGCGCGCGCCGCGGTGGGCACGCCCGCGCCAGCCGGTGAAGAAGGCCACCAGGGCCAGGAGGCCGACCACGAACAGGACGGGATGAACGATGGTGCCTCCCGCGATGGCGATGACGAGCAGGACGATTCCGACGATGAGCCAGAGCATGTGCTTCCCCTTTCACGTGGACGTGCCGAGCGAGTGCCCGCACGACTTCGAGCACGGTAGATCCGCGCCGGCGCACGTGCACGTCATTGCGTACGGGCGCGTACGTCCGCGCGCGTACGTGGCCGCAATCGGCGTTCGCGCGCGCGACGCGGCGAGCTCGGTGATGGAGCCGCGGCCTCTGCTAGAACCCGGCCATGGCAGGCGGCGCGGGCCAGGTCATCAGCATGGTCGACGCCGATGCGGACCTCGCCGAGCAGGTGGGTCAGGAGGGGCTCGAGCGCGCCCGGCGCGAGGCGGTCACGCGCGTGCGCCGCCTCTCCCCGGGCGCGTGGGACGCCGCCGGCGCGGTCGAGCCGGACGTCCACCATCGCGGATTTCTCGTCGTCGACGGCCTCCTCAGCCGTGAGGTCGAGGTCATGGGCCGCCACTGCGTGGAGCTGCTCGGCCCGGGCGACGTCATGCGTCCGTGGCAGTGGGACACCGAGGGCTCCCACGTGCGCGCCGAGGTGGGCTGGAGCGTCCTCGAGCCCACGCGCCTGGCCGTGCTCGACCATCGCCTCGTCACGCGCATGAACCCCTGGCCGCAGCTCGGAGTCGAGCTCTTCAACCGGGGCACGCGCCGCGCGCACGCCCTTGCCGTCTCGCTCGCCATCGCCCACCAGCAGCGGATCGACGACCGGCTGCTGCTCACGCTCTGGCACCTGGCTGAGCGCTGGGGGCGGGTGCACCCCGACGGGATCGTCGTCCCCCTGCCGCTCTCCCACCAGCGTCTCGCCGACCTCGTCGGAGCGCATCGCCCGTCGGTTACCACCGCACTCGGCGACCTCACGCGCTCCGGGGCGGTCGGACGGCGCGAGAACGGCCACTGGGTCCTCCACGGCGCCCCGCCGGAGCAGCTCCGCCATCACCCGCTCGCCGCGGCGCTCAGCTGAGCAGGGGCTCCGGACGGTCCTATCCTCGGCGGCGCGATGTCCACCACCGCCGCGCACGAGGACGCCCACGAGGAGGAGAGCCGCGCCGCGCGTCTCGCCGAGCAGCGCCGGGGACTGCCGGATCAGCCCGGCGTGTATCTCTTCCGCGACGGCAAGGGGCGGGTCGTCTACGTGGGCAAGGCGAAGTCGATCCGCAAGCGGGTCGCCTCCCACTTCACCAACCCGAGCACCAAGGCGGGCCGCGACCTGCTGCCGATGATCGAGCGGATCGAGTCGCTCGTGGTGAGCACGGAGGCCGAGGCGCTCCTCACCGAGCAGAACTTCATCAAGCAGTACAAGCCGCGCTTCAACGTCAAGCTGCGCGACGACAAGTCCTACCCCTACATCGCGATCTCGCTTGACGAGGACTTTCCGCGCGTGTACTTCACGCGGGAGCGTCACCGGCGCGACCGGGCGTACTTCGGTCCCTACTCGAACGCCAAGCGCGTGCGCGAGACGCTCGACCTGCTCGGGAAGGTCTTCCTCTTTCGCTCCTGCGACGGAGCCGAGCCCGGGCGCCGCAGCGGGTCGCCGTGCCTCGACTACTACATCAAGCGCTGCGAGGCGCCCTGCGTCGGCTACGTCTCGCGCCAGGATTACCGGCGCGGGATCGAGGGGGTGGTCGACTTCCTCTCCGGGCGCTACAAGGCGATCGAGAAGGTGCTGCAGGGAGCGATGCGCGCCGCCGCCGCCGAGCACCGCTTCGAGGACGCCGCCCGCGAGCGCAACCGCCTGAGCGCGGTGCGCTCCCTACTCGAGCGCCAGCGCGTGTCCAACGAGGCGGTGGGGACGCTCGACGCCATCGCCGTCGCGGTCGACGGAGTCGAGGCCAACGCGCAGGTCTTCCAGGTGCGTGACGGCGTCCTCGCCGACCGCCAGAGCTTCTACCTCGACAACGAGGCCGGGGGTAACCTGGCCGAGGTGGCCGAGGCCTTCGTGCTCCAGTACTACGGCTCGGCGATGATGATTCCCGCCCAGGTCGTGGTGCAGCGGGAGGTGGGAGCGGCGGCGAGCACGGAGACGCTCGCCGAGGCGCTCGCGGGGCGTCGGGGCGGTCCGGTCGAGCTGCGCGCCGCGGAGCGCGGCGACAAGCGCCGGATCCTCGAGCTCGCCGAGCGCAACGCGCGCCTGGCCCTCGACATGGAGAAGATCAAGGCCGAGCGCCGGCGCCAGTCGCGCGTCGAGGCGCTCGACGGGCTGCAGCGCGCGCTCGGCCTCGACGCCGTGCCGCTGCGGATCGAGTGCTTCGACATCTCGAACATCATGGGGACCCACTCGGTGGCCTCGATGGTCGTCTTCGAGGGCGGGGCGCCCAAGAAGTCCGACTTCCGCCGCTTCACGATCCGCTCCACCTCGGAGGGAGTGCCCGATGACTTCGCGGCGATGGCCGAGGTGCTCTCGCGCCGGCTCGCCCAGTGGGAGCGTCAGGCCGACCGCTCGCCACACGACAAGGACTTCGACCCGAGCTTCGCCGCGCTTCCGAGCCTGGTGGTCATCGACGGCGGCAAGGGCCAGCTCTCGGCGGGGCTCGACGCGCTGCAGCCCTTCCGCGAGCGCGGGGTGGTGGTGGTCTCGCTGGCGAAGCGGATCGAGGAGGTCTTCGTGCCGGGCCGGGCGGCCCCGCTCGTGCTCGACCACCACACGCCCGAGCTCCAGCTCCTGCAGCGCGTGCGCGACGAGGCTCACCGCTTCGCGATCGCCCACCACCGCATCCGTCGCGACCGGGCGATGACGGAGTCGATCCTCGACGGGCTCCCCGGAGTCGGTCCGGCGCGCAAGCGGGCGCTGCTCACCCACTTCGGTTCGCCCGAGGCGGTGCTCGACGCCTCACGCGAGTCGCTCGAGGCCGTGCCGAGCATGCCCGGCAAGCTCGCGCGCGAGCTCTACACGCACCTGCACAAGACCGGGCACTGAGGCCCGATCCGTTAACGTCGCACGGCCGGGTGCGGCCGATAGGACGCCGCTCGGCATCGCAGACCAAACAGGCTCTTCACACTCCCATCCGGCCGGACGGGCACACTCAGGCGCATGGGCGTCTCTCGCTCCGCGCGGATCGGGGAACGGCTGCGTCGCTCCCGTCGGGCGGGCCATGGGGCCTCCGCCGCGCCCGCGCCCGCGCTGCGCGACCTCGTGGTCATCACGGGCTTCTCGGGGGCCGGCAAGTCCACCGCGCTGGCGGCCTTCGAGGACGAGGGCTACTTCTGCGTGGACAACCTTCCCCCGGAGATGATCCGCTCGCTCGCCGACCTCTTCGTGCACGAGGGCTCGAAGGTCGAGCGCGCTGCGGTGGTCACCGACGCGCGCGGGGGCACCTACTTCGAGAGCCTCGCCGCCGTGCTCGAGGACCTCGACCGCGCGGAGGTCTCCGTGCGCGTGCTGTTCCTCGACGCCGACGAGGAGACGATCATCACGCGCTTCAAGGAGACGCGGCGGCGCCATCCGCTCGCGACGTCGGGGAGCGTGGAGGCGGCCATCGCCGAGGAGCGCGCCCTGCTCGAGCCCCTGCGCGAGCGCGCCGAGGCGTGCATCCACACTCGCGGGCTCACGCCCGGCCAGCTTCGGCGCCGGATCGCCACCGAGCTGCTCGAGCGCCGCACGCCGGGCAAGCTCGCACTCACCTTCACCTCCTTCGGCTTCAAGCACGGCCCCATGCGCGACGCCGACCTCCTCTTCGACGTGCGCTTCCTGCCCAACCCGCACTACGTCTCCTCGCTGCGTCCCCTGACCGGCCACGACCCGGTCATCGTCGACTACGTCAACCGCGGCGGCGAGCTCGAGCGCTTCTACGCGCGCCTCGAGCCCCTGCTCGACTACCTCCTGCCCGAGTACGTGCACGAGGGCAAGTCGCACCTGGTCATCGGGATCGGATGCACGGGCGGTCGCCACCGCTCGGTGGTGATCGCCGAGCACCTCGCCGCCCGCTATCGCGAGTCGGGAGACTTCCTGGTGGAGGCCGCCCACCGCGACGTCGAGCGCCCACAGCGCGGCTGATCGGGAAGCCGAGGACCGGCTTTCGGCCGCTGACTCAGGACCCGCTGATAGGGTTTCGTCGGCGTCGGGGCTCGGCCGCCGCCCGCCCTTGCCTCGACGTCAGCACGAACCAAAGGACGCACGCGCATGTCCGTGAAGGTGGGTATCAACGGCTTTGGCCGCATCGGCCGCAACGTCTTCCGCGCCGCCCACGAGGGCGGCGCCGACATCGAGTGGGTAGGTGTCAACGACCTCACTGACGCCCACACGCTCGCTCACCTGCTCAAGTACGACTCGGCCCTCGGGCCGTTCCCCGGCGAGGTGTCCGAGGGCGGTGCCGGCACGATCTCCGTCGACGGCAAGGAGCTGCGCGTCCTCGCCGAGCGCGACCCGGCCGCGCTTCCGTGGGGAGACCTGGGCGCTGAGGTCGTGATCGAGTCCACCGGGCTCTTCACCGACCGGGAGAACGCCGCCAAGCACCTCGAGGCGGGAGCCCGGAAGGTCATCATCTCCGCCCCGGCGACCGACCCCGACGTCACCGTGGCCCTCGGCGTCAACTTCGACGAGGCCTACGACCGCGAGAAGCACGAGGTCATCTCCAACGCCTCGTGCACCACGAACTGCCTGGCCCCGGTGGCCAAGGTCCTGCAGGACACGGTGGGCATCCGCCATGGGCTTATGACCACGATCCACGCCTACACGGCCGACCAGCGCCTCCAGGATCTGCCGCACAAGGACCTGCGCCGCGCCCGCGCCGCCGCGATCAACCTGATCCCCGCCTCCACGGGCGCGGCCAAGGCCATCGGCCTCGTCATCCCGGCGCTGCAGGGCAAGCTCCACGGCTTCGCCGTGCGCGCGCCCGTGCCGACCGGCTCCGTGGTCGACCTGACGATCGAGGCGGAGCGCGAGACGAGCGTCGAGGAGGTCAACGGGGCGATGAAGGCCGCCGCCGACGGCCCGCTCGAGGGCATCCTCGCCTACACGGAGGACCCGATCGTCTCCTCCGACATCGTGAAGAACCCGCACTCCTCCATCGTCGACTCCGAGCTCACCTCCGTGATGGGAGGAACCATGGTGAAGATCGTGGCCTGGTACGACAACGAGTGGGGCTACTCCAACCGCGTGGTCGACGTGGTGCAGCGCGTCCTGTGAGGACGCTGGACTCGCTCGAGGTCGAGGGAAAGCGCGTCCTCGTCCGGGTCGACTTCAACGTCCCGGTCGAGGGGGGCCGGGTCGCCGACGACACGCGGATCCGCGCCGCTCTGCCCACGATCGAGGAGCTGCGCCGCCGGGGCGCCCGCCTCGTGCTCGCCTCGCACCTCGGTCGCCCGAAGGACCGCGAGCCCGGGCTCTCTCTGCGTCCGACCGCCGACCGCCTCGCCGAGCTGACCGGTGCCGAGGTGACCCTGGCGCCGGGCGTGGTCGGCAAGGAGGTCACGGCGCTCGCGGAGCAGCTCCGCGACGGCGACGTGCTCATGCTCGAGAACCTGCGCTACGAGCTGGGGGAGACCCAGAACGACCCCGAGCTCGCGCGCGCGCTCGCCGAGCTCGCCGAGATCTACGTCGATGACGCATTCGGCGCCGCCCACCGCGCCCACGCGAGCGTGGAGGGCGTCACGCATCACGTCCCCGAGGTGGCGGCGGGTCGCCTGCTCGAGCGCGAGGTCTTCACCCTCACGAACATCCTTGCCGACCCCGCGCGGCCGCTCGTCGCCGTCGTCGGGGGCGCCAAGGTCACCGACAAGATCGGGGTGATCGACCGCTTCCTCGAGGTGGCCGACGCGGTGCTCATCGGCGGGGCGATGTGCTTTCCGTTCTTCGCCGCCCGCGGTCACTCGGTCGGAGCCTCCCTGTGCGAGGAGGAGGGGATCCCGCCGGCCGGCCGCGCGCTCGAGGCGGCGGAGGGCTCGGGCGCCCGCGCGCGCCTCGAGCTGCCCGACGACCTCGTGCTCGGCGACCGCTTCGCCGCGGAGGCCGAGCGCCGGGAGCTCGACGGCGTCGACGTTCCCGACGGATGGATGGGCCTCGACGTCGGCGCCCGGACCGCCGCCCGCTACGCCCGAGAGATCGCCGGGGCGGGAACCGTCTTCTGGAACGGCCCGATGGGCGCCTTCGAGCTCGAGCCCTTCGCGGCCGGCACCCGCGCGGTGGCCGAGGCGGTGGCCGAGGCACCCGGCACCACCGTGGTGGGCGGCGGGGACTCCGCCGCCGCGCTGCAGCGCTTCGGCCTCGCCGACCGGGTGACCCACCTCTCGACGGGGGGCGGAGCCTCGCTCGAGCTGCTCGAAGGTCGCGAGCTCCCGGGCGTGGTGGCGCTCGGTTGAGCCCGGCGCGCACACCGCTCGTCGCGGGCAACTGGAAGATGCACAAGACGGTCGCGGAGGCCGAGGAGTTCATCCAGGCACTCCTGCCGCGCGTCTCCTCCGTCGACGGGGTCGACGTGGCGATCTGCCCGCCCTTCCTCGCGCTTCAGGCCATGGTCGACTACACTCGCGGCTCGCGGGTCGAGGTCTACGCCCAGACCATGCACGACGCGCCGGCGGGGGCGTTCACCGGCGAGGTCTCCGCGGCGATGCTCTCCGAGCAGGACGTGCACGGCGTGGTGCTCGGCCACTCCGAGCGTCGCCAGCTCTTCGCGGAGACCGACCGCGCCCTCCAGCTCAAGGTGCCCGCCGCGCTCGAGGCGGGGCTGACGCCCATCCTGTGCGTGGGGGAGACCGAGGCGGAGCGCGAGGCGGGCGACACGCAGCGCAAGCTGCGCTCGCAGGTCCGCGAGGCGCTCGCGCGGGTGCCGGAGGAGCGTCTGTCCGAGGTGGTGATCGCCTACGAGCCGATCTGGGCGATCGGCACCGGCCTGACCGCTGCGCCGGAGCAGGCTCAGGAGGCGATCGCGTTCGTGCGGGCGCTCGTCGGCGACCGCTCGCGCGAGCAGGCCGAGCGGACACGACTGCTCTACGGCGGCTCGGTCAAGCCCGAGAACGCCGAGGAGCTGCTCGCGCTCCCTGACGTGGACGGTGCCCTCGTCGGCGGCGCGAGCCTCGAGGCCGAGTCGTTCGCTGCGATCGTCAGCGCGGGCGCGAGCGCGGCCGCCGCCGGCTGATGGCCCTCGCGCCCGGGCCCGCGGAGCTCCCGGTCCCGCGCGCGTGCCTGGTCATCCTCGACGGCTGGGGGCTCGCGCCGCCCGGTCCGGGCAACGCTGTCTCCCTCGCCTCCACGCCGGTCTTCGACTCGCTCTGGGCCCGCTACCCGACCACACGGCTCATCGCGTGCGGCACGAGCGTCGGATTGCCCGCGGGCCAGATGGGCAACTCGGAGGTCGGGCACCTCAACCTCGGCGCCGGCGCGGTCGTTCCCCAGGACCTCGGCCGGATCGACGCTGCGGCCGGGGACGGAGAGCTCGCGGCGAACGCGGTGGTGCGCGCCGCCCTGGGCGGCGGAGCGGAGCGCGTCCACCTCGTCGGGCTCGCCTCCGACGGCGGTGTCCACTCCGGGCCGCGGCACCTCCGGGCACTCATCTCCCTCGCCGGGGAGCTCGGTGTGCAGGACCTCGTGCTCCATGCCTTCACCGACGGGCGCGACACCGCGCCGACCGCCGGGGCGGACTTCCTGGCCACCGTCGAGGGGTGGATGCGCGAGGCCGGCGCCGGGCGCATCGGCAGCGTCGTCGGGCGCTACTTCGCGATGGACCGCGACTCGCGCTGGGAGCGGGTCCAGCGCGCCTACGACCTGCTCGTCCACGGCCGCGCCGAGCACCGCGCCGAGTCCGGCCCCGCGGCCGTCCGGGCCGCCTACGCGCGCGAGGAGACCGACGAGTTCGTCTCTCCCACCCTGGTGGGGGAGGACGCCCGCATACGCCCGGGCGACCCCGTGCTCGCCTTCAACTTCCGCCCCGACCGCATGCGCGAGCTCACGCGCGCGCTCGCCGAGCCGGACTTCGCCGAGCTCGACCGGCGCGGCGCCGAGCCGGTGGAGCGCTACTCGACGATGACGGAGTACGAGGAGGGCTGGCCGTACCCGGTGGCCTTTCCGCCGCATCGCCCGGCGATCACGCTCGCCCGGGTGATGGCCGATGCGGGCGAGCGCCAGCTCCACGTCGCGGAGACCGAGAAGTACCCGCACGTGACCTACTTCTTCAACGGCGGGGAGGAGTCTCCGTACGGCGGCGAGCGGCGGGAACTCGTCCCCTCCCCCCGCGACGTCGCGACGTACGACCTCAAGCCGGAGATGAGCGCGCGCCAGGCGGCGCGCGCCTTCGTGGCGGCGTGGCGGGAGGACGACCCGAGGTTCGGGATCATCAACTTCGCCAATCCGGACATGGTCGGCCACACCGGCGTGATCCCCGCGGCGGTGAGCGCGATCGAGACCGTCGACGAGTGTCTCGGCGAGGTGGTGGCCGCCGTCCATGCATCGGGGGGAGCGTGCGTGATCACCGCCGACCACGGCAACGCCGACCACATGCTCGAGCCCGACGGCAGCCCGAACACCGCCCACTCGTTGAACCCGGTGCCGCTCCTCGTCACCGTGACCGGCGTCGACCTGCGCCCGGAGGGGATCCTGGCGGACGTCGCGCCGACCGTCCTCGAGCTCCTCGGCGTGGAGCAGCCCGCCGAGATGACCCGGCGCTCGCTGCTCGCCGGCTGAGCGGCCCCGGCGAGCGGCGGGGCGCCAGCCGATCGGCCTTTCGCTGCTATGTTCGTTGCGCGCGCAAGCACGCTCCGACCGATGGGATCGACCGCGACACGCACCTCCTCCGGCACGGCGCTAAGTCCCGTGGAGCTCGCCGCCTGGCGCGGGCTGCTGAGGGTCCACTCGGGGGTCATCAAGGCCCTCGACGCGGAGCTCGAAGCGGCGCACCGGCTGCCGGTCTCCTCCTACGAGGTGCTCATCAACCTCGCGAGCGCACCGGAGGAGCGCATGCGCATGCGCGACCTGGCCGAAGCGGCGCTGCTGAGCCGCAGCGGCCTCAGCCGGCTCGTCGACCGGCTCGAACGGGACGGGCTGATCGTGCGTGCCGCCTGCCCGTCTGATGCCCGCGGTGCCTACGCCGTGCTCACCGACCGCGGGCGGGCGCTGCTGCGCGCGGCTCGGCCCGCGCACCTCGACGGCGTCCGCCGCCGGTTCCTCTCGCGCTTCACCGAGGAGGAGCTCGCCGAGCTCGCCTCGTACTGGGAGCGGGTCGTGCCGGGCGCCGCGCAGACCTGAACGGCGACGGGCTCGTCTCGCTTTGTAGGGTCGGGCGATGGGCGCCCTGCTCACCGTCCTGCACCGCGATCCGGGCTCGCGCGCGCGGGCGGGACGCCTGGCCCTGGCCCACGGAACCGTGGAGACCCCCGCCTTCGTGCCGTTGGCCACCCAGGGCGTCGTCCGCGGTCTCACCCCGCAGGACGTCGCCGGGCTCGGCTACGAGATGGTGCTGGGCAACACCTTCCACCTCTTCCTCCAGCCCGGGCACGAGGCCGTCGCCGCCCGCGGCGGGCTGCACGAGTTCATGCGCTGGAGCGGCCCGATCGTCACCGACTCGGGCGGCTTTCAGGTCTTCTCCATGGGGCACGGCACGGTGGCCGACGAGGTCAAGGGCCGGGCGCCGTCCGGGCCGGCGCGGGCCGGGGCGATCCTCGCGATCGAGGAAGAGGGCGTGCGCTTCCGCTCCTACGTCGACGGCGCGACGCGCTTCCTCTCGCCCGAGATCTCGATGGAGGTCCAGGCCGCCCTCGGATCCGACATCGCCCTCGCCTTCGACGAGTGCACGCCGTTCCACGTGCCGCTGGACTACACGCGTCGCTCGACGGAGCGCACCCACCGCTGGCTCGAGCGCTGTCTGCGCTGGCACGCCGAGCACGGCTCCGACGGCCAGGTGGTCTACGGCATCGCCCAGGGCGGGGTGGAGGAGGCCGGCCGGCGCGGCTCGGCCCTCGAGGTCGCCGCCAGCGGCGCTCAGGGAGTCGCGGTGGGGGGCTCGCTCGGGCAGGAGAAGGCCCAGATGCACGCGGTGGTGCGCTGGGCGACCGAGGAGCTCGAGCGCGCCGCGCCCGAGCTTCCGCGTCACCTGCTCGGCATCGGCGAGGTCGACGACCTGATCGCCGGAGTCGTGCTCGGCATCGACACCTTCGACTGCGCGATGCCCACGCGCCTCGGGCGCCACGGCATGGCGGTGGCGCCCGACCCGGCGCGCCGCTGGCGCCTGGACCTGACCGCCGCGCCCCAGCGCCGGTCGGATGAGCCGATCCTGCCGGGCTGCTCGTGCCCGGCGTGTGCGCCGGGATTCTCGCGCGCCTACCTGCACCACCTCTTCAAGCTGCGCGAGCTGACCGCCCTGCGGCTCGTGACCCTCCACAACCTCCACTTCGTCGCCCGCCTGATGGACGACCTGCGCGACGCGATCGCCGCCGGCACGCTGGCCGAGCGGGCGGCCGCGCTCCGGGCCGGAGCCGTGCCGCGGAAGCTCTAGACGATTCCCCGCGGGGCCGGCCCCCCAGCGACCTACTTCGTGTTCTGCTGGATGAGCTGGCGCATCTGGTCGTAGACCGAGTTGAAGTCGTTGCCCGCGACGCGCTCGAGGTGCGCGACCTTCTTCTGCGTGCTCGAGGCCAGCACCGCCACTCCCACCCCGACCGCGGCGAGCAGGAGGACCACGAGCAGGATGAGCGCCCGTCGGAACGTTCGCCGCGCGCCGCCTCGTCGGCGAGCGCCGGGAGGGGGGGCGACCGGGCGGCGGCGTGCCGGGGCGGGCGCGCGCCCGCGGGCGCGGCCCCGCGGCGGCGACGTCGAGTAGGGCACGCGCTCGCCGCGCGGCGCGCGTTCGGGCGCGGGGCGCGGCTCGCGCCGGCGGGAGGGCGCGGGAATGGGCTCGCCGCCCCCGACCCGTGTGGCCTCGGTCGCCTCGGCGTCAGGCTCGCCGGAGGCGAACTCGCGTGCCGTCGGAATGGTCGTCGCGCCGGTCGGGACGTTCGGCTCCTGACCCGCGGCGCCGACCACGAACGCCTCCTCGAGCGCGAGGGCGCCGTCGGGTCGCGCCGCCGGATCGAGCGAGAGCGCGAGGAAGACCGCTCGCGCCAGCGTCGGGGGGACGTCGGGGTTGAGGGCCTCGAGCGGCATCGGCGCCTCGCGCTGCTGCTTGAGCGCCAGCTCGGAGAGGGAGGTGGCCTCGTACGGGAGTCGGCCGGTGAGGAGCTGGTAGGTCACCACTCCGAGGGAGTAGAGGTCGGCGGCGGGACCGGCCTCCTCCCCCCGGGCCTGCTCGGGCGCGAGGTAGGCGGCGGTGCCGAGCACGGAGCCGACCTGGGTGATGCTCGACTGCTCCGTGGCCTTGGCGATCCCGAAGTCCGCGAGCTTCACGCCCCCGTGGGAGGCGCGCAGCAGGTTGCCCGGCTTGACGTCGCGGTGCACCACGCCGCCCCGGTGCGCGTAGTCGAGTCCCCGGCACGCCTGGGTCACGATGTTGACGGTCTCGTCCACGTCGAGGTAGCCCCGGTCGCGTAGCAGCTCGGCGCACGACTGACCGGAGACGTGCTCCATGACGATGAAGTGATGGCCGGCGTGCTCGTCGAAGCCGAAGTCGAAGACCTGCACGATGTTCGGGTGCACGAGCCGCGCCGCGGCGAGCGCCTCGCGCCGAAAGCGCGAGACGAAGCTCGGATCCTCCGCCAGATGCTCGGCGAGCAGCTTGACCGCGACGTAGCGCTCGAGGCGCTCGTCGAAGGCGAGATGCACCGTCGACATCCCGCCGATCCCGAGGCGTTGCTCGAGCCGGTAGCGTCCGACGATGCTGGTCGCGCTGGTCACTTGCCCGGTCCGCCGGCGCCGCCGCCGTTCGAGTTGCCCTTGCCCGTCCCGGCGCCTCCGTTGCTCGGTGTCGTGCCCGTCTTCGGTGGGGAGGTGGGAGTGGAGGGAGCGGTCGGAGTCGATCGGGGCTCCGTCCGCGTCGGCGTCGAGGGCGTGCTGGGCTGTGTGGTCGGAGCGGAGCTCGGGGTCGACGACGTGGGCGCGGTGGTCGAGGGGGTGGAGGACGTTGTGGTCGTGCTCGTGGTGCTCGGCGGCGGGCGCGCGGGCGCGCGGCAGTCCTTCTTGGCCTGGCGCTCTACCGTTCGGGCTCCGTCGCTCAGCACCCGCCTGAGCTTCGGGTCGACGCTCGGCGGCAGCGAGGCGACCTCGGCCGCGAGCTTCGCGGCGGCGCTGCGCCCCTGGGCACACTTGCCCGAGCTCACCGCCGCGGAGACGGCGTCGAGCTTCGAGCCGAGCGCGGTGCCCTGGCCGGCGGGCAGCAGCCCGTTCGACTCGCCGCAGGCGACGAGGAACGCGGCGACGAGGCCGAGTGCGCCGATCGGGAGGGAGCGGAGCAGCGTGGTCATCGCCGCCTGATGCTACTGGCCGTACCCGAGGCGCTCGGCCAGCGAGTCGGGCAGCCGGGCGGCGCGGATCGCCTGCGCGGCACCGGCCACGTCGTACTCGACGCGCCGGTACTCGGCGCTCAGTTTCTCGGTGTCGAGTGCGAGCCACGCCGCACGCGGGTCTCCGTCGCGGGGCTGGCCGACGCTGCCGGGGTTCAGGAGCCACTCCCCCTCGCTCAGGTCGAGGTGGGCGCCGTCCGAACGCGTCTCGCCCGTCGCCGACTCTCCCGGCGCGCGACTGAAGGAGAGCGCCACGTGCGAGTGCCCCACCAGACAGATCCGATGGCGCTGCACGTCGAGGCAGAGCTCGGCCTGCAGGGGGGAGAGGACGTACTCCCACACCGGATCCCGCGGGCTCGCGTGGTACAGGCCGACCTCCTCCTCGAGGCGCTGGGGCTCGAGACCGTCCAGGTAGGCGAGGCAGTGCGGATCGATGTTCTCCCGGGTCCAGCGGGCGGCGAGCTCGGCGCCGCGCGAGAACTCGTCGAGCGATAGGTCACCGCGGACGGCGAGGTCGTGGTTGCCCACGAGGCACACGGAGGCGTGCTCGCGCGCGAGGGAGATGCAGGCGTCCGGGTCGGCGCCGTAGCCCACCACGTCGCCGAGGCACCACACCTCCTCCACGTCCGCCCCCAGGACCTCGGCCAGGACGGCCTCGAACGCCTGCCGGTTGCCGTGGATGTCGGAGAGGACGGCGATGCGCATGGGGTGTGCCAGAGTCCGGGTCGTGCGGATCCGACGCCTGAGCTGGCCGGTGGCGCTGGCGGCCGCGATCGTCGCGACCGAAGCCGTGGTGCTGCTCCTCCGGCCGCGCAGCGGGGTGCTGCCCGTCGCTCCGGTGAGCCCGCGATCCTACTTCAGCGCCGCCGACATCGAGCGCGCGCGCGCCTACGGCAGGCCGCAGCTCGCCCTCTACGCCGGGCAGCTCGCGTTGCAGGCCGGTCTGCTCGTGCTGCTGGTCGCGCGACCTCCGCGGCTTCTGCGCGGGCCCTTCGGCCATCCGTTGAGGACGGGGGCGGTGGTGGGCGCGGGGATCGCGGTGTCGCTCACCCTGGTGACGCTCCCCCTCGGGGCGGTGGCCGAGCAGCGCGCCCGCAGCTACGGGCTCTCCACCCAGGACTGGACGGGCTGGGCGGCCGACCGGGCCAAGGGGCTCGGCATCGAGGCGGTGCTCGCCGCCGGGGGAGCGGCGCTCGCGCTGGGGCTCATCCGCCGCTTTCCGCGGCGCTGGTGGCTTCCCGGGGCTGGGGGGGTGGTGGTGATCGGTGCGGCGTTCCTGCTCGCGGGACCGCTGCTCGTCGACCCGCTGTTCAACTCCTTCACGCCGCTGAAGGCGGGTCCGGTGCGCTCCGACGTGCTCGCCGTCGCCCGCCGCGCAGGCGTCGCGGTCGACCGGGTGCTCGTGATCGACGCGAGCCGGCGCACCACGGCGGCCAACGCCTACGTCACCGGCCTGGGCGCCGCCAAGCGCGTCGTCCTCTACGACAACCTCCTGCGCGACTTCTCGCGCGACGAGGTGCGGCTGGTGGTCGCCCACGAGCTCGGCCACGTGCATTACCGTGACGTGCCCCGCGGCCTGCTGTTCCTCGCCCTGGTGGCTCCGTTCGGCACGCTGGCCGTGCAGCGCCTCTCCGAGCGGCTGAGCTCCGAGCGCGGCCCGCCGGGAGCACTGCCCGCGCTCATGCTCGCCCTCACCCTCGTCTCCATGCCGATGACGTGGCTCTCGAACGGGCTCTCCCGCCGGGTCGAAGCGCGGGCGGACTCCTTCGCCCTCGTCAAGACGGGCGAGCCGGAGCCCTTCATCGGGTTCGAGCAGCGCATCGCCCGCACCAACCTCGCCGACCCGGACCCTCCCGGATGGCTCGTCTTCATCCTCGGCACCCACCCTCCGAGCGTCGAGCGGATCGGCGCGGCGGTGGCCTACGAGCGCGGCGCGCGGTAGCCGCGCCTCGCTACAGGTTGCGGTCGGCGACCCGCTGCACGATCGGCAGGAGGACCGTGCGGGGAGTGAAGCGACCCATTACCGCGGTCAGCTTGTCGCCCGGGCGGGGAACCACGGTGCGCCGCCCGCGAACCATCCCGTCGATTCCCGCGGCGGCCACCTGCTCGGGCGTGCCCCACAGGAAGCCGGGACCCACTCCGTTGAACTGCCCGACGCCCGCCTGCTCCGCGAACTCGGTCTTCACCGGGCCCGGCGCGAGGACGGTGCACGAGACCCCGGTCCGGATGAGCTCGGCGTGCAGCGCCTCCGAGAAGGAGTTGACGAAGGCCTTTGTGGCCGCGTAGGTGGCGTTGAGCGGCGTCGGCTGATAGCCGGCGACCGACCCGGTGTTGAGGATCGCCCCTGCGCCGCGCCTGACCATGTCGGGCAGGAAGGCGCCCGTGAGCTCGTGCAGCGCCTGCACGTTGAGGCGCACCTCCTCGGCCTCGCGCTCGGCGGGGAGCTCCCAGAAGCGCCCGAAGGAGCCGAAGCCGGCGTTGTTGCACAGGGCGACCACCACGCGCTTGCGGCGCTTGACGCGGCCGATCAGCGCGGCGCGGGCGTCGGCGTCGGCGAGGTCACAGGGGTCCACCTCGACGTACACATCCCGCCGCGCGCCGATCTCCTCCGCGAGCTCTCTGAGCCGGTCTTCGCGGCGGGCGACGAGCGTGAGGTCGTGGCCGCGCGCGCCGAGCTGACGGGCGAGCTCGCTACCGATGCCGGCGGAGGCGCCGGTGATGAGGACGGTCGTGTCCGGCGCGGGGGAGGGAAGGGCCACGGAGTCAGGCCTCCGGGCCGGGGCGCGGGGGAGGGGGCGCCTGGGGAGGAGCGGACGGGTCGCTGCCCCCGCCGAACTCGGGCAGGTTCTTGATCCCCTCCCGCGTGTTCCACTTGGAGTAGTTGTCCTCCATGGCGTCGATGAGCTCGCGCATGAACCGCGCGGAGAGGTTCACGCGCGAGACGACGACCCCGGGGATCTCCTCGTCCTCCACCTCGTGGTCCACCCGCGCAAAGGTGACGGTGAACTCGTAGTCGGAGTGCGAGACGTTTGCGAAGTTCGCGTAGACGCCCGCCATGATCTCCGGCGAGAAGTGGATGTTGATGTGGCGCTCGGGAGGTTCCTCGCTCATGGGCACTCGGCTTCCGGGATGGGGGATCCTAGGTGGCCCCTAGTATCGCAGTGGTGCGGATCGTCGTCCTGGCCGTGGGCCGCCTGCGCCCGCCCTACGCCGACGACGTCGAGCACTACCGGCAGCTCCTCGCGCGCCACGCGCGGGTGGAGATGGTCGAGGTCCGCGAGGACGAGCAGGTCGCCCGGCGGGTACCCGACCGGGAGGGCGAGACCCGCGACTCGCTCGAGTTCGCGCGGTTCCTCGAGGAGCGCCGCCAGGTCGGACGCGACGTCTGCTTCGTCGTCGGGGGCCCCTACGGACTCGAGCTCGACGACGTCGAGCACCGGCTCTCGCTCGGGCCGATGACGCTCCCGCACCAGCTTGCACGCGTGGTCCTCCTCGAGCAGCTCTACCGCGGCCACAAGATCCTCGCGCGCGAGCCCTACCACTACTGAGATGCCCGCTCACAGCGACCGCATCGACCGGCTCTCCCGCCGCGCGCCGCTCTCCAGCCAGCTGCGCACCCAGGACGAGCTCCGCGTCTTCCTACGTCGCCTGGCCTGGCTCGGCACCGTCATCCTCGCGCTGCTCGCGGCGGGGACCGTGGCCTTCTCCCTCATAGAGCACACGTCCCTCGGCTACGGCTTCTTCTGGACGCTCGACACCATCTCGACGCTCGGCTCGATCGCCGACGATCCGCACCGCACCGGGGCACACGTCCTCAAGGCCGTCCTCATCGTCCTCGGCGTGGGTACGCTCTTCTACGCGCTCGTCACGCTCACGGAGTTCTTCGTCGCCGGGCACCTCAGCGGCCTGCTCGCCGAGCGCCGGATGCAGAAGATGATCGCCTCGCTCACCGACCACTACCTGATCTGCGGATTCGGCCGCGTCGGGCGCCAGGTGGCGCGTGACCTGCGCGCGGCCAACGCCCGCTACGTGGTCATCGACTCCAACCCGGCCAACCGCGAGCTCGCCCAGGGCGTCGGCGTGCGCTTCGTCGAGGGCGAGCCCGCCGATGATGAGGTGCTCCACCTGGCGGGCATCGAGCGGGCGCGGGGGATCGTCGCGTGCGTGGACTCCGACGCGGAGAACATCTTCATCACCCTCACCGCCCGCGAGCTGCGCCCGGACATGCTCATCGTCGCCCGCGCGAGCGTCGAGGACTCCGAGAAGAAGCTGCTGCGCGCCGGGGCCGACCGGGTCATCTCCCCCTACAAGGCCAGCGGAGCCGAGATGGCGCGCCTCGCGCTCCATCCTCAGGTGGCGGGAGCGGTCGACGTGGACGCCGAGTACCGGATGGAGGAGATCGGCGTGACCGAGGGCTGCCAGGGCGTCGGGCAGTCCATCGGCGACATCCGCGGCGGCTCGGTGATCGTCGTGCTGCGCAAGGCCGACGGCACCATGAGGCCGCAGCCCCCGGCCGAGGCGGTGCTCGAGGCGGGCGACCGGATCGTCGCCCTCGGCACGCCGCGCACGCTCGACCGTCTCGAGGCGCTCTTCGAGCCGGCCCGCGCCGCCGCGCCGTGACGCCGCTGGAGGCGCTGCGCGGCGCGGTCGTCGAGGCGGCCG
>JAABUQ010000701.1_pt1 | contig 77601 bp, 64 predicted proteins | sample 5560001 | NCBI WGS metagenome assembly JAABUQ01 (sample SAMN10711888, study PRJNA513371) | rock metagenome | isolation source: Antarctica rocks | place: Antarctica: Victoria Land, Finger Mt nord | collected 2015-12-18 | reverse complement strand
GGCGTGCGCAGCGCGCACCGGCTGAGTCGGCCTCAATTCGGGCGTGAACTATCCGCCCAAGTCTACTCTTTGCTCTTGCCGATGTTCGGCCTGGCGAACACCAAACGCATCCGGCCGGACGCTTACGTAGCAACGCTAGGCCTAGTCCAGGCGGACCATTGCCGTCGTCCCTCGCCAAAAAAAAGACGAGCCGTGCCAACAACCATTGAGCTGCGAACAGACAGGGTAGAAACGTGAGGTATAAAGGCCAACGTCGGAAGTTGCGCTTACATTGACTCCAAAATACAACTGCTATCACGATGGGCGCGAAGGTTGCACCAATCAGAGCTGGACCCAAAAGCAAGTCGCGGACGTCATCTAAGGGCATGTTTGGGCTTCATGCGGTTCGGCTACGCATCGTAATATAGAGACGATCCTCATACTGCTATCAGCGCCTGCTCGAAGTCGGCGATCAGGTCGTCTGGGTGTTCGACGCCGATCGAGACGCGCACCAGGTTGTCGGTGATACCGAGTTCCTGCTTGCGCGCCGGGGCGACGGAGAGGTGGGTCATCGCGGCGGGGTGCGAGGCGAGCGACTCGGTGCCGCCAAGCGACACGGCGAGCTTTACCAGCTTGAGGTTATCGAGAAGTCGAAAGGCTTCGGCCTCGCCGCCCTTGACGATGACCGAGAAGGTCGAGCCCGCGCCCTTGCAGTGACGTCGATAGATGTCTTCCTGGCGCGAGCCGGGTTCGGCAAAGGCGAGGTAGCCGACGCGCTCGACCTTGGGATGCTGGCGCAAATACTCGCAAACGAGCGCGGCGTTCTGGCCCGCGCGGTCCATGCGAAGCGACAGCGTTTCGAGCGAACGCAGCAGCATCCAGGCGGTGTGCGGATCGGTGATCGTGCCCAACGTATTCCTGAGCGCGCGGATCGGGGTGAGCATCGCGGTGGTGCCCAAGCACGCGCCCGCCACCAGGTCGCTATGGCCGCCGACATATTTGGTGAGGCTGTAAAGGACGAGGTCCGCGCCGTGCTGGTGCGGGGTGGCCCAGATCGGCCCGAGAAAGGTGTTGTCGATCATGATCGGCGGCTGGTCGGGCAGGTCGCCGAGCACCGCCTTGCGCGCGGCGACGACCGCCTCGATGTCCACAAGCGCGTTGGTGGGATTGGCGGGCGATTCGAGGTAGATTGCGCTGACACGGCCCGCCGCCTTGGCGCGGGCGAGGACGGCTTCGATCTCGGGCTGGGTTGCCGACGCGGGAAAATCGAGGAAGGTGATGCCGAAGCGCGCGAAAACCTTGCCGATCAGCGTCTCGGTCGCGGCGTAGAGCGGCGCGCTGTGCACCACCACGTCACCGGGGCGAACGAAGGTCAGCAGCGCGGTCGCGATCGCAGCCATGCCGGTGGCGAACGCGAGCGCGTCCTCGGTCCCGTCCCAGAGCGCGAGGCGATCTTCGAGGATTTCCTGATCGGGGCCGTTGAAGCGGCCATACACAAGCCCCTCCGCGCCGCCGGGACGGACCCCGGTCACGCCCTCAAAGAAGCGCTTGCCCGCCGCGGCGCTGGGGAACACGTAAGTGCTCGTCAGGAAGATGGGGGGCTTGAGCGCGCCTTCCGACAGCGCGGGATCGTAGCCATAGCCCATCATCTGGCTTTGCGGGTTGAGTTTGCGGTCGCCGATGTGGGTCGGGCGGTGGGCGTTGTTGTCTTTGGCGGCGGTCATCAACGGCGCTCCCCTGGGGTGGGCTCGATGTAGGCGATGTGGGAGCCGGTCACCACCCGCTTCGCGCCTTCGCCGACGGGCGCGCTGCATCTGGGGCACGCCTATTCGGCGCTGTTCGCGGCCGCGCGGGGGACCCGGTTCGTGCTGCGGCATGAGGACATCGATCGGGGGCGGTCGCGCGTGGAGCATATGGTAGGGATCGAGGCCGATTTGGCGTGGCTGGGGCTGGCGTGGGAGCGGCCGGTGTGGCGGCAGTCGACGCGGCTGGGGGTGTATGCGGGCGCGCTGGAGCGGTTGCGGGGCGAGGGCTTGGTGTACCCGTGCTTCTGCACGCGGGCGGATATCGCGGCGAGCTTGTCGGCCCCTCATGGCGGGATCGCGCCCGACCCGGGCGCGATCTATCCCGGGACGTGCCTCAGGCTGGACCCGGCCACCCGCGCGCGCCGCATGGCGACCGAACCCCACGCGTGGCGGCTCGATACGTCGGTTGCCGTCGCACGCACCGGCCCGCTCACCTGGCACGACGCGCGCGCGGGCGAGCAGCGCGCGCGCGCCGAGCTCCACGGCGATATCGTCCTCGCTCGCAAGGACGCGCCCGCCTCCTATCATCTCGCGGTCACGATCGACGATGCCGCTCAGGGCGTGACGCTGGTGACGCGTGGGCGCGACCTGTTCGCGGTCACGCACGCGCAAAGATTGTTGCAGGCGCGGCTGGGCCTGCCCACCCCGGCGTACCACCACCATCCCATGCTCGTCGGCCCCGATGGCGCGCGGCTCGCCAAGCGCGCGGGATCACCCACGATCGCGGCCCTGCGCGCGGGGGGGCGTCGATCCGGCGCGGCTCGCGGCCGCGCTGATGGCATTGGCATGCGCGTCGGATGGGGCCATCTGGGTGCAAGCGAAACTGAACGGCTTGGAGGCCTAGTCCATGAACATTGCGCTGTATGTCGCGCTCGCACTGGCGGTCGCAGGCGTCGTGTATGTCCTCGCGCGCGGCGTGATCGCGATGGCGAACGGCAAGGACATGAGCGGGCGCACGTCGAACAAGTTCATGAGCTACCGTGTCGCGCTCCAATTCCTGGTGATCGCGCTGGTGATCGTGATCGCGCTCGTGGCGCGCCGTTAGTGGTCAAGCTCAACCGCATTTACACGAAGACGGGGGACGACGGCACAACCGGGCTGGTGACCGGCCCGCGCGTGCTCAAGTCGGGCGCGCGGATCGCGGCGATCGGCGATGTGGACGAGGCGAACTCGATTCTCGGCGTTGCGCGGTTGAACACGGCGGGCGATGAGGATGCGATGCTCGGGTCTATCCAGAACGATCTGTTTGATCTGGGGGCCGATCTGGCGACCCCGGGCGAGTTGGGAGGCGCGCTGCGTGTGACCGACGCGCAGGTCGATCGGCTGGAGGTCGAGATCGACAAAATGAACGCCGAATTGCCGCCGCTGACCAGCTTCATTCTGCCGGGGGGACGTCCGGCAGCCGCTCGCGTGTTCCTGGCGCGCGCGGTCGTGCGGCGCGCCGAGCGGCTGGCGGTGGCGCTCGCAGCGGATGAAATGGTTACAGCTGCTGCGTTAAGATATATGAACCGATTGTCGGATCATCTGTTTGTGCTGGCGCGGCACCTCAACATGGGTGGCGGATCGGAAATCTTATGGGTACCGGGCGGTAACCGATCCGCCTGACCCACGAAGAGGGGGCGATGGCGACTGTTGACAACGTTCTGCTCGCGCGATGGCGCGCCAACCGCGCGCGGACGCTGGCGCTCGCGGGCGGATTGAGCGACGCGGACGCGGGCGCCCAGTCGATGCCCGATGCCTCGCCCGCCAAGTGGCATCTGGCGCACACCACCTGGTTTCTGGAGCGGTTCGTGCTTGCTGGCGTAGCAGGCTACCGGACGTTCGACGCGGCGTTCGATCATCTGTTCAACAGCTATTACGAGAGCGTGGGGCCGCGTATCGCGCGCGACAGCCGGGGGCTGATCACGCGGCCGTCGCTCGACCGGGTGCGCGATTACCGCGCGCATGTGGACGAGGGGGTCGAGCGCGCTTGGGCGGGCCTGGGACCGAACCCGTGCGCGCTGATCGAGCTGGGGGTCGCCCACGAGGAGCAGCATCAGGAGTTGCTGCTGACTGACATGCTGCACCTGTTTGCGCAAAACCCGACCGCGCCCGCAATGTTCGAGCGTGGGTCGGGCAGCGGGATCTCCTTCGCCCTTCGGGCACCTTTTCTAACGGGTGAGGAGGGCGTGTTTCCTATTTCCTTGGGAGAGGTGGCGTGTAGCGCCTCAGAGGGAGCGCCCTCGCCCGCGTGGACCACTCACCCAGGTAGTATCGTACCGATCGGCCACTCCGGCCCGGGTTTCGCCTTCGACGCCGAGGGTCCCGCGCACGACGTCCTGCTGCGCCCCTACGAACTCGCCGCCAGCCTTGTCACCAACGCCGACTGGGATGCCTTTATCGCGGACGGCGGCTATGCCAAGCCGCTGCTGTGGCTTTCGGACGGCTGGGCGTGGGTCAAGCGCGAGCACGTCACCTCGCCGCTACACTGGCGCGAGGACGGCTTGGAGTTCACGCTCACGGGCCTGCGCCCGCGCGACGCGCACGCGCCCGTCACCCATATCAGCCACTATGAGGCGGACGCCTTCGCCAGCTGGGCGGGTGCGCGGTTGCCGACCGAGGCCGAGTGGGAAGCCGCTGCCGGTCCATGCGATCCCGCCCAGGGCAACCAGCTCGACGGTCCCGGCGCGGTCCACCCCGGTGTTGCCTCCGCGGGTCCGTTCGGCGACTGCTGGCAATGGACGAGCAGCGCCTTCCTGCCCCACCCGGGCTTCCGCGCCGCTCCCGGCGCGGTCGGCGAGTATAATGGCAAGTTCATGAGTGGGCAGATGGTCCTGAAAGGCGCGTCGTGCGCCACGCCGCGCGGGCACAGCCGCGCGAGCTACCGCAACTTCTTTCCCGCGTCCGCGCGCTGGCAGTTCACCGGGCTGCGCCTCGCGCGGGACGCCTCATGAACGATGCCGCCGTGCTCGAGGATTTCCGCCTTGCGGTGCTGACTGGCCTGTCGCAACGGCAAAAGATCGTTCCCGCGCGCTTTCTCTACGACCAGCGCGGCTCGGAAATTTTCGAGGCGATCACCGATCTTCCCGAATATTATCCCACCCGCACCGAGATCGCGCTGCTTGGCATGCATGCCGCCGAAATCGCCGAGGAGGCGGGGCGGGTGGATACGTTAGTTGAATTCGGATCGGGTTCGTCCACGAAAACGCCGCTGGTTTTGGAATCGCTTGCTCCCCACGCCTATGTTCCGATCGATATCTCGCCCACGATCCTCGACGCCGCCACCGTTTCGATCCGCGCCGCCTTCCCCGCGATCGAGGTCCGGCCCGTGGTAGCCGACTTCACCAAACCGCTGGCGTTGCGCGGGCTGGGGCGAGCGATGGGGTTCTTCCCCGGCTCCACAATCGGCAATCTTACTCCCGCCGCTGCGGTGGACTTGTTACGCGCTTTCCGTGCAACGCTCGGGGCGGACAGCGTGCTCGTGATCGGGGTCGATTTGCGCAAGGATCCCGCCGTGCTGGATGCCGCCTACGACGACAGCGCGGGCGTGACCGCCGCGTTCAACCTGAACCTGATCGACCGGATCAACCGCGAGCTCGACGGCACCATCGACAAAGCCGCTTTCCGCCACCGTGCGCGCTGGAACGACTTCCAAGGCCGGATCGAGATGCACCTCGAGGCGCTCCGCCCTCTTGCCTTTCATGTCGCGGGCCACGAGTTCGTCTTGGCGAAGGGCGAGACGATCCATACCGAGAACAGCCACAAATTCTTCCTCGAAGAACTGCGCTTGATGGCGCGCGCGGGCGGGTGGGAGCCGTGGCGTAAGTGGACCGACGGGCGCGATTGGTTCAGCTTGCACCTCTGGCGCGCCGACGCGAACGAGCTACAGCCTTGATCCGGAGATCCAGACGATGATGAAACTGCACGGCCCGATATTGTCCAACAATGTGCAACGACCGTTGCTGATCGCGCGTCACCTTGGCTTGGCCGTCGAAACGGTGCCGGTCGACATGGTGAAGGGAGAGCATAAGAGCGACGCATATCGTGCGCTCAATCCCCACGGACGTATTCCCGTGCTGGTCGATGGCGATTACGCGCTGTGGGAATCCGAAGCGATCATCCACTATCTCGCGGCGCAGAAGCCCGATGCCATCTATCCCGACGATCTGAAGGCGCGTTCGACGATTCTGAGCTGGGTTGTTTGGGGCATCGCGCATCTATCGCGTGGGATTTCGCCTGTTCAGTTCAATCGATTTTTCAAGCCGTTGTTTGGCATGGGCGAAATCGACGAAGTGGCGGTGATGAACGGACTGGCAACTTACCAGGCTGAAGCTGCGGTTCTAGAAGATCGGCTGGAGGCCAGCACGAGCGGCTGGCTGGTCGGCGATGGCCTGACCGTCGCGGACTATGACATTGCGGGCTGGTTTCTCCACGCCGAGGCCGTAGCACTCCCCGTAATGCCGCACACCGCGCAGTGGCTGGCGAGGGTGACGGCGCAGCCCGCGTGGGAGGCTTCTCTCAAGGGGTGATCCGAGCTTCACTGCTTTCGTCATCCCGGCCTTGTGCCGGGACCCGAGCAGTACGCCGATTTAGTGGCAAGCGAGACACGTCCGCCTCTCGAGGTCGCGCTTAGCTTTAAGAATGCCGGTTATACACTCGGACTATGTTCCACACTGGCCAGCGACGGGACGTTTCATCGTCCCGATTGCTGCCCAAACACCCGCTCGAACACGGCGTCGACCTGCGCAAAATGCGGCTCCAGGCTGAACAGCCGATCGAGCGCCGCTGCGTCCAGACGCGCCGTGACCTCTGCGTCCTCGGCCAGCAACACACGCAGGGAAAGCCGCCCGTCCGCCTCCCAGACCCGCATCGCGTTGCGCTGCACGGTCCGATACGCATCCTCGCGCGCCATGCCCGCTTGCGTCAGCGCGAGCAGCACCTGCTGGGAATGCACCAGCCCGCCCATCGCCTCCAGATTGGCCAGCATCCTTGCCGGGTAGACCACCAGTTGCTCCACCACGCGTGTAAGCCGCGCCAGGGCGAAATCCAACGTGATCGTCGCGTCCGGGCCGATGAACCGCTCGACGCTCGAATGCGAAATATCGCGCTCGTGCCACAGCGCCACATTCTCCATCGCAGGCAGCGCGTAGGCGCGGACCATCCGCGCGAGGCCGGTCAGGTTCTCGGTCAGCACCGGATTGCGCTTGTGCGGCATCGCGCTCGATCCCTTTTGGCCGGGCGCGAAATATTCCTCCACCTCGCGCACTTCGGTGCGTTGCAGGTGGCGGATTTCCACCGCGAGCCGCTCGACGCTCGACGCGATCACCGCCAGCACCGCGAAAAACATCGCGTGCCGGTCGCGCGGGATCACCTGCGTGGAGATGGGCTCCACCCCCAGCCCCAACTTTGCCATAACATGCGCCTCGACCGTCGGGGACACGTGCGCGAACGTGCCTACCGCGCCCGAGATCGCGCCGACCGCGATCTCGGTACGCGCTGTCACCAGCCGAGCGCGGGCCCGGGTAAATTCGGCGAAATAGGTCGCGAGCTTCAGCCCGAAGGTCGTCGGCTCGGCATGGACGCCGTGGCTGCGACCGATCGTGGGCGTGCGCTTATACTCGAACGCGCGTGTCCGCAGCGCGGCCAGCAGCGCGTCCAGATCGGCAAGCAGGATGTCGGTCGCACGCGTCAACTGCACGGCTAGTCCGGTATCCAGCACGTCCGAACTCGTCATGCCCTGGTGCAGAAAACGCGCGTCCGGTCCCACATGCTCGGCCACGTTGGTCAGGAAGGCGATCACGTCGTGATGCACCTCGCGCTCGATCGCATCGACGCGCTCCACCTCGAAGCGCCCGCGTTCCCACACGGCAGCCGCCGCCTCGCGCGGGATGATGCCCAATTCCGCCATCGCATCGGCGGCGTGGGCCTCGATCTCGAACCAGATTTGCAGGCGGTTTTGCGCGCTCCACAGATCGCGCATGGGCGTCCGGGCATAACGGTCGATCATGGTAGAACTCTTTCAAATATTCCAAAACGCGCAGACCCAGCTTTACCTGTGACGGAACCGTGCACCACCATACCGGTTATTGACACAGGTCCAGTGCGCTTTTGCGCTCAGGCGAGACAGTTCTCGCGCTCGAGGGCCGGAAACTCAAGGAGGAGTAACATGAAAATTATTCTCGCTTTTGCCGCAGGTTTGGCGCTCGCGGTCGCCGGTACAGCTTCGGCGCAGTCCGCTGGCGGTGCCGGCGCGGGTGGCGCTAGCGGCGGCGCGGCCGGGACAGGTTCGTCCGGCTCGATGGGAGGTCCGGGCAGCACGGGTTCGATGGGTACGCCTAGCGGCGGGGCAATGGGTACGAGCAGCGGCGGCGCGATGGGTACGAGCGGCGGCGGTGCGATGTCGACCGACGGATCGACCGGTTCGACCGGTGCGATGGGCACGACGGGATCATCGAGCAGTGGCAAGATGGGTCGCAGCCACCGGTCGCGGTCGCACTCGTCTCGGTCGTCGGGCGGCATGATGAATTCGTCCAGTAGTTCGTCGCCGAGTTCGTCGAGCGGCGGTTCGACCCCACCCACTCGCTAATCGGTTCGATCCACGCGCGCCAAGTCTATGCGACTTGGCGCGCGTAATCGAGTGTCAGCCGTTCGGCGAACGCCATGATTTTAGGTGCGGGCATCGATCGGCCGATACCCCAGCCCTGCGCACAGTCGCAGCCTGCAGCCGCAAGATCGTCGCGCTGTTCTGCAGTTTCGATACCTTCTGCGATGATTAGCAATCCGTCGGCGCGGATGGCATTAATCAGCTTGTTGAATTCCAGTGGCGATAGTGCGTTCGCGAACGTCCGATGAAGTCGCACGCAGGTGATTGGCAGGCGCTTCAACAAGCCGAGATCGAATTGCTTGGCAGGACCGCTTTCCACCGCGAGCGAAACGCCCATCGAACGTAAGGCATTCAGCCGAGCCACTACGTATTGGCGATCCACCATTGAATAAATATCGGTCGGTAAATCGAGCGCGAGACGGCTCGCTGGCACGGTATTGCGGCCTAAAGCCGTCTGAACATCGGCAAGAAGCGCATCGCCCCGCAATTGGTGCATTGAGACGTTAAGCGTGATCCGCCCGAAATCGAAGCGCCGCGACATCCACAGACGCGCCTGAGCCACCGCCGAGTTAATTGCGGTTTGACCCAGCAGGCAGGCCAGACGAGGGTCTTCCAGCAACGGCAGGAACTTCGCCGGAAAGATCAAGCCGCGTGTGGGGTGATGCCAGCGCAGATACGCTTCCACTCCAGCAAGACGGGGCTGATCACCCAGAGTCGCGATCGGCTGATAATTGAGTCCGAACTGCCGCTCCACGATCCCGTCGCGCACGCTTTTTTCGATCTGCGTGCGTAGCAGCGGCTTGGCGGTGACTACGCGGTCCCTCCCCGACGATTTGGCGACGAACTGCGCGACCGAAGCCTGGTTGATCAGCTCCCAGCCCTGCGTCGCGTCGGCTGGGAAAATCGCGGTGCCGACGCTTGCGGTCAGCAGCAGATAGCGACCCTCGATCGACTGGCGCACGACTCCTCGGCATAACCGCGCGAGATCGGCGAGATCGACCGGCGTAGTTTGCTGTATCAGCACCGCGAACTCGTCATCGGCAAAGCGCGCGACCAACCCGTTCTCGCCCACCTCGCGCGCGACCCGCCGCGCGAGTTCGATCAGCGCCGCATCCCCCGCCGCCCTGCCGAGCACGCTGTTGAAGCCGATAAATTCATCGATATCGATCAGGATGATGCCAACCCCCGCCGCTCCTTCGCGCAGCGCGTCCTCCACCGCGAGCTGGAACGCCGCGCGGGTGAGCAAGCCCGTCAGCGGATCGAGATTGGTGGCATTCATGGCCTTAGGAAACGGCCAACCGTCGTTTGGATTTACCCATTCGCGACCAGTGGTGCGCGGAAAATCGTGATCGAGTAGTGGCCGATGACGTCGCGGGTACCTGGGTGCAAGAGCGGTCCGTCTGGCCCCATGGTGGTGACGGTCAGGAGCGGAGCACGATCACCGCGATCGACGTCAGCACCAACGCCCGCCCCGCCGATCCAAAGTGTCGGCACGCCCAGCGCCAGCAGCGCTGGCTGGACAGCGTGAGACGTCAGCGGCCTCGCCTACTCCACCCAGTCCAGTCCGATCTCCCCATAGCCTGCTCGGTCCTCGGCCCACCCTTCCTTCACCTTCACGTGCAGGAACAGGTTAACCTTCCCGCCCACCAGTGCCGCGATCCCCGCGCGCGCCGCGATGCCGATCGCCTTCAGCCGCACGCCACCCTTGCCCAGCACGATCCCTTTCTGCGAGTCGCGCTCGACCAGGATCTGTTGGTGGATCGTCGTCACCCCGCCCTTCTCCTCCCACTTCTCGGTCTCGACCGTGGTGGCATAGGGGAGTTCGGCGTGGAGCTGGAGGTACAGCTGCTCGCGCGTCAGCTCCAACGCCATCAGCCGCGTCGTCGCGTCGGTCAGCTGGTCGGGGGGGAAGTGCCACGGCCCCTCGGGCAACGTTGCCGCCAGCCGCCCCTTCAGGTCCGCCACCCCGTCACCCGTGCTCGCCGAAACCATGAACGTTTCAACAAACGGCACCCGCGCGTGGGCGGCCACCGCCAAAGGCAACAGCCGCTCCTTGGGGCAGATGTCCACCTTGTTCAGCACCAGCCACTTGGGCTCGGGCCGCGCCGCCAGGCTGTCGAGCACGCCGCCCACCACCTCCCCCAGTCCCTGGCGCGCATCGATCATCATGCACACCACATCCGCGCCGCTCGCGCCCTCCCATGCCGCGCTCACCATCGCGCGGTCCAAACGCCGTCGTGGGGCGAAAATGCCCGGCGTATCGACCAGCAGCAGCTGGGTTTCGCCTTCGACCGCGATCCCCATCAAGCGCGCGCGCGTCGTCTGCACCTTGGGGCTGACGATCGCCACCTTTTCGCCCACCATCGCATTGACCAGCGTGGATTTGCCCGCGTTAGGCGCGCCCACCACCGCCACGACGCCGCACCGCTGGGTCACGCGCGCATCCGATCGACACCAGGGTGCGTCAAGCGCCCACTCTGTCCAACAAGGCCTGCGCCGCGTGCATCTGGGCTTCCTGCTTGCTCGTCCCCATCGCTTCGAGCGGCATCTCCCCGGTGACCACGACCCGTATGCGGAAGCGCGGCGCATGGTCCGGCCCCTCGCGCGCGACCACCTCGTAGGTGGGCAGCTTCTTGCCGCGCGCCTGCGCCCACTCCTGCAATTTGGACTTCGGATCATGATGCGCGGCGGCGCGAGCGGACAGCCTTTCCCCCCAAGCGCGCTGCACGAACGCGTCCGCCGCGCCCCACCCCGCGTCCATGAAGATCGCCCCGATCAGCGCCTCGGTCACATCCGCCAGCGCATTGTCGCTCCGGTGCACCCCCGCGTTCATCGCGCTCTTGTCCATGCGGATGTGCTCGGCCACGCCCAGCTCGCGCCCAATCGACGCGCAGCTGTCCCGATCGACCAATGCCGCCAGCCGCCGCGCCAGCGCCCCCTCCTCCTCGCCCGTGGCCGCGTACAGCCACGCCGAGATCGCGCAGCCTAGCACGCGGTCTCCCAAGAACTCCAGCCTTTGGTAATCGGGCCGCCCCGCGCTCGAGTGCGTCAGCGCCTGCATCAATAGACCCACGTCGGCGAAACGATGACCTAGCACCGCCTCCGACCACGCTTCGCTCAGAGCAACGTCCCGATGCGCGAGAAGCGGATCGATTGCGGCCACTTCCATATCTCGTACCAGTGTGCGGTATAATCGATCGAGAACCAGATCACCTGCGCCTTGCCGACCAGATTCTCCTTGGGCACGAAGCCGATCCCCTCGGGCACGGCGAAGCGGCTATCCTCGCTGTCATCGCGATTGTCGCCCATCATGAAATAGCTGTCCGAGGGTACGACATACACCTGCGTATCGTCCGCGCGCGGAATATATACCTGATCGAGCACGTGGATCTTGCGTCCCCCGGGTAGCGTCTCCTCATACTGCGGATAGACGCACACCTGCCGTCCGTCGGGAAGCGTTGTCGGGGCGTCGCCGGTTGCATGGTCGCGCGAGCAATCGTCGCTCGGCGTCTTGGGTACCACCAGATTCTCGATCCGCCGCTTCGGCACCGCCTGCCCGTTGATGAACAGCTGACCCGCGCGCATCTGGATTTGATCGCCCGGCATGCCGATTACGCGCTTGATGAAGTCGGTCCGGTTGTCCTGCGGCGTCTTGAACACGGCGACGTCGCCGCGCGTGGGCGCTGTATCGAACACCCGCCCTTCGAACGGCGGCAGCCCGAACGGGAAGCTGTAGCGGCTGTACCCGTAGGACCATTTGCTGACCCACAGGTAGTCACCGACCAACAGCCGCGGGATCATCGATCCCGAGGGGATGTTGAACGGATCGAAAATCAGGCTGCGAAAGACCAACGCGATCGCGAGCGCCCCCGCGAGCGTCTTGAACAGTTCCTTCACCTGCTCGAACGCCTTGTCCGATCGCGCGACATGCGCGACGCGCGCGTCCACGGGGGGCGAGGCGTCAGGCGTCATAGGGTGTTCCGGCTCGAGCAAGATGCTCGTGCGTGGCGTGCGGGACCGTATTAGTCAAGCGGGTCACGCCTTGAGCTTCCAGCCGCTCCGCAGCAGCCGCAGACACACCGCCCACAATACCAGCACAAGTCCGCCCAACACCGCTGCGCCCAGCAACGGCGGGCTCGTCGCATGGCTCAGGAAGCCGAAGCGGAAACCGTCGATCGCGAAGAAGAACGGGTTCAGGTGACCCAGCATCTGCCATGGCTGCCGCAGCGCGTCGAGCGTGTAGAACGTCCCCGAAAGCAGCGTGAGCGGTTGCACCACGAAGTTCGTAACCATCGCGCCCTGGTCGAACTTCTCCGCCCAGATGCCCGTCAGCACGCCGAGCAACGCCAGCAACGCCGAACCCGCAGTCCCGAAAAACAGGATCGCGCCCACATGGTGCGGGCGGATGTGCATATCGGGCCACAGCAGCATCGCGATAAAGGTGATCACGCCGACCATCCACGACCGCGTCACCGCGCCCGCCATATAGCTCACCAGCAGCTCGCCCGCCGATAGCGGCGGCATCAGCACGTCGATCATCGTGCCCTGGACCTTGGAAATCATGATCGAGGACGAGGTATTCGCGAACGCCGCCTGCATCATTCCCATGACAATCAGGCCCGGCCCCAGGAAGTCGGCAAAGGGTACGCCCATTACCACACGCCCTCCCCGCCCGAATCCGACGGTGAAAATTGCTAGGAACAGCAGCGTATTGATCGCGGGTGCCCAGATCGTCTGTAGCTGCACCTTGAAAAACCGGCGCACCTCTTTGAAATAGAGTGTTCTCAATCCCAGCCAATTGACGCTTGGGATGACGAGGACGCCGGGCTCGGCGCGCCCCGCTGCTTGCGGTTCGGTTGTGGCCATGGTCGCGACCGTCTAGACCGCAACGGTCACTCTGAACAGCGGGGAGCGTTGCGAACGATGAACTGGCTACCGGAAAAGATGGAGATGTTGCGTATGCTTTGGGATGAAGGCCTGCCCGCGAGCGCGATCGCGGAGAAGCTGGGCGACGGCGTCAGCCGCAACGCAGTCATCGGCAAGGCTCACCGCCTCGGCCTCGAAGCCCGTCCCTCCCCCGTGAAGGGCGCGGACGATGTCCCGAGCGAGGGAGACGGTGACAGCACGACTGAAGGCGGCACCATCCCCGCGCGCCGCGTATCCAAGTCTCGCGCCAAGCCGGTCAAGATTGTACGCACCACCTTGCTCGATCTCTCGGACAAAGTTTGTAAATGGCCGATCGGCCACCCGGGCGATACGGACTTCCACTTCTGCGGACAGCCCAGTCAGGCGGGGTTCCCCTACTGCTCCGCGCATTGCGCGGTCGCCTACCAGGCGCAGATGCCCCGCCGCGATCGTCCCAACCGTCCGCTCCCGCCGGTGCGAATTCGCTAGATTGCCTAGGTTAGTTAGCGCGTGAACGAAAAGCGGTAAAGGCGGTTCGGATCGTCGCACGGTCCGGGCGGCTCGCTGGCTGGCGTCGCCGCGCATGGCGACGCATATGCACGCCATGGTCACCGCCCTTGCTGCCGCCCCCGCGCCGCCCGCCGATCGGGTTGCCCTCCCCGATCTCGGCGCCCTCCATCGCGCTCCCGAATCGCAAGTCCTTGCCTCGCTGCTCGACGCCGCCACGCTCGATGCGCCAACATTGGCCAATGTCCGAGTGCGCGCGCGCACGCTGATCGCTCATCTGCGCGCCGCCGAAGCGACCGGCTGGGTCAACGCCTTCCTGCGCGAGTATCAGCTCGGCTCGCAGGAGGGCATCGCGCTGCTTGGGCTGGCCGAGGCCTTCCTGCGCGTGCCCGATCCCGAAACCGCGGACCTGCTGATCCGCGACAAGATCGGCCAGGCGGACTGGCGCGCGCACGCGGGCGCATCGAACAGCGCGCTCGTCAACTCCGCTACCTGGGGCCTCGTGCTTACGCGCGCGCTGGTCAGCGAGCCCGAAAAACCCGGCATCCTCAAGTCTCTGGTCGCGCGCGCGGGCGAGCCGTTCGTGCGCGCGGGCGTCGGCGCGGCGATGCGGCGCATGGGCGAGGTGTTCGTCATGGGGCGCACCATTCCCGAAGCGCTCGGTTTCATGCGCGAAGGCGCACAGCAGGGCTTCACCGCCAGCTTCGACATGCTGGGCGAAGCCGCGCACACCTGGCCCGACGCGGACCGCTACATGACGAGCTACATCGACGCGGTGAAGCGCGTCGGCGAGGGCGGGGCAAAGACGGGTCACTCGGTCTCGGTCAAGCTGAGCGCGCTCCACCCGCGCTACGAGACCGCGCAGGCCGGCAAGTGCGTGCCCGAACTGTCGGCGCGGCTAATCGAACTCGCGCGCGGCGCGGCGGCGGCGGGGATCGGGCTGACAGTGGACGCGGAGGAGAGCGAGCGGTTGGAGATGTCGCTCGACATTATCGCCGCCGCCGCGCGCGATCCGGCCACGCAGGGTTGGAACGGCCTCGGCATGGCGGTGCAGGCCTATTCCAAGCGCGCGCGCCCGGTGATCGCCTGGGCGGACGAACTCGGTGCGCAGACGGGCAAGCGGTTCAACGTCCGCCTCGTCAAGGGCGCGTATTGGGACAGCGAAATCAAGCGCACCCAGGTCGAAGGGCTGAGCGACTATCCGTTGTTCACGCGCAAGGCGGCGACCGACGTGTCCTATCTCGCCTGCGCGCGCGACATGCTTGCCGCGCCGCACCTATTTCCCGCCTTCGCCAGCCATAACGCGATGACCGTGGCGACCATTCTCGAGTGGGCCGGGCCTTCGCGCGCGTTCGAGTTTCAGCGGCTGCACGGCATGGGCGCGGGGCTGTACGAGGCGCTGGTCCGCGACCAGGGCTATCATTGCCGCATCTACGCGCCGGTGGGCGGCCACCGGGACCTGCTCGCTTACTTGGTGCGCCGATTGCTCGAAAACGGCGCGAACTCAAGCTTCGTCCACCAGCTCGCCGACGCGTCGCTGACCGAAGACGATCTCCTCGCCGATCCGGTCTCGCTAGTGCGCGCGGTGAACGCTACTCCCCACCCCGCGATCCCGCTACCGCGCGACCTCTTCGCCCCCGAACGCGCCAATTCGGCCGGGTTGGACCTGTCAGATGCGCAGGTGCTCGCGAAAACAGCCGCCCTCGTCACCCCCTCCGCCCTTCGGGCACCTCCCCCAGCGGGGGAGGAGAGGCTCTCCTCCCCCGCTGGGGGAGGTGGCGGCGAAGCCGACGGTGGGGGTGGGGGTGTCGCCGCAGTCGCTAAAGCCGCCGCGAGCGCCCAACCTTGGACCGCCCCCGTCGAAGAAAGATCGCGCACCCTCACCCGCTGGGGCGACCTCCTCGAAGCCCACCGCGCCGAACTGATGTCCCTCGCCGTCCACGAAGCCCGCAAAACGCTCCCCGACGCGCTCGGTGAGGTCCGCGAAGCGACCGACTTCTGCCGCTACTACGCCGCGCGCGCCCTCATAGACTTCACCCCCCAAGCCCTCCCCGGCCCCACCGGCGAGACCAACGAACTGCGCCTCGCCCCGCGCGGCCTCGTCGCGTGCATCTCGCCGTGGAACTTCCCGCTCGCCATCTTCACCGGCCAGGTCGCCGCCGCGTTGGCGGCGGGCAACGCCGTACTCGCCAAGCCCGCCCCTCAAACCCCGCGCATCGCAGCGCGCGCGGTCGAATTGGCTTACGAGGCGGGCGTGCCCCGCGCGGCGCTGCACCTGCTGCCCGGAGGTCCCGAGGTTGGCCACGCGATCGTCGCCCACCCCAAGATCATGCTCGTCGCCTTCACCGGCTCGACCGCCACCGCGCGCGCGATCGCACGCGCATTGCTGGAGGACGAGACCCGGCCGCTCGTACCGCTGATCGCTGAGACCGGTGGCCTGAACGCGATGCTGGTCGACTCGACCGCGCTTCCCGAGCAGGTCGTCCATGACGTGATCACCAGCGCTTTCCGCTCGGCGGGCCAGCGTTGCTCGGCGCTGCGGCTGCTGTTGCTGCAGGACGATATCGCCGAGCGCACGCTCGACATGCTGCGCGGCGCGATGGACACGCTGATCCTGGGCGACGCCGCCGATCCCGCCACCGACGTCGGCCCGGTCATCGACCAAGCGGCCTACGACCGCCTGATGATCTACCGCGAGAGCGCCCGCCCGCGGTGGGTCCACACACTGGCCGCGCCGTCCAGCCCCACCCACCTCGTGCCGCCCACGATCGTCCGCCTCGACCGCCTTGAAGACCTCACGCAGGAATGGTTCGGCCCTACCCTCCACGTCGCCACCTTCAAGGCGGGCGCGCTGGAAGCGACCGTTCGCCGGGTGAACGCCACCGGCTATGGCCTCACCATGGGCCTCCACAGCCGCGTCGCCTCCAGCGCCGAAGCCGTCACCGCGCTCGCCCAAGCGGGCAATCTTTACGTCAATCGCTCGATGATCGGCGCGGTCGTGGGCTCGCAGCCGTTCGGCGGCGAGGGCCTGTCGGGTACCGGGCCGAAAGCTGGCGGACCACGCTACCTGCCGCGCTTCGCGGTCGAGCGCACCGTCAGCATCGACACCACCAGCGCGGGCGGTAACGCCAGCCTGCTTTCGATCGACGCGGGCGGGCTTTAACGGTCGCTAGGCCGCGCGCTTATCAACCGGCCTGGCCACCTCGGCGGCGATCCGCTCGAATGCCCAGTGCAATGCGCCTGAGGCCGCGCCGCTCACCGCGTCTGCGTCGGCCGCCGCGAGAGCGGCCCACCAGCTCCACGACCGCGTTGGATCGTCGAGCATTGCCCAGCCTGGAAACATTCGCTGAGCGACCGCGCCGCTAAACAAAAGCCGAACATTCGCATGCCGCACGTCGAGTTTAATTCGCTCGTAAAGCCGGTCGATCTGGTCTGCTGGCCTTTCGATCAATTGGAGGTACATCTCCGGACGACACACCAGCGCGCCGGAAACGCCATTGCGACTGTTATCCCGCCGCGCGTGCACCAGAATCGCTGCTAAAATAGCAGGATCGTATCCCTTAGGCACCGACTTATAAATTAGCTGCTTGAGCATAACTAGACCCTCAGCTGCAACACTAGCTCATAACGAATTGAAACGAAGGCTACCATCACTTAATTTTGTAAGACACCGCACCCACAACTCCTATGCGATCAACGCGTGCATAGGCTTCGCAGTCCAGTTCTTCGCCAAATACGTCGGGATCTAGCTCGCGATAGTCCATCCGTGCGCCCGCCGCCGCGACCGCCTCGCCCAGCGCCGCACGCAAGGCATCGTGCCCGTCCACGATCGCGCTCCCCGTATACAGCAGCACCCGTCCTCCGGGCGCGAGCCGCCCGAACGCCTCGACCGTCAGATCGAGGCTGAGCCTTGCGCCCAGCATTGCCCCGCCATGGCGGTACACGCGCCCGACATTATCAACGATAAAAGGCGGGTTGAGCAGAGCGAGATCGAACGCGCCGTCTACCCCCGCCATGCCCGGCGCGTGCACGAAGCTTGCCGACACCCCCGCATGTGCCGCGTTCGCCCGCGCGAATACCAGCGCGCGGGCGTTCACGTCGCTCATCGTAATCACTGCTCCGGGCAGGAGGTCAGCGGCGACGATCGCGCCCACCCCGGCCCCCGTGCCGATGTCGATCACGCGCAGTCCGGGCCGGGGCTCGGGCAGGTTCGCCGCAATGAATGTCGCGAACCGGTAACTGTCCGGTCCCAGGAACACACTGTCCTCATCGGCAGTGGGCCAAGCCGAATGCACGAACAGCCGCCCGCACACGCGGCTGACACGAACCGTGCTCGCCACGCCGCCGTCGCGCGCCTCGATCACCCCCGCCGCGCGCGCCGCTGCCAACACGCCCAAGTCCACGCTCGCGGGGTCCACCGCCCGGCTCCATCCAAACAGATCGCGCGCGCCCGCGCCCAAGCCCCGCCAGCGCCGCGCTACACGCTCGTGCGAAGCGGGCGTAATCGTGACGAATTCGTATCCCGCGCGGTCCAGCGCCGCCAGCAGCCCCCTCACCCGAGCGGCGCGAGTTCGGTGATCAGCGTCAACATATATTCGACCGAATGGTAAACGGCGTCGACGCGTACGCGTTCATTCAGCCCGTGCGCGAACTCGTCCTCGTCGCGCTGGAACAGGCCCGACGTGCCATAATTGCGAATGCCCGCCAGCTGAAACTCGCGCCCGTCGCTGACGCCCGCGGGCTGCGTGCAGGCGATGGGAACGCTCGGGCAGTGCTGGTGCACCGCCTTCGCCACCACTGCAAAAACCTCCGGGTTGGGTGGCGAGACTGGCCCCGCGCGCGGCGTGTCATACTTCGTGTTGAGGCCGACCTTGGCCCCGGGCCCGGCCACGCGTTGCCGAATCGCCATCACTTTCTCGGCGCTGGTGCCCGGAAAAATGCGGCAGACCAGCGCCTTGACGGGCATGTGCCCGGCCGACGTCCGCATCGCGACCGGATCGGCGGCGCTGGCGTGCCACGGATCGGCGGGAACGACGGCGATGGCGGTGGCGGGCATGGCGGCGAGCAGCAGGGCCGCCAGGGCGACAATACGCATTCGGTCTCCGAAAGTTAGTCCGACACCCTATGCCCCAAGATCGCGCGCCGCCACCGCCATGCCCGGAAAATCGCAGAATAGCCCATCCACCCCCGCCGCGAACGCCTGGGCGAGTTCCACCGCGAGATCGCCATGCGCCGCAGGATCGGCCCCGCGCCGGAGCTGCGAGGCAAGGAACTGGTTTTCCGCCCGGTACGTCCACGGATGCACCAGCAGTCCCGCCGCGTGCGCGTCCTCCACCAGCCGCGTGGGCGCACCGTCCACCCCAGTCACCAGCCGCTTATCCGGCCCGATTGCGTCCGCATAGGCCGCGACCGCGCGCAGGCCCTCGGGCGTGATCATCGCCGAATACGGTGGCCCGCCGCACGCGGGCGCGCCCTCGGCCGCGATAAGCTGCACGAGCGGGGCATGAGTGGTGGTGCGCAGCGCCTGGAGGTTCGCCACCTCGAAGCTCTGGATGAACAGAGGCGCGTCTCCGCGGTCGAGCCCCGCCGCGTCCACCTCGCGGAACAGCGTTTCCTCCAAAGGCAAGCCGATCGCCCGAAAGTAGGACGGGTGCTTGGTCTCGGGATAGACTCCCACTCCGGCCTCGGCGGCGAGCGCGAGGATTTCGGCGAAGGTCGGCACCTCGAACAGGCCGTCATACGCCGCGTTCGCCGGTCGCAGCGCGGGGAGCCGCTCGCGCGCGCGCAGGGCTTTCAGCTCGGCAAGCGTGAAATCCTCGGTGAACCAGCCCTCGACCTCCACCCCGTCGATCCACTTGCGCGCGCGGCGCGCGGCGAACTCGGCCCGCGCGGCAACGTCGGTGGTGCCCGAAACCTCGTTCTCGTGCCGCGCCACCAGCACGCCGTCCTTGGTGCTCACCAGATCGGGCTCGATGAAATCCGCTCCCTGCGCGATCGCCAGAGCGTAGGCGGCGAGCGTGTGTTCGGGGCGTTCGCCGCTCGCGCCGCGATGCGCGATGATGATGGGGTGCAGGGTCATGGCCGCGCGCTAGACCCGTCGTCCAGGCGTGGCAACTGCGCGGGCGACGGCACGTCTAGCGCGTGAACTCGGCGACCAGCTCGACATGGCTGCTCCAGCGGAACTGCCCCACGGGCCACAACCGCGCGAGGCGGTAGCCGCCCTCCACTAGCGCGGCCGCGTCGCGCGCGAAGGTGGCCGGGTTGCAGCTGACCGCGACCACGCGGCGCACCCCCGATCGCGCGATCTCCGCCACCTGCGCGCGCGCGCCCGCGCGCGGCGGATCAAACACCACCGCGTCGAACCCGGCCAGCTCGGCCGCCGCGAGCGGCCTGCGGAACAGGTCGCGGTGCCCGGTCTCAAGCCGCCCCGCCCCGGCGCGGGCCAAGGCGGCGATCGCCGGACCCGCCGCGTCCACCGCCGTCACGCGCGCGCCCGCCGCCGCGAGCGGCAGCGCGAAGGTGCCCAGTCCGCAGAACAGGTCCGCAACCGTGGCCGCCCCCTCGCACGCCCCCAGCACGGCCGAGACTAGCGCCGCTTCCCCCTCCCGCGTCGCCTGTAGGAAGGGCGCCGGCGGCACCTCAACGAGCACGCCGCCCATGCGGACCGCGGACGCGCGGGCCTGCGCGATCGTCTCGACGCCGCCTGCAGTCTCGACCGAGAGCCGCGCAACGTCGTGCGCGCTGGCGAAGTCCGCGAGCGTACCCAAAGCGACTACTCCCTCGGCCGCCACATTGGACAGCATGAGGTCGATGCCCGTGTCGGTCAGCGTTGCCGACACCCCGCCCCCCTCGCCGTCGCGCAGCAAGGTCGCGAGCAGCGGCCGGAGCGGGGCGAGCAGCGCGAACAACTCGGGCCGCAGAACCCAGCATTCGCGTAGATCGAGTACGCGGTGCGTGCCCTCGACATGGAAGCCCAGCATCACCGCGCGCCCGCGCCGGACCGCGCGAAACACCGCGCGCCTGCGGCTGCGCGGTGGCGACAGGTGCGCGGGGCACAGTTCGCCGATCGTCACTCCCGCCTGGCCCAGCGCATGGCCGATCCGCTCGCCCATCCAGCGCGTGTACGCATCGTCCGCCACGTGCTGCATCTGGCAACCGCCGCACTCGGGGAAGTGTTGGCAGGGCGGCGCGGCATGGTTGGGACCAGGTTCGATCACCGCACGCTCGCCTTCGAACCGCACCCGGTCGCCGGGCGCGGCGAGCGCGACGAAGCGGCCGTCGTCCGTCACCCCGTCCCCGCGCGCGGCGAGGCGGACGATCTTCCGGGTGTCTGCGGCATCGATCATCGCGGGTGCATGTCCCCCGCCCCCGTGCCGCTTGCGAGCGCGCGCAGCGCATCGCCCAGCAGCTCGGGAAGATCGTCCGCCGTCATCCCTGGCCCCGCGCGCTCGCCCGCGCGCGCGTGCAGCCATGCGCCCGCGCATGCCGCCGTAAACGCGTCCTCGCCCCCGCCCAGCCGCGCGGCGATGACGCCGGTCAGCGTATCGCCCGATCCCGCCGTCGCGAGCCACGGCGCGGCGGACGGATTGATCGCCGCGAGTCCGTCCGGGTGCGCGATCACGGTGTCCGCTCCCTTGAGCAGCAGCACCGCCCCCGTCCGCTCGGCTCCCGCGCGCGCGCGATCGACCTTGGATCCGGGGAGGTCGCCGAACAGCCGCGCGAACTCGCCTTCGTGCGGGGTGAGTACGGTCGGCGCATGTCGAATGAGCGCGTCGGGATCACCCTGGAATAATGTGAACACATCGGCATCGAGCACCAGCGGCCGATCGGTGGCGAGCACCGCCTCCACCAGCGCGCGCGCCCGGCCGTCGGTCCCCAGCCCCGGACCGAGCGCGAGCGCGTCCACCCGTCGCCCGCCGAGCAGCGCTCCGAGGCCGCCCGCATCATCGAGCGCGCGCAGCATCACCGCGTCGAGCCGCGCGGCATTCTCCGCGAGCGCGTCGGTGGGTACGACAAGCGTCACCAGCCCCGCACCGCAGCGCAGCGCCGCGCGCGCGGACAGCCGCGCCGCCCCGCCCTGCGCGTGCCCGCCGCCTAGCACGATTACATGGCCCCGCTGCGCCTTATGCGCCCAAGCCCCGAACGCGGGCGGCGCGGGGGGTTTATTCAAACACAGCCGCGCGTCCGCCGCGCTGAGCCCGATGTCCGCCACCACCACGCGTCCGCACAGCGACGCCGCCGGTTGCAGGACGTGCGCGGGCTTGAGCGCGCCGAACGCAACGGTCAAATCGAAGCCCACCCGCGCGCCGAGCAGCGCGCCGCCGTTCGCGTCTACCCCGCTCGGCACGTCCAAGGCGATCCTCACCCGTGCGGATGCTGCCAGTTCGGCCAATCGATCCGCCACCTCGGGCGCAAGCGCACGGGTTAGTCCGATACCGAACAGCGCGTCCACCAGCAGCGGCGCGGGCACGGTGCTCGCCAGTGCTTCGACCTTGCCGTCCCAGCGCGCGCGCATGACGCGCGCCGCCGGGGTTGAGGGTTCGTCCAACGCCGCGACGCGCACCGGCCAGCCCGCCTTTGCAAGCCTGGTCGCCACGGCATGCCCATCCGCCCCGCTGTTTCCCGGCCCGCACAGGACCAGCGTGGACATACGCCCGGTGAACGCCGCAATCGCGCGCGTCGCGGCCGTGGCGGCGCGTTCGATCAGCGCGTGCTCGGGCAAGTGCGCCGCGATATTCGCTTCCGCCGAGCGAATCTCAGCCGCTGTTAATATCTTTACCCCACAACGGCCTGCAATGTTCGTCGCCGTCGTTCCTGTCCGTAGAGTATTCATGCGAACTCTCATCCTGTTTGGCCTAGTTGTCGCGGCGTGCGCGCCCTCCCCGCTGTATGTCCGCCACAACGCGGCGGGAACGCCGGGCGAGATCCCGCGCGACGAGCGTGGCCAGCCGATGTGGGATCGGATCAAGCCCCCGCACCCGACAACCTCGCCCGCGCCGCCGAAGCACTGAGGCCCGCGCGGCCCGTCAAATGTCGGCGTAGGTGCGCGTCTCCCCGAACCCGCCCGGATGCGTCAGCGCGCCGTGGCGCGCCGAGCCGACATTGCGCGCGTAACGCCACAGCGCGCCCGATCCGAAGCCGGTCGGACGCGATGACCATGACTGGCGACGCCGCGCCAGCTCATCGTCGCCCACGTCGAGCGCGATCGTGCCCGCCATCGCATCGAGGCGGATGATGTCGCCGTCGTGCACCAGCGCGATCGGGCCGCCGTCGGCGGCTTCGGGGCCGATATGGCCGACGCAAAAGCCGCGTGTCGCGCCCGAGAAGCGACCGTCGGTGATCAGCGCGACTTTGTCGCCCATGCCCTGTCCATAGATCGCCGCCGTGGTGGCAAGCATCTCGCGCATTCCGGGGCCGCCCCTGGGGCCTTCGTAGCGGATCACGATCACGTCGCCCTCGGCGTAATCGCGGGCCTCGACCGCGGCGAAGGCGTCCTCCTCGCAATCGAACACGCGCGCGGGGCCGGTATGCTGGAGGCGGTGCATTCCCGCGATCTTCACGATGCCGCCGTCGGGCGCGAGGTTGCCCTTTAGGCTGACGACGCCGCCGGTGGTGGAGAGCGGCGCGGAGACCGGGCGCACCACGTCCTGATCGGCGTTCCAGACCACGTCGGCGAGGTTCTGCGCGATGGTGCGCCCGGTGACCGTCATGCACGATCCGTCGAGGAAGCCGCCGTCGAGCAACGCTTTCATCACCAGCGGCACGCCGCCGACATCGTACAGATCCTTCGCCACGTAGCGACCGCCGGGTTTGAGATCGGCAATCAGGGGAGTTTCGCGGAAGATGCGGCCGACCTCGAACAGGTCGAGTTCGATCCCAGCCTCCGCCGCCATCGCGGGCAGGTGCAGCGCGGCGTTGGTCGAGCCTCCGGTCGCGGCGACGACGCGCGCGGCGTTCTCGAAGGCGGCGCGGGTGCAGATGTCGCGCGGGCGCAGGTTGGCGGCGACAAGGCGCATCACCGCCTCGCCTGACGCGCGCGCATATTCGTCGCGCGACAGGTAGGGCGCGGGGGCGCCCGCCGAGCCGGGAAGCGCGAGGCCGATCGCTTCGGAGACGCACGCCATCGTGTTGGCGGTGAACTGCCCCCCGCACGCACCCTCGCCGGGGCAGGCGACGCGCTCCAGCGCGGTCAGGCGCGCGAGCGGACAGGTGCCGGCCGCCCAGCCGCCGACCGCCTCGAACACGTCGCCGATTGTCACGTCGCGGTCCTCGAACCGGCCCGGCAGGATCGTGCCGCCGTACATGAAAACGCTGGGCACATTCAGGCGCAGCATCGCCATCATTAGGCCGGGCAGGCTCTTGTCGCACCCCGCGACGCCGACGAGCGCGTCGTAGCAGTGGCCGCGCATCGTCAGCTCGACCGAATCGGCGATGACCTCGCGGCTGACGAGGCTGGACTTCATCCCCTCGTGGCCCATCGCGATGCCGTCGGTCACGGTGATCGTGGTGAACTGGCGAGGGGTGCCGCCGCCCGCCGTGACGCCCTCCTTCACCACGCGCGCCTGACGGTCGAGCGCGGTATTGCAGGGTGCCGCCTCGTTCCAACAGCTGACCACACCGACCAGCGGCTTGGCGATATCTTCGGCCGTAAGCCCCATGGCGTAGAGCATCGCACGGTGCGGGGCGCGTTCGGGGCCAACGGTGGTGTGGCGCGAGGGGAGGCGGGACTTATCGAAGCTGGTCATGGCGGGGGTGTAGCGCGGGTAAAGGCGAAGTCCATAAAGTCCACACCCGAAATTTATATGGCTTGCGCTCCTGCCGTTTCGTCTTGTCGGGAGGAGGAATGGCTCTCGGCGGAACGTCGAACACGAACCACCGAACCGCAGCGCAACTCCCCACGACGAACTTTCCCGCCGCCCCGCAAAAGGAGCAGCTTAGCGATTGGCCGATTTACCGCCACGCTCAGCACGTATAGCGAGTCGCAGAATAGACAGACCGTCGCTCGCTTACTTGAACGACGGGGGCGGTCCCGCCAACGCCGGTGCCCGTGCGCTCGGCGCACCGATATCCTGGCCGCGATTGGCGTCGGTCGTGGTCTCCTGCAAATGGGCGCGCATCTGCCACTGGTACTTGGACAAGGCGTTGTCGATTTCCTGCAGCAGGTTCGACGTCGTCGGGTCGGTCTTCTGCGTTGCCTGGATACCCGCCTGCGTGACCCGGTCGGCGGTGAGATATGTGACGGTGAACCACTTGATCACCGCCGCGTCGTCGGTGAAGCCGCCCGGGTACTCGGGAATCTGCGAATTGCGGACAATGTTCGCCGCACGCCCATCGGACGACACGCCGATCGCCAGCAAGCGCTCGGCGCACTCGTCGGAATATTTCGAGATGCCGGTATAATGTTCCTGAAGCAGCTCGTGCAGCGGATAGAACAGCGTTCCGCTGACATTCCAATGTGCCTGCTTCGTCTGTAGCGCCAGCTGCTGTAGTTCGGTCAGCGTCGTCTGCAATGCCTTGATGCTCGCCTGCAGGTCACCCGTCGGCGACGCGAGCTGGCGCGTGACATCGTTGTGCGGAAATCGATCGTTGATCGGCGGTGCCGGCTGGGCGGACACGGGGGCGAGCGCGAGGGTACTGGCAGTAATAAGGATGGTGGCGAAAAGGCTACGCATCGATTTCTCCGGGTAAATGGCTGCTTTTAAAGGCCAAGGCGTCTTGGCGGTTTCACGCGCTGACGAATTTCGCGAGACTGCGAAACCAGCAATGATAAGCACAGCTGAGGAATGATCGCGGTCGAGTCGCTGACCGGCTTGTTACCTTCACTTAGGACCAAATTATCCGGTTGCTTTGGGACTGTGCGCGTTCGACCATCGTACGCCGCTCTGCTTGAGTGGCGCGGATGATCGTGCCCGCACACCCGCACACGCACGGGTAGCGGCGTGAGCGCCAGCCAAAGGGATCAAAGGCCGGGTGGCCCCATATTGCGAGTGGGGCGTTTTTACTGCGATGAACCAGTTCGAGGATATTTGGTGCAGCATTTTCTCGTCGCCGAGAGTGAAACAGCCGACGAGCGTGAGCAGCGGCGCGATCGTGCCGGCAAGAGCGCTGGCGAGACATATGCCGCAACTCTAAAGCAGATCAGACCGAATGCGACGATCACGATCGTCGCGCCCTCCGACGAAAGCGCGCGGCAACTCGAAACGGGTGAGCTCCGCGCCTTTGATGCTGTGTTCATTAGTGGATCCCCACTCCATGTGTACGACGACGTCCCGGAGGTTCGCCGGCAGATTGGCTTTATGCGCAACGTTTTCGCGTCAGGCACGCCAGCGTTCGGTTCGTGTGCGGGACTGCAGCTAGCCGTCGCCGCCGCCGGCGGCACGGTTCGCAAGATGCCCGCTTGGATGGAAGCGGGCATAGCGCGAGGGATCACTGCAACCGCTGCGGGTCGCGCACACCCGCTGCTGGCTGGCCGGCCAGCCAGCTGGGACGCGCCCTCGATCCACGGCGACGAGGTCGCCATCCTTCCCGCTGGTGCCATCATCCTTGCCACCAACGCCGCCACGGCGGTGCAAGCCGCCGAAATTCGGTACGACGGCGGCGTATTTTGGGGAGTTCAATATCACCCGGAGCTGGCGCTCGGCGAAATCGCGGTCGCCCTACGCGGTCAGTCGGCGGATCTTATCGATGCCGGTCTGGCCGAGGCCGAGTGTGACGTGGAAGCCCGGGCGGCACAGCTTGAAGCCTTGCACGACGATCCCGAGCGGCGATCCTTATGGTGGGCCTTGGGCGTAGATAGCCAATTCGCTGACGAAAAGCTTAGACGCACCGAATTGGCCAACTTCTTAAGCTGGATTGATGCGGCATCGGACTCTCGCCAAGGACTTTGCGTCGTTCGTGCGGGGTAGTACCGTATGGGGATGGCTGCCGATTGTACCACTCGACAGTTACCAAGACGTCGTTGGGGCATCTTGAGTGCAGCCGTTGAACTTGGTGCGGTATCCAGCACGATTGAAATTTCCGAATACCAACGTTTTTCTCCAAACCCGATCGCCAATCGTCACATCAGCTTGTCCAGCGTGATCGGTAGCTCGCGGATGCGCTTGCCGGTCGCGTTGTAAACCGCGTTCGCCACCGCGGCGCCTACGCCGGTGATGCCGATCTCGCCGATGCCGTGCGCGCCCAGCGGACTGTGCGGGTCGGGAATGTCGGTCCAGATCACATCGATCTCGGGCACATCCATCTGCACGGGGATGTGGTATTCGGCGAGGCTGGGGTTCATGATCCGGCCCGAACGTTCGTCGAACAATGTGTCTTCCATGAGCGCGAGGCCCAGCCCCATGATGATGCCGCCCTTGAATTGGCTGGCGGCGGTCTTGGCATTGAGGATGCGACCGCAATCAAACGAACCGAGGAAACGCGACACGCGGGTTTCGCCGGTGACCGCGTTCACGCGCACCTCGCAGAACTGCGCGCCGTAACTGTGCATCGAATATTTCATTATCTCGAGCGGCATCGGTGCTTGCGCTTCCACCACCACCTCGTCACGTCGGGCGCGGTTCAGGATCGAACGGTAGCTCTCCCAACGGGTGAGCTCCCCCGACTTGTAGAGGCCGCCGTCGCGAGCCTCGACATCCTCCGCCTTCAACCCAGCGAGCGGGGAGTCGTTGCCCGCCAGTCGCAGCAATTCCTTCACCAGCACTTCGTTCGCGGCAATGATGGCTCCCGCAATCGAGGCGGTCTGGGACGAACCGCCCGCCATCGATCCCTCGGGAAGCGAGGTGTCCCCGTATTCAAACGTGACCTGCTCCATCGCAAGGCCGAGCCGTTCGGCGATGTGCTGCGCCTGCACGGTGGCGGTGCCCATGCCCATTTCGTGCGCGGCGGTCGATACGGTCGCGTGACCGTCCGCGGTCAGGCGGATGCGGGCCGCACCGCCGGGTAGCCGAAGATAGGGGTAGGTGGCGGTGGCGCAGCCCATGCCGATAAGCCATTCGCCCTCGCGCCCCGCGCCCGGAGTGGCACTGCGCTTGCCCCAGCCAAACCGCTCCGCCCCTTTCGCATAAGTCTCCAGTAGGTGGCGCGAGGAGAAGGCGGTACCCGATGTCGGATCCGTCTCGGGCTCGATGCGGCGGCGGAGTTCGATCGGATCGAGCTGCATGGCTTCGGCTAGCTCGTCGAGCGCGCATTCGAGCGCATAGGTGCCGACCGATTCACCCGGTGCGCGCATGAAGTTGTTCGCGACCATGTCCATGTCCGCCACCTCTTGGGCGATCCTATAGGCATCCGCCGCGTAGAGGTGGCGCGCAGGGAAGGTGAACTGCTCGGGACAGTCGTTATGCGCCGTCATCGCGGCAACACCCGTGTGGATCAGGGCCGCGAGCGTACCATCGGGCTTCGCGCCGAGCGCGACGCGCTGTTCGGTTGTGGTGCGCCCGCCGATCAGGCGATAGACGCCCTCACGCGAGAGCGCGATGCGTACCGGACGCCCGCTCAGTTTCGACGCGGCGGCAGCGAGGATCTGATGACTGGCCAGGCATTTGCCACCGAACCCGCCGCCGACATAGGGCGAGTGGACGCTGACCTGCTTCTCTTCCAGGCCGAACACCTGCGCGAGCGTCCAGGCGTTCATGTTCAGCGTCTGGCTGGCGTCGTGAACGATCAGGCGATCGCCGTCCCACGCCACGGTCGCGGCATGGAGTTCGATCGCGTTGTGGTTGTAACGCGGCGTGCGGTAGGTGAGATCGATCCTGAACGCCGCGTTCTTGAGCGCCGCTTCGGCATCCCCTTTCTCGATCGAGGCGGGTTGGCCGAGGACCGACGCCGGCGAGCGGGCGTTCGTCTTAGCCACCCCAAACGAAACCATCGCTGGTTCAGCGTCATAGGTTACGCGCACCAGCGACGCGGCATAGTCTGCCTGTTCCTGCGTCTGCGCGAGCACGAGCGCGACCGCCTCGCCATTCCAGTGAACCTGCGCGTCCTGCATGACAGGCAGATTGCTTGCCGCGGACGCCTTGGGGGCCGTCATGAACGACATGGGCGCGGCCATGCGGGGTGCGTTGCGGTACGTCATCACGAGTGCCACGCCCGGCGCGGCCTCGGCTTTCGCCGTATCCAGCGTTGCGATGCGTCCACGCGCGATGCTGCTGTGGACGATCGCGGCATAGGCCATGTTGTCGAGCGGCACCTCGGCCGCGAACCGCGCCTGACCCTGCACCTTCAACGGACCATCGACCCGCGACACCGGTGCGCCGATAAGGCCGTGCTTGAGGCGCATCGGATCGGGCGAGGCCCCCGGAACCCAGCGATCCGGGGCGATCCCGATCGCGGTCTGCATAACCTTCTGCGCGGCGTCCTTGAAGATGCTCATGCCTTATCTCCCGTCAATTCGCCGAGCACCGCGGCGATAGTCCGTCTGGCCAGTTCGATCTTGAAGTTGTTGTCGCGCAGGCCGACCGCGTCGGCGAGTTCGGCTTCGGCGGCGGCGCGAAAGTTCGCCTCGGTCGCGGGTTGGCCGCGCAGCGCCGCTTCGGCCTTCAGCGCGCGCCAGGGCTTGTGGGCGACGCCGCCGAGCGCGAGCCGCACACCCTGGACATTGCCGTCGACCATGTCGATCGCGGCGGCGACCGAGACGAGCGCAAAGGCGTAGCTCGCACGGTCGCGGACCTTGCGATAGGTCTGTCGGTTGGCGGGCGGCATGGGGGGCAGCTCGACGGCGGTGATCAGTTCATTCGGGCGAAGTTCGGTTTCGATCTCTGGGTGGCCGCCGGGCAAGCGGTAGAAGTCCGCGAGCGGCATCGTGCGCGCGCCTTCGGGGCCTTCGAGGTAGACGACCGCGTCGAGCGCGACCAGTGCCACGCACATATCGGACGGATGCGTCGCGACGCACATGGGCGACGTGCCCAGAACCGCGTGGATGCGGTTGAAGCCATCGACCGCGTCGCACCCTGCGCCGGATGCGCGCTTGTTGCAGCGCGCGGCGTCGTCGTAGAAATAGGTGCAGCGCGTGCGCTGGAGGATGTTGCCGCCGACGGTCGCCATGTTGCGGATCTGCGCGCTTGCGCCCGCGAGTATGGCGCGGGCGAGCATGGGAAAATGCTCGCGCACGTGGCGATCGGCGGCGAGCGCAGTGTTCTTCGCGGCGGCACCGATCATCATGCCACCGTCCGTGCGCGCCTCGATCGTGTGCGCGAGGCCGGTCACATCGACGAGCGCGTCCGGTCGTTCGACGTTCTCCCGGATCAGATCAACGAGGTTGGTGCCGCCGCCTAGATATTTCGCGTGCGCGCCTGTTCCGGCGAGCTTGACCGCATCGGGAATGCTGTCGGCCCGCGTGTAGGTGAAGGGGGTCATGCCGCTTCCTTCGCGAAGGTCTGGGTGATCGCGTCCACGATGCCGTTGTACGCGCCGCAGCGGCACAGATTGCCGCTCATGCGCTCGCGCAGTTCCTCGGGGCTGAGCGCCATCGTGTCGGCGGCGAGATCGGCGGTGACGACGCTAGGGATCCCGCGCGCGATCTCGTCCGCCATGCCGATCGCCGAGCAGAGCTGGCCGGGCGTGCAATAACCGCACTGGAACCCGTCATGCTCGATGAAGGCGCGCTGGAGCGGGTGCAGTTCGCCATTGGCGAGACCCTCCACGGTGGTGACCGACCGACCTTGATACTGGACCGCGAGCGCGAGGCAGGCGTTGATCCGCTCGCCATCGACCAGCACCGTGCACGCGCCGCACGCGCCCTGGTTGCAGCCCTTCTTCGAGCCGTTGAGCCCCAGGTGATCGCGCAGCAAATCGAGCAGCGAGGTCCGAAGGTCGAACGCGACGTCGACCTGGCGTCCATTGATGATGAATTGCATTTGGCCTCCGTGGCTGCACACGTCAGGTAAGGTACGCGTGCCGACCTGAAAAGTGGGCCGGGCCCGCAAGTCGCGCTCGGAATAGACGTTCAGGGATGATGTCGAAAGCTACGCGCTAGCGTTGGGCGTGATTTTGTTCTTCTGGACGCGACCGCGCTTTGGGAACCATATGGGCCGCGCGGGCACCCACCCGTGCCGCCCGTTCTCTATTGGAGCAGGATGATGTCCCCACCCGTGACGGCCGACCGCTATGCCGTCGACTACGCCCGGTCGCTTACCGATCCCGACGGCTTTTGGCGGGGCGAACTGGAGCGGCTCGACTGGATTGTCCGGCCGAAACGGATGGACGAGAGCAGCTTTGTTGAGGCCGATTTCGCGGTGCGCTGGTTTGCGGACGGCGTGCTCAACGTCAGCGCCAACTGCCTCGACCGCCACTTGGCCGAGCGTGGCGATCAGGTCGCGATCCTGTGGGAGCCCGACGATCCCTCCGAAGCCGCGCGACGGCTCACCTACCGCGAACTTCATGCAGAAGTCAGCCGATTTGCCAACGTGCTCAAAGCCGCCGGGGCCAGGCGTGGCGACCGGGTCACGCTCTATCTGCCGATGATCCCCGAAGCCGCGATCGCGATGCTGGCGTGCGCGCGGATCGGCGCGGTCCACTCGGTCGTCTTTGGCGGCTTCTCGCCGGAGGCGCTCGCGGGCCGCATCACCGACTGCGATTCGACGATCGTGGTCACCGCCGACGAGGGCCGCCGCGCGGGCAAGCGCGTGCCCTTGAAGGGCAATGTCGACGCCGCGCTCCAGCATTGCACGAGCGTGCGACACGTGATCGTCGTGCGCGCGACCGGCGGGGCGGTCACGATGCAGTCCGGGCGCGACCGGTGGCTGCACGAAGCCGACGTGTCCGCCGATTGTCCGCCCGAGCCGATGGGCGCGGAAGAACCGCTGTTTCTGCTCTACACCAGCGGCTCGACCGGTAAGCCCAAGGGCGTCGTCCACAGCGGCGGCGGCTATCTGCTGTGGGCGGCGATGACGCACGCTCTTGCGTTCGACTACCAAGCCCCGGAGGTGTTCTGGTGCGCCGCCGACATAGGCTGGGTCACCGGTCATACGTACCTCGTCTATGGGCCGCTCGCGAACGGGGCGACGACGCTGATGTTCGAGGGCGTCCCCAACTGGCCCACCCCGTCGCGCATCTGGGAGGTCGCGGATCGCCACCAGGTCGCGACCCTGTTCACCGCGCCGACCGCCTTGCGCGCGCTGATGCGTGAAGGCGACTCGTTCGTCACGGCCACCTCGCGCGCGTCGCTCAGGATGCTGGGCTCGGTCGGCGAGCCGATCAACCCCGAGGCGTGGCGCTGGTATCACGACGTCGTGGGTGCGGGCCGCTGCGAGGTCATCGACATGTGGTGGCAGACCGAGACGGGCGGCGGCATGATTATGCCGCTGCCGGGCGCGTGGCCTCAAAAGCCGGGCAGCGCCACCAAGCCCTTTTTCGGCGTCGAGCCCCAGATTGTCGACGGTAAGGGCCATGTCCTGGAGGGCGCGGCGGAGGGCAACCTCGTCCTCGCGCGCAGCTGGCCAGGGCAGATGCGGACCGTATGGAACGATCACGCGCGCTTCTTCCAGACCTATTTCAGCACCTTTCCCGGTAAATACTTCACCGCGGACGGGGCCAAGCGGGACGCCGACGGCGATTACTGGATTACGGGGCGGGTGGACGACGTGATCAACGTCAGCGGCCATCGCATGGGCACCGCCGAAGTGGAGAGCGCGCTCGTGCTGCACGCCCTTGTAGCCGAGGCGGCCGTCGTCGGTTTCCCTCATGCGATCAAGGGCCAGGGCATCTACGCCTATGTCACGCTGAACACCGGCGAGGAGCCATCCGACGAACTGCGCCGCGAACTGATCACCCACGTCCGCGCAGAAATCGGCCCGATCGCCGCGCCCGATGCGGTGCAGTTCGCCCCCGGCCTGCCCAAGACGCGAAGCGGCAAGATCATGCGCCGGATTCTGCGAAAGATCGCCGAGGGCGATGTGTCGAGCCTTGGGGACATCAGCACGCTCGCCGATCCCGGCGTCGTCGAGTATCTGATCGCCAACCGCCGGGCATGAGATGGCACACGGCGGCGCTGCTGTTCGCCGTGCGACCCGTGTTCGTCAATCCGGCCTTGCTCGCGGGCATGCACGCAACGCGCGGGTCTGATTTTGGTTATGTACGACGGCCGGATAGCGATCGACCTCGAATACCCCACCTGCCTCGCGCACCGCGCCTAGAAGGCGTGCGGCCTCAAGTGGATTGAGGAGGAGCTCAGCCCGGACGATCACGAGGGCTGGGCCGTTTCGCCGGGTGATTACTGCCCGCTGACGGCATGACGAAGCGGGTTTGGACGAAACCAAGGCGGAGGGCGCGCTCAATCCGCCTCGCGGCGCCCCACTGGATGTTGGCCCTTACGGGGCGGCGCATTCTACTGTCACCGCGTTCGCGGGCGCTGCGGCGACAGCGAAATCCGTCTCCTCCCGGATTAATTTGGTAATGATATCAGTAGCCTACTAGCACTCCGGCACAGTTAGCTGCATGACTCTTATGCGTGAGGGCAGATTTGTAGATAGTTAATCGGAGTAATGGAATGCATAAAATGCTTACATCGACTTTCCTATTAACAACTGCATTGGCGGTCAGCTTGCCTGTCGTTCCTGCTAGAGCTGACCAGGCACAAGTCTTTGTTACCGTGGTGCGGGATGCACTGGTCGCGATGCTCTGCCATCTTTCGAGGCACTGCTGAGTCGACCGATTGCGGGACGCACCGAGTTCGCGGAGCAGAGCGATTGGGCGCACATGCTAAGCTCGATCGGGTGGGGCCTGCGGTGCTGGGCGGGAACGCCCTACAAGCTGGCGCAGTCCGTCCCGATGCTGATGAACAATACGACGATGGCGCAGGGTGCGAAGGGCGCATACAACGCCAGCTTCCGCGCGCTTGGACAACAGCTCGTCGCGAACGGCCAGGCCGATGCGTATCTGCGGGTCGGCTGGGAGTTCAACGGCAACTGGTATTCTTGGGCGGCGGCCGCCAATCCATCAATTTTCAAGGCTTATTTCCGACAGATCGTCTATTCCTTGCGCAGCGCGAAAGGACAGCATTTCCGGATCGTTTGGAATCCTGCCGCCGGGCAGCAGCAGATCGAAGCGTCCTTGGCGTATCCAGGTGACGACGTTGTCGACGTGATCGGATTGGATATCTACAACGCATGCTGGCGGCCACAGGACGTCGGCAACGCGCAGGTCCGCTGGAATAATCTCGTCACCCAGCAAAACGGGCTGACATGGCTGCACGATTTCGCCAAGCGTCATCGCAAGCCGATCGCGTTCCCCGAATGGGGAACGGGCACACGGCCCGACGGGCACGGCTATGGCGACGACCCGCTGTTCATCAATAACATGGCGAAGTGGATCGCCGACAACAATGTCGTTTACCAGAGTTACTGGGATTATGCCGCGTGGGACTATAATAGCGAGATGTCAGGACGGCAAAATGCCGCTAACCGCTGCCGCCTTCAAGACGAATTTCGGTGCGCGCACCCCGACGCCGTAACGCGCTCGCCCGTCGGGTACGTTCCAGCCCGCGCCCCACCACGACGTGGAGCATAAGTTGTCACCGGGTATCTGCGACCGAGCTGGCCATCGCCGACCTTACCTCCGTCTCGCTCACCTTTGCGACGAAGCTGAAGCGCTTGCGCAGGCGAAGGATCGGCTTTTCGACTGTATGCCACGAGAACGCTGCCACCGCTGTGCAGGTTGGGACGCTGAGCAGAAACAATTGGAGCGCCGAGACAGTTGGAAAGATCGAATAGAGCATCTGCTGAAAGGGTAGATGATATAGATAAACACCGTAGGAATAATCACCCTGCGTGTAGGGCCAGCTAATCGGGATTTTGGTCACGCCGGCGAATGCAACGATGTAGGTCAATGTCGGTATCGCAATTAAGCGAAGAGCGGCGTTATCGAACCAGCTATGATTGCCGATAAAAGCGATAATAAGGCAGACAGCCATGGCCGCAGCCATCAACGCACGACTATATGGAATGCGGTGACGAATCTTATAGAAGAGAACTCCCACCACGAACGAAAGCAATAGTCGACTCTGTTCGCCTGTAAAGAAAAATCGAATTGCCTTGTCGAACACACTGTTGCCGCCGTGATCGAACGTTGACTCCAGTCCCGGTATATTGCGACAGAGAAGTGCGATGATCATCAGAAACACGGTGCAGACCGCGATTGCGCGTGTGGAACGCAGCCATCGCGTGACAATAAGCGCCGATAACACGACGTAACACATCATTTCGTATGGAATGGTCCAGAGCGCCCCATTGACCATCGTCCATGGATGATGAACGAAAACTCCCGGCAGATAGAAGTTGACGAGACCAACCATATTAGTGAGATAATGGTACAGCAATGGTGACGAAAAATACTGCTTAAGTGTCAGATCCGTAAAAATCGGACCTAGAAGGAAGGCGGAGAACAGTATCTCGAGCGCAAGTGCCGGCAGGATGCGCAGTCCGCGATTGATCAAGAAATCACGAAGGCTGAGCCGCATGCCACTCGCGGCGACAAGAAAGCCGGAGAGCGCGAAAAACATCGGAACCAGGGAATATTCGGCAAACCACCACGGCGAACTCGTGGCCTGATCGGCGGTCCAGTGAACGACGTTGCGCGAGTGCCACGCCACGATGGCCAAGGCGAGAAAGATGCGCAGAAAATCGAACCCGGACCCGATGCCCCGATTGCCATCGAGGCGGCTACCGACCGTTTGCATGTGCTTGCCCACATAATGTTGCCCACGCCGCTTAACGACACAATGCTGCCCGAGGCAATCGGGCTAGGCGCCGATCGGCTTTGCCTGCCTCGCGCGCCGGCTGGTCGAGGGTTGACCCGGGCGCGGTCCCGCACTCACGAACGCGGTCCACGCGGCCGCGGTTTTCGCTTTGGCCGGAACGCCGGTGAATCGCCAGGCACCGTCGCCCGCGTTGTAGTCCCAAATGATCACGTGATCGACGACGCCGCCTCGGGCCACGAAGTCCGTCAGCCGACGTCGCAGGTAGGTTGGGAACAGCGGGTCGTCGGCGGGTCCGGTTTTGAGATTATCGCCGCCCACGCCCGTCTCGCCCAGCGCGAACGGCTTGTGATGCGCCAACGCAAAATCGAGCGCCTGCACCAGCCCCCATCCGCCGCCAACCTTGCTCCATTGCGTCGCGCCGGGATAATCCCAGAAGTGTGCGCGGTTGACGTCGCTGTGCGCCCACGCGACCAGATTGAGCGCGTCCGGGCCGCCCGTCCAGTCGTGAAAGCTGTGAGGGTAGAGCGCGCTGTAAAGATCGGACGCTATGATATCGACATAGCGATCGCCCGGATACGCGTCCGGCATGCTGTGCGCGGCCCAATTGATGTTGGCCGGATTCCACACGATCAGCACCCTCACACCCGGAACCGCGTGCATGACATCGGCGACATGGGCGAACGCGCGGCGCCACAGATCGAGGGTGGCGGCATCGTGGCCAAAATTGTCGGGCATGAAGCCGCCGTCGAACTCGTAGGAAACACGAAACCGAAGTTCGTGAAATCCCGCGTCGCGCCACTTGCTCACGACATCGCGGTATACCTGGTCGTGCGTCCCCGCGATGATCTCGCGGAACGCGTCGCTTTGCCGGTTCCAGTATGCGTTGGTCGATAGCTTGATCCCTATGACCGGCTTCAGCCCCGTCGCGCGCCCCGATTTGGCCCACGACCATGCGCTCCAGCCAGCATTGTCGGGCCACCGGCTCCAATCCTGGCCAAAATCGACGAACGTCCCGAAGAATTCCGGCGGACGTCGCAGTTGCTTGACCGACGCGTCCCAATCCGCCTGGAACTTGGCCATGGGAATAGGATCGCTGCCGTTCGGATTTCCCACATACAGCCCATAGCGAAGCGGCATCGCCGCTTGGGCGGCGATCGACGACGTCAGGGCGACAAGCCCCGCGATGCGAGACAGCGTGCGGATGATCCCGCAGGCGCGCGACGCCCTGTTTGCCGACGGCACGTTACGCCGCGGTGGCTTGGCATCCGGGGTTGGCATGAACCGATCGCCCTTTTACGCAGCCGACCTGTCGCGTCCGCATCGTGCTGCTACCGGACTGGTTAACCCCAACACCGTTCGCGAACAAGCCATCGACTGTCATCCCGCGTGTCTTGCCCCTCGGGCGTGTCCGCGCCAAAGCGTGCCAACAGGGTCGATCGGAGTTGAAGGCGTGGCCGAGGCTCGGTTTGCGACGGGCGCGCGCGACGATCCCAGCCTGGCCTTGACGCGCGCGCTCACCGAGCATCGCACCGAACTGCTACGCTTCCTCGTCGCCCGGCTGCGCGATCCGGCGGACGCCGAGGACGCCCTGCACGATCTCTGCCTGCGCGTCGCTTCGGGGACCGGCGAGGCAGTGGCGAACCCGCTGGCCTATCTTTACCGGGCGGCCGCGAACTTGGCGCTGGACCGGGCACGTGGGCGTAGCCGGCGTCTCGTGCGCGACGGTGCCTGGGCGACACTAGCGGGCGCGCGCGCCGGCGAAGAGACAATCGATCCGACGCCTTCGGCCGACGAGCGGCTCGACCAGCGGCGTACGCTCCTGCGGATCGCGCGCGCGATCGAGGCGCTTCCGCCAGGTGCTGGGCGGATCTTCCGCCGACACCGGCTCGACGGTCGCAGCCACGCCGAGATCGCCGTCGAGTTCGGCATCTCGCGAAGCGCGGTCGAGAAAGGGATGGCGACCGCGCTACGCCATCTCATGCGCGCACTCGGCACTGAGGATGGCGGCGCGGGTGGCGTCTAGGGAACGACGGGTGATGGGAGCGCGCGTGGAACCGCATCGAGCTAAGGCTGACGAGGCGCGGAGCGAGGCCGCGAGCGCGTGGGTCGCCCGCGTTCAGTCCGACGACGCGCGCGCGCAGGACTGGCGCGCGCTGACCGCGTGGTTCGAGGCTGATCCCGCCAACTCGCACGCTTTCGAGGCGGCCGCGCTGCTCGATGATTCGATCGCGCGGCACGCGCCAGCGATCGCGGCGTTTCTGCCCGCGAACGATGTCGCGCCCGCGCCCGGGTGGAAGCGGTGGCGCTGGCCCGGTGCGGCACTGGCCGCCGCGATCGCGGCGGCGGCGCTGCTGCTCGCGCCCGCGCACCACCTGCCCGCGCCGAGCGCGTTCGCGGTCCACTCGACCGGGCCGCGTGACGTCGAAACGCTCACGCTTGCCAATGGCGCGACCGTGCGGCTCGATTGCCGCACACGCCTCGGCGTCGGCGCAGGTGGGCGGCGGATCGAGCTGGCGCAGGGAGCAACCTATCTGGATGTCCGGCACGATCCGAAGCGCCCGCTGATCGTCGATCTCGGCGCCTATCAGGTGCGGGACATCGGAACGCGCTTCGAGGTCGTGCGCACCGTCGATCGGATCACGGTCGCCGTGGCGGACGGCGCTGTGACGCTCGCCTCGGTGGGCGCGACGACCGGCCTGACGGTCAGCGCGGGCGAGCGGATCGACCTTGCGGTCGCCACCGGCATCGCGGAGCGTCGATCGGTCGACCCGGCCAGCGTCGCGAGCTGGCGTGCGGGAGTCCTGCGCTACCACGACGCGCCGCTCGCGCTGGTGGTTCGCGATCTGGGACGCTACTCGGACCGCAGGCTCGCAGTCGATCCGGCGATCGGCGACCGGCGTTTTTCGGGCGTGCTTGCGCTCGACGATGGCATACGCATGATGGCACGTTTGACGGATATGATGCAGTTGCGATTGGTGGGCACGAAAGGTGGCGCGATCCTGGTTCCTCGCGGTGGCCACGACGCTGGCGGTGGTGCGTCCGGCAGCGGCTGAGCCCAGCGTTCGGGTGGACGTGCCGCCGGGTTCGCTTGGCGAGGCGGTGGCGCGGCTTGGCGAACAAACGGGCGTCTCGATCGGCGTCGCGGGCGCGCTGCCCAACCTGACCAGTCCCGGCGCCCATGGCCGCCTGACCGCGCGCGCGGCGCTCGACAGGTTGCTGCGCGGCACGGGGTATAGCGCGAGGCGGGTCGATCCGCGCACGTTCCGCCTCGAGATGATCAAGCCGGTCCGGCATGTCGCCGCGCTCCCCGCGCGACTGCAATCCGACCAGATCGTCGTGACCGCGACCAAGCGCGACGAGCGGCTGTGGAGTGTCCCGTTCGCCGCCACAATCGTCGGGCTCGATGCGCCCCAGCTGCGCGACCGTATCGCGACGACCGTAGACATCGTCGCGAATACCGAAGGGTTGAGCCTCACCAATCTCGGCCCGGGGCGTAACCGCGTCTTCCTGCGCGGCGTCGCCGACAGTCCGTTCAGCGGTCCCACGCAGTCGACTGTGGGCGTGTATCTGGACGACGCCCGCCTGGGGTTCGCCACGCCCGATCCCGATCTGCAGCTGATCGATGTGGACCGGGTGGAGGTGCTGCGTGGGCCGCAGGGCACGCTGTACGGCACGGGCGCGCTCGGCGGCGTGTACCGGATCGTCACCAACAAGCCATCGGTCGATGCGGGGTGGACCGGGCGGATCGGCGGCGGTGGCGTACTGACCGCGCACGGTGCCCCGACCGCCAGTCTTGACGCGGCGGTCAACGCGCCAATTTCGGGGAGTGTGGCTGCGCGCGTGGTCGGCTATACCCAGCGCGACGGCGGGTGGATCGACGATCGCGGCCGAGGGCTGACCGACGTCAACACGGTCCGTATTTCGGGTGGACGCGCGGGGCTGCGCTGGACGCCGCGTGCGGACTGGACGGTCGACCTCGGTGCCGCGCTGCAGCGTATCGCGGTCGACGACGGCCAATACGCGGTCGGGGGCTTCGGCCGCCTGGCCCGCGCGACCCCGATCGCGCAGCCGAGCACCAATGATTTCAACGAAGTCTCCCTGGCAGTGACGGGACGCTTGGGCCAAGTGACGCTCGCGTCCACCACCGCCTATGTCGGTCGCGAACTGACCAGCCGTTACGACGCGAGCGTTCCGGGCGCAGGCTTGCGGGTGTTCGACGAACGCCAGACCGAACGGCTGCTGAGCCACGAGACGCGCCTGTCCGAGACGCACGGCGATCGTTCGTGGCTGCTTGGGCTGTCCGTCCTCTCGACGCACAGCAATCTCGATGGAAGCATCGCGGTCGCGGGAGGGACACCCGGCAGGGTCGAACAGCTTTCCCGCGCGGTGACCGAGGGCGCGGTCTTTGGCGAAGCGCGGCGGACGGTTCTCAAGCGCGTGGACCTCACACTGGGCGCGCGTCTGTCCGATACCAGCATCCGCGACGACGCGGCGAACGGGGGTGCCACGATCACGCGCCTGCGGCCGTCACCAACGGCCGCGCTGTTATGGCGGCCGCTGGACGGACTGGAAATCTATGGTCGTTGGGCGAACGCCTTTCGCCCCGGTGGGCTGAATGGCGCGACGGGCACCAAGTCCCCCACCTTCGCCTCGGACGAGCTTCGCAGCCTCGATTTGGGCATCCGCGCGCGTGCGCCCGGTGGCGTGCTGTCGGGCGAGTTCAACCTGTTCGACATCGTCTGGAACGACGTTCAGTCCGATCTGCTGCAGGCCAATGGCCTGATCGCGACCGCGAATGTTGGTCGTGCGCGCATCCTCGGCGGCGATCTCGCGGTTCGTGCGCGCTGGCGCGGCGGTTGGCGGCTGGATGTGGCCACGGCGGTGCAGCAAAGTGAACTCCACCGCACCGGGTCCACGATCCCGGGCGATGTCGAGGCCGGGCTGCCGAGCGCGCCCGCGTTCACCGCGCGCCTGGCGGCGGGACGCACCCTGGAGTGGCGCGGTCTCACCATCGGTGCGGACGCGAGCTTGCGCTACATCGGTCCCTCGCGCCTGTCGTTCGATACCGCGCTGGCGCGTCGGATGGGGGATTACGCCGTGCTTGATCTCGATCTCTCGGCCGCGCGCGGCGCGTGGCGGCTTGGTATCGGCGCGTCCAATTTGCTCGATACGAGCGCGGACACCTTCGCGTTCGGCAACCCGTTCGCCGTCCGGCGCGAGATGCAGCACACCCCGGTGCGGCCCCGAAGCGTGCGATTGCGGCTGGAACGGCAGTTCTGAAGCCGCGCGGCACGTTCACGGCATCTGGTCGCGTAGAGCGGGCCGTTGATCGCAGGCACCTCCCTAGCGAGAGTGCCCACTCTCGGCTTGACGGCGCGTCAGCGAAAGGGCGGCTCGTCGAAACTTCTGAGCTTGCGCGAATGTAGCCGGTCGCCTTCCTGCGCCAGGATGCCAAGGGCCTCGATGCCGATCAGCAGATGTTCGGAGACCGCGCGCTCGTAAAAGGCGTTTGCCCCGCCGGGCAGCTTGAGTTCGCCGTGCAGCGGCTTGTCCGATACGCACAGCAACGTACCGTAGGGAACGCGGAAGCGGTAGCCCTGCGCGGCGACCGTCGCGGATTCCATGTCGATCGCCACCGCGCGGCTCTGGTTGAAGCGCACGGCGGACTGGGCGAAGCGGAGTTCCCAGTTGCGGTCGTCGGTCGTCACCACGGTGCCGGTGCGCAATCGGCGTTTAAGCACGTCGGGCGCGTCGCCCGTAATACGTAGCGCGGCGGCGACCAGTGCCTGCTGGACCTCGGCGATCGGCGGCACGGGAATTTCGACCGGCAGTACCGCGTCGAGCACATGATCGTCGCGCAAATAGGCGTGCGCGAGGACGTAGTCGCCGATCGTCTGGCTGGGGCGCAGGCCGCCGCAGTGGCCGATCATCAGCCACGCCTCGGGGCGCAGCACCGCCAGATGATCGCAGATCGTCTTGGCATTCGACGGGCCGACGCCGATGTCCACGATCGTCACACCGCGTCCGCCGGGGGCAATGAGGTGATAGGCAGGCATCTGGTGCCGCCGCCAGCCGCCGCTCGCGACATCGGCGACCGCGTCTGCGGCGTCGGCGCGGGTGAAGATATGGCCGGGCGCCGCCAGCGCCTCGAACGGCGAACCCTCGCGCGCGAGTTCAGCCAGCCCGAAGCGAACGAAGCCGTTCACATAGCGCGTGTAGTTGGTGAACAGGATGTAACGCTGGAACTGCTCGGGCGGGGTACCGGTATAATGGCGCAAGCGCGCGAGGCTGAAATCGGTGCGCGGCCCGTCGAACAGCGCGAGCGGGCGGGGGCGGCCGGGCGCGCGCCACAGGCCGTCTACGATCTCATCGCCGATGTGCGCGAGTTCGTTCGACGGGAATATGCGCGCGAGGTCGGCCGCACGCACGTCGCCCAGTACGAGGTCGGCCGCGCCGTCGAGGATGTAAGGGTAGGGAATCTCGCTCGCTGAGGGACCGATGTCGATCTCGACATCGTAATCGCGCACGAGATGCCCGAGCTGTTCGATCAGATAATCCCGGAACAGGTGCGGACGCGCGATGCTCGTTGTGTAGATGCCCGCGCCGTTCAGTCGCGCGAAGGCGCGCGCGGGAAGCGGAACAGGCCGGTCGGCGCGGTATTCGACGCGCAGTTCGGGATAGGCGAACAGCCCCGCCGCGCGCGCCGCCGGATCGGGCCGCGTCCCGTTGGCCAGGTATGCAGCGAGCGCGGCGCGTAGCGCATCGGCGGCGCGCGCGTAGTCCGCCGCGAGACGATCGACGATCTCGCGAACGGTCAGGGACGGGGCACCGGGCATGGCCCCGCTCATGCGCCCGACCGCCTGAAAGCGCTAGAACTTCACGCCAGCGCGCGCATAGACGTAACCGTCAATGAGTGCTGGGACGCGCGCCGGGGCACGCATCACGCCGCCATGCTGGCGCAGCGCGCGTTCGCGGTCCTGCTCGTGGGACAGACGGTCCTGAAGGCGTCCGTGCCCAGAACCGGATGATCGCCTTAGCGAGAATGCCCGGTTTGGGGCACCCGATCCTTTTGAGCGGATGATTGTCCGGCCTGCTGCTCCCGAACGCGCAGCCCTTTCGGCAAATGTCCTGTATCATGGCGCGCCTCGCTGCCCACGTCGATCCGCGCGGCGGCAAGATAGCCGCCCACCACGAGCACCCCCGCGCCCACGGTGTTGCCGATCGTCACCAGTATCAGGTTCCGCGCCACGCCGGACAGCGTGATCGCGGGGTGCGCGTCCATCAGGCCAAGCGAGAGCGCGGTCATGTTGGCGACCGAGTGCTCGAAGCCCGCCGCCACGAACGCCAGCAGCACCCAGGCGAACACGATGCATTTCGCGGCGTCGCCGGTGACACGCGTCGCGGTCCAGATGGCGAGGCAGACCAGCCAGTTGCACAGGATCGCCCGCGCGAGCAGCGCGACGGCATCCGAGTCCACCTTATGAGCGACGTAGGAGTTCAGGTAGGTGCCCCCGTCCGTCAGCACCGCGCCGCCGCCGCCCGCGATGAACAGCATGGATAGGATGAGCGCGCCCACAAGATTGCCGATCCACACGACAACGAGCATCGCGAGCGCATCGCGTAGGCTGACGCTTCGCCGCGCAAGGCCGAAGCCCGTGTACATGATATAACCGGTGAACAGCTCCGCCCCCGCGGACACGGTGAGGATCAGGCCGACGCCGAAAACCGCGCCGAGTACGAGCGGGCGTGACCCCGCAGGCATCCCCGCCGCGCAACTGAGCGCGAGGATCATCGCAATGCCGATATATGCGCCCGCCAGCATCGCGCCGACGAAAAAACCGCCGGGCGCGCGGCGCAGAGCTTCGGCCTTCTCGCGCGCGATCTCCGCGAAGTGAACGATGGTCGGCTCGTACATGATCGCGTTCCTTCGGAAATGCTTAGGAAAATCCGTTACTTTCGATGAAACGATGCAATTGCCGATGACAGTGGCGACCAGTTAACGCACGGGAATCCAGTTGGCCGCGTTCGGTACGCCACGCGAAGGCGGACGGCTCTCTTCGAGATCGAGAGGGCACCTCGCCGCTTGCAACGCGCGACCGATCGCAGCCGTTGGCGCGCCCGGCCGATCCCGGCGCAACGTTGGCCGGACACTCGGCGTTTCGAACGGATATGGATCTCGCTCTCCCCGAGTTGCCCGCTAACGCCTTCGCCAAGCAGGATCGCAGCGACGATCGGCTATTCTATGCACCGGCCCGGCTGGTGACGCATATCGATGATGACGCGGTCGCGGCGCTGACGGATCATTATGCGCGGACGCTGCCCATGGACGGCGTGATTCTGGACCTCATGTCGAGTTGGGTCAGCCATCTTCCGTCCGATGTTCCGACACGCGAGGTGATCGGCCACGGGATGAACGCGGAGGAACTCGCCGCCAATCCTCGGCTGGACCGCTGGTTCGTGCAGAACCTGAACGCGTCGCAGTCGCTGCCGCTTGAGGATGCGAGCGTCGACGCGGCGATATGCTGCGTCAGCGTCCAGTATCTGGAACGGCCAGTCGAAGTCTTCTCGGACGTGCGCCGAGTGCTTCGCGCCGCCGCGCCGTTCATTGTCAGCTTCTCCAACCGTTGTTTCCCGACGAAAGTGGTCGCCATCTGGCGCTCGCTCGATCTCGCGGGCCAGGTGGCGCTGGTCCGGCTGTATCTCGAGCGTGCGGGCTTCGGCGAGATCACGACCGTAATGCCGCGCGACGGACGACGGGGCGATCCGCTGGTCATCGTCGCGGGACGGGCCTGACCGATGGCCGATCACGACACGCCGGCCCGTGTCGGCGCGCGCGCGATCGCCTCGGGCACGCACATCGCAGCCGCGCAGCACGCGTTAGTGGCGATCTGCGTTCCCGTACGCGACGAACGCACGCTGCTGCCGCGCCTGCTGGACGCGCTCGAGGGTCAGACATGGATCGATCCCGTCCGCGTTCACGCCTGCTTCTACTTCGACGGGTGCAACGATGACGGCGTCGATTTCGTGCGCGCACGAGCGGCTGGCATGGCGTGCCGTACCGTGATCGAGGTCGGAGCACGCTCGGACGAACCCAATGCGGGACGCGCCCGCGCGGCCGCGATGACGCTCGGACAGGCGTGCCTGGCCGACGTGGCCGACGCCGTCCTGCTGACCACCGACGCCGATAGTGTCCCGCACCCGGACTGGATCGCCTCCGCATTACGCGCGCTACGTGCAGCCGACGTCGTCGCGGGCCGGATCGTGCGCGAGGGCGGTGTGCAAGACAGAGCGCAGGCGCGCATCGAGGCGTATTTCGACCGGCTGTACGCGCTCCGCCGCGCGATCGATCCCGTGGTCTGGGAGCCGTCCGGCGGCCATCACTTCACCAGCGGGGCGAACCTGGGATTTTTGGCCACCGCGTACCGTGCCTTGGGCGGGTTCGCCCACCGTACCTGCGGCGAGGACGCGCTGATCGTCGACGAGGCGGCGCGCGCTGGCCTACGCGTGCGCCGCGACGCGCAGCTTGTCGTCGAGACCTCGTCGCGGCGCGATGGGCGTGCGATTGGCGGGCTCGCCAGCGCGCTGGCGAGCTTCGATCGCGATAAGGCCGACGGCAACAAGGCGGCCGCGGTCACGGTCGCGCACCCCGCCGACGCCGCATGGCAGTGGCAGGCGCAGGCTCGCGCCCGCGCGGCCTTTACGGCGATCGAACGGCCCTCGACCCGCAACGCGCTTGCGGCCGCGCTCGCGCTCACGCCCGATCATGTGCTGGGCGTCGCGCGCGATTGCCCGAATGCGGAGGCCTTCGCGATGCGGGTCGCGCCCACCGTGCCGGGTGGCGAGCGGCGCGTGTCCCTGCACATGGCGGAATGTGCGTTGACCAAATTGGAGCGTTCGCGGCAGCCATGCGCGGCGTGAGTATCGCTGGATCGCGATCGGACACGGCGACCGCGACGGACGTAGCGGCCGATCTCGCGGCCGCGATGCGCGGGTTGGGCAAACAGCTGAGGCCCGGTCCCGATCCGACCTCCGCGCCCGCGATGCTGGAGCTGCTGCGCGCGCTGTACGCGATCGGTCGTCGCGACCTGCCGCTGGGTCGTCTGTTCGAGGGGCATGTCGATGCGACGCAGATCGTCTTGCGGTACGGCGCGCCCGCGCAGCAACGCGCGCTCGCCGACGCGCTGGCGGCGGGCGCACTGCTCGGCGTGTGGGGTGCCGCATTGCCCGGCGAGCCGCTGCGACTGGAGGCGGGGCGGCTCAATGGGGGCAAAGCCTATGCGTCGGGCGCGGACATCTGCACGCACGCGCTCGTGACCGCCGACACCGACGACGGCCAGCAACTGATCCTGATCGACCTCGCCGCGAGCCCGCCCGCGATCGACCGGGCGTGGTGGCACACCCACGGGATGCAGCGTTCGGGTTCGCACATCGTACGGTGGGAGCGCTCGGCGATCGCACCTGACCAGCGGATCGGGCCGCCCGACAGCTACGCGCGCGAACCCTGGTTCAGCGGCGGCGCGCTGCGCTGCGCCGCCGTGCAGGCGGGCGGCATCGCGGCACTGTTCGATCATACGCGCGCGCACCTGCTCGCGCTGGGGCGCGCGGGCGATCCGCATCAGGCGGGCCGCTTGGCCGAGCTGCTGCGCCTGGGCGAAGCCGCCGCCGCCCCGGTCCGCCGCGCCGCCGAACAATGGTTCGAAGCGCCGGACATTGCGACGCGCCTTGCCTGGGTATCGGCGGCGCGCGTTGCGGTGCTGGACGCGGGCGAGCGCGCGTGCCTGGTCGCGGAACAGGCGGTCGGACTCCCCGGGCGCTTCGATACGCACCCGATTGCTGCCGCGATTGCCGACCTGGGGACCTATTTGCGCCAGCCCGCGCCCGATACGCAGCGCATGCGGGTCGGCGAGGCGGCCGCCGCAGGACTGATCGCGCCCGCGCTGTGAGACTCATGCTCGGGCAACCGGGAACGGTATTGATCGTCGCGCCGCATTCCGACGATGAGACGATCGGCGCGTTCGGCCTGATCGGCACGCTGCGGCGAGCGGGCGTGCGCGTGCGCGTGATTGTTGTCAGCGACGGTGCGGCCTCGCACCCCGGCAGCGTGCGCTGGCCGCGCGAGCGGTTGATTTGCGCGCGCGTGCTGGAGACCCGGCGCGCGATGCGTCGCGCGGGGCTGCACGCGGGAGCGATCGAATATCTGGGTCTCCCCGATGGCGCGCTGACGGGGCTGGGCTCGCGTGGGTGGCGTCCGTTGGCGCGCGCGGTGCGACGGCGGCGCGGGCGCGGGCCGCTGCTGATCGTGGGACCCTCCCCCGACGAAGCGCACGCCGATCATGTCGGGGTGGCCCACGCGCTCGCCCGCATCCCTGCCGGGCGTGCCCGGCGGCTTGCCTATTGTGTGTGGCCTAGCCAGAGCGCGCGCCCGTCAGGCCGTGCGTGCGGCCTCGCCGTCGCGGGTGGCGCGCCGATGAAGCGGTCGGTGTTGGGCGTGTACCGCACGCAGACGGGCGCGATCAGCGATAGTCCCACGGGTTTCGCCATGTCACGCGCCCAACGCGCCCGCTTCTCGCGCCCGCTCGAACGGTTCGAGGCCGCACGATGACGCGACCGATCACGCTCGAAGGGTTCGAGCAAACCTTCACCGACAACGCGGACCCGTGGCGGACATTCCACGCGCGCGACGAGGCCCACAAGCGCGTCGCGATCCTGCACGCGCTTGGGGCGAGGCCGCTCGGCCGCGTGCTCGAGCTGGCGAGCGGCAATGGCTCGAACAGCGTCGCGCTCGCCGCGCGCGCGCTTCGGCTGGACGCGACCGAAGGAACCGCTACGGGTACGCGCCTGACCGCCGACGCGCTGAGCCGTCAGAAACGCGCGCTTGCTTCGACGCTGGTCCTGCCCGGCCGCTTTCCGCGCACGGTCTATGACGCGATCGTCGTCGCCGAGTTACTCTACTATCTCTCGCCACGGCGAATGCGCCGCGTCGCGCGCGATGTCGCGATGGCGCTTCGGCCGGGCGGCGTGCTTGTGCTCGCGCATCACAGGATCGATTTCCACGATTTCGCCCAGCACGCCGCCGGGATTCACCAACGATTTCTGGCCGCAACGGGCCTTGGGTCCCGGAAGCTTCGCGGATTGCGGTCAAGGCGATGGCGGGTCGAAGCTTTTGGCTTGAGCGGTGCCCGCGCGAAAGGCCATCTGGGCGAGTGAGAATTTCCGCTCTCAGAGCACCTGAGCGGCCGCCCAGCCGCTGGCCCAGGCCCATTGGAAATTGTGGCCGCCGAGCCAGCCGGTCACGTCGACCGCCTCGCCGATGACGAACAGGCCGGGCAGCTTGCGCGCCTCCATGGTGGCGGACGACAGTTCGTCGGTGCTGACGCCACCTGCGGTGACTTCGGCTTTGGCCAGGCCCTCGGTGCCGTTCGGGGTGAAGCGCCAGTTGCCGAGCGTCTGTTCGGCGGCGGCGAGCCCAACGTCGGGCGCGTTCGCGAGATCGCCTGTTAACGCGATGCGGTCCGCGAGCGTTGTCGCCAGTCGTTCGGGCATCGCTCGGCCGAGAAGTTTGGCCAGGCTAATACGCGGCGCGGTCCGCTTCGCCGCCCGCAGCCAGCCGGGCGCGTGATCGGGCAGGAAATCGACCGTGATCGCCTCGCCGTGGCGCCAGTAGGAGGAGATTTGCAGCACCGCCGGGCCGGACAGGCCGCGATGCGTGAACAGCGCGGCCGCGGAACGCCGCCTTGCCGTGGCGGGTGACCACATTGGCCGCGACGCCCGCAAGCGTGCGGAACAACGCCTCGTCCTGGCCGAGCGTAAGCGGCACCAGCGCGGGACGGGGCTCGATCACCTTGAGGCGAAAGCGGCGCGCGAGATCGTAGGCGAAGCCGGTCGCGCCCATCTTGGGGATGGACGGCCCGCCGGTGGCGATCACCAGCGCGGGGGCGGACGCGGTGCGGCCCCCGAAAGACACGCGGAAGCGCGCGTCCGCATGATCGATCGCGGTGACCCCCTGCCCGAGCGCGAGCGTGACCGCGCCCCGGTCGCACTCGTCCAGCAGCATGTCGACGATCTGCCGGGCGGAGCCGTCGCAGAAGAGCTGGCCGAGCGTCTTTTCATGCCATGCGATCCCGTGCCGCTCGACCAGCGCCACGAAGTCGGCCGCCGTGTAGCGCGCCAGTGCCGAGCGCGCGAAATGGGGGTTGGCGGACAGGAACTGTTCGGGCGTCGTGCCAAGATTGGTGAAGTTGCAGCGGCCGCCGCCCGAGATCAGGATCTTCTTCCCCGGCGCGTCCGCATGATCGATCACCAGCACGCGGCGGCCACGCTCCCCCGCGACGCCCGCGCACATCAGCCCAGCCGCGCCTGCGCCGAGCACGATCGCGTCATAGTCCTCGGGCTCGGCCACCGGACTACGCCGCCATGGCGATCGCGACCGCCTCGGCGACCTTGATGCCGTCGATCGCGGCCGACAGGATGCCGCCCGCATAGTCCGCGCCCTCGCCCGCCGGGTACAGGCCCGCCGTGTTCAGACTCTGAAAGTCTCGCCCACGCGTGATGCGGATCGGCGACGAGGTGCGCGTCTCCACCCCCGTCATCACCGCGTCGGGATGATCGTAGCCCGCGATCTGCCGACCAAAGACGGGCAGCGCCTCGCGGAACGCATCGATCACGAAGGGGGGCAGGCAGTGCGCGAGATCGGTGGGCGTGACGCCCGGCTTGTACGACGGCGTCACCACCCCGAACGCGGTCGAGGGCCGACCGCCGAGCAGATCACCGACCGACTGGCCGGGCGCGGCATAGCTGGATCCGCCCGCCACATAGGCGCGGGCTTCCAGATCGCGTTGCAGATCGAGCCCCGACAGGGGATGGCCGGGGTAATCGCGTGCCGGATCGATTCCGACCACGAGGCCCGAGTTCGCGTTGAACTCGGCACGCGAATATTGGCTCATGCCGTTGGTGACGACGCGCCCGGGCTCGGACGTCGCGGCGACCACGCGCCCGCCCGGACACATGCAGAAGCTGTAGACCGTGCGTCCGTTGCGGCAATGGTGCGACAAGGCATAGGCGGCCGCGCCCAGATCGGGATGGCCCGCGCGCGCGCCGAAGCGCGCGCGGTCGATCCAGGACTGCGGATGCTCGATCCGCACCCCGATCGAAAAAGGCTTGGCTTCGATATGGACCGCGCGATCGTGCAGCATGGCGAAGGTATCGCGCGCGCTGTGGCCCACCGCGAGCACGACCTGGTCCGCCGCCATCCGCTCGCCGGTGCTAAGCTGGAGCGCGCGCAACGCCCGCGCGCCATCGCTGGCGGTCTCGATCTCCACATCCTCGACGCGAGTATCGAAGCGATATTCGCCGCCCAGCGCCTCGATCGTGGCGCGCATGTTCTCCACCACGGTCACCAGGCGGAAGGTGCCGATGTGCGGGTGCGCCTCGGTCAGGATCTCGCCCGGCGCACCGGCGGCGACGAACTCGTTCAGCACCTTGCGTCCCAGATGGCGCGGGTCCTTGACCTGGCTCCACAGCTTGCCGTCGGAGAAGGTGCCCGCCCCGCCCTCGCCGAACTGGACGTTCGATTCGGGCACCAGCACGCTTCGCCGCCACAGGCCCCAGGTATCTTTCGTGCGCTCGCGCACCAGCTTGCCGCGTTCAAGGATGATGGGGCGCAGGCCCATTTGGGCGAGGATCAGGCCAGCGAACAGGCCGCAAGGCCCCGCCCCGATCACCACAGGGCGGCGCGCGCCGGGAGCCAAGCCCGTAGTGGGGGCGCGGTAGCTGGTATCGGGCGTGGGCCGCACCGCCGGATCGCGGTCGAACCGCGCGAGCACGGCCGCCTCGTCGCGTAGGCGAACGTCGACCGAGTAGACCCGCACGATCTGCGACTTCTTGCGCGCGTCACTGGCCCGCCGAGCGATCGCATAGTCGATCAGGTCGGTCGTGCCGATCTTCAGCCGCGCGCGGATGGCGGCCGGGACCGCCTCGGCCGCATGGCCAAGCGGCAGGCGCAGTTCTGAAACGCGAAGCATGGCTGTGGAACTAAGGGCTCCGCGCGTCTGGCGCCATGACGTCGCGCGGTGTGTCGCGACCGGCGGTGTCGGGCCAATGCCGCGCCCAGCCTGCGACCGGCTTGCTTGCCGTGGTTTCAGAGTAGGGCATAATCGCCGCTCTGCCCGCCGCCTTGCCCTTCGCGGAGACCTCGATGAAGTATCTGATCGCGCTTGCCCTCGCCGCGCTGCCGTTCGCTGCCCCCGCGCTCGCCTACGATGTGACCGAAAAGTCCGTGGTGGAGATTGAACGCGATCTGGCGGCGGGAAAGACCAATTCGGTGGAGCTGGTCCACCGGTATCAGGCGCGCATCGCCGCGCTGAACCCCAAGCTGCACGCGGTGATCGCGCTCAACCCGCGCGCGCTGGCGCAGGCGGCGGCGGCGGACGCGGCGCGGCGCGCGGGCACGCGCCAGGGCCCGCTCGCGGGGGTGCCGATCCTGATCAAGGACAATATCGAGACGGCGGACCCCACCCCGACCACGGCGGGATCGCTCGCGCTCGCCAACAACGCGAACGGCCGCGACGCAACGCTCGTGGCGAACCTGCGGCGCGCGGGCGCGATCATCCTGGGCAAGACCAACCTCAGCGAATGGGCGAACATCCGCTCCAGCCACTCGATCAGCGGCTGGAGCGCGGTGGGCGGGCAGACGCGCAACCCCTACGCGCTCGACCGCAACGCGTGCGGATCGAGTTCGGGATCGGGCGCGGGAACGGCCGCTAGTCTGGCGGCGGCCGCCGTGGGCACCGAGACCGATGGCTCGGTGACCTGCCCGTCGGCGATCAACGGCCTGGTCGGGTTCAAGCCCACCGTGGGCCTGATCTCGCGCACGCACGTCGTGCCGATCAGCCATACGCAGGACACGCCGGGACCGATGGCGCGCAGCGTGACCGATGCCGCGATCCTGCTCGGCGCGATGGCGGGCGGCGACCCCGCCGATCCCGCGACCGCGCGCGCGGACAGCATGGGGCACGATTTCACGGCGGCGCTCAAGCCGGGCGCGCTGCAGGGCGTGCGCGTGGGCGTGATGCGCTTTTCGGCGGGCTTCCATGCCCAGACCGACGCGGTGTTCGATCGTGCGCTGGCCGCGCTCAAGGCGGCGGGGGCGACGCTCATCGAGATCGACAAATTTCCCGGCAAGGGCGGCATCGGCGATCTCGAGCAGACCGTGCTCAACACCGAGCTGAAGGCAGACCTGAACACCTATCTCGCCTCGACCGTCGCCGCGCACGTCCCCACCCGCACGCTCGCCGATGTGATCGCGTTCAACACCGCGCACGCCGCGACCGAGCTGGCGCTGTTCGGGCAGGAGACGTTCGTGGCGGCGCAGAAGACCAAGGGCCTGCGCGATCCCGATTATCTAAAGGCGGTGGCGGACGCGCACCGGCTGGCGGGGCCGGAAGGGATCGACAGGATGCTGGCCGACAACAAGGTCTCGGTATTGGTCGCCCCGACGCTCGGCCCGTCGTGGCTGATTGATCCGGTGCTGGGCGACCACTTCGCGGGCGGCGAGGCAGGCAGCCCGGCGGCGGTCGCGGGCTACCCGCATTTGACCGTGCCGATGGGGCTCGCGGACGGACTGCCCGTGGGGTTGTCCTTCATCGGGACGGCGTGGAGCGACCGCGCGGTGCTGGGGTACGGCTATGCGTATGAGCAGGCGTCGCGAGCGCGCCGGGTGCCCCGCTATCTGGATTCGATCGAGGTGCCTCGGCATGGGGGGCGGTGAGGCGTCGGTTGGTGCAGGATCTGCAGCGTCTTGGGTTAGCATCGGCTTGCGATCCATAACCAATTATTTTCATACGAGAGACTTGCTATGTACGATCTGGAACTTGATCTTCCAAATATGCCGAGACTTTTCTCACCCGCTATTCCTCAGCGCCGTCGCAATCCCGTTGATCGATAGCTGGATTCCCTCCGCCACCCGCGCATCCGTCTCGCCACCCCGAAATCGCTTGAGCAGCTCGATCTGCAACAGGTTCAGCGGCTCGACATACGGCATCCGCAGCCGGATCGACGTGTCCAGCGCAGGATTGCGTGCCAATAGGCGGGTCTGATCGGTCGCCACCAACAACGCGTCGTGCGTGCGCGCCCAGCCGTCGGTAATTCGGCCAAAGATCACCCCACGCAGGCCCGCGTCGGGCACCAGCGCGCTGTAGCGTTGCGCGATGCGCAGATCGGATTTGGCGAGGACCATCTCCATGTTCGCCAGGATCGCCTGCAGGAACGGCCAGCGCGCCGCCATCTCGGCAATCAGCCCCTTGTCCCCGAACGCGTCCAGCGCCGCGCCCACCCCGTACCAGCCGGGCAGCATCACGCGTGCCTGCGCCCAGCTAAATACCCAGGGGATGGCGCGCAAATCCTCGATCGCGTTCGATCTGGTGCGGCTCGCGGGGCGCGAACCGATCTTGAGCGTCGCGATCTCGCCGATCGGAGTCATCGCGCGGAAGAAATCCTTGAAGCCCGGCGTTTCGTAGACCAGCCCGCGATAGGCCGCGAAGGCGCTGCGCGAGATCACGTCCATCGCCGCCTCGAACCGCCGCGCATCCGCGTCGCCCAGCGGCGGCGTGCCCAGCGTCGCGTCGAGCGTCGCGGCGGCGATCGCCTCCAGGTTGACGATCGCGCTCTCGCGCGACCCGTATTTAGCGGCGATCACCTCGCCCTGTTCGGTGATGCGGATGCGCCCGCCGACCGTGCCCGGCGGCTGCGCGCGGATCGCGGCGAAGGCCGAGCCGCCACCGCGCCCCACCGCGCCGCCGCGTCCATGGAACAGCTGCATCGCCACGCCCGCGCGGGCGAACACCGGCGTCAGCGCGCGGCTCGCCTGGTGGAGCGCCCAGGTGGAGGTCAGATACCCGCCATCCTTGTTCGAATCCGAATAGCCGACCATCACCTCCTGATGTCCGCGCGCGCACGCCATGGCAGCGATCTCGGGCAGCGCCAGATACGCCTCCATGATGGCGGGCGCGGCCTCCAGATCAGCGATCGTCTCGAACAGCGGCACCACCATCAGGCTCGCGTGCGGCGCCTCGCCGGGCCGCCACAGCCCGGCCTCCTTGAGGAGCAGCGTGATTTCCAGGAGATCGGAGACGCTCGCGGTCTTCGACACGATCGTGGTGCCGATCACGCCCTCGCCCAAGCGCGCGCGCGCGTCGGCGGCGGCGCGCAGGATCGCGAGTTCGCCGCGCGTCTCCTCGCCGTGCGGCAGCAGCGCGCCGGTCAGCGGACGCGGGTTGGCGAGTTCGCGGCGCAGCAGGTTGATCCGCGCGGGTTCGTCCAGCGCCGCATAGTCGTCGCACACCCCCGCCACGCGAAGCAGTTCGCCGACCGACCGCTCGTGGACGTCGCTGTTCTGCCGGAGATCGAGCCGCGCGAGATGGAAGCCGAACACATCGACCGCGCGGATCAACCGCGCGAGCGCGCCGCCGGTGGCGAGATCATGCACCGCGAGATCGCCCGCGATCGTGCGCAGATCGGCGCGGAACGCGGCGGGGCTATCATAGGCCTCGCGCCTGGTGGCGGTTGGACGGGGCGGTGCGTGGCCGATGCGCTCGGCATAGGTGGCCGCGAGCCGGGCGTAGACGCCGGTCAGCGCGCGCCGGTACGGCTCGTCGGCGCGCGCGGGGCTGGCGTCGCCGCTCGCGTCGGCGAGCGCGACCAGCGCGTCGCTGGGGCGTGAAAGCTCGCTCGAGATCGATAGTTCGGCCCCGAGCGCGTGGACCGCGTCCATATATCGCTCCAGCACCGTCGCCGCCGCGCGACCCGTCGCCAACCGCAGCGAGGCGGCGGTGACGTTGGGATTGCCGTCCCGGTCCCCGCCGATCCAGCTGCCCACGCGCAGGAAGCTGGGCGTGCGCCGGCCCAGCACCCGGTCCCAACGCGCGTACAGCGCCGGGAGCACGGGCACGAACACGTTCGACAGCCACGCGAGCGCGGTCTCGATCTCGTCCGCCACACGCTGCTTCTCGCGGCGCAGCGGGCGGGTCTGCCACAACAGCGCGATCTGGCGCGCGATCGCGGCCTCCACCTCGTCGCCCTCGGTCGTCTCGGCCACCCCCGCATCGCGCAGGCGCATCAGCGCGGCGATCCGGTTCTGGTGATCGATCATCGATTTGCGCCGCACCTCGGTCGGGTGCGCCGTCAGCACGGGCATCACCAGCGCATGGCGCAGCGTGTTCACCACCGCCTCGCCGTGCGTGCCCTCACGGTCGAGCGCGGCGATCACCTGCGCGACGTTGGCTCCCGGCTCGGCCGCCGCACCCGCGCGGTCCTCGGCTAGATTGGCGAGCAACGAGAACAGCATGAACCCGCGCAGGAAGGCGAGCGCGTCATCGAGCCCCAGCGTGCCCAGCTCGTGATCAACCGCGCCCGCCTCGCCCAGCCCACGATGGCGATCGACCGAGGCCGAGCGGATCGCCTCGATCCGCGCGTATAGCGTCTCGCCGCCCTGATCGCGGATGATGTCGCCGAGTAGCCGCCCGAGGAAGCGGATGTCTTCGTTTTGAATGATGGGAGCGTCCATGGTGCCACTGCTGCGGCGCAGCACGCGCGCGGTCAACCGCGCTCTACGCGGACCCCACGCCCGCCGCGCGCAACGCCTGTATATTCTGCGCGTAGGCCGACGCCCCGCCCCGGAACACCGCCGATCCCGAGACGAGCGTATCCGCTCCCGCCTTGACCACCGCCCCTGCGGTCTCGGGCGCGATCCCGCCATCGACCTCGATGCGGATGTCGCGGTCCCCCACCATTGCACGCAACCTGGCGATCTTGGGCAGGATCGCGGGCACGAACGCTTGGCCGCCGAACCCGGGATTGACGCTCATCACCAGAATAAGCCCGATCCGGTCGAGCACATACTCGATCGCGCTCTCGGGCGTGGACGGGTTGAGCGACACACCCGCGCGCTTGCCCAGGCCCTGGATCACCTGCAGCGATCGATCGAGGTGCGGCCCGGCCTCGACATGGACGGTCAACCCATCCGCGCCCGCGTGTGCGAAGGCCTCGAGATACGGATCGGCGGGCGCGATCATCAGATGGCAATCGAGCGGCTTTTTCGTGTGCGGGCGGATGCACTCGACCAGGCGCGGGCCGAAGGTGATGTTGGGGACGAAATGCCCGTCCATTACATCAACATGGATCCAGTCCGCGCCCGCTTCGTCGATCGCGCGCACCTCCTCGCCGAAGCGCGCGAAATCGGCGGACAGGATGGACGGGGCGATCACCAGGTCGTTGGGCATGGGCGTGATGTAGCACGCGCAAGCGCGGGGCAAAGCCCGGCGCGTCAGCCGAGCGTGATCGTCCGATCGGTGCCGGGGACTGGGAGGGGTTCGTCGAAGCCGATCTCGATGTTATGGTTGTAGCCCAGCTTGCCGGGCCGCGACATCGCGTGAACCGTTCGGCTACGCACGTCCACGACCCAATAGTGCGGAATGCCCGCCACCGCATATTCGCGTGCCTTGATCACCAGATCGCGCTCCAGCGTCGTATCCGCGATCTCCACCGCGAGCGCGACGATCGCAGGATCGAGACGGCCCGGACCTGGGTCACTGCAGACGACGACCACGTCGAACCCGCGCACGGTACTTGGACCCAAGATTGATCCTGTTTCCGCCCCCGTCAGCATCCCCGTTCCCGCCAGCGCGCTTTCCAATAGCACCGAAAGCCGCACCTGCAGGCGCGCGTGCGTCCAACCCGGCGGACTCACAGTGAAAATCTCTCCATTGACCAGTTCCACTTTGTCGTCGCCGAACGCACCCATGTCGCACATCGCCAAAAAACGCTCGGCGGTGAACCGCGCGGGGGCGAGGCCTTCGGCTTCATCGACTTCGTAAGCGAGCAGCGTTGCCATGCGCCGCGTATAGCGCACCCCGCCACCCGCTCAAACCCCGTTGCACCCGTGACTGCTCCAGCTAGGGTGTCCGCCCATGGGTGGGGAGATCGAAGCGATAGGGACGCTCGCGACCGGGAGTCTGGTTGCGCACGCGGTGGGCGGTGGCGCGCATGAGGGTGGTCCTGGCGAAACGGACCAGCTCCACACATGCCAGAACTGCGGCGCGACGCTCGCCGGGCCGTTCTGCCATACGTGCGGCCAATCGGGCCATGTGCATCGCACGATCGGCCATGTGCTCGAGGAGTTCGCGCACGGCGTCTTCCATGTCGATAGCAAGGGCTGGCGCACGCTGCCGATGCTGATCGTCAATCCGGGCCGCCTAACGCGCGATTACATCCACGGACGACGCGCCCGTTACATCGCGCCGCTCGCGCTGTTCCTGTTCATGATGTTCCTGACCTTCTCCACCTTCGGTCTCACCGGCGGGCAGGTGGTCGGTGCGCCGGACACGCCCGAAGCGCAGCGCGCAGAAGCGGTGAAGACCCTCGAGGAGGCGCGGCGGGAACTGGCGTCGGCGGCGAGGAACCCCGACAGCCCGCCCGAAGCGCAAGCGGCGTTGGGCAAGTGGGTGGCGGCCTCGCACAAGCGGCTCGATCAGCTGACCGCGCCTCCGGTCGTCGGCGTCTCGGTGCGCGAGGACAAGAGCCGGTCCAGCGCCGCTGGTCCGCAATGGGCCGAGGCGCTGAAGCGGCAGAACGCGCGCGGGAAGTTCCGCATCGACACCGGCTACCCTTCGTTCGACGCGCGTATTCGCCGCGCGCTCGCAGACCCGGAGTTCGCCGCCTATAAGATGGAGGAGAAGGCGTCGAAACTGTCCTTTCTGCTGGTGCCGCTAACCTTGCCGATACTATGGTTGTTATTCGCGGGTCGGCGGGAGGCGAACCTCTACGATCATACGGTGTTCGCGCTCTATTCGCTTTCGTTCATGTCGCTGCTGATGGTTACGATGCTGCTGTTGGGGCGGATCGGGCTGGGCGTGGTGGCGACGAGCCTCCTGTTCGTTCCGCCTTTGCACATGTTCGTGCAAATGAAGGGTGCATATCGGCTATCGGTGGGCGGGGCGTTGTGGCGCACGGCGGTGCTCGGCACCGCGAGCATGGTGGTTCTTGGCGTGTTTTTCGCGCTGACGGTGGTGGCCGGGCTGGTGGACTGACGTGAGGGCGAGCGGAGCGCTTGACTCGTTCGGGGAGTCGAGTCCGTATGGGAGAACAAATATAGAACAGGCGCACCCGAGTCGTTATGCCCGCCGATCCCGCTCCCCTCGTCCGACAGGCTTTTCCCCGCGCGCAGATCGCCTTACCGATGCTCGCCCCGGGGGTGCCGCGCGCGGCGATCGCGCTTGGTTCGCCCGCGCTGGACGCAGCATTGGGGGGCGGGCTCGCGCGTGGGGCGCTGCACGAGGTGTATGCCGCAAACGAGGCGGACGTGGCGTCGGCGACCGGCTTCGCGGCTGCCTTGGCGCGTTCCGCCGCCGGGGCGAGGCCGATCCTGTGGGTGCGCCAGGACGCGCTCGACGGGCTGACCGGGCGGTTATACGCGCCAGGTCTCGCCGAGATCGGCATCGATCCGAACCAGGTGCTGCTCGTGCGCGCGCCCGATGTGCAGGCCTTGCTGCGCGCGGGCGCGGAAGGGTCGCGCTGCGCGGCGCTGGGTGCGGTGCTGATCGAGCCATGGGGCCAATCCAAGCTGATCGATCTGACCGCGAGCCGCCGCCTGCATCTGGCCGCGCGTGCGTCGGGCACCCCCGTGCTGCTGCTACGCGTATCCGCCGCGCCCGCCCCGAGCGCCGCCGCCACGCGCTGGCAAATCGCCGCCGCCCCCAGCCACGCGCTGTCAGGCGACGCGCCCGGCCTGCCCGCCTTCGCCGCTACTCTGCTGCGCCAACGCGGCGGGGCGGGCGGCACTGACTGGACCCTCGAGTGGAACCGTGACCATGTCCGATTCGACCAACGCGCCACGCCGCTATCTGGCGGTCTGGTTCCTGTATCTCTCGACCGATCGGCTGACATCGACAGACGCGCGGCATGAGCCGCTGGTGCTGACCCACAAGGTCAAAGGCGCGGTGCGGATCGCTTCCGCGAACCGCGCAGCGGCCGGGCTGGGGCTGGTGTCGGGGCTGGGTCTCGCGGATGCGCGCGCGCGCTTTCCCGAGTTGGCCGCGGTGGCGGCGGACCCGCAAGCCGACGATACGCTGCTGACCAGGCTGGCGCGACTGGCGGAACGGTTCTCGCCCAGCGTCGCGGTCGATGCGCCGCACGGGCTGCTGCTCGACATCACTGGCTGCGCGCATCTGTTCGGCGGCGAGGTGGGGCTGCGCGCGCGGCTGTGCTGGCTGTATCGCCGGCTCGGCTTTGCGCTCAGCGCGACCATCGCGGGCACGCCCGATGCGGCGCGCGCGCTCGCACGGTTCGGGCGCGTGAAAGTCGCGCCGCCTGGCACCGATGCCGCGCTGGTAGCTCCGCTGCCGATCGCGGCGCTCGGGCTGGACCCGGCGACCGAGCATGCGCTGGTGCGTGCCGGGCTGAAAACGGTTGGGGATGTCGCGCGCCGCCCGTCCGCCGCGCTCGCCGCGCGCTTTGGCGAAGGGCTAACGCGCGCCATCCGCCGTATCATGGGCGACGAGGACTTGCGGCTGGTCACATTGCGTCCCGTGCCCGACTGCGTGGTCGAGCAGGCGCTTGCCGAGCCGCTGACCCACATGGACGGCGTGATGGCGGTGCTGTCCGATCTTGTCGTCGAGGCGGCGCGATTGCTCGGCGAACAAGGCGCGGGGGGCCGCGCGTTCGAGGTGAGCCTGTTCCGCAGCGATGGCGAAATCCGCCGCGTCACCGTCGAGACCGGCCGCCCCACGCGCGAGCCCGCCGCGATCCTGCGCCTGTTCGACGAGCGGCTGGACGCGCTCGCCGATCCGATCGATCCCGGGTTCGGCTTCGATCTGGTACGCCTGGCGGTGCCGGTGGCCGAACCGCTCGGCTCCACCCAGCCCGGACTCGATGGGGAGCGCGCGGACGCGGTTGCGCTGGATGAACTGATCGACCGGCTGGTCGCCCGGCTTGGGGCCAACCGCGTGCTCCGCTTCGCCCCGCGTGATACGCACGATCCCGCGCGTCAGATGCGCCACGTGCGCGCGGGGTCCGCATCCGCCGCCGGCTGGCCAATACCCGAGCCCGAGGAGCCGCCCACGCGGCCGTTGCGTCTGTTCGCGCGCCCGCAGCCGATCGACACGCTGGCCGAGGTGCCCGACGGACCGCCCAGGCGCTTCCGCTGGCGGCGCGCCAGCCACGAGGTCGCGCGCGCCGAAGGGCCGGAGCGCATCGCCCCCGAGTGGTGGCGCGTGGGGGAGGATGCCGCCACGCGCGATTATTACCGCGTGGAGGACCGCGCGGGGCGGCGCTTCTGGCTGTTCCGCGAGGGATTGTACGGCGAAGCGCAGACGCCACGCTGGTACTTGCACGGGCTGTTCGCGTGAGCGCATGATCCCCTTCGCCGATCTCGCCACCGCGAGCCATTTCTCCTTACTGCGCGGCGCGTCTCCACCCCAGGACCTCGTGCTGACCGCGCTGCTGCTCGGTCATACGGGTCTGGGCATTGCGGACCGCAACACGGTCGCGGGCGTGGTGCGCGCGTGGGCGGCGCTGAAGGAAATCCGCGAGGCGGGTCTCGCGCCCGCGATCAAGATAAAGGAGGGCGACAGCCCGGGCGAGCATGTGTGGCTCGAGCCCGTGCCCACCGAAGGCCTGCCCGATCCCGCCACCTTCGCCGAACGCGCGCGCGCGTTCAAACTGGCGACGGGCGCGCGGCTGGTGTTCGCCGACGGTACGCCCGACATGATCGCCTACGCCCAGAACCGCGAGGGCTGGGGGCGGCTGACACGCCTGCTGACACTCGGCAACGGGCGCGCGCTGAAAGGCGAGTGCACGCTATATCTGGAGGACGTGCTCAGCGATGCGGACGATCTGCTGTTCGTTGTTGTGCCACCACGTGGAGAACACGCATCACAATCCAGCGGGGTCAAGGCAAGCGGCGGCGTCCTGCGTACCATGCTTACCCGCCTCTCCAGCGCCGCCCCCGGCGCGGTCTGGCTGGCCGCCACCATGCCCCGGCGCGGTGACGATCGCCGCCGCCTCGCCCACCTGAACGACATCGCCGCCCAGACGGGCGTGCCGCTGATCGCCACAAACGATGTGCTCTACGCCGATCCGAGCCAGCGCAACCTGCAGGACGTGCTGACTTGCGTGCGCGAGGGGGTGCGGATCGCGGAGGCGGGTCGCAGGCTCGAGGCCAATGCCGAGCGCCATCTCAAGGAGCCGGCCGAGATGGCGCGCCTGTTCCGCGGTGCACCTGACGCGATCGAGCAAACGCAGCGCCTGCTCGCGCGCGTGGGCTTCGATCTTGCCCAGCTCAAATATGAATATCCCGACGAACCCGTGCCGCCCGGGTGGGAGCCACACGCCTGGCTCGAACAACTGTCCGCCGATTGCGCGCGTGAACGCTACCCTCAAGGCGTGCCGCCCAAGGTCAGCCAGCTGATCGCGGACGAGCTGAAACTGATCGCCGAGTTTAATTACGCGCGCTATTTCCTGACCATCTACGACATCGTGCGCGAAGCACGCGCGCGCGACATTTTGTGCCAGGGGCGGGGTTCCGCTGCGAACTCCGCCGTATGCTTCGTGCTCGGCATCACCTCGGTCGATCCCGCCGAACACGATCTGCTTTTCGCGCGCTTCCTATCGTCCGAACGCAAGGAGCCGCCCGACATCGACGTCGATTTCGAGCATGAACGGCGCGAGGAGATCATCCAGTATATCTACGACAAATACGGTCGCCACCGCGCGGGCATCGTCGGTACGGTGATCCATTATCGCCCGCGATCCGCGATGCGCGACGTGGGTAAGGCGCTGGGGCTCTCCGAAGACGTGACCGCCCGGCTCGCGTCCACCCAATGGGGCAGCTGGGGGCGCGATATTCCCGAGGGGCACATCCGCCAGACGGGGCTCGATCCCGCCAACCCCTCGATCGCGCGCGCGCTCAGGCTGGCGACACGGCTGCTCGGCTTCCCCCGCCACCTCTCGCAGCATGTGGGCGGCTTCGTGCTGGCGCGCGACCGGTTGGATACGATCGTTCCCATCGGCAACGCCGCGATGGCGGACCGCACGTTCATCGAATGGGACAAGGACGATATTGACGCGCTCGGCCTGATGAAGGTGGACGTGCTGGCGCTGGGGATGCTGACGTGCATCGCGAAAGCGTTCGGGCTAATGGAGGCGCACGGGCTGGCCCCCACCACCACGCCTGCGGTGCGGTCCCCCTTTCCATCGAGCGGGGAAGGGGAAGGCCGGGTCCGCACGATCGACCTTACCGACATCCCCAACGACGATCCCGCCACCTACGATATGCTCTGCCGGGGCGATTCGCTCGGCGTGTTCCAGGTCGAATCGCGCGCGCAGATGAACATGTTGCCGCGCATGAAACCGCGCGTCTTTTACGATCTTGTGATCGAGGTCGCGATCGTGCGCCCCGGGCCGATCCAGGGGGACATGGTCCACCCCTACCTACGTCGGCGCGATGGGCTGGAGCCGGTCGAATATCCCTCCCCCGCGCCACCCGCCGATCCGAACGAACTCAAGGATGTGCTGGGCAAGACGCTTGGCGTTCCGTTGTTCCAGGAACAGGCGATGAAGCTCGCCATGGTTGCGGCCAAGTTCAGCGATGTGGAGGCGAACAAGCTCCGCCGCGCGATGGCCACCTTCCGCCATGTCGGCGGCATGGAGCATTTCGAGGCGCTGATGGTCGAGCGCATGGCCGCGCGCGGCTACGACCGCGCGTTTGCTCAAAGATGCTTCGATCAGATCAAAGGCTTCGGCAGCTACGGCTTCCCCGAAAGCCACGCCGCGTCCTTCGCCAAGCTCGTCTACATTTCGAGCTGGATCAAATACCACCACCCCGCCGTGTTCGCCTGCGCGCTGCTCAACAGCCAGCCGATGGGCTTCTATGCACCCGCGCAGATCGTGCGCGGCGCTGCCGAGCATGGGGTGGAGGTGCGCGGCATCGATGTGAACCACTCGGCATGGGACAATCACCTCGAACCCCGAGCGGACGGCGCGCTCGCGCTGCGTCTGGGGTTCCGCCAGATCGACGGCTTTCGGCAGGCGGACGCCGAGCGCCTGACCGCACGCCGGAGCGGCGGCTATACGGGCGTCGAGGATCTTGCCACGCGCGCCGAGCTGAACGCGCGGGCGCTGCGCCTGCTGGCCGACGCGGACGCGCTGCGTTCGCTCAAGCTCGATCGGCGCGAGGGACTATGGGCGATCCGTCGCCTGCCCGATGATGATCCGCTTCCCCTGTTCGCCGCCGCGCGCGCGCGCGAACTCGGCGCGGACGCGGTCGCGGACCTGCCCGCGATGCCGCACGGGGAGCATGTCGTGGCGGATTACCAGACGCTACGGCTCTCGCTCAAAGGCCATCCGGTGGGCGTGCTCCGCCCGTTTTTCGCCGGTCAGGGCCTGCTCAGCGCCGCGCAGATGAACGCCAGGCCCGATGGCGCGCGCGCGCGCGTGGCGGGAGTAGTGCTGATGCGGCAGCGGCCCGGCAACGGCAAGGCGATCTTCATCACGCTCGAGGACGAGACGGGGATCGTCAACGTGATCCTGTGGGCGCGACTGTTCGAGCGCAACCGGGCGACGATCATGGCGGCGCGGCTGCTGCAGGTCGACGGCATCGTCCAGAAGAGCAAGGAAGGCGTGATCCACATCATGGTCGACCGCGTGGCGGACCGCACCGCCGAACTCGCGCGTCTTTCGGATACGGACCGGACCTGCGTCGCGCTCAGCCGGGCGGACGAGTTCGCGCGTCCACACGCGCCGCGCGGGAGCCATCCGCGCGAGGTGCGCGTGCTGCCGAAATCGCGCGACTTCCACTGAGCGCGGGTGGCGGGCCGAGGACATGGTCGGCGTAGCACACGCCATGATAATGCCACCGCGCGGTGGCTAAGGGTGGCCGCGCGTAGCTTGCCGCGTCGCGCGCGTGGAGCGCCGCCTCGCTGTGGCCATGGTTGGCGGGATCGCCCATGTCCCAGCCGATATTCCCCGCCCGCGTGTCGCACACGATGGTGGCGGGCCGCGACCAGCGGGCGCCGTCCCAGACATGATATCGCCCGCCGTTCCAGCGGCACACCGCCTCGCGCGTCAGCTGCTCCCCGGTGAAGATCCGCCCGCTTTGCCCCAGCCACGTGTGCGCCGCCGCGCGCTTGGCCGCGAACAGCGCGAGACCGGCCTCTAAGTTGCGCTTCCAGCTCCACGCCTGCGCGAAGGTCGGCGCGGGGGTGGTCAGCTGGCAAAGGCCACAGCCGCCATCGAAGGCGCGGACCGGCTCGCCGTGCGCGTCGAAATGGCGATAGCGGCTCTCCTGCGCGACGATGCGCGTGAAGCCATCCGAGCCGGGTTGCGCGGCCAGAAATCGTGTCACCGCCTCCGGGCTGGGATTTGCGCCCACTATCCGCGCCGTGATCGTCGCCTCACCTCTAGCCGAACGCGCGCGCACGTCGAGCGTGCCGCCCAGGTTCGCGATTGCCGCGCGCGCGTCCCAGCGATTGTCCGGCGTGCGCGCCTGCCCGGACTGATGATGCGATCCCCAGCGGATCGACCAATCCCAGACATGCGCACCCGATGCGTCGGACGCAAAGTCGATCGAGGGCGCGTCGCCCCCCGGAGCGATGGTAAAGCTCTGGCCCTCGATTGGTGACATGAAACGCATCGGCTTCTCCGCCGCCGCGCATCGGCTTCATGATCCTACAATACAACCATATAGGTTGGGCGATCCTTGGGAGAATGGCTGCAACGAAAGCTTCAATGCGTCGCTCCGCGACGAAATCATTGAGGGGCAACATCTTCTACAGCTTTTCCGAGGCGGAAAGGCGGAGGCGATCAGATCAACGATGCAGCGAAATTAGCGCGCCCAAGATTGCGGTCATCACCGTACCGATTGCAGCGACGATGCCCGCCACACGGATCACGATCTTGTGTTCGAGTTCCTTGAGGTCGCTCTTCGTCGCTACCTGATCCAGCGCGACCGTACTTAGGGCTTCGGCGAACGCTTCGGCCTGACGCTGCTCCATGCCGGCGGATTGCATCCGCTTGACGAACGCGAGGGTGTCGAAAGCGACCGCTGCCATCCCCACAACGTAGGATCGCAACGCAGTGCTGTCACCCCATCGTCGGAATCACGAACGCGTTCTCGATGCGCGCCGGGCCGCCGTCCTCGGCCTGAGCGGACAACGTGCCCATACCGGGCCACCGCTGGGTCACCGTCTTCACGCGCGTGAAGAACTTCACGCCCTCCATCCCGTGCTGGTTGGTGTCGCCGAACGCCGAACGTTTCCATCCGCCGAACGTATGATATGCGACCGGCACCGGAATCGGTACGTTCACGCCCACCATGCCGACCTCCACCTTCTCCACGAACGCACGCGCCGCCGCGCCCGAGCGCGTGAAGATCGCGACGCCATTGCCATATTGGTGCTCGCTCGGCAACCGGATTGCCTCATCCAGATCGGCGGCGCGCACGATCTGGAGAACGGGTCCGAAAATCTCCTCTTGGTAGCTGCGCATCGCGGGCTTCACATGATCGAACAGCGTCGGGCCGATGAAGAAGCCCTCCTCGTGCCCCTGCAGCCGATGCCCGCGCCCGTCGATCACGAGTTCGGCTCCCTCGTCCGCGCCCATCTGGATGTAGCCCTCGATCTTCGCCCGGTGCGCGGCGCTGACCACCGGACCATAATCCGCCTCGTCGTCGGTCGAGACGCCCACACGCAGCCCCGGGATCGCCGCCACCAGCCGCGCGCGCAGCTCGTCCGCGGTGCGCTCGCCTACCGGCACTACCACGGGCAGCGCCATGCAGCGTTCGCCCGCGCTGCCGAACGCCGAGCCAAGCAGGTCCTTGACCGTCTGCTCCATGTCCGCGTCGGGCATGACGATGCCGTGGTTCTTCGCCCCCCCCATCGCCTGTACGCGCTTGCCCGCCGCGACGCCGCGCTGGTAGACGTAATGCGCGATGTCGCTCGACCCGACGAAGCTGACCGCCTTTATTTCGGGATGATCGAGGATCGCATCGACCGCATCCTTGTCGCCGTGGACGACATTGAGGATGCCCTCGGGCAGCCCGGCTTCGAGCATTAGCTCGGCCAGCCGCAACGGCAACGAAGGATCGCGCTCGGACGGTTTGAGGATAAACGCGTTGCCGCACGCGATCGCCACGCCGAACATCCACATCGGGATCATCGCGGGGAAGTTGAACGGCGTGATCCCCGCCACGATGCCCAGCGGGACCCGCATCGAATACACATCGATCCCCGGCCCCGCGCCCGGTGTGTACTCGCCCTTGAGCACATGCGGGATGCCACACGCGAACTCGATCACCTCGAGTCCGCGCTGGATATCCCCGCGCGAGTCCGCGATCACCTTGCCATGCTCCGCCGAGAGCAGCCGCGCGAGGCTGTCCATATTCGCCTCGACCAGCGCCTTGAACGCGAACATCACGCGCGCACGCCGCTGCGGATTGGTCGCCGCCCACGCAGGCTGCGCCGCGCGCGCCGCCGCCACCGCCGCCGCGACCGCCGCCGCGCCGTCCAGCGGTACGCGGTGCTGGACGCGGCCCGTGTTCGGATCGAACACATCGCCCCAGCGATGGCCGGTGTGGGCTTGGGACCGGCCGGCGATGTAGTGGGCGAGATCGGACATGGGGCAACTCCGGCCTGGGTTTTGGAGGTCAGCCGCGCAGCGCGGCGACGAACACTTCGGTCGCGATTTGCACCTATCGGAGCACGCCCGCAAGCATCTCGGGCTTCAGCTCGCGGTGCCGCGGCACGACGGATCCCGCTCTGATAGGTATCGAAACTCCCCCACGTGAGTCATACACGAACTCGACTTTACGAGCGTGCTGGTTGCATGCCCGATGCCCGATGCCCGATGCCCGATGCCCGATGCCCGATGCCCGATGCCCGAGGGCCGCGTGCAGCTCACTCCGGCGCAGGACAAGATTTTCGAGGATCAGGGCGGCGTCAGCCCTCCAGATTGGGCCGCAGCCACGTCTCCGCCTGCGCCACGCCCACCCCCCGCCGTACGGCATAGTCCGCCACCTGGTCCGCGCCGATGCGCGCGACGCCGAAATATTCGGCTTGCGGGTGGGCGAAGTAGAAGCCGCTCACGCTCGCGGTGGGGAGCATGGCGAAGCTCTCGGTCAGCGTGATGCCGGTCGCGGCGGGAGCGCCGAGCAGCTCGAACAGCAGCGGCTTGACGCTGTGATCGGGGCAGGCGGGGTAGCCTGGCGCGGGGCGGATGCCCTGGTAGCGTTCGCGGATGAGATCGTCGGGGCTGAGATTGTCCTCGTTCGCGTAGCCCCATAGTTCGCGCCGCACATGCGCGTGGCACGCTTCGGCAATTGCCTCGGCCAGGCGGTCCGCCAGCGCCTTCAAGAGGATGTCGTTATAGTCGTCGTGCGTCGCCTTGAAGCGCGCGAGGTGGGGTTCGATGCCCTCCCCCGCGGTGCAGGCGAAGCCGCCGAGCCAGTCGCCCTCGGGCGCGATATAGTCGGCGAGGCACTGATTGGCGCGCGGCGCGCGTTTGACGATCTGCTGGCGCAGGAATGGGATGCGGTGGTCCTGCGCGTCCGCCTCGACGATCACGTCGTCACCGTCGCGGCGCGCGGGCCACAGGCCGATCACCGCGTGCGCGCGCAGCCATTTCTCGGCGACGATGCGCCCCAGCATCGCCTGCGCGTCGGTGAACAGCGCAGTGGCGGCTTCGCCCACGACCGGGTCGGTCAGGATCGCGGGGTAACTGCCCGCGAGTTCCCAAGCCTGAAAGAAGGGTTTCCAGTCGATGTACTCGACCAGATCGGCCAAATTCCAGTCGCGGATGACGGTGGCGCCGGGGCGGCGGGGAGCAACGGGCGCGTAATCGAGCTTGGCCGCGTTGGCGCGCGCCTCGGCGAGGGTGGCGAGTTTGGCCTTGCCGCCGTCGGCGCGGGCGCGGCGCACGGCTTCGTACTCAGTCGCGGTGTCGGCCACGAGTGCGTCGCGCCCGCCATCGGAGACAAGCGCGGTGGCGACGCCGACCGCGCGACTGGCGTCGAGCACGTAGAGTGTTGGCCCGGAGTAGGCGGGGGCGATGCGCAGTGCGGTGTGGACCTTCGACGTCGTCGCGCCGCCGATCAGCAGCGGCGTGCTCATCCCCGCGCGCTCCATCTCGGCCGCGACCGTTACCATCTCGTCGAGCGAGGGGGTGATCAGGCCGCTCAGGCCGATCATGTCGACCTGCTTCTCGCGGGCGACGCGTAGGATTTCCTGCCACGGCGTCATAACGCCGAGGTCGATCACCTCGAAATTGTTGCACGCCAGCACGACGCCGACGATGTTCTTGCCGATATCGTGCACGTCGCCCTTGACGGTCGCCATGATGATCCGGCCCTTGGTGCGCGCGCCTTCGGACTTCTCCGCCTCGATGTACGGCAGCAGGTGCGCGACGCCCTTCTTCATCACGCGCGCGGACTTGACGACTTGCGGCAGGAACATCTTGCCCGCGCCGAACAGGTCGCCGACCACGTTCATCCCCGCCATCAGCGGGCCTTCGATCACGTCGATCGGCCGCACGGCCACCTGCCGCGCCTCCTCGACATCGTCGACCACGAACGCGTCCAGGCCCTTCACCAGCGCATATTCGAGCCGCTTGTCGACCGCCCAGCCGCGCCACTCCTCGGCGGCCTTCTCGGCGACCGCGTCGGTGCCGCGATATTTTTCGGCGAGCGCGATCAGCCGCTCGGTCGCGCCGCCGCCGCGTGCGAGGATGACGTCCTCGCACGCTTCGCGCAGTTCGGGATCGATTGCGTCGTACACGTCCAACTGGCCCGCGTTGACGATCCCCATGTGCATCCCGCGCCGGACGGCATGGTACAGGAAAACGCTGTGCATCGCGCGGCGCACGGGTTCGTTGCCGCGGAAGCTGAACGACAGGTTGGACACGCCGCCCGAGATGTTCACGCCGGGGCAGCGTTCGCGGATTGCGGACACGGCTTCGAGGAAATCGAGTCCGTAGCGCTCGTGCTCCTCGATGCCCGTGGCGACCGCGAAGATGTTGGGATCGAAGATGATGTCTGTGGCGGGGAAGCCGTCTGCGACCAGCAAATCATAGGCGCGCGCGCAGATTTGGAGCTTGCGCGCGGCGGTGTCCGCCTGGCCCTGCTCGTCGAACGCCATCACCACGGCGGCGGCACCGTAGCGGCGAACCTTGCGCGCCTGGGCGATAAAGGCGGATTCGCCCTCCTTCATGCTGATCGAGTTGACGATCGCCTTGCCGCTGACACACTTCAGTCCGGCCTCGATCACGCTCCACTTGGACGAGTCGATCATGATCGGTACGCGCGCGATGTCGGGTTCGGCCGCGATCAGCTTGAGGAAGGTGACCATCGCCTCCTCGGAGTCGAGCAGCCCCTCGTCCATGTTCACGTCGACGATCTGCGCGCCCGACGCGACCTGCTCGCGCGCCACTTCGAGCGCGGCGGTGTAGTCGCCCGCCATGATCAGCTTCTTGAACTTGGCCGATCCGGTGACGTTGGTCCGCTCGCCGATGTTGACGAACTGGGCGACGGACGCTTCCCCTCCCTCGCTCCCTACGATCGCATTTCCTCCCCCCCTATCGGGGGAGGGTAGATCTTCCCCTTCCCCTACAGAGGGGAGGGACAGCGGCAAAGCCGCAGGGAGAGGGAGGGCGCGCGCCGCCGAACTACGCTGCAAGACTGAAGGCCTCCATGCCCGAGAGCGCCAGCGCGGGTGCCGGATGCGGCAGCCGTCGCGGCGGCAGCCCCGCGCACGCGCGCGCCATCGCCGCGATATGCGCGGGCGTCGTGCCGCAGCAGCCGCCGATCGCGTTGATCAGCCCGCGCCGCGCCCAATCACCGATGAGCGCTGCGGTCGTCTCGGGTAGCTCGTCGTAAGCGCCGAGATCGTTGGGCAGGCCCGCGTTGGGGTAGATCATCAGCGGCACGTCGACGATGCCAGCCAGCGTCTCGACATAGGGCCGCAGCTCGGTCGCGCCAAACGAGCAATTGAGGCCGACCGCGAGTGGCCGCGCGTGGCTCACCGAGGCCCAGAACGCCTCGACCGTTTGGCCGCTCAGATTGCGCCCTGCCATGTCGGTGATCGTCATCGACAGCATCACCGGCACCTCGTGGCCGACTGCATCGCCCGCCTCGGCCGCCGCCATGATCGCCGCCTTGGCGTTCAGCGTATCGAAAACCGTCTCGATCAACATGCAGTCCGCGCCGCCGCCCATAAGCGCGTCGATCTGCTCGCGATACACGCCCTTCATCTGGTCGAAATCGACCTCGCGGAAGCCCGGATCGGACACGCGCGGCGAGAGCGACAAGGTCTTGTTCGTCGGCCCGATCGATCCGCCGACAAAGCGCGGCTTACCATCCACGGCGGTCGCGCGGTCGCAGCAGTCGCGCATGATCCGCGCCGCCGCGCGGTTTATGTCCGCCACCAGCGCCTCGCAGCCATAGTCCGCCTGGCTCACTGCGTTGGCGTTGAAGGTGTTCGTCGCCAGCAGGTCCGCCCCCGCCGCGATGTAGCGGTCGCAGATGCCCGCCACGTCGGCGGGCCGCGTCAGGTTGAGGATGTCGTTATTGCCCTTCTGGTCGTGGTTGGTCTTGAGGTCGCCACGATAGTCGGCCTCCTGTAGCCCCAGTGCCTGCACCTCGGTGCCGTAAGGGCCGTCCTTGATCACGATGCGCTGCGCGACGAGCGCGTTCCAGGCGTCCCTCACGCCGCCTGCTCCAGCTCGGCCAGCGCCACCTCAGGCCGCACGCCGAGCAGGTGGCAGATCGCGTAGGCCAGCTCGGCCTTGTTCATCGTGTAGAAGTGGAACACGCGCACGCCGCCCGCGTACAGCCGCCGCGCGAGTTCGGCGGCGACCGTCGCCGCCACCAGCTGCCGCGCGCCCGGCAAGGCATCCAGCCCCTCGAACAGCCGGCCCATCCAGGCGGGGATCGCGGTCCCGCACTGCGCGGCGAACTTCTTTGCCTGCGCGAAGTTCATCACGGGCAGGATGCCCGGCGTCAGCTCGGCGTCGATCCCGGCGGCCGCGCACGCATCCCTGAAGCGGAAGAACGTGTCGGGCTCGAAGAAGAATTGCGTGATCGCGCGCGACGCTCCCGCGTCGATCTTGCGCTTCAAATGCTCGACATCCGCCGCCGCCGACCGCGCCTCGGGATGCGGCTCGGGATACGCCCCCACCGACACATCGAAGTCCGCGACGCGCTTCAGCCCCGCGACCAGTTCGGCCGCGCTCGCATAGCCGTCGGAATGCGGTGCGAACGCCTCGCCCACCACCGGCGGATCGCCGCGCAGCGCCACGATGTGCCGCACGCCCGCGTCCCAATAGGCGCGCGCCACGTCGTCGACCTCGCCACGCGACGCCGCCACGCAGGTGAGATGCGCGGCCGGGTGCAGCGCCGTCTCGCGCGCGATGCGTTCGACCAGCCCATGCGTGCGCTCGCGCGTCGAGCCGCCCGCGCCATACGTCACCGACACGAACCTCGGCCGCAGCGGTGCCAACGTCTGCACGCTCTCCCACAGCGTCGCCTCCATCGCGGCGTTCTTGGGCGGGAAAAACTCGAAGCTCACGGCCACGTCGCCTTTAACATCGGCGAACAGCGGCGGCTCGACCGCGAGCGCGGCCTCGTTCATTTGCGCGAGAGTAAGGCTCATGCCGCCACCCGCAGCGGTTCGGCCGCGCGCTCGCCAACCCAGATCGTCACGGTCAACTCTCCACCTTCCAGCCTTGCCGCCACGCGCCCGGCCAAACCCGCCGCGCCCAGCCACTCGCACACCACCTCGTCGGCGAAGCCCAAACGCGCGTGCGCATGGGCTTGGCGCAAGTCCTCGCGCCCATGCGGCGCGAAGTCCGCCACCAGCAGCCGGCCTCCGGGCGCGAGCACGCGCGCACACTCCGCCAGCACCGCGGCCGGTGCCTGCGCGAAGTGCAGCACCTGATGCAGCACCACCGTATCGACCGCGCCGTCGCCCAGCGGTAGCGCGCCCATATCCGCCCGCCGCACCTCGGCGTTGCCCAATCCCGCCGCATCGAGCCGCCCGCGCGCCAGCCGCAGCATCGCGGGCGACAGGTCTACCCCCGTCGCCCCGCCTGCGCGCGCTCCGAGCAACTCGATCATTCGCCCGGTGCCCGTGCCCACATCGAGCAACCGCCCGATTGGCCGTGCGCCCAGCGCGCCCACGATCGCGCTCTCGACTTGGGCCTCCGCGACATGCAAGGCGCGCAACCGGTCCCATTGCGCCGCGTGAGTCTCGAACCAGCTGTTTGCGGCGGCGGCGCGCTCGGCGCGCACATCCGCCAGCCGCGCAACATCGGAGTCGGTGTCGGCGACGCCCCACGTGTCGATCCCAGCCAGCACGGGGGCGACATGACCCGCCTCGCCCAGCGTCAGGAACACCCAAGCGCCTTCCTTGTGACGCAGCACGATTCCTGCTGCATCCAAAATCTTCACATGGCGAGAGACGCGCGGCTGGCTCTGCCCGAGCACATCGGCGAGTTCACCCACGCTCAATTCCATCCGTCTCACGAGCGCGATGATGCGCAGCCGCGTGAGATCGGCAAGCGCGGCATGAACTGCGAGGGCATCGATCGGCACTCATTGGATATAAAGGTTCCTTTATGTCCCCGTCAAGGCCAGTCCCAAGCCCGACGCGCGGTCGGCATTACCGTCATCGTCATCGTCATCGACATCGGGATCGTCACCGTCGCCGACCCCACCCTGAACGACGTTGGCGGTCTGATCGATCGCGGTTAGGTCCATGTCGCTGGAGTTGCACCATAGGCTCCAATGCACGCTGAAAGGATCTGCCCCTACGCGCGGGCTGGCGCGCGCGCGATGCGCCGGTAAAACGGGCCCGAGGAGACCCAAGCCCATGTCCGACGATCCCGGCAGCGCCGCCACCCGTTTCACCGATCGCGAGGCGCTGCTGTTCCATTCGCAGGGGCGGCCCGGCAAGATCGAGATCGTCGCGTCGAAGCCGATGGCGACGCAGCGCGATCTTTCGCTGGCCTATTCGCCCGGCGTCGCGGTGCCGGTGCGCGCGATCGCGGCCGATCCCGACGCGGCGTATGATTACACGATCAAGGGCAATCTGGTCGCGGTGATCTCGAACGGCACCGCGATCTTGGGGTTGGGCAATCTGGGCGCGCTCGCGTCCAAGCCGGTGATGGAGGGCAAGGCGGTGCTGTTCAAACGCTTCGCCGATGTGGACTCGATCGACATCGAGCTGGCGACCGAGGATGTGGACCGCTTCTGCGACGCGGTCGCGCTGATGGAGCCGAGTTTCGGCGGGGTGAACCTGGAAGACATCAAGGCGCCCGAATGCTTCATGATCGAGAGTAACCTGCGCGCGCGGATGAACATTCCGGTGTTCCACGACGATCAGCACGGCACCGCGATCATCAGCGCGGCGGGGCTGATCAACGCGATGCGGCTGACGGGGCGGACGCCGCGCGATGTGAAGCTGGTCGTCAATGGCGCGGGGGCGGCGGCGATCAGCTGCATCGAACTGGCAAAGGCGATGGGCGTGCCGAGCGATCAGGTGATCCTGGTCGACAGCAAGGGGGTGATTTACCAGGGCCGGACCGAGGGCATGAACCAGTGGAAGACCGCGCACGCCGCGCCCACTGCCGCGCGCACCTTGGCCGAGGCGCTGGTGGGGGCGGACGTGCTGTACGGGCTAAGCGTAGCGGGGGCGGTGACGCCCGCGATGGTCGCCGCGATGGCCCCGCGCCCGATCATTTTCGCGATGGCGAACCCCGATCCCGAGATCACGCCCGAGGCGGTCCAGTCGGTGCGCGGCGACGCGATCGTCGCCACGGGGCGCAGCGACTATCCCAATCAGGTCAACAATGTGCTGGGTTTCCCGTACATCTTCCGCGGCGCGTTGGACGTGCGCGCCACCACGATCAACGAGGAGATGAAGCTCGCCGCCGCGCACGCGCTGGCGGACCTCGCGCGCCAGACGGTGCCCGACGAGGTCGCCGCCGCTTACGGAAAGCAGCCGATTTTCGGGCCGGAGTACATCATCCCCGCTCCGTTTGATCCGCGCCTGATCGTGGCGGTGCCGATGGCGGTCGCGCGCGCGGCGATGAAGACCGGCGTGGCGCGGCGGCCGATCATCGACGAGCGGGCGTATGCACGCGACCTGCGCGCGCGGCTCGATCCCTCGACGAGCTTTCTCAGTCACAGCTTCAATCTCGCGCATGGCAGCCCCAAGCGCGCCGTGTTCGCCGAAGCCGAGGAGGAGACCGTACTGCGCGCTGCGATCGCCTACGAGGACGCGGGCTACGGCCGCGCGCTGCTGGTGGGACGCGACCCGGCGGTACACGCGAGTCTGAAGCGCATGGGCTTTGAGGATGCCGACCGGTTCGAGATCCACAACAGCCGCACCTCCCCCCACGTGCCCGAGATGACTGCGCGGCTTTACGCGCGCCTCCAGCGCTACGGCTATCTGGAGCGCGATTGCCTGCGACTGGTCAACAACGACCGCAACGTCTTCGCCGCCTCGCTGCTCGCGCTTGGGCTGGGGGACGTAATGGTCACCGGCGTCACGCGCAGCTTTGCGAGTTCGCTGGCGCAGACCAGCCTCGCGCTCGACGCCGCGCCGGGCGCCGAGCCGTTCGGCATCCACATCGTGATCGGGCGCGGCCAAACCGTCTTCATCGCCGACACTACCGTCCACGAACGCCCCGATGCCCCCATGCTCGCGCGCATCGCCGAGGGCACGGCGGCGGTGGCGCGGCGCATGGGGCAGGAGCCGCGCGTCGCCTTCCTGAGCTACTCCAACTTCGGCGATCCGCAGGGCGAAATCACGCACGTGCTGCGCGAGGCGGTCGCGATCCTCGACCAGCGCCGCGCGGGGTTCGAATATGAGGGCGAGATGAGTGCGGACGTGGCGCTATCGCCCGAGATGGCGCGGCGCTACCCGTTCAGCCGCCTGACCGGGCCGGCGAATGTGCTGATCATGCCGGGGCTGCACGCGGCCAATATCAGCGCCAAGCTGCTGAAGGAACTGGGCGGCGGGCGCGTGATCGGGCCGCTGCTCGTCGGTATGGCCGCCCCCGTCCAGATCGCGCCGATGACGGCGACCGCGGGAGACTTGGTGACGCTCGCGGTTCTGGCGGCGAGCGGGGCGGTAGTGTAAGAACGGGGTATGGCGGATGTGCTACGCGATGCTCTGCCTGCCGACTTGCCCCGGCTGCTAACGGTCGAAGAGCTCGACATGCTCGGTGAAACCGGCGTGCCCGGGATTACAGTTTCTGCATACGACCTCGAGTGAGCCAAGTCGATGCCCACCCCCGAGTAGATCTGGTCCGATCCCGCCAACTGGTCGGGCGGTATGATTTACTTTGCCAAGGCCGATCCGCGCCTGATCATGCCCAAACGTAGGCGCTTCTTCGGCTGGACGATCAACTTCGGCCGTCGACATGCAATGCCCGTGCTGCTCGGCACCGTCCTCGTCCCCTCGGTCCTCGTCACGCTACGGACTAACGCCCGACCTTAGTATCGCGCTTGGCTTGCTTGCGCGAGATCGTCTGCATTTGGTCCGCGTGTTCGCCCCGCAGCACCGGGCCGCAGGCGCTGTTCTTGCCGTCGCCCAGATCGATGAACGGCGCGAGGGCCGCGAACGGCGTGGCAACCACGCCAAGCACCACCGCCGCCGCGCCGCGCGTGAGTAACTGACCACTGATAGGGTTGACGGTGGGCTTGGCGAAATAGCCGCCCAGCCCGATCGGGGACTGGCCCGAGAACAAGCTGAACCGCTTGCTGTCCGCCTTGATCTGCATCCCGAGCGATTCGTCAGCGAAGTTGAAGCCGCCGGTCGCGTGGATCGCGGTGCGGTCCGCATCGATCAGCACCGGATCGGTGGTTGCGTGACCGCCGCGCACGGTGAAGGCGACCAGCCCGCAGCGCAGATCGGCGGGCTTCCTCAGCGTCTTGCCGAGGAAGGATTCAAGGTAGCGGCCCGCGTTCAGTTCGACCAGTTCGGAACTGCCGAGTGCGATCGTGCCCGAGGGCAGCACGAAGGCGATACGCCCGTTCGACGTGGCGAGCGACTTGCGCATCGTGTCGCCCACGCCGCGCAGCTGGATACGACCCCGGATCAGCGCGGTCGTCCCCGCCATCGAGATGTTGAACGACGTCAGCAGTCGCTGCAGCGGGACGGTCGCGAGCCGTAGGTCATACTCGGTCACCGCCGGGTTCGGGCGCGCGTTCAGCGTGATCGTGCCGGAAAACTGCCCCCCCGCGACATTCAGATTGAACGGCGCGAGCTTGAGCAGGCTGTGGTTGAGGTTCACGCCCAGCGTCAGATTGCTGAGCGGGACGTTGCCCGTGCGGATTGCGGTGGCGTGATATCGCACGCGCGCGTCGAACAGATCGATGCTGTCGTTATCCAGCGGCGCGTCCGGGATCACGCGCGGCGTGCCGTTCACGGTGCGCACGACCGCCTTGCCGTGCAGCTTGTCGATCAGGGCGGGATCATAGCCGATCCACGGCCCGACATCGAGAATGTCGAGCTTGCGCGATGCGAGATCGCCGACCATCAGCAGGCGGTTGTTGGGCAATGAAACCGTCAGCTTGCCGGCGATGTCGCTAGCGCCGAAGCTGCCCCGGATGCGGGTGAAGCGCCAATCGATCCCCGCCTTCGTCATGTCCGAAGCGATATCGTAGCGGCGCGTGGCGAGGCTGGTGACGCCGAGCAGCTTGAAGGGCGTCGCAAAATTACCGCCACGCGCGTGAATCTTGAGGTCGGAGCCTTCGAGCACGGTCGCGCCGGGCAGCGTGCCCGTAATGTCGAGCCTGCTATCGCCCACGTCCACCCGCGCGACCAGATCGTTGCGCCCGCCCGCGAGCGTGGCGTTCGGCGAGGTGAGCTTGCCCGCCAGGCGGAACGGCGTGCCGCGCGCGGTGCCCTGGCCGTGGAAGGTGACGGGCTGATCGACGCGCGTGTTTTTCGCACCGATGTCTCCCACGACCGCGCCCAGCTTCAGATCGAGCGCGGGATCGGCATAGGTGAGCCGCGTGTTGGTGATCGCAGCGCGCTCGATCGGCGGAATGGCGACGGGCTTGCCGGTAGGCGCGCTGAAGGTCCAGGTATTCTGGCGCGACTTGTTCCACTCGAGATCCGCGTCCGCGCCGTCCAGCGTGAGATAGCGCAAGCGCAGGTGGCCGAAGACTAATGGCAGCGTGTGAATTTCAAGTTCGACGCTTTTGCCGGTGAATAACTGTCGCTTCGCTGCCCACGCCGGGTTTGCGACCGAGGCGTCCTGCGCGAGGAAGTGCACGCTCGGATTGAGGTACAGCTGGAAATCGCCTCCCACGCGCACGGGCCGATGCGCGTAGCGCGAGGCGTACTTCTCGAAATAGGGTTTGAGGAAGCGGCCCTTGGTGATCCACAGGATCGCATAGGCAAGGACGAGGAGGCCGATCAGCGTCGCCAGCAGGCCGATCATGCCGTGGACCGTGGAGGTTGCGGAATCTCGGCGCGGCCGGGCGGTGGGTGCGGTCGCCATCGCTGTTTATACGAGCCGGAATGTTGAATGGTTTCGGAACGGCCGCGCTGCGCTGACGGAGCCCTTATTGGAGCGCGTACACCACGCACGCCTGGCTCTGAAGTTCGAGTAGCGGCGGCTGAAGCGAGACCACGACGGCATCGACCTGCGCCGACGCGCCGGGCGCGGGTGGCGGCGGCGGCGGCGGCGGCGGTGGCGGTGGAGCACGCGACGCGGTCAGGACGATATCGTCGGGAGCCTGGACCGTCGTCGGCCGTGCCTGGCCGACATAGCTCGGCCAGCCCGCGAGCACCTGCGTCTGGCAAACGCCGCCGCTCGGATCGATCACCTTGACAGCGCCGAGCCGCGCGCCCGCCGCGACCGACGCTTGCCGGGCGCGGTGCGCGGCATCCTCGACGGCTTCCTCGGATAGCCATGTCTTCGTCTGGTTGTTGGGCTCTAGATTGAAGAATACCGGGCTGATCGACGTGGGCCGCGCGGCGAGCACCCGCGCGGGCTCTGTTGCAAAAACCGGCGGCGGGTCCGATCTGCGGCGCCTGAAGTGTAAGCGGGGAGCGGGTGTGGGCGATTTCAAATGGCGTCATTTT
>JAABUQ010000700.1_pt1 | contig 77828 bp, 66 predicted proteins | sample 5560001 | NCBI WGS metagenome assembly JAABUQ01 (sample SAMN10711888, study PRJNA513371) | rock metagenome | isolation source: Antarctica rocks | place: Antarctica: Victoria Land, Finger Mt nord | collected 2015-12-18 | reverse complement strand
ATCTTGCGTTCACATCGACTTAGGCAAACGTTCAAGTATCTGTGTGAGCAGAGTTTCTACACGGTCAAATCGCGTTGTATGCTCATCTAACACTTTGGTATGCTCACCTAGCACTCTTGTATGCTCACCTAGCACTCTTGTATGCTCATTGAGAAGTGCTGTGTGTGCATCAAGTTTTGTCTCTAGTTGATCCATACGTATTTTCATCATCTCAACGCGTAGTGCTGTTTGCTTACTTTCTTGCATCTGGTTTTGGAACAACCCTAACAGGATAGTGCTATTCTGATTTACTTCATGTATCGACTTGCCTATTTCTCTTTGCAATGCTCCAAAGGATTGTTCTAGTATTGCTACCCGCTCTTCTTGCGCTGCCATAAAAAAACCTTTCGCAAAACATTAATATCATAAGAACAATTATACCTGACAAAAAGGCAAAAAGAAACTACCCTAGATGGTATATCGCACAACCTGCAAACTCCTAAGAACTAGAGTACTATCTGATAAACAGATCATCCAACTCTCATACCTTGCGTTACGTTCGTTAGGCCATACTTGTTTCATGCGCTGTGAGAGATGGTGTTTGTTAAAATACTTTTCGGCGTCCAGACAATAACTTTTCGCAGCACCTCACTGTTTAAGATGCAGAACGAGCAATTTCCGACACATATCTTGGCTCATACACAACTTTGGTGAATCAGTTCGCTTGCTTTTCTCCTTTGCCACTGAGATGGCTCTCTCGTCAAGGTGGCAATGAGGGGCAATAGCCTCAGCGAGAGAGCCTCCAACGCTCAAATTTTACGTTCGAGACAGGACGGGTTCTCATTTATCAAGGAAGGGAGAAAGAACTGGGAGGAGCAGATCAGCTCGGAATACAATGTTGTAATGGGTGCCACCAGGCAAGATGGCGAGCTGTGACGGGATGAGGTGTTCCCCATTCCAGCCAGCATCCCTCAAGCCACCGCCAAGGAGGTTGAAAAACGCGACCGCATGGGAAGGAGAAAGACCATCAGCATCACCAGCGATAATCAGCGTGGGGGTTTTCAAAGCGGAAACCTGCTCGATCCAATCATAGTCCTGACTCAGAGCTTCCCTCATGTTGACGACCAACCGAGAGAAATCTTCTGGTTTTGGCGCAACATGCAGATAGCTATCATAGATGGGCGTATTCATAAAGAACTCAGGGGCGAAGGCTGCCATGCCTGCTTGCATTTCAGGATGCCAGCCAGTCCGTTTGAAAGGAGTGGAGATCAGCACGAGTTTGTTGACACGTTCTGGATGGCGAATGGTGGTCTGCAGAGCCACGGCACCGCCAAGAGAGAAGCCAAGCAGGTCGGCTTTTTCGAGCCCGAGATGCTCTATCAGACCAGCGATATCATCAGCCATGTGCTCAAAACGGAAGGGGCGATCCGTGAGGGCTGTGTGTCCGTGCCCATACAGATCGACACCAAAGACCTGATACTTCTCAGCTAGCGCGGGAGAAAGAGCAGCGAACATCTCAAAGGTCCCAAAGCCGCCGTGAAGCATGATCAAAGGCTTGCCAGTTCCATGAATCTCATAGTACAGGGTGATTCCGTTGACAGAAGCGTAGTTTCCTGCTGGATTGTTTGTAGTGGTTGTCATGAATAAATACTCCTTACATATCCTACTTTTGCAAATAACTTTGTTAGAGATATATTCTGATTGCCCGCTGCAATACTGGAAAGGCAAAGCGCAGTATTTGGGAGTTCCCGCACTTTCCGCTTCCTTTGCCCCTCAGAGTAGCACCCTCGACGAGAGAGCCGAGATGAAGAGATAAGTACATTATAGTGCGTGAAGCACCCGCTGTCGGAGCAGGGGAAAACCAGCCTTTCCATAGCCTTGCCTTTTGATGAGTTTCAGTTTGTTGACCTGACCTTCTACCTGGCCGTTAGAATGGATCACGGTGAGCCCGGCGAGCACAGCCTCTTTGTCTCGTTCCAGTCCCTTTGCAAAACGCTGTACTTCGGCCAGTCCACTCTCGGCAACCTCTTCCCCCGACTCCTCTCCTTGCTCACCCTGTTGCGACCTTGCCTGGGTCTTCGCGCCCTTCTGCCCATCATCCTTGGAAACGAAGTCCTGCGTGTCGTCCCAAGCTCTCTGCAAAATGATGACGGACACCCAATAAGGGTTTAAGTGAGGCGATATTGAACAAATCCAATATTGCTGTTATACTAAACCTACTGAACTGGAACAGTGCGTTGTACATTTATTATCTCTGTACCGAACCAGCCACAATGTGTGGCCGCATAGGTGGTCTACGACAGACCTCCAAGCGTCTGATAGATCACCTCTTGTGAAGAAACTCAGGAGGAATAGTTTCTATGAAGGTTTATAGGGCGGAACAGATTCGCAATGTAGCATTGATTTCCCATGTAGGAGCAGGCAAAACCTCTTTGGTAGACGCGGCCCTCTTCGATAGCGGGGCAGTTACCCGACAGGGTAAAGTCGATGAGGGTACCTCGGTCTCCGATTATGACCCCGATGAACTCAAACGGCGTATGTCCTTGAATGCCAAGGTGCTTCCTGTTGAATGGAAAAACACCAAGATTAACTTCATCGACACCCCCGGCTATGCAGATTTTGTAGGCGAAGTAAAAGCAGGACTCCGCGTTGCTGACGCTGCCCTTGTCGTAGTGACAGCAGAAAAAGGTGTTGAGGTCGGCACGGAACTCACCTATCAGTACGCTAACGAGCGTAATCTTCCTCGTATTATCATGGTCAACAAGCTTGACCGTGAAAACACCTCCTTTGATCAGGCGTTAGACTCGTTACGTGCCAAGTTTGGGTCGAGAGTTGTTCCACTTCAGATACCAATTGGAGAACAAGCGAATTTCAAAGGTGTCATAGACCTTGTATCACAAAAAGCCTATACATTTGAGGGCGGCAATAAGGTACAAGAGATATCTGTTCCTGATGATCTCAAGGAACGTATCAGCACTTACCGCGAACAGCTCATTGAGAGTGCGGTTGAGAGTGACGACGCATTGATGGAAAAATTCTTAGAAGGCGAGGAATTGACCGATGAGGAAGTTCTCTCTGTCGTCAAGATGAGTACCTGTACGGGTCAAGTGTTTCCAGTTCTCTGTGGCTCTGCCAGCAAAAATATTGGCGTGCAAACACTACTCGACGCCATCGTAGACTATCTTCCCAGTGCGGCTGATGCGGTATGCGAAGAGGCGAAAGCCTTCGGCAACACGCCCTCGTTGTTTGTCTTCAAAACAGCGGCAGCTCAGGTTGGAACCATCTCTACCTTCCGCGTCTATAGCGGTACCATCAAGCCTGATTGCCATGTCTACAATGTGCAAACCAAAGCGGATGAGCGGTTGGGACAACTCATCACCTCACGTGGTAAGACGCAAGAAACTGCAACAGAAATTCCCACTGGCGATATTGGTGCAGTAACAAAGCTTACAAACACTCATACAGGTGATACGCTTGCAGGGACAAAAGATACTGAAACGTCACTTCCACCAATTACATTTCCTAATCCCTGCTATACCGTAGCGGTTATTCCTAAGAGTCAGACTGACCTCGACAAGATGGGAAATGCGCTTGCTCGTATCATTGAAGAAGATCGTACCTTACGCGTCTCGCGTGACGCCGAGACTGCTGAGGTATTGCTATCAGGCATGGGTGAGTCACATCTCCAGATCGTGGTTGAAGGCATCAAGCGCAAGTACAGTGTCGATCTGGAAACTCACGATCAGCGCATCATTTACCGTGAGACCATTCGTAAGAAGGCACGCGCCAACGGTCGTCATAAGCGTCAAAGTGGTGGACATGGGCAATTTGGCGATGTGTGGTTAGAAATTGAGCCACTACCAAGAGATAGCGAACAGCTTTTTGTCTTTGAAGACAAAATTGTTGGAGGTGTTGTACCGGGCCAGTATATTCCGGGTGTTGAAAAGGGCGTGCGCGAGTCACTCAAGAAGGGGTTCCTCTCTGGCAATCCCATGCTCTACGTGAAAGTTGCAGTGGTCGATGGAAAGTATCATCCAGTAGACTCTTCAGCACAATCATTTGAAGTCGCAGCTTCACTTGGCATGCAAGAGGCGGTGCCTTTGGCGAATCCGGTATTACTGGAACCGATCATGAATGTCACCATCACGGTGCCAGAGCACAATATGGGTGATGTCATGAGTGACATCAATACTAAACGCGGACGCGTACTCGGCATGGATTCGCTGGGTGATGGCATGCAAGAAATCACAGCACTCGTTCCACAGGCTGAAATGTTGCATTACGCTACTGACCTACGCTCTATCACACAAGGACGTGGCTCCTTCTCAATGGTATTCTCCCAGTATGAGGAGGTACCTGCTAATGTCCAACAAGAGATCGTAGCCAAACACAAAAAGGTCGCCGCATAGCTTATGTACTAGCGAACAGCATTGCTATTAGTAATATATTACTAGCATGCTGTTCGCTGGCTTGACAGCAAAGCATTTCAGTAGTATATTTTCTGTATACACGTTTGTATATACAGGAGAAATATATGCAGGTGGTTAAACTACGTAAAGTTGGGAACTCGACAACAGTTACGCTACCAACGTCCATTTTAGAAGCGTTACACTTACACGAAAATGATGACATTGCTATAGAGGTGTCTGGAGATCGTATCATGCTTTCACGCGCAACCTCTGACTTTCAAGACGCATGGGAAGCATACAAAGAGATCGAACCTCGCTATCGAAACGCAAACCGGAAACTTGCGGAATAATACATAATGATTCGTTTTCTTCCTCAAGCTGTTATTCTCGCTATTCATGAGAACCAGATTCGCCTCTATGGTGGTTCATATGAAATGCGGGATGCAGGAGCGTTTGATGCAGCCGTCAACATGCCAAAAGCTCAGTTTGATGGACAGTTTCTGCATCCTACGGTTTTCCATATGGCGGCTGCCTATGGTTTCCATCTTTGTCAGAACCACCCGTTTGTCGATGGAAACAAACGTACTGCGGGTATGGTGATGTTTACCTTTTTGAAACTCAATAGGATCGAGCCAATCGTCACAGAAATGGAATATTATACAACGATGATAGCTGTTGCTAGTGGAAATATGGATAAAGCATCACTTACAGAGTGGATAAAAACAGCAGTAGAAGGGGAGCCACCAAACGTAGATTGAGTATTAACGCTCTCTTTTACCTTTTGGAGGCCCCTGCCTTTTCGGAGTATTAGCAGATTGCATACTTCTAGACTTCTTTCCGCCGAACTTAGGCATACCAGATGGACTGCTCCCTTTACCCCGATTTGTTCCATCTTTCGTACCTGGCTTCTTATCTCTCGCTAAAAACGCTGCCGCATCTTCCTCGTGACCATGTGTTATGAGCCATTCATAAGCTCGCTCATGAAGATCGCGCAGTGAAGGACTTCCAGCTATCATCATCCACATTGCGAACTCTGAATCCGCAGGTTGTCCCTCACTCCATTGCTTTTCGGCTATAAGAAATTCTTGCACCTGCTTCACGTTCATTGTGCGTAATACTGCATCCAAACGTTGTCGGAAATTTACATACTCTGTCATACTCTTTAACACCCGCTCACTACAGCAATATACTACTTCCTATAACGTTTGGTCTAAAGAAAGCGTTTCTAATTCAACATAGTTCGATCATCGGATATCTTCTTAGAGAGAATTTGCCGCATAAACGGTACCTCGCGACGCAGAATAGTAATCTCTTCGTGTAAACGCTGATACGTGGAGGTCATTTCAAGAAACTGCTGTTTCTGAGCGTCTTCAATATTCATTAAGAATGAGGCGATAAAGTACGAGAGGTCTTCTGACTCATCTGGAAGGTTTGCTTGTACATCAGGTTCGTTCACCTCCTCGAGTAACATTGCCAGATATTCTTCAAACATCTTTCGCGCTTGTTGCGTTGCACTAGCCAAGTCCAACTCTTCTGTTACTACATCTTCCTCATATGGTTCTACGGTTGCGGAGATATACGCATTGTCGCGGTTCTCGTTCAAAATGCGAAAACGTTTGATGCCAACAGCGTTAAGTGTGTACCGTCCATCTTCAAGCCGTTCCAAGTTATGTATCTCTGCCATTGTACCTATAGTATGAGGGACTTCGCGCATAAACGTACTTTCAGGTTTAGGTAGCACAATTCCTAGCGGTTTGTTCTCACGCTCACACGCAGCGATCATCTGCCGATAGCGTGGCTCAAATATGTGTAAAGGTAACACTGTCCCTGGAAACAAGACTGTTAACGGAAACAAAGGTAGCTCGATTACGTTACTTGTCATGTAAGCCTCTCTTTTGCAAAACTAGCCATCGCCAGGCACGCTGATAATTCGTATATCACTAGCCCTATACGCTTGAAAGAGTGCATACTCATATGAGTAGACCTCTTTTCACCTACACAACATACGATTATTTCGACAACATACTCTCTAATACCTGTTGTATCTTTTGACGCTGTAAAGATATAGGACGGGGCAAATTCAGTAGAAATCTTTTTTGCTCTTGACAACTATACCGTCTGGAGACGGTAGGGAAAATACCTCCTTGATATTCAGTAAAACGTGAAGGGAACATCCTCTTTAAGAGTACGTTCCCTTTTCTTGTTACGAGAGCCAGCTAGATACTTCTCAGCTAATCTGCTGTTGCGACAAGGCCTTGCCGCTCTTCCACGTCTTCTGCCGTAGCCTTATTTGAATACTCAACGAGGCCGAACACAGATATGAACGTGATGGCACACATGATAATCATATATATCGCTATCGGTACATATGAATGATATACTGAAACAAGTGCAACTGCGATGATGGGAGCAGGGCCACCTGCCGTTATGGATGCAAGTTGGTAGCCCAGCGAGGCACCCGTATAGCGCAGCTTTGTGCCAAATCGCTCGGAGATGAACGCAGCTTCGGGACCATACAGCCAAGCATGGAAAATTACAACGGATATGCTGATGGTAAAGATTACGATAGCCGCATTCCTCGTTCCAAGTAGCCAGAAGTAGGGAAAGGCAAATGCAGCCATGAGAACGGCACCAATCAAGAACCAGCGCTTTCGTCCTACAAGATCCGAGAGATAGCTGAATGTTGGGATGGTAAAGAAACCAAACAGGCCAGCCACAATGAGACCTGTGTAGAGGGTACCGCTATCCATGTTCAAACTTACGCCTTTGAAGGCAGCACCGCCGTAGCTCAGGATGAACGTAATGAAGATGTAGAATGGAGCTTGCTCACCGGAACGCACAAGAGCCGCTAAGACAATCTCACGCCAGTGATAACGGATTACGTCTATCAATGGAGCTTTGGATATCCGGTTCTCCTCTTTCACTTTTGTAAAAGAAGGTGTCTCAAGAATACGAATACGGATGTAGAGACCGATAAAGATGAGTATCGCGCTCAAGAGGAAAGGAATACGCCAACCAAAGGTGACAAACGACTCACCAGGATACACAGCTTTGAATACAACTACCGCCACTGCTGCAAGTGATAAGCCGATAGGCACACCTGTTTGCGGCCAACTTGCCCAGAAACCACGTCGGCGGTCATCTCCATATTCTAAAGACAAAAGCACAGAGCCACCCCACTCTCCTCCAACGCCTGCACCTTGCAAGAAGCGTAGAATAGCAAGGATAGCCGATGCCCCAACACCAAGTGTTGCATAACCAGGCAAAACACCCATGAGGAACGTGGCAATACCCATGAGCAAAAGCGTTGCAATCAACGTTGATTTTCGTCCAACGCGATCACCAAACCAGCCAAAGAACGCTCCACCAATTGGGCGGGCCGCAAAGCCGACAAAGTTCGCTGTGAACGATGCGATGATACCTGCCACTGGATCAAGTTTGGGAAAAAAGACGATTGGGAAAACAGTAGCGGAGAGGAAACCATACAGGAAGAAGTCGTACCATTCGATGGCGGTACCAAGCGTACTGGCACCAAGTATAGGAAGCATTTGCCGCATATTGACGGCATTGCGAACGGGGACAGTTGCCATTAGTCCTCCTACTGACGATAAGAACACATCAAGTAACTAAAGTGACACACTACAAAGCTGTACAAACGGGTACAACTATTGGCGCTTCCAGAATACTGCGAGGGCATATCTCCTCTGGAATGACAGCTATTCCGGTCTCACCTTGTTCCTCACCTTCGAGGTTGAAAGTGGTCAAAAGCTGGCAAGTACTATAGTGGCTCTCGTGGGCAACCGATAACAGTATAGCCAGGTCAATGTTGTTGAGTTCGCTATTCTGTAAGCATAGTATGCATTATGCCTTCCCGTTTTACAAGTGGTTGTGTATTTTTCTAATGTTTTTGCTTGACTTTGCTTGTAGAGCTATGATAACATTGTTTTATGAACTACACATTTGTAGGCCAGTTCGATTACTTGCTGGCTACTGACCACCCCAGTAAATATAGGTCACATGGTTTCGCCGCATAAGCCTGACGCAATTGCTTATGCGGCGGAAAGTGGCGTCGATTGAACACATACGTACTTGCACTTCGTGAGTACGTTTTAGTCCGTTGTGTTCCCCTTGTGCTGCTCTCCCCTTTTCACACATCTTCATCTCGCGCTTCTCTTCTCTGCATATAGTTGACGTTGGGTATTCACCTCGTTCACTCACCCTTATTATTCCTAATGCAAGGAGAAGCATACATGTTGCTCGCAAGTTTTTCTCAGGTAAGTAAAGACTTTGGGGGTAATCCCATTTTTCAAGAGGTCGATTTAGAGATACTCGAAGACGAACGTATTGGACTTGTTGGTGAAAACGGCAGTGGTAAATCAACATTGTTCAAGCTACTCGCAGGTTTAGAAACACCAACACAAGGTACTATTGCTCGCCGCCGCAACCTCACCATTGGCTATCTCGCACAAGAAATAGATGCAGGAATGCATACGAAAACCATTTACGAGGCTGTATCGGAAACATCATCAGAGCTTGTGACGCTACAAAGCCTGCTAAATGACCTTGAAGAGCAAATGTCGCATCCAACGATTGCCTCTGACTCAGATGCGATGACCCGTATACTCGACAAGTACGGCAAAGCGCAGGAACGCTACGATGCACTTGATGGCTATACTCTTAGTCATAAAGTTGAGGCCGTCTTAAGTGGTCTGGGATTTCCGTCAAGCATGTATGAGCAAGAGGTTGGTTCGCTCAGTGGCGGCGAAAAGAAACTCGTCAATCTCGCACGCATTCTGTTACAGATGCCCGACCTTCTATTGCTTGACGAACCAGACAATCATCTAGACCTACAAGCGAAGGCATGGTTGGAGTACTACATACAGGACTATCCAGGTACTGTGCTCATCATCTCGCATGATCGTCATCTCTTAGATCGCTCAGTCAAAAAGATTTTCGAGCTTGAGGATGGTGAAATTTCATCGTACGCAGGCAACTATAGTTATTATGTTGGAGAGCGACAACGACGGTTAGAGAAGCTACAAGAGCTGTACGCAGCACAGCGTGATGAGATCAAACGGCTGGAGATCAGTATGCGACGACTCAAAGGCTGGGCAAAAATGAACTCTAAGTTTGCTGGTAAGGCGGAATACATGGCGAAGCGCGTTGAACAGGCACGCGAGGAAGCTGTAGATAGGCCAACTCTTGTGCGTGACCGCATCAAAGTCGGGCTAGATGCAGAGCGTAGCGGGAAGAAAGTGCTTGAAATCAAGGAGTTAAGCAAGTCTGTTGATGGCTACACTCTATTCGAGCCATTCGACCTGACCGTTCTGTATGGTGAACGCGTTGGAATTGTAGGTGCGAATGGAAGCGGTAAAACAACACTCCTCAAAACGATGATGGAACTTCTTCCAGCAACACATGGAACCGTGAAAATTGGAGCAAGCGTGGTAACAGGCTACTATGCTCAAGAGCAAGAGACATTGCCATTTGAAAGTACACCGATAGCTTTTGTACGTAGATTGAAAAACATGACGGAGCCACAAGCGATCTCCTTTTTGCACAGTCTTCTCTTCTCGTTTGAAGATATTCACACGCCCATCGGACAGCTAAGTGGTGGTGAAAAGAGTCGGTTGCAAATTGCTCGTTTACGTCTTACAAACGCCAACTTCTTGTTGCTCGATGAGCCAACAAACAACCTCGATATTGCTTCAACCGAAGTATTAGAGGAGGCGCTGGATGTGTTTGAAGGTACTGTTCTCGTTGTCTCGCACGACCGCTACTTTCTGGACAAGGTCGCGACAAAAATCGTAGCGATAGGGAACGATGGAAAAGTACGTGTGTACCCAGGAAACTTCTCATATTACTTTGAACAGCAACATGATAAGTAAAAGTGATGCAGCTAACGTGGAAAGGTTTCTTGAACCTTTTCACGTTGGCGTCTTAGCCTTAATCTCTACCTGAAAGCAGATAGGTATCTAGGTGAAATACACTTAAGCTCACGAGAGCAGGACCAACATCTCGCAGTGCTTGCACAAGCAACCTATGTGCATTTTGTTCGCCGATAATCGGTGAACAAAAATATTGGCAGATGGCAAATAAAGCTGCAAAGCCTTCGAGCAGGTCTTGACGGGGCATGCGATCTAGTTGTGAACCATCAGTAACCTCCAGATATCCAGAAGGAGCTATCCTTAGACTAGCAAATGCGGGAAAAGCGGATGAACAAGCATCAAGGATATCACGTAACACGCTGAATGCTTCTTTGTTTGTCGCTTTCTTTAAAAAGGACTCCATTTTTACTATAGAGACACGACACGAAGCGCACGAGCAACTTCTTCAGTTTCTTCGATAGAATGGCGTATCATGGTATATCCTACACCAGGTACGGTTAAAATATAGCGTGGATTGCTCGGCTCGGGTTCTACCTTTTGACGCAAATGACGGACGTGTGCCTTGATTAAGCCTACGTCTCCCTCTGTATCGTAGCCCCATACATGAGTTACAATCTGATTTGCTGTGCATACATCATTTGCATTTACAGCGAGAAGATGAAGCAATTTACTTTCAGTTGGTGTCAAACGTGTAGTTTTTCCGTCAACAGTGACTTCATTATGAAGTGAATTAACGTGAATAGGTCCAACAGTTATAATAGATGAGGGACGCTGTTCTAAGGTTGAACGCGCTCTACGGCTCACAGCACGAATACGTGCTAACAGTTGTGAGGGAAAAAATGGTTTGCGTAGATAGTCATCAGCTCCTGCATCTAAACATCGAACCTCATCCTGTACATCTTTTCCGTCTGTGACGACCAGGATAAGCGCGTCGTGTTTGCTTCTCAGGTCCCGACACATGGCTAATGTATCTATACCTTTAAGAGACGTATCAAGTAGAACAAGATCAGGCTTACGCTCCAACCACTCAGCTTTTGCACGATCAGCCGTGTATGCACGATAGACTTCATATCCAAGCGTTTTCAGCCAACTTGTTAACATTTCAACAAGATCACGATCGCTGTCGATGACGAGTAACTTCATCATGTCTCCTCTCTACCGATTATTCAGCGTAATATATCTTCCATCATAAAAAGCTCTACAGAATACGCCATACTTATTAAAGCCTTGGAGTAACTTCGTAGCTCATCTACACGAGCAGAACATATATATTTAGACATTCTTTCTCTTATAATACTACATTCTTGCCGGTAACAGTGCTAAAATGGATAATTCTTACACATACACATGCACATATACCTCTTCCTGCATGAGTAATGAGAGGCAATACACGAAGTTATGAAATATGTTGTTCTTAGGCAGTCATAAGGAAACCAATGCCAATCCCCAGAAGAGCACCGACAAATACCTGGACGGGCGTATGCCCTATCAGTTCACGTAGTCGCTTTTCTGCCATTGGACTTCCTTGAAATGCCTCTTCAATCATTTGATTGAGAATACGCGCCTGAATACTTACCGCCCGCCGCACGCCCGCCGCGTCATACATGACAATGCTTGCTATGACCACAGCTATAGCAAATGATGCAGAACTCACTCCCATGACACGGCCCGTAGCTGTTGCCAACCCTGTTACAAGCGCAGAATGAGAACTAGGCATACCACCAGAAGAGACAAGCCGACTGAGAATAAGCTTACGCTGCCGTAACAAATCAAGAATGGTTTTAGAAACCTGCGCAACAGCCCAAGCAACAAATGATGAGAGGAGAATGCGGTTGTCCATCAACGAATTTTGTACCATGTGAATGCAGCAGTCCTTTTTAAACTTCGACAGATTGAATATCGAGTGTTCCACTGCTGGATACGCTTAGCTGCTGAACTGACAGTTCAGCCCTCTGGAGCAAATCGTCGCAATGTTGTGCTAGTTTCATACCTACTTGGTAGTAATGCAGAGCGCGCTCAAGCGGAAGCTTTCCATCTTGTAATGCTGTAACAGCAGCTTCTAGTTGCGCAAAGGCTTCTTCGTAAGATAAAGATTCCATGCTACTCCCACCTCTTCAAAAGATTTGTTTTATTCAGGCAGAGGACGAACCTCCACTGGAATATGTCCATCTTGGACCTGAATTGTTAGTGTATCACCTGGTAGAGCTTGTTGTACACTTGTCACAAGTATCTGATCGCTGTCTCGCCTCACAACAGCATAACCACGTGCAATTGTCAGGAGAGGACTGAGCGAATGTAGTTGCAATGCTATACCACGAATGCGTTCACGCTGTAAGGAAAGAGTATAGCGCATACGTCCCTGTAAACGTTCTATCGTATCATCTAGTTGTTGACGCCGAGTATCGATCAATCTTAGAGGACTGGCCCGTTGCAAATCGCGCTGCGTACGCTCAAGTTCTTCACCAAGGATAAAGAGACGCTCCTCCATCAAATCGTAGAGCATCTGTTGTTTTTCACGCACATCAATGCGCCAGTCTTCAATATCAGGTACGGCTGCTGTTGCTGCTGCCGTTGGTGTCGAGGCGCGGTGATCTGCGACGAAATCAGCGATAGTAAAATCTGTTTCATGACCAACACCACTAATAACAGGAATGCGTGAGCGAGCAATAGCACGCGCAACAATCTCTTCGTTGAACGCCCATAGCTCTTCAATCGAGCCACCACCACGCCCCACGATAACAACATCTGCTTCTCCATGCTCGTTTAACAAGTCTAATGCAGCCGCAATTGAGGCAGGGGCTTCGGCCCCTTGTACGAGTGATGGAGAAAGAATAACTTGCGCAAGCGGATAACGCGTACGTAGTACACGCAGCATATCACGCAATGCGGCAGCTTGAGGAGAAGTAACAATACCTATAATAGTTGGTTGAGCAGGAAGAGGACGTTTGCGCTCTATGTCAAAAAGACCTTCGGCGGCGAGCTGAGCTTTGAGTTGTTCAAAACGCTGAAAAAGCACTCCTTCACCTAACAGTTTTACAGCATCAACATAGAATTGCAGTTTGCCGTCTCGCTCATAAAATGCAATCCGTCCATTAACAGCTACCGCCATACCATCATGAAGCGGAGGTGCGGATGAGCGCAGCCGTGATTGCTTGAAGAAAACACATGAAAGCTGCGCCTCCCCCTCCTTTAGTGTAAAATAGCAGTGTCCAGAGCCATATACTTTGTAGTTAGAAATCTCTCCGTGTACCCAGATATTTTGTAAGATATCATTTCTCTCCAACAATTCTTTCAGATAGAGCGAGAGTTCCGATACACTTACTACAGACGAGGCCTCCGTATAATCGAGCATACACTTATGCTCCTTCCGCACTATCAATAGTCATAAGATGCTGTCCGTATTCTACAGCCTGCCCTTCCTGCACGAGGATGTCTACCACGCGTCCAGCTTTTGAAGTTTCTACATCGTTCATTACATTGAGCGATTGAATCGTTCCGACGAGTTGCCCTGCTTTTACTATATCGCCAACCGCGACCAATGTCCTACCCTTTGGCTTGGCCCATGTGTGAAAGATACCAACAAGCGGTGCGACAACATTATGCTTTGTCTCAACCGTTGAGTTTGCATCAGTACTGGTTGAAGTGGAAGATAAAGGAAGCAATACCTGCTGTACACGCATATCAGCACTCTCAGGAGCCTTCGCTTTACGCAACACTAATCGGGTTCCCTCATTGAAACGCTTCAGTTCAATCTCTGAAATGTCGCTATGGTCAAGTAATTGCACCAGATGCCGCAATTGCTCGACACTCATAGTCTCATGAAGCTCATACTTCCCCTTGGAGTTCAGTCCGCTATCATCAGGGTTATGCCAATTTTCATCCATGCTACGCTCCGCATTATATAATTTCATTCACAGCAGGCACTTAAAAGCAGACTTACGCTCGTTCGACGTACTGACCACTTGTTGTATTGACACGAATGAGATCACCATTCGCAACGAACAATGGCACTTGCACAACAAAACCTGTTTCTGTTGTAGCAGGCTTCGTACCACCAGTTGCGGTATCACCCTTAAAGCCCGGCTCGGTGTATGTTACACGCAGGACAACTTTCTCTGGTGGTTCCACTGAGAGCGATTCTTCGTTAAAACGGATCAGGTCAAGTTCGATGTCGTCAATGAGATAGTTTTTGGTGTCGCCGAGTTGCGCTGAGGTCAGAACAACATCGTCATAGGTACTCGTATCCATAAAATGATATTGGTCGCCATCCTGATATTGATAGGTGACAGTTGTGCGATCTAGATAGACACGTTTGAACTTATCGCCTGCATCACAGGTACGGTCAATTGTTGAGCCCGTACGTAGGTTGCGTAGTTTTAGACGTACAATCGCACCTCCACGCCCCATTTTTATATGCTGCCAATCCAGAATACTACAAAGCTGATTTTCAAATTCGATAGTTACGCCCTTTTTCAGGTCGCCAGTGGAAATCATAAAAACTCCTGATGCTCAAGAGATAGTGTCTTTTGACACACTCTCTATGCATATTCTAACGTGATATTACTAAATCGGTTGGTGATTGTGTCAATATTTCAACACCATCTTCTTTGAGCAGAACGCAATTTTCTACGCGTGTTCCACTCCACCCTGGGATATACACACCTGGCTCGACTGTCACAACGGCTCCTACGGGAAGCAGAACATCTTCTGGTGCTCGTGCTGAAAGGCTAGGACTCTCGTGTACCTGTAAGCCAACACCGTGACCGGTACTATGTACATAATATTCCTGCAAGTTTGCCTTTTCCAACGCATTACGGGCCAGAGCGTCGGCGGCTTTTCCAGAGATACCAGCACGTAAATCTGCCTCACACGTCTTCATTGCATTCAGGACAGCCTCGTAGACCTCGCGCATGCGCGGCTCCGAGGGTTCACCAAGACAGATAGTGCGTGTCATATCAGCGCAATAGCCTTTGTAGCGAGCACCCATATCAATGGTAATGAGTTCGCCACGCTGAATTTGTCGCTGTCCAGCATGCGCATGCGGCATTGAACCATTTGGGCCGGAGGCAACGATTGACTCAAACGCCGCATCATCAGCTTCCAATTCTACCATCTTTCGCAAGATTTCCATCTGCACCGCTTTCTCTGTCATTCCTGGCTGTATCCATTGACAGAGGTGCGCAAATGTCTCATCGGTGATAGCAATAGCCCGTTTGAGCAGTTCAATTTCACGAGGCTGTTTCACCTGTCGCATCGTTCCAGCGATGTCCTCGTCAAAGGGCAGAAACTCGTACGCACCTTCGCTAGCATCACGAAATTTCGCGTATTCTCCGTAGAGAAGGGCCATCGACTCAAAGCCAATTTTCTTCCAACCCTGTTTTCGTGCAAGTGTGGCAAGCGCGGGTGCATATTCACGGGCTTCAGGGACAACAACTTCCCATCCCGTAGCTTCGCTTGTGGCAGCTTCTTTATAAATGCCAGTTGTCATGAGTATTTGTTGCTCTTGACTTACAACCAGCACGCCAGCACCCTCTATATCATCATTGAGCCAGCCGCTCAAATAGGAACGGTTTTGTGGTTGCGCGATCAGAAAGGCGTCTATAGCCTGCTCTCGTATCCACGCGCGAAGTTGTGTTATGCTCTCCTGGCTCATTGCATTCCTCTTTACTTATTACTATTGTTCGCGTACTATTGCTACCAGTGCTTCTAATGCAAGCATATAGCCGTGCCAACCTAATCCTACAATATGTCCTTTACAAATCGCCGCCATAACAGAGTGGTGGCGAAATGCTTCACGAGCGTAAATGTTACTAAGGTGTACCTCTATTGTTGGAGCTTTTACTGCTGCAAGCGCATCACGCACAGCGATTGAATAATGCGTGAATGCTCCAGGATTGATGATGATACCGTCAACATTCTCTGCATGCTGCTGAATGCAATCGATTAACGCCCCTTCATAGTTCGACTGGAAGCAGGTTATTGCCGCATTCAACTCTTTACTCCGTGCCTCCAACATGTCCTGTATCTGCGCAAGCGTAGTCGTGCCATAAACTGACGGTTCGCGTGTTCCCAATGTATTCAGATTTGGCCCGTTCAACACGAGAATCCGAAGCGTTTCTGTCATCCTACGCCCTCTTCTCTCCGAAAAATGTCGTGATGACACGCTGTACTAACGCTTCCGGCATAGTCGTGACTGTCACCGCACCAATCCGCTGTGGCATGATCCAACGAACTTGCTTGCCAGCAACTTTCTTATCTACCTGCATAGCAGCGAGAATATCTTCTGCTTGCACCTGGCCGCCTGTATATTGTGTTGGCAAGCCAAGTGCAGCAAGAAGAGCATTTTGCCGTGCCATATCTTCGCTAGAGAACATGCCGGCTTCATGTGCAAGTGATGCAGCAGCAACCATTCCTAATGAAACTGCCTCACCATGCAGCCACTCACCATAACCAGCAACATTTTCGAGCGCGTGTGCAACAGTATGTCCATAGTTGAGAATAGCTCGCCGCCCTTGCTCACGCTCATCCTCTTCTATAATCATTACTTTCAGGTCGATACAGCGCGCGATTATCTGACAAAGAAGCATAATAGGAGGATGCGTAAAGGTTCGCAACGTCTCGGCGTGTGCCTCAAGTTGTGCGAACAATTCGGCGTCGAGTATGATACCATATTTTACTACTTCTGCCCATCCCTCAGTGCGTTCTCGTGTGGGCAATGTGAGCAATAGCGCAGGATCAACAAGCACTAGATGAGGATGATAAAATGCACCGATCAGATTCTTCCCGCGTGGATGATTGATACCCGTTTTACCGCCAATAGCAGCATCAACTTGCGCAAGGAGCGATGTGGGAAGTTGTATCAGTGGCACACCACGCAAATATGTTGCTGCAACATAGCCAATAAGGTCGCCAATAACACCTCCACCAAGAGCAATAACTGCCTCTCGTCGCTCCGCCCGTTGTTCTAGCAGCCAATCATATATAGCGTTGAGTTGCTCCCAGGATTTACTTTTCTCGCCAGCGGGAATGATGTAAAGTTGCGGATCAAAGCCAGCCTCTTTGAGGTTCTGGACCACGGATTGACCATATAGCTGAGAAATATTGCTATCAGTGAAAAGAAAGACGCGTGAGGACAGGGAACACTGTGTGAGATACTGTGCTAATCGTCCTATCCCTCCCCAATCGACGACGACATCGTAGCCATTGCCGATATGCACGTGTCGCACAATCGGTGAAATGTTATTGTCAAGCACATTAGAATTTGTAAGCATAGCTATAATCTCCTGTGCGACCTGTTCTCCATTTTTCCCTGCCGTATTACAGATTAGCTCCGCTTCTTCGTACAGTGATAAGCGTGCAGTAGCAAGTGTATGTAGTGCAGCTAGAGGGTCTGGACCAACGAGCAGAGGACGTGTTTCAGGCACAATACCCTGTGCAAGAGCGGAGGCACACTGTATACGAAGACGTTCCAGAGCAATACCTGGCTCCGTCTGTAACCAAACTCGTATACCATGCTGCGCCATCACTACACGGTTCTCTTTCCACAGCACAGCACCACCACCGGTTGCGATAACAGCTCCATTGTTGTATGTATGGATTGCATTGGCAAGCACGCGGCTTTCACAAGCGCGAAAATATGCTTCGCCATGTTGAGCAAAAATAGTGGAAATGTGCTCTCCACATTCTGCTTCTATCAGAGTATCGCTATCGAGAAAGGGTACTCCTAGCCGTTGTGCTAGCAGACGACCTACCGTGCTTTTACCACTGCCCGAAAGCCCGATTAAAAATATGTGTCGCATACACGCTATTGTATCACGCTAGTGAACAAGAAACAGGATAGGACGCGAGCTTGCAAGCTCGCGTCCTATCCTGTTTCTAGTATAATTCTTCGTCTCGAATATTTGTTGTGAGCGTGGTAAGCAGACTAAATGTGGTGGTATCAACCTGATTTAAACGCGTATCATCCGCCGTGCCCTGTCGGGTAAAGGCTTGTGAGCGATTGTCATACACCTGAAATTTTCGTCCAAAGGAGAAGACGTACTGACCAATTTGCCCCGTCTGGCGATCAAGAACTAGAATATCATCGCCAGTAGAACAATTTCCATTGACGAGACAACGCCTCCGATCTAAGAAGGCTCCAACGAGAACCTGCCAGCGTTGCCCCCAGCTTTGTACTGTTGTCTGTTGCACAATTGCTAGTGATCTATCAAAAGCAAGGAATGTGCTATGACCGCCCTCAGAGTCGTAGAGCATGGCACTCACATTGTGCATTCCAAAGTGACCAATATATGGAATCATGCCCGTTCCCAACTTGGAGTAGGTTCTTTGCGTGGCAAGCGTAAGGTCAGGAGCAAAGGCGAGTATCTGTCCATCACCGCTGCCTGGATCGTACATAAAGAGTTGAGCACGGCCAGCACCTGTAAAGTCACCGCTATACACCATCCAGTTTCCATCGAGATTATGTGACCCTTGATAGTGATTGATCAGCAGGTTGGTATCGAAGTCCATAATGCGTCCCTCACCAACTTGACGATCATAGAGAAAGATACCATCCTGATTGTCAGAAACGAAACGGCCTACATATACTTCCCAGTTCGCATGCCAAAGTGTGTATTGTTGCTGGACATGAACACTAAAATCTTTACTGAAGTCAAGCACCAAGATGTTCGCGGTGCGTCCCAACTTCTCCCAAGCTTCTGGCGTACTTCCGCTAAGATCGCGCCCACCAGTTGTAGGAGTAGGAGATGTGTCAGCGTACACCAAGTTAGCATTAAGGACACGAGTTTCAGTTGGACTCGGTTTTACCGTTGGTGTTACAGTGGGACTCACCTTCGGTGTTACGGAGGGACTCGGTTTCGCTGTTGGTGTAACCGTTGCGCTCGGCTTCACCGTCGGACTGACAGTCGGGCTTGGTTTTACTGTTGGTGTAACCGTTGGACTAGCTTTTGGGCTTGCCGTTGGACTCGGTTTCGCCGTCGGGCTTGGCTTCACCGTCGGACTCGGCGTTGGTTTTGGTTTTGGCTTTGCGGTTGGATTCGTCGTTGGTTTTGGCCTTACGGTTGTACTCGGCTGCACAGTTGAACTCGGCACCGTCGTAGTTGTTGAAGTATCTGTAGGAGTAGGTTGAAGTCCATTCGATGTGTCCGTTGGAACTGCATAGGGATCAGATTGAGCGTAGCGCTTGTACATGAATAGGCCGCTACGTTGCCCATCGAACCGACCCACATACAATTCCCAGTCAGTTCCCCAATTTGAGAGAACAACATGCTTCCGAATAGTCAGTTGAGGAGTCAGGCTAAGAATTTGTATTGTTCCTGCTTGCCGGTCATAGAGGAGAATTTCAGAGTGTCCAGAACCATCAAAGTCTCCAATATGTATATCAAGTGAAGAACCCCATTTATCAACTGGTGTCGTTGCATCAGTAAGACTTACAATCTGTGGTGAGATTGTATCATCTGTTGTCCGTTTATTGGTAGCACGGGATACATATTGTGATTGCCCGGAATTTAGTTTGAGCACATCGAGGCGTCCTTGCTGGCGGTTATAAAGCAAGAGATTACTATAACCAGTGCCAGTAAAGTCCGCATTAAATTCCTGGTCAGAAGAGGTTGCTTGTGAACCAAGTGCGATACGATTGTTCGTCAACGTGGAGGCTGAGCGGGTAAACGTTTTATTCGCGCTCAAGACAAGTTGCGGCGCATCAGTGCCGATACCTGGAAGACGCTGAAAACGTTGCTGATCGATGAGTTTTGGAAAATAAATAAAGCGCATTTGACCATTTTGAAAACGCGCTTGATTGATAACAGGCGTACTATATGCTGTACCAACATACATTGGTGTTGGGTCGCCATAATTTTGATAGGTGACATTGAAGGTTGATCCATCGTCGCTTACTGAAGTAACAAAAGCAACATGACCTGGTGTGCCATAAGCCCAAACGCCATCCGCGTGCGGAAATACAGCGATAGCACCGACACGAGGAGTTGTGCCTACTGGTAGCCCAGAGCGCTGAGCATCGACAATCCAATCGGCGGCATTACCCCAGTTCAATGGCAAATTATAGCCAAGCAGATGCCACTGCTCCCACGCCCACCAGACACAATTCCCACCACCAGGAAAGGGGCCTGGGCAGAGAGGAAAAGGGTTGCCATCAGGCGAGAAGCCGACATTCTTACACTGGTTATCTACTGTTGGACTCGTATGGCTGTGAGCATCCACCTGCGGGACTAACGAAACGAACTCAATACAGACTAGCGAGAGTAAAAGACACACGCCGAATACGTGTATTACGTATCGTCGCTGAGAATTTAGCTGCTTGAAAAATACTTTTTTTGCACTTGTGTAGTGCATCATGGTCGAAGGAGTCATAAAGACTGCACCTTCCTAAAGGTATTTCTGTTTCTATGGATCTACATACTACACACGTCTCATACTAAAAAATAATCGGCATAGTGTCCAATAAGATGATTTCAAGCGTTTCCCAACACACGTCAAAGTATAACATTAATATTTGGTAAGACTCAAGGGAATCTAACTAATTTTGAGGAAGTTTACAAAAAATTAACATGTTTCGCAATTCGCCCAAAAAATGGGCTTGACAACAATAAGAGGCAATGGTATTATTGTCCTTGTTCGAGGGCGATTAGCTCAGTTGGTTAGAGCGCTACGTTGACATCGTAGAGGTCACAAGTTCGAATCTTGTATCGCCCATTCTTTTATTAAAAGCTACTTTGCTAAAGTAGCTTTTTTGTTTGTACCTTGCAAAGAAAGCAAAAAAGAGTACTCCTGTCGCGATAGGAGTACTCTTTTTTGCTTTCTTACTTCCTTAGTATCGGCAAGTTCATACCTTCATCACGGGTACGGTGCGAGCCAGCGGTCTCTTGAATACCACCCTCGGGATAGACCAGCCTTGCTTCGGCTGCTGGTAGGAGGCTAGCAACCTCTTTCAAGACAGCATCGAGGAACTGATCTTCAGGTACCGTCTTGACGACCTCGCCCTTGCGGAAGATGACGCCTTTTCCTTTACCGCCTGCAAGACCAACGTCGGCATCACGCGATTCGCCAGGGCCATTGACGACACAGCCCATGACCGCAACTTGAATAGGTGTTTGCACCTTTGTAAGCCGCCTCTCAACCTCGTTCGCAACCTGAATCACGTCAATCTCAACACGACCACAGGATGGACAGGAGACAAAAGTTACGCCTCGATTACGGAGTTCAAGTGCCTTCAAGATATCATAAGCAACTGGAATTTCTTCCTCTGGCTCTGCACTCAAGCTCACACGAATGGTATCACCAATACCCTCTGCAAGCAGAAGCCCCAAACCAACGGCGGACTTCACGGAACCACCAATTAGTGTACCTGCTTCTGTAATGCCAAGATGTAACGGATAGTCTGAACGCTGTGAGAACTTGCGGTAAGCTTCAACAGCGGTAAGCACTGTAGAGGATTTGAGCGAAACAATAATTTCGCGATAGTCCATTTCCTCACACCAGCTAACGTACTCTAAAGCCTTGACTACCATACGCTCGGAAAGATGCTCACGCTCCTTGCGTCGTGCTTCTACTGGGTCGGTTCGCTCCAATACTCCGTCGTCACGCAAGCGCACCTGAATACGCTGCATCTGAGCTTTCTGGTCAAGTGCGTCGATTGAGCCAGAATTTACGCCGATACGCATCGCAACGCCATGTTCTTTTGCCGCCGCAGCGATCTGCTCTAGAGACTTACGACCATTAAGCAAGTTACCAGGATTGATACGTACCTTGTCAATGCCCTGACGAATAACTTCTAATGCGAGAGCTGGATTATAGTGAATATCGGCAACGAGCGGAATAGATATTTGCTTTTTAATCTCGCTGATGACAACCGCGTCTTCCATCTCTGGCACAGCAACACGCACGATTTCACAGCCAACGTCCTCAAGACGATGTATCTGATCGACTGTGCTTTTCACATCACGTGTATAGGTTGTCGTCATAGACTGCACCGCTACAGGCGCATCTCCACCAATAGCTACATTACCGACATGTATCTGTCGGGTCTTTCTTCTCATAACAGAATTACTCCATATGCAAGTTGTAGGAACCAATGATTGCTTATCATTGATAGAGTTTGTGTTATCTTCCACGAACTCGAATACTTGCGTTTAGCCGCCCCAATGGGTGACATCACTAATAGTAATAACAATCATTAGGGTCAGCAAAATTGCCATACCAACTAAGTTAATAATACCTTCACGCTCAGGCTGCAGCCGCTTCCCACCACGTAAGAGTTCGATCAATATGAGTAGGATACGTCCACCATCTAAAGCGGGGAAAGGTAAAATGTTGATTATCGCAAGGTTAAGACTTAACACAGCAGTTAGACTGAGAATAGGCCACCAACCAAGATCAGGCACACTCTGCGCTACTTCACCTGTTATACGCACAATGCCAACAGGGCCGGCCAATTGTGGATGAATAGCACCAGTAATCATTTGCCCAATAGCGCCAAGAAAGTCGCGCGTCACCTCGTATGTATGCACGATGCCCTTAAATGGTGCCTGCCACAAAGGGGATTTGACAATAACTTCCTTAGCACCTATGCCCATCTTACCCTGATTCGCTTGTGGATGTGCTCGTGCGTTTACTGTAACAGGAATATTTGTAGCATTATCCTTATGTTGAATCACAAGGTTCACTGGCACAATATCATGCTTATTGTTGTCGGCAACAACAACCTTGTTTACCTGGCTTACTACATCATCAAACGTTTTGACAGATGCGCCATTTACACTGATAATAGTATCATCAGGGCGTAGACCAGCGATCTGTGCAGGTGAATTAGCCTCAACCTTGCCAACCATAGATGGAAAGGTCGGCTCTCCAAGACCATAGGCAACGGTAAAAAGCAGCATAGCAAGAAGCACATTCATAGTGACGCCTGCGACCAGCACAATGATACGCTTTCCTGCTGATTTTGCAGCAAAGCTTCCTGGATCATACTTGCCCTCGGCATCGTTGATATCGCCGTTCTCCCCAGGCATACGCACAAACCCACCTATAGGCAAAAAATTCAGCGAGTACATTGTATGAACTGAAACCCCAGGAGCACTCACGCCACCACTTGTACCACTAAATGGTGTTTGCTTTCCATCAGTATAGGCATCTTCAGCATTACTGTTGCCACCCAGCCAGATTACTTCCCAGCCTCCACTGTTCCGTTTGCGGATACCAACGAGGCGAGGGGGAAAGCCAAGACCAAATTCCTCGACGCGGATACCAGCCCACTTTGCCGTGATAAAGTGTCCAAATTCATGGACAAGCACCAGCAATCCGAATACTGGAATGGCAGCGAGTAAGTACCAGTTATTCATCCCATCATTCCTTTACGTTAAAAGTTTTAAAAGTCGAGTTTGGGCATACAGAGTAGAACTTCTCCCTACCACTACGACACTTCACTCAACTTATCTCTTTTTATTTTACCTTTGTTTGATAGAGTTCTTGCGTTGTTCTTCGCGCCCACGCACATGCTTCTAGCGTTTCTGCAACATCCGGATGTGCAATGGATGTGTGGCGATCCAATACCGATTCGATCAATTCTGCGATCTCTAGCAGTTTGATTCTTCCATGTAAAAACAGGTCTACTGCCTCTTCATCGGCACCAACAAGTACACCTGGATAGGTCCCGCCACGTTTCGCAGCCTCTAAGGCAAGCCGAAAGCAAGGGAAACGTGCGACATCCAATGCTTCAAAGTTGAGTTTTGCCACATCCGCCCAACGCAACTTACGGATTAAGCCACTATCAGCGACTTGCAGGCGGTGCGGATAAGCTAGAGCATTCATAATTGGTAGATGCATACTTGGTAAACTGGCTTGCATTTTGATAGAACCATCAACAAATTCGACCATCGAATGGATGATGCTTTCAGGCTGGACAACCACCTCGATACGCTCATATGGCACATCAAAGAGCCAATGTGCTTCTATCACCTCTAAGCCTTTGTTCATCAACGTCGAAGAGTCAATCGTGATCTTCGGACCCATACGCCAGGTAGGGTGCGCCAATGCCTGCTCGACTGTCACCGTTTGCATCTGTTCGAGCGTTGCATGACGAAACGGTCCACCAGAAGCAGTTATAATCAAATGGTGAATGTCTCCATGCTCTTCTCCACGCAGACATTGCCAGATTGCGCTATGTTCACTATCTACAGGAAAAATATTGACGTTGGCACGTTTCGCAGTTGTCATTACCAAATGACCTGCCATTACTAGCGTCTCTTTGTTTGCGACAGCAATAGTTTTTCCTGCTTCAATAGCTGCTAGTGTCGCTTCAAGGGCCATGAGACCAGAGGTTGCGGCAACAACAATATCTACATCTGGATGCGTTGCAGCTGCAGTGAGACCCTCTTTTCCTATGATGACACCAGGCAATGCAGCTTTTGCTGCACGTTCGAGTCCTGGTGTTTCAGCGAAGCAGGTCACAAGCTGCGGGTGAAATTCCTCTACCTGTTGTGCAAGTACGGCAATGTTGCTGCGTGCCGCAAGTGAAACGATACGAAAGTGTTCTGGAAATCGTCGCACAACGTCTAATGTCTGTCGCCCAATTGAGCCTGTACTCCCCAACAAGGCAATACGTTTAGGAAACGGAGTCATAACTTCTTTATCACATCACAAATACTGATGTTTGCCTGCTACTTTGGCAAACATTGTATTTTGTCCCTCTTCAGATTATAGCAGGGTTACGCTAAAGTTCCAGCGCATTCCCTTGTGAATACCCTTATTCCCTACCTACAAGAACAACATACATGCATTGCTACTTCCCAATAAGCTGTGCAAACACGTAGACAACTATCACAGCGAAGAGCAAGCTATCTATACGATCAAGCATTCCGCCATGTCCAGGCATGAACTGACCACTATCTTTGACGCGTGTTTGCCGCTTAATCAACGACTCTGCAAGATCACCGAACACCGCGGCAATACCAAGGAGTATACCAAGCACAATTGCGAGATACCACGGAACACCCAATTGCACTACCGTCAAAATCAGGCCAGCCGCGATAGATAGGATAAAGCCGCCAAGCACACCCTCCCAGGTCTTCGCTGGACTAATTCTCGGTGCGAGTTTGTGGCGTCCAAAGTAACGTCCTGCGAAGAAGGCTGCTGCATCGAAGCCCCACACGCCAAGCAATACCATCAAAAGCCACCATACCCCAGGCGGAAGATACAGCCATGACGGATTCGTCAGGATATGAAAAATATCAATACGGCTTGTGTCGGGGCCACGCAATAGTAAAAAGAAGCTCATGGGCCAGCCTAAATAGATTGAGATTGCCAGCGTTAAGGCCCAATCCACCATTGCACCATCAAGCTTTTTACGCACAAAGAGCCAGGGAAAGGATACCAGTAATCCTGCTCCTAAGCTCGTCTCGAGAATGAGTTGTCGTTGCAGAGGAAACATCGCGGCTATCAAGAAAAGGACGCTTAGTCCAAAGCTCACCCAGATTAACGGGTGATAGCCCGCATTAAGCAACATATTGTGTAACTCTAATGTACCCAGAATAACAACGAGCAACACGGCGGCGAATGCGATCCACCCACCGAACCAGACGAAGGTGAGTACAACGGGAATAGCGACACCAGCAGTCAACAAGCGCTGACCGACAGATGATTTTTTCTTTTCGCTGGTCTGCGCTATCTCGGCCTGTATCTGCTCCTCACTTGCTCGTTGCACCCAATGACTCCTCTGTATAACCCTGATGAGGGTAGATTCCACCCTGGAAATAAAACAGCGTATAGTATCCTCTACGATGAGAGGCGGTTTCTTGTTACAGAAACAAAATAGGATGCACTGAAAAATGTATAAGGTTATCCTACCGCGTTTCCTCTCACCTTGCAAGCACCTGAGACCATCGGTTGTAACATGTAAAACAATAAGGATTAGCCCTCTTTTCGCAGTTTCCAGAGATGCTCCATAGGAAAACGTCTTGCCCATGCTGTTTCTGCTGCATTAAGATATGCGCTGGTGGCACCGATAGCTGGTTGCGTCTCAATCAAGTCCTCAACGATAAAGCCGGTGCGTCGGAAGAGACGAATCCACTCGCCATAGGGGCAACTGAAAATCTACCTCGCTGTTCCACTCGATTCGATGCAGACTAAAGTAGTCATTGAGCAGCGTTCCCCAATTTACGTCACGCTCCTCATTCCAGCTTTGCTCAGTAAATCGTGGAAAAAATGCTAGTTGTTGAGAACGTATTTCTTTGAAATCTGCAATCAATGTTTGTATTTCATGACCTTTACCACTATTCCAATTTCGGCTATGCTATCAGTTTATTTAATGATAAAATCATAACAGATACAAGGACACTCAACTGGTAACAGCATTCATGCTATAAAACGGAACAAAAAAGAGGTACAATAATGTTAAATAAAGCAAAGTAGAACGGCTGATACAACCGTTCTACTCGTGTACGTACTTGCCCTACTTCGCTTGTTCTGCAGGCAAACCGCCAAACTTGCGCTGCCTTCTTTGCAACGTATCCAGGGCCTGACGCAAGTCCTCGCATCCAAAATCTGGCCAGAGTGTCGGCGTTGCGTAGTATTCACTGTAGGCTGATTGCCAGAGCAGGAAGTTGCTGACACGCATCTCTCCGGCGGTACGAATGACCATATCAGGGTCGGGCAGGTCTCGCGTGTATAAATAGGAACCAATGAGTTCCTCGGTGATGCTGTCTGGATGTTTGCCGTCAGCGATGATCTGACGAATAGCATCCACAAGTTCGGCACGCCCGCCGTAGTTGAAACAGACATTCAGGCCAATGCGCGTATTATTACGCGTCAGTTCCTCAGAGTCTCGCACGGCTTTTTGAATATCTGGTGAGAGATCATGGAGACGACCAAGATGGCGCAGACGTACTCCATCGCGGTGCAATTTTTCCAGATCCGAGCGAATGGTCTCCCAAAAGAGACGCATGAGACCATCTACCTCAGCACGTGGTCGCCCCCAGTTTTCGGTTGAAAAGGCGTACACACTGAGCATCTCAATATTCTCATCGGCTGCGCACTCTACGACACGACGTAACGCATTGACTCCCGCCTTGTGTCCTGCAAGGCGAGGCAAATGACGTTTTGTCGCCCAACGTCCATTGCCATCCATGATGATGGCAAGGTGGCGCACTGGCTGAATGTGTTGCTCTGTTGCGACAGGTTGTGACTGCGACGCAACGTTCTCTTTTCGCGATGAAAAGAGATTGTTTATCTTAGTCAAGTGTTAGACCTCCATAAGTTCCTGTTCCTTACTCTTGCCAACCTTATCCATCTCATCAATGAAACGGTCGGTGAGCTTTTGTAACCGATCAGCGCTACGTTTCAGCTCATCTTCAGAAACTTCTTTCTTCTTTTCACGGTCACGGAGTTTATCCTGAACATCACGACGAATGTTGCGAACCGCGACTTTGTGCTCATCCAACTTCTTGTGAAGCGTCTTCGCCATATCGCGTCTGCGCTCTTCGCTCATGGGTGGAACGTTCAGACGAATGACCTGTCCATCATTGTTCGGATTAATGCCCAGGTCAGATTTTTGTATTGCCTTTTCAATATCAGATATCATCTTGCGGTCATAGGGTTGAATGACCACCTGACGTGCATCTGGAACTGATACTGATGCAACCTGAATTATCGGTGTTGGTGTACCGTAATAATCAACCTGTATGCGGTCAACCAGCGACGAACTGGCACGCCCAGTGCGAATAGCCGTGAGGTCCTGTTTCAGGGCTTCAATGGCCTTCTGCATGCGCCGTTCGGCATCGCTAAATAAATCATCTGTCGGCATACTTACAAACTCCCTTTTTCTACGAGTACGCTACTTCTCTTCTGCAGCACTCTAAAAACGGGACGCGATCACACAGGTGGTGTACCTTATTTTCTTGACACCACTAATCAGGCTCTTTCACGTCCGAAACGAGTGTACCACACTTTTCGCCACGCATGATGGTTTCCAATGCACCATCCTGATGCAGATTGAACACAATGATTGGCATATGATTGTCTTTACACAGAGAAAGCGCGGTACTATCCATAACACGGAGTCCCATGTTCAAAGCTTGCATGTAACTGATTTCTTCAAACTTTTTCGCATTCGGGTTACATTTGGGATCGTCGTCGTAGATACCATCTACATTTGTTGCCTTAAGCAATACCTGCGTATTTAACTCAACCGAACGTAGTGCAGCGGCGGTATCAGTAGTAAAGAATGGGTTGCCACTACCAGCCGCAAGAATAACAACACGTCCTTTTTCCAGGTGACGTATTGCTCGGCGGCGAATAAACGGTTCCGCGACAGGTGGCATTTCAATAGCAGTCTGGACGCGAGTCGCGATCCCCAATTTTTCTAGTGCGTCTTGCATAACCAACGAATTCATGACGGTAGCAAGCATTCCCACATAATCAGCGGTGGAACGATCAATGCCGGTGGCGGCAGCATCGGCTCCACGCCACATGTTGCCACCACCGATGACCATCGCGATCTCAATCCCCAGGTCATAGACACGCTTGACCTCGTCAGCGATGCGGCGTACAGTCTCAGCATCTATCCCATAGCCATGAGGACCAAGAGCTTCACCACTCAACTTGAGCAGGATACGTTTATACGTAAGCGCCATATTACTCGCCCAATTTGAAGCGACTAAAGCGGCGCAACACAATATTCTCTCCGGTCTCGGCAATAGCCTTGCGTACAAGTTCGCCAACCGTTACAGACTCATCCTTCACCCACGGCTGCATCATCAGGACATCTGAACCCAGTTCCTTTTTAAGCTTACCATTGAGGAACTCTTCACGTCGGGCCTCCGGCACACGCTCAATCGCTGGGTCTTCTAGAATCTTCTTACGAGCCTCTTCCTGGGTCTCGGCGGGCACATCTTCGTAGTTGACGTACTTAGGAGCGACACCAGCTATTTGAAGTGCAAGTTCGCTCGCAAGCTTGTGGAAGCCTTCGCTACGCGCCACGAAGTCTGTGCTACAATTCAATTCGAGCAATACACCAACACTATGGTTGTGATGCACGTAGGAGAATACTCCCCCCTCTTTTGTCTCACGACCAGCCGTGACCATCTTCTCAGCCTTCTTGTCTCTGCGTGCATCAAGGTACTTCACTGCCTCTACACGGTTGTTCGACTGAGCTAAGGCATTTTTGCAATCTGCAAATGTCGCGCCAGTCTCTTCGCGCAAGCTTTTTACATCCGCCGCGGTATATTCCATGACGTTATCTCTCCTCGTTCTTGTTGTATCATACTCAGAGTATGAGAACAGTACAACGACCTCTGTCCATCACTTTTGGTTTCTGAGTGCTTGACAAATGTATTTATTCGTGTTTTTGCCGTATGTTTGTTTACAGTAAGAAGCGGGAGGCTGGAGGCCAGTGCCTCTTAACCTCCCGCCAAACAAGTAGTGTATCTTAGAGAGCCTCTTTTGCGACCAATTCTGGTTCCGTTGAAGCTTCTGGTGTGTTTGTAACAGGAGTGTCTGAAGCGCTAGCCTCAGGAGCAGTAGCACTTACTACTGGTATTGGCTCTGTTGGTGCGTCACTCGTAACTACAGCTTCTTCAGTCGTGTTATTTATAGGAGCGACTTCGTGTACCGTAGTATTTGTAGGCGCAACCTCTTGTGTCTCAGACGATGGAGTTGTGGTAATCTCAATTGAGACTGGCTCCTCACCATCCTTCTCACTCGCCTCGCTATCCTTGTTGCGAGCATCAAGTTCGCGGCGTCCCTCAACGGCTGCGTCAGCAATCTTTGCACAGAGCAGGCGTACTGCACGAATTGCATCATCGTTTGCGGGAATAGGGTAATCCATCTCATCAGGATCACAGTTTGTATCTGCAAGCGCGACGATAGGAATTTCCAGGCGGCGTGCCTCCATAACAGCGGTACGCTCCTTGCGTGTGTCGATGATAAAAAGTGCAGTCGGCAGACGGCGCATATCCTTGATCCCACCAAGAATACGCTCCAAGCGGTTCATGTCATCTGTTAAACGCTGAACTTCTTTTTTGGGCAGTCGCTCGAAGTCGCCTCGATCACGGCGGACCTCAAGGTCGCGCAGATAGCGAATACGTGATTGAATGGTCTGGAAATTGGTTAACATACCACCCAGCCAGCGCTGATTGACATAGTACATACCGCAGCGCTTGGCCTCTTCCGCCACCGCTTCTTGTGCTTGCTTCTTTGTACCAACAAAGAGAATGCTACCACCCTCTGCCGCGGTCTGCTCGACAAATTTGTACGCATCATTGAGACGCGTTACGGTCTGCTGGAGATCAATGATATGGATACCATTACGATCCATGAAGATGAATGGTGCCATTTTGGGGTTCCAGCGACGGGTCTGATGTCCAAAGTGAACACCAGCCTCCAAAAGTTGTTTCATTGAAATGACGTTTGCCAAAGACGGATCCTCCCTTGAATCCTCCGCCCTCTCCATTGTGAAGCGTCAGGGTCCGCCAGGGTTTCACTGTTTTTCATTCTTGCTGTACAATTCAAAGGACCCCAGGGTTGGCGCATGCGAGAGAGCGTGTGTACTTAGTGGTGTAAACTGTATTACACGAGTGCGGAAGAATGCTCCCGCTAAGTCGCAAGTATAGCATAGAGCGGGCAAAGACGCAACAAAGTATTCTTCTGAATCTTCCATAGATACAAACAAATATAGCACGTCTCCTATTCCTAAATACGATATATCGAAATGTAAGAATAATACTTGTACCTACTTCCGCTCTTGTCGCAAATCAAGTATACTTCGTTCATAAATATTGGGTGGGGTGGGGAGAAAAACACTATGCAAGGAAGAATACGTCACTACCGTGTGCGTTTGATCGCATACGATGCACTTCTTTTGCGTCAATACTGTTTGCCTAACCGCATACCTAGTCCCAGTCCTACTCCTCTTGCTCCATTAGTACCATCACGACCATTCGCTTATTCTCTTCCATATTTCCCGCAACGTCGTTTGCTGCGTAAAGTACGTCTTACGTCTGAACGTAGGAAAATAGCCGATGTATAAGCTGTTCGCTTGTAGTATGACAGAGAAGTACAATCGACACATACAGAAATATCGCTGTTTGCTTCTTGCATACAAGAGTATATGTGTAGTATATACACATTTATAGTTAGCGTAGCAGCTAATCTCATTTAGGGGTTGCAGACGTAGAAAGGGTTACACATATGGTAAGTATTATGATTGTTGACGACCATGCACTCATGCGCCGTGTGGTACGCGAAGTCATCGAAAAAGAGAACGACTTAGAGGTTGTCGCGGAGGCATGTAATGGGTTAGAAGCGGAGGAGCAGGCAGCGCATGTGAAGCCTGAGGTTGTTTTGATGGACCTCGACATGCCTGAGTGTGATGGGTTTGAAGGAACAGAGCGCGTGCTAGCAAGTTCTCCACAATCCAACGTAGTCATCTTTACCGCCTCACATCACGAACGCCACCTGTTTCAAGCGTTACAACGGGGAGCGACAGGCTATATCACAAAAGATATCGAGCCAGATGCGCTCGTCCACGCTATTCGTTGCGCAGCACGAAATGAACTTTGTCTTCCTGGCTCTTTCGCTAGCCAAGTCGTTGCACATCTACGCACATTGGGAAAAGAACATGAGTCACGCCTCTGGAACGAACTTGTGGAAGACGAGGTACAAACTGAGGGAGAAGCCAGAGAAACCTACCACACGAGTACTGTTGCATACAGTATTCCACGCCGCCCTTCGATGCATCGAGTCCTTGCCCTGCCGAAGACAGCACAGCATACGATTTTAGAGCATCCGACTTCAACAGCTACTCTGGCAAGACCACTTACAGACCGCGAACAGGAGATTCTTGATCTGATGCGTAAGGGTCAGAAGAACCGCGAGATTGCCACTACATTGTGTATTGCCGAATCGACGGTTCATAAGCATGTACAGAACATCTTCGAGAAACTTCACGCACGCAACCGCACCGAGGCAATTTATCTCACAAGCGCGAGCAAATAAGCAAAGGTGGCGATTCATCACGGACATATATGCTCGTGATGAATCGCCACTTCTTTCTGTGCTGTTGTGATACAATAGGCTCTATTCTTACAGAAGCAACTAAAGGATTTAGTGGATTAGCAGCGTGTCCGAGCAACAAAACCAGCAACCACAACAAGCACATACAAACCGATCATCCAGCACAAAGGCAAAAGATAAAGCAACTTTTCTGGCGCGCAATGCTATCTTTCGTCAACTTGCTGTAACTGAGCTACACGAAATAGAGCGCATCACAACGTTAGCTACCTATGCACCAGGGCGTATTCTTTACCGACCAGGAGAAAAGGGGACAACACTCTTTTTACTGGTCTCAGGCGTTGTTCACCTCTACCACCTTTCAACCGATGGACGAAAACTGATTACTGCAACACCTGAAATAGACACTTGCTTTGGTGAGATAGCGCTACTTGGCAATGGCACGTACAGTAGTTTTGCTGAAGTCATTAAAGAGGCGCGTATCTGTGTGATTGGTAAACATGATGTCGAGCAACTCATCATGCATAAACCATCCATCACAAACACGCTTCTAAAAAGTGCAGGACAACACTTTGCGCAGGTTGAAGCACAGCTTATAAACACGACGTTTAAGAGTGTTAATGCACGGCTAGCAACGCTTTTGCTACAATTAGCACAGAAGACCTCTATGGTTGATGGACTCAGCCATGAGGAATTGGCAGAGCATCTAGGCGTCTACCGTGAAACGGTGAGTGTTGCGCTACGTGACCTGAAAGAGGCCGGGGCTATCGAGTTGGGGCGTAAGCATGTCACCATTTGTAACAGACCGTTGCTAGAAGAAATAGCAGGCGCATAAAAAGCATTTTAAGACTGGGAAGCAAACATCTCTTATGACAGCAATACAAACGCAAACACTGATTATCCAAGCCAAGAATGTTAGGAAGATTTATCGAAATGGGCACTTACGCGTTGAGGCACTTGCGGGAATCAACATGGCGATTGCGCCAGGGGAGATGGTTGCAATCATGGGGCAGAGCGGTTGTGGCAAGACAACACTGCTCAACTGTCTCTCTGGTCTGGATAGTATCGACGAGGGCGATGTCTTCATTCGTGGTGATAATCTGCGTGACTTAAGTGATAACGAACGCACATCTTACCGGGCAAGACATATGGGCTTTGTCTTTCAAGATTTCAATTTGCTGCCTGTGCTTACAGCAGTCGAAAATGTGGAATTGCCCATGCTCGTTTCTAAAGTTCCCAGCCGTAAGGCTCGTAAACGAGCACTAGAGGTACTTGATCTTGTGGGACTCTCCGCACGCGCAAGACACCGACCCGCCGAACTTTCTGGTGGTCAGCGCCAACGTGTCACCATTGCCAGAGCGTTAACCAATAACCCTGCCATCGTCTGGGCCGACGAACCAACAGGCAACCTCGATAGCGAAACAGCTCTAGAGATCATGGACCTGCTAGTCACGCTGAATAAAGAGAATGGGCAGACCTTTGTGATTGTCACGCACGCGATAGAGGTTGGGCATAGGGCGGACAGGATTATCACCATGCGCGATGGGCGTATTGTAGAGTGAAAATACAGAGTTACCCTAGTCCCATTTCTTGAGCAGTCCATTTGTGAGAGAGTGTAGTTGTTTTCTTCAACGTCCATTTGTTGAGAAACATTCTATCACCCCCAAAAATGTTACGCATCTTAAAAGGTGCAGGAGTAGTTGCAAGCAGCCATGCTCGTGAATCCCACCTTCTATAAAAGAACCACGGCTCCCGTAGTATGTAACATTCTTGTTTTGTCCAAGCAGGACAGGGTATTCCGTCTTGTTCGCACAGCCACTCCACCATAGCCGCACAAAAAGCTGCCCAGCGATGCATAGTAGGGGTTGTTGCAGGAGGCAGAGGCGTTTCTACCATTTCTTTTCTGTGAGCAATGGCATAAGCCCACCAGTCATTCAGGAAATTTCCTATGGCAACCCAGGGAGTCTCCTTGTTACGTATCTGTTTAAAAGTTTCCTCAATAGTATGCCATCGATATTGAGGGCTTAAAGACGTACTCATACTCTTGCCTCTCCTCTTGAATTACAACGTATTGAATTACAACTTAAAGCATCGTCTTATTGCTCTTGGCGACTCACTTCTTACGTGATCTTCTGGTATATATTGCTTCAACACATCTAATGCTTCTTTATCATCCTTGTTCATCTAACCTCCTCTCTTTACGATTTTTCACGTCACTCCAAAGCATTGTTTGATCGTTAAGCGCATTTTAGGTGTTAGCAGTCTGTTTGGTATGTATTTTCTAACAACAGATAAGGCGTTTTGTGCGTTCAAAATTTTCAATTTCTTTGCTAGTATCTTGATATCTTCCTTTTTATTCTGAAGATCATCGAATACAATAATCTCCATCGCAAATAAATAATCCAATGGAGGAGGATAAATACGTATACCAGGGTACTCTACCCACTGTTCATATTGTTTTGAGATAATAGTATTTAACGCTAAAGATAACCAATCATCTGACAAACCTTCATGAACAGTAATACTATTGATGGATTGACGAAGCATTACACCATGTCCCTCAAAATATGCATCTATATTTTCAAGTTCTTCTGCATCATCAGCAAGATAAGCATCAACATCTGTTATCTCGGGTTTTCTGATATCAAGCAGCAGTATAATATCATCATGCACCAATATCTCGCCCGTTATTCCCTGTTTCTGCAATTCCTGCCCGAGCAAGCGCAGATATTTTTCAGCATCTTCTTTTTTCATTTGGTAAAGCTCAAAATCATTCTGCTATAAATGGCTTTATTCTATAAGTATGCCACGCTCAAGCAAAACCGTCCATTGCTTTTAGCAGAGACAGAAGCAAAAAAAGACCCCTTTATGAAATTCTATAAAGGGGTCTTTTTCTTTTGTAAAGCTTAAGCTAGCGTATGTTCCTCAGAGCCGAGAAGTTGGTGTGCAACTTCTTTGATATGTGCAGACGAAATGCCATGTAGCTCTTTTAGCAGCGTTGCCGCTCCATGCTCGACGAATTTGTCGGGCAAGCCGATGACTCTTACGTCAATATCGTGCAGTTCGTGACGCTCTAGCAGTTCTAGCACGGCACTGCCGAAACCACCTGCGGCAATATGGTCTTCGATGGTAATAAGACGACCAGTCCCCTTAGCGAGGCGCAGAATCATCTCTTCATCGAGTGGCTTTGCCCAGCGTGCATTTACAACCGCGACACGCATCCCTTCTTGCGCTAGTTCTTGCGCCGCAATTTCGGCCTGAGCAACGGTTGTACCATAGGCAAGGATCGCGCACTCGGCACGCTCTGCCTCCTCAAGTGTTGTGGGGCTTAGGAGTTCTGCCTTACCAACCTCTAGCTTATGCAGTTCTTTGGTAAGCGGAGTGCCAACACCTTTTCCTCGTGGGTAGCGCAGACTTACAGGACCATCCATATAGACAGCGGTGTAAAGCATGTGGCGTAGTTCTTCCTCGTCCTTAGGAGCCATGACTTTCATGTTAGGAATACTACGCATGAACGCGATATCGAAGACGCCATGCTGCGTTGGACCGTCTTCACCCACAATGCCAGCACGGTCCATTGCGAACACAACGTGCAGATTTTGCACACAGATGTCGTGAATGATTTGATCGTAGGCACGTTGCATGAAGGTGGAATAGATCGCAACCACTGGACAGATGCCCTCTACAGCCATACCGCCAGCAAAGGTTACAGCGTGCTGTTCCGCAATCCCGACATCGAAGTAGCGTTCGGGAAAGCGTTGACGTAGCTTCTTGAGGCTCGTTCCCTCTGCCATAGCTGCTGTTATGCCAACAATACTTTTGTCGTTCTCGGCAAGAGAGACAAGTGTATTCCCAAACACGTCCTGATAGGATGGGGGATCGTTCGGATTCTTTTTGATTTCGCCTGTTTCGTAGTCAAATGCACCGGGACCATGCCACTTGGTTGAGTCTCCCTCAGCAAGCTCCCAGCCTTTGCCTTTCTTGGTGATAACTTGCACCATGACAGGACCTTCAATCTTCTTCACATTCTCGAAGACATCCAGCATCTGTTCCAAGTTATGACCGTCGAAGGGACCAAAGAATTTGAAGCCGAGTTCTTCAAAAATGGCCCCTGTCTTGCTATGTAAGACAACATGTTTCATGCTTGTCTCAACACGTCCTGCCGTCTCACGAGCCATGTCACCAACAACGGGCAGTTTCTCTATCGACCTCTTTGCCATCTCACGTAGGCGCTGATAGCTGGTTGAGGTCTGCATCTGACGTGCCTTCAAGAGGTAGGAATGCAGCGCACCTACATTATCAGAGATAGATTTATCATTATCATTGATGATGACGATAAGATTTTTCTTCAAGCTACCAGCATTATTAATAGCCTCAAGCGCCATACCACCAGTTAAAGCACCATCGCCAATAATCGCCACCACTTTGAAGTCTTTGCCTTGCAGGTCGCGTGCGGCTGCAATACCGAGTGCGGCAGAGATAGACGTGCTTGCGTGACTCGCGCCAAACGCATCATACTCGCTCTCCTCACGGCGCAGGTAGCCAGAGAGACCGCCAAACTGACGAAGCGTCTTAAACCGTTCGCGCCTTCCAGTCAGCAATTTGTGTACATATGCCTGGTGACCAATGTCCCACACAAGCTGGTCTTCAGGAGTATTAAATGCATAGTGTAGAGCCATCGTTAGCTCGACTACGCCAAGGTTGGGGGCCAGGTGTCCACCTTTCACCGACACTTTTTCGATGATCTCGCGTCGAATCTCTGCTGCTAGCTGTTCCATCTGTGGAACTGTCAGACTCCGTAACTGCTCTGGACCGTCAATACTATCGAGAATCCTCGTCAAAAGTTTCCTCCCATACTCATTCTGGTGTCCCTTAGCACATCTTGCCTGATAGCAACACGAGACACGGTAAACGTCAATCAACATTTCTTTCTCTTATGAAGATGCACAAGCATGAGAGAAAGGGTGTATTTTATTGTGCTTCATTGTATTATAGAGGGGTTCGCACAACCTCGCAAACACCTTGCTTAAGAAAATTCATGCACTTAAGGGCTTGACATGCCTTCGCACCACTTCCAGAGCCAGTTAAGAAGAAAAAATAGTCTCTTGACAGGAGCGCCGTTTCTTTCTATCATAACGAGCAGGATGAAATCTTCTGTCCATGTCTTAAAAAACGATAGAAACTTCTCTTATATCGTAGAGACATACAGTGTGTTCACAGACAAAAAGGAAGGTAGGATGGCAGCCCATATATGGGAGAGATGATGGAAGCCAAGACCGTGCATTGTATCATCTGCCAAACAACATATGACAAGAAAAGACAGTGAGAAAGACTCGGAACGCCCTCATTATTATTCGCAGTTCTGGCTAGATATTGCAGCCGGCCGCCGAACCATTGGCGGCCCTAAGCCAGACGAAGAGGGAGAACTTCTCGAAGACGTACAAGAGCCTATTGTATTGCGTCGGCCCTTTAGAAATGAGCCAGAAGAGGATTTAGATGAGTTCGATGGAAGCATAGAACGCGGAGAGCGTAGCAATGAGCGTCCAGCCGCCCTTGCGCGTCCAGTTGCTGATGCTATCGCACCATCATCCGATGAGGATGTAGAGCCTGAGCCTGATGAAGTTCCTCTGGCGGCTGATGACATGGACAGCCTTGCCCTGAACGATACCGTCGAAGATGCCGATATTCCAGACATGGACTTTGCGGCGGACGAGGACGAAGCCGAGGACAACGATGAGGAAGAACTCTTCGAGGATGAGGACGAAGACGAAGAGGATGAAGGTTGGGTTGCAGGACGCGGACGTAAAAAAGTTACACCTAAGCGTGCAACAAAACAACCACCACCAAAGCGTGCGAAACGCGAACCACGCAGAGGGTTTTAGGGAGATTCAGTCAAAACGATGGTATCCGGCATTGCCAGACACCATCGTTTTGACTGAATACAATAATCGGCTATGGGTAAATGCCGCGAATTTGTGTGGCTTCTGCAACACGCGAGATTGCTAGCATATTGGCTGCAAGACGCATATCACAGTGATACTGGTCGGCCTTCTCTGCAACAGAGGTAAAAGCACGCTTCATAATAATCTCTAGCTTTTGTATAATCTCTTCAACACCCCAAAAGAAGCTTTGTAGGTCTTGTACCCACTCGAAGTAGCTTACAGTAACGCCACCAGCATTCGCCAGGATATCGGGAATGACAAGACAGTTCTGTTCAAAAAGTATGCGATCTGCTTCTGGTGTTGTCGGGCCATTTGCAGCCTCGACAATAATACGAGCCTGAACGCGCTCCGCATTCTGAGCAGTGATTACGCCTTCAGTGGCCGCTGGAATCAGAATATCACAAGGAACCTCTAATACATCTTGTACTCGTAGGCTTTGCGATTGTGGAAATCCTACCACTGTGCCACGCTCTTGTTTATAACGGAGAACAGCGGCCGGATCAAGACCCGACTCGTTGTAGATACCGCCTCGTGTATCGCTTACCGCAACAATTTTACAGCCCTCGCTGGAGAAGAGACGTGCAGCAATAGCTCCTGCATTTCCATAGCCCTGAATACTCACCCGTGCGCCCTTAAGTGGCATCCCTATACGCTTAGCAGCTTGCCTTGTCACAAAGAGTACGCCTGTTGCAGTAGCATCGTTACGACCCTCACTACCACCAATCGAGAGTGGTTTTCCAGTGACGACAGCAGGCACAGAGAAGCCCGCATGCATTGAGAAGGTATCCATCATCCAAGCCATTACTTGAGAGTTAGTGTTAACATCGGGAGCGGGGATATCGCTATGAGGCCCAATAATAATAGAAATTTCAGTCGTATAACGGCGGGTCATACGCTCAAGTTCGGCGGGAGTCATACTCTTAGGATCACAGATGACTCCACCTTTCGCACCGCCGTAGGGAATACCCACAACAGCACACTTCCACGTCATCCACATTGCTAATGCTTTAACTTCATCGAGCGTTACTTCGGGGCTATAACGAATGCCACCTTTGGCAGGTCCTCGGTTCATGTTGTGCTGAACACGGTAGCCAGTGAAGGTTTTAATACGTCCACTATCAAGACGTACCGGAAAATTGACTGCGAGTTCGCGTTTCGGCTGACGTAAAATCTCGCGCATATCTTCGGAGAGATGCAATTTCTCAGCCGCTAATTCAAACTGCTGAACCGCCATGTGGTAGGGGTTCAAAGCAGCAGACGACACGTCATTGTGCATAGCCTGCAACTGCCTTTCATATTCTTTTTTGATGTAAACAAGAAAGAGGAACACAAAAGCAGCGTTCCTCTTTCCATTATACCACGATACTTATTATGACGATTGCGTCTCATCAAGTTGCTTACGCAACAATGTCTGCACCATGTCGGCTTTCGCTTGCCCGCGTGTTTGCTTCATAACTTGACCAACCAATGATTGAAGTGCATTCGTTTTGCCACTGCGATAATCGGTTGCGGCCTTCGCATTATTTGCAATCACCTCTCCGATAATGCGTTCAAGTGTCTCCGTGTCGTTGATCGGAGGCTTAATACCCTTACGTGTCACAATAGCTTCTGGCATCTCACCAGAGGTAAAGGCCTCGTCCAACACTTCTTTTGCTTGTTTGCCAGTGATACGCTCTTTATCGAGCAAGTCCAGCAGATTTGCGAAGGCTTCCGGTGACACACGACACTCTTGTATAGTCAGGTTGTTTACATTGAGCAAACGTACCAGGTCGCTCAGAAGCCAGTTGCTAGCAGCTTTGGCCCGTATCTTGATATCCTTTACTTTTGAGACTGCCAGGACCTGTTCAAGATAATCACCAAGCGGCTTGTCTTCCGTCAGTACATTCGCATCTTGCTCTGAAAGTCCAAAGCTTGTCATATACCGTGTGCGACGTGCATCTGGTAGTTCTGGTAGATGGTAGCGTATCTCCTCTACTTGTTCGCTACGAATCAGCAAGGGCGGCAAATCCGGCTCTGGAAAGTAGCGGTAGTCGTGCGCCTGCTCTTTGCTGCGTTGCGAAACGGTTATACCCCTGTTTTCGACCCAGCCACGTGTCTCTTGCACAATGGTTCCACCAGAGCGTAGGAGCTCGATTTGGCGTTGTGCCTCGTACTCGATGGCGCGCTCTACAGCGCGAAAGCTGTTCATGTTTTTGATCTCGGTCTTCACACCAAGCTTTTGTTGTCCACGTGGACGAATCGAGACATTTGCATCACAACGCAGACTGCCCTCTTCCAAGCGACCAGATGCAACGCCAAGATAGACTAGAATTTCGCGCAACTTTTGCATATAAAGTCGCGCCTCTTCCGCACTGCGCATGTCCGGCTCACTGACGATCTCCATCAAAGGTGTGCCAGCCCGGTTCACATCGATCAAGCTATAGCCATCGTGATGAGTTAGGCGTGCGGTATCTTCCTCAAGGTGTACACGCGTGATACCGATGCGCCGTATTTGTCCATGAAGTTCAACATTGAGGTAGCCATTCTGACTGAGCGGAACATCATATTGCGAGATTTGGTAGCCCTTCATCAGGTCGGGATAGGGATAGTTTTTGCGGTCAAACTTAGAATATTCTGGAATTGTACAGTTGAGTGCAAGCGCCGTCATAACTGTATAGCGTACTGCTTCCTCGTTAATGACAGGCATCACTCCAGGCATGCCCATACATACAGGGCATACGTGTGTGTTTGGAGCTTCATTCGCGTAGCCTGTGCTGCACGAACAAAACATTTTGCTCTTCGTCAAGAGTTGAGAGTGGACCTCAAGACCAATTACCAGTTCATAGTCAGTATCTATAGGGGTATGTGTTGTCGTCGTCATGCTACCTCGCCTCTCGCAAATTGGAGTGTGATATGTATTTGTTCGTCACTAGTCTAGCCTTTTTCGGCTCATTCGTCAATGGGCTTGCCCGTTTTGTATGATGTCCGAAATTCACTTGCTCTACGGTTCATTTAAAATGAGAAAGTGGAAGCAATAGTAAGGTCGTGTCTGAATGTCTTACACAATTGGCATTATTGACAAAATAGGTTATACTGTGCCAAACGAAGGAACAATCAGTCACCTCGCTACCGGACAACCACCAGGCAGGCAGGATGTGGCGCTTATGCATGTTGTACTACTCAATGTATACAGGTAAGCGCAGGAGAGAAGCAAGATATGTCCCTAATAAATATGGCGAAACGCGAAATTAACTGTAAAATTGTCTATTACGGCATTGGTTTGTGTGGCAAAACCACTAACCTGCATTATATACATCAGGCAGTCAACCCACAAGATGTTGGAGATATGGTTTCTATCGACACAGAAACCGAGCGAACTCTGTACTTTGACCTGCTTCCTCTCGAACTCGGCAAAGTTCACGGCTTCCAGATTCGTTTCCAGCTCTACACTGTCCCTGGTCAGATTCTGTATCAACAGACGCGTATTTCGGTACTCAAGGGTGCTGACTGTGTTATTTTTGTAGCAGACTCACAGGCCAGCAAGTTGCAAGAGAACATCGAGTGCTGGAATGAACTACAAGAACAACTACGACGCATGAACAAAGATATCACAGACTTTCCACTCGTCATGCAGTGGAACAAGCGCGATCTCCCCGACGTCTTGCCAACCTCTGTACTGGAAAAATATCTCAACCCAAATCACGTCCCCAGTTTCGACGGTATTGCGGTAAGCGGTAAGGGTGTAGTTGAGTCGTTGCGTGTCGGCATTAACTCCACCCTTCAGAGATTGGAACGTATCTAGAGCATCTTGTACCAGGAGTATGACAGGGGCAAGCCCTGTCATGCTCCATGCTCCCGACGGCCTGTTTTTTGCTCATAATAATCTCAACACTTCTTCTCCTGATACGTATCGGCTCGCCCCTGTCATGCCCCCTGTCACGCGGTCCACAATGCACATTTCAACACCGTTTAAAAAGCCCTGATCTTCTCAGTGGCACAATTGTTGACTACCCATAAAACATGTATAATGGACAAACACAAGGCAGAAGATATCCCCTGATCGCCTACAGTTATATTTTTCAATGTGTCAGTATACTAGATCAAGAGCAGGTACTCTAGCGAACGCATTCCGCACTTCCTGCTCTTCAGAAGGAATTACATGGAAACGATTCGTGTCATCGTTATTGACGAGCAGCCGCTCTTCCGAGCAGGAATTCGTGCTACCCTTGAGAGTACGGGTGACTGCCAGATTGTTGGAGAGTCTACCGATACCTTTGATGTACTCGAACTGGCTCGTATACACAACCCTGATGTAGCCCTCATCGACACTGGCCTCATCGCCTCTGATCCACTTGAGATTGCTCGCCAAGCACGCCATCTTGTGCCACGCATGGCAATCATTATGCTCACCCCATCTGAGGATGAGGAGCGCTTATTTCAATCAATTAAAGTAGGAGCAGCCGGATACTATACACGCAATATCACAGCTAATGACCTGATAGAAGCTGTCCATAAGGTTAGTAATGGTGAGTATTTGATCCAGGATGATGTACTCTCCAAGCCACAACTCGCTAGCCGTGTTCTAAAATCGTTTCGCGAGTTGACAGTAGAGGAGGAAGAGGGCGAGGCAAAGGACCTATACTCACCACTTTCTAGTCGCGAAGTCGAGATACTTGACTATATCGCACGCGGCAACAGCAACAAAGAGATTGCAAAATCGCTCAAAATAAGTGATCAAACAGTGAAAAATCATATCACGTCAATTCTCAAAAAGCTTTCGGTTAATGACCGGACTGCCGCTGTTGTGCACGCGCTACGTCATGGTTGGATCAAAATGGGCGATAATTAGAGGTCTACTATAGCCCATTAGTACCAATTTTAATTTCGTGAAAAGACCAAAAAATTACGACAGACATGACAGGGACAAGCCCTGTCATGTCCACAATCTACATTCTATCAAAGCCAAACCGAAAGAACTTCTTTTCCACTATTCGCATCGACGAAGACATAGAGATCGTGGGAAGAGCGTGTAGCAGGCATGGGGTCTACAGAAGCATTATTTGGGTCAATCGGGATACGTTGGTACAACACCATCCAAACAGGTACGTTGTTTACAGCCGCATGCTGAGAAGTTCCCTTAGCAGCGTAGTTAAGCAAAACGTATTTTGCACTACTACTTTTTGCATGCGTTGCAGCCTCTGGCTCAAGCTGATTCGCAATCATCATAGCTTGTTGCTGACTAAGCGTTGGACTTTGACCAGCATGGCTAAGACTAATACCCTCAGCCACAAGTTGCGGCACTTGTACATTTGAAGAATTCGTGTCCGTCCCTAGTAGAGGCCAGATAAAGGAAGCAGATGTATTATTGTGTTGTCCAAGCAACAACCATCCTAGCCAAAGACAACCAAAACCAAGCAGAATCGCTCCCACGATTCCGCTAATACGCTTTGATTGTGAGCGGCGTCTCCTCTTCACATACATGCCCGTTCCCTATCTCTTAAGTATGCAAATCTTCATTCTACTACTGGCTAATTATAGTCTAAAGCACAGTGTGTGGCAAATTTGTTGACCACGTTTTCGTCAGCGCTATATACTAGTATAAAGAGGTAAAATAGTATTTTTTTTGCTTCTCTATGAACGAAAGGAACTTTATCCCTGTGAAAGTTTACGGTCGCATGACGGTTTTTCCGGTAATGCCCCCTCGCATTAACCGTCTTTATGAGCTTGCCTATAACCTTTGGTGGAGTTGGCGTCCCGAAGCACGGCTTCTTTATAGTACTCTTGATCCAGCACTATGGGAACATATTGGGCATAATCCTGTGCGCTTTCTTAGCGAAGTGAATCCTGGCATTCTTGAAAAAGCGGCAGCTAATCCTGAATATTTGCAGCAGTTCGATAGCGTTCTTAACGACTTCGATTATTATATGCATTCACGCGCCGATGACACGTGGTTCTCTAGCACCTATCCCGAGTTGACCGATAAGACTATTGCATATTTCTCGGCAGAGTTTGGCCTTACCGAAGCGCTGCCAATTTATTCTGGTGGTTTGGGTATTCTCTCTGGTGATCATTGTAAAGAGGCCAGCGATCTTGGCTTGCCCTTTGTCGGCGTTGGCTTCCTGTATCCACAAGGCTACTTCCATCAGCGCGTCACGCGCGATGGTAGGCAAGAAGCAATATATGATAAACTACATTTCTCCGAGGTTCCTGCCACACCTGCTACTGGCCCTGATGCTAGTGAGATCATGATAAACGTCGATCTGCCCGGACGCCGCATCTATGCAAAGGTCTGGAAGTTACAAGTTGGACGCATCCCCTTGTATCTGATGGATACTGACGTAGCCCCAAATGCTCCTCATGATCGCGAGCTTTCCGCACGTCTCTATTCCGGCGATCACGAAATGCGTATCTCGCAGGAAATTGTGCTTGGTATCGGTGGTGTACGCACGCTTCGCGCCCTCGGCATCGCACCCTCTGCCTGGCATCTTAATGAGGGACATGCTGCATTCTTAAATCTGGAACGGTGCCGTGAATTAGTTGCATCAGGTCTCAATTTCAATGAGGCACGCGAGGCGATTGCCGCAAACTCACTCTTCACAACACATACTCCTGTACCAGCGGGCAATGACACATTTAGCTATGAGCTCATCGACAAGTACTTTGGTGGCTACTGGGGACAACTAGGACTGAACCGCGACCAGTTTATGGAGGTTGCACGTGAAGACCACGGACGGGGTCCAACCTATAGTATGACAGTGCTAGCACTGAAGTTGACCGGACAGCATAACGGTGTAAGTGCCTTGCATGGTGATGTCTCGCGTAAAATGTGGCAGTTCCTCTGGCCTGGTGCCGAGGTTGACGAGGTGCCGATAGGCTCCATCACGAACGGTATTCATACCTTCTCCTGGATTGCTCCACAGACCAACGAACTGTTCAGTCGCTATCTCAACAAGGATTGGGGGCGCTATGTTGACGATCAGAAGTTCTGGGATAGTAATATCGACAATATCCCCGATGCCGATTTGTGGAAGACACACGCACAATGCAAAGACGCACTCATTATCTATGCACGGCAGCGCTTGAAGCAACAGCATCTACGTCTCGGCGAGGGGTCGCTACAAATAGCTGAAATTGACCGTTTGCTAGACCCAAACGCTTTGACGCTCGGTTTTGCACGCCGCTTTGCTACCTACAAGCGTGCCACGTTGCTCTTCCGTGACATCGAACGTCTCAAGCGTATCCTGAACAATCCAGAGCGCCCTGTACAGATTATCTATGCAGGAAAGGCGCATCCTGCTGATGAGCCGGGCAAAGCACTGATTGAGCAGGTATACAAGCTATCACGTACGAGCGAGTTCAAGGGTAAGGTTATCTTTCTTGAAAACTACGATATCGACATGGCGCGCTACCTCGTCTCCGGTACGGATGTATGGTTGAACAATCCTATTCGTCCGTACGAGGCAAGCGGCACGAGCGGCCAGAAAGCAGCCCTCAACGGTCAGCCAAATTGCAGCATTCTTGACGGCTGGTGGGTCGAGGGCTACAACGGCAAAAATGGTTGGGCCATTGGTGAGGAGCGCGAATATCGCGATGCAGATATCCAGGCCGAGGCTGATAGCGTCTCGCTCTATCGCCTACTCGAAGAGGAGATTGTGCCAACATTCTTTGAGCGTGATGCCAGTGGTACACCACATCGCTGGATAGGCTATATGAAAGAAGCTATTCGGACCTGTGCGCCACAGTTCAGCATGCGCCGTATGGTTAAGGACTACACTACACACTACTACGTTCCCGAAATTCAGCAGAGCCAGCACGTCGAGCAAAATCACTATGAGCAGGCTCGCACACTTGCCGCTTGGAAAGAACGTGTTCGCAACGGTTGGAGTCACCTGGAATTGTACATCGATGGACAGCGCGATGGACAACTCAGTCTCGGCGAAGGTATCGACGTGAAGGCGTGGGTACGCGCCGAAGGATTGACACCCGAGGACCTGAGTGTCGAACTCGTCTACGGCGAGGCCAACGATGATAGTGTTCTCGCACAGCATAGCATTCCTATGAGCTACACAAAGCGTGAATTGGATGGCTCCTATCGCTATAACGCAAAGCTCAAACCTGACGAAAGTGGCAGCATCGCCTATAACGTTCGCGTTGTGCCAACACATAGCGACTTAACCGAGAAGTACGAGATGGGTCTAATTCGCTGGGCATAGAGTACTGAGTTTCGTAGCGCAATATAAAGAGCATGACAAATCAACAGTCTGTCATGCTCTTTAATGTTGCCCTACGAAAAAAATGGGGTCTCCGTCCTTAGGGGGAAGTAAAAATGCAGGGAGACCGCAAGGGTCTCCCCTACATCTTCACGAGGTCGCATGTGTAGGGGAGACCCTTGCGGTCTCCCTGTTTCCCCCCAATGAATGGAGAACCAAAAAATGTAACACTAGCACCGACACATGCTGATATTCTATAATCTATAGATACAACAGATCATTGGAGACTGTTTCTCATTGGAGACGATACCCATGCTCTTTCAACCGCTTTCGTTGGGGCCTCGCGTGGCCCGTAACCGCATCATTTTTGGTAGCCACACAACAAACTTCGCACGCAATAATCTCTTGAGCCAACAACACGCAGACTACTACGCGGCTCGCGCCAAAGGTGGAGCAGGTATCATTGTAGTCGAAGAGCATATTGTACATCCCTCTGACGTTCCATACGAGCGGGCCGTGCTTGGCTATTTGCCAGGAACTTCACAGGCAATTGCGACAGTTGTGGAGCGCATTCATGCTTCCAACTCGTTAGCACTCGTTCAGCTCAATCACAATGGTCAGCAGTCTACAAGCGATCACACACAGCGCGAGTTGTGGGCTCCATCACCAGTTCCGAATATCTCCTCGCGTGAAGTTCCTAAAGCAATGGAGCAGGCCGACATAGACGCTGTTATTGCAGGCTTCACTCGGGTTGCAGGCATTGCACTGCAAGGCGGAGCCGATGGTATTGAACTACAAGTCAGTGATACATCTTTGTTGCGCCAATTCCTCTCGCCCCTGACAAATCAACGTAACGATAGGTATGGGGGTTCACTCGAAAATCGGCTGCGCTTTCTGCAAGAGACAATTGAAGCAGTCACGTCGTCCCTCGGCCCAAACTCTATCTTAGGATTGCGCTTTTGTGGTGATGAGCTAGCGCCGTGGGCAGGGCTGACACCTGAGCAGGCGATAGAGATTGCACGTCTGCTCGTTGCCACACAGCGTATAGACTATATGACGGTCACAATGGGAAGTATTCTCAGTGCACACATGTTTCCCTTCAATGCAACGATGCATGTAGCCCCCAACTATGCCGTTCATCTAGCAGCAGCTATGAAAGCGGCGGTCAACATTCCTATTTTTACGGCTGGACGCATTATGAGCGCTATCCAAGCTGAACACGTTCTGAGAGAGGGGCAAGCCGATGGCGTCGAAATGATTCGAGCGTTAATCGCAGACCCAGACCTTCCTCGCCTCTCACAAGCAGGGCAAGTGGAGCGTGTGAGACCATGCATTGCCTGTAATCAAGGATGTCAGGTTCGCAGCGTGATGAATGTTACTCTCGGTTGCAATGTCAATCCAGATGTTATTTACCCACAACGTATACCAGCTACAGCATCTACTACAACAAGAACAGCAAAACCATCTCTTTGCATTATTGGTGGTGGACCAGCAGGGTTAGAGGCCGCACGCACCGCCGCCTTACGTGGACGCTCAGTTGTCCTTTATGAACGTTCACAGACGCTTGGTGGAACGGTAGCGCTGGCCGCAAAGGGGCCAGGACGCGAAGAACTGCGACATATCACTGAGTATCTACATGCAGAGATCGAAAAGCTAGGAGTCGAGATACGTACACGTGTTGAAGTTACAGCAGACATGATTATAGAGCAGGGTTTCAAGACTATAATTGTTGCTACAGGCGCACATACGGGAACAGGTTTACTACCTATACAAGGGCATGATCTACCTCATGTGACAGATGTACGCCGCATCCTGGCGGGAGAGGCAGTAGAGGAACAACGCGTTGTGCTCATCGACGAGATGTCTTCGCATGGTGTCCTTTCTGTCGTGGAAATGCTGGCTACAGCAGGAAAACATGTTGACGTAGTGACAGAGGATTGGTATGTAGGACGTGATCTTGTCGCGACTCATGACATTGTACAGTGGATGCAGCGCACGATCGGGCAAGACGTTACACATATACCACACACAACAGTTGTACGTATCGAGCCTGGACAGGTTGTTGTTACAGATCGTTTCATAGAGAGTGAACGGGCTATCGCTACCGATGCTGTCATATTGGGAACGTATGAACGTCCATCACAAGAATTGTACTATACACTTAAAGGCAAAGTACAGCGTCTCTTCCGCATTGGGGATTGTGTCGCCCCGCGTCGTATTGAACAAGCAATTATGGAAGGCCGACACGTCGGGGAGCAGGTATAACATATCTTGGATGTATCCCATCCAGCCAGGAGGATTTTCATGGCAGGCCAGTACCAGTATTTGTTTACGCCCATTCGCATCGGTCAGACAGTTATTCCCAATCGTGTTGTGTTTGCCGCGCATCTCACTAATCTCGCGGAAGAAAATCTTCCAGGTCCTCGACTGACAGCATATTATGCAGCGCGTGCAAAAGGGGGATGCGGCCTTATCATCACAGAAGAACAATCGGTGCATCCCAGCGATTGGGCCTATCAGAAACTTATTCACGGTTTTGACCCGCATGTTGTTCCTGGCTACAAACGGATGACGCGTGCTGTTCATGAACATGGGACACGTATATTCGCGCAAATCAATCATAATGGCATGCAATGTAGTAGTATTTACTCACGTCATCCTGTACTTGGACCGTCACCACTACCCGACCCCATTCACCGTGAGATGTGCAAAGAGCTTGAGCAAGAAGAAATCGCCGAGATTGTACGTGGCTATGCGCTTGTCGCGCGTCATGTACGCGAGGGCGGCTTTGACGGTGCCGAACTACAGTCTTCGCATAGCTCGCTCATGCGTCAGTTTTTCTCACCGTACTACAATCGACGTACTGACAACTATGGTGGCTCATTAGAGAACCGCATGCGCTTTACCCTTGAAGTTATCCAAGCTGTCCGAGCCGAGGTTGGACGCGACTTTACCATGGGCATCCGACTGTGTGGCGATGAATTGATTCCGGCTGGTCTCACACTGGACGATGTAAAAGAGATTGCGAAACGTCTTGAGGCAACAGGACAGCTCGACTTCATCAATACAAGTATCGGTGAGTTTCACAATCTCTACATGGTCGAGGGCTCGATGCACACGCCACCGGGATATCAGCTTTTCGTCTCGGCTGGTATTCGTGAGTCGGTAAAGCTGCCAGTCTTCTGTACAGGGCGCATCAAAGACCCGGTACAGGCTGAGCGTATTCTGCGCGAGGGGCTTGCAGATATGGTTGACGTGGTGCGCGCCCAAATCTGCGATCCCGCCTTTACACGCAAAGCTCACGAAGGTCGTACAGAATCAATCCACCTCTGTATCTCCTGTAACCAATACTGTATTGGACGCATGGGTTTAAACTTGAGTCTTGGCTGTATTCAGACCCCAGCAACAGGAAACGAGCAAGCATTTCCAACAATTCCAGTTCCTACAAGGCATGGAAGTCAGCAGAGCAAGAAACCTGCTGTCATGATTGTTGGTGGTGGTCCGGCAGGAATGCAGGCCGCAAAGGTCGCTGCTCACCGTGGCTTTCAGGTGAAGCTCTATGAAAAATCGCATGAACTTGGCGGTCAGATCAACTTGCTTGTGCGTGTCCCCAGTCGTGTCGAGTTTGGCGATACGTCGCGCAATCTGCAGCGCGAAATAGGCGAGGCAGGTGTAGAGATACAGTTGAATACAGAGGTCACAGCAGAGAGAATCGAGTACGAGAAACCAGACGCTGTTATTGTTGCAACTGGTTCGTTACCTATGTTACCACAGGTACCTGGAGCTGACCTACCACATGTAACTACTGTTTGGCAAATACTACAAGGTGAGAAACAGGTTCGACCAGGAGATACTGTGCTTGTCTTTGACCAGGTAGGATTTCATCAAGCAACAAGTACAGCAGAATTACTTGCTGAAAAGGGCTGTGTTGTTGAGATCGTAACGCCACAATTCTATGTCGGTGGCGACCTCAGCATTACACTTGATATCGAGCTATGGTATCGTCGCGCTCTGGCAAAAGGTATTCGTCTGACACCTAATCACTTCCTGGCGAGTCTTGGCTCAAATAGTGCAACTATCATGAATAACTATACGGGTCAGACACGCCAAATAGAGAATATTGCGCTTGCAGTTATGGCAACGCCACAGAGCGCGAATGACTCACTCTATCAGCAACTTGTCAACAAGGTCCAGCAATTATATCGCGTTGGAGACTGTATGGCCCCACGCCGTGTTGAGAATGCCATTCTTGATGGTGAGCGTGCAGCACGTGCCTTGAGTTTGACACCTACAACGACAAATTTAGTTGCCGGAGTACGTGCAAGAGAAGGCGCTTTGCTGAACAAGTTGGAAATTGTGCAGTAACTACTAAGGTGTTGTTATGGAAGGTAACTGCGTTACTGTCATGTCTGCACCTTACTTTATGAAATTTGTACAAGTTCCACCAGGAAGAATATATTACCATACACGTCCTAACATACGGCCTCGATACCGTAAAATTGCTTTGTTGGTAAACTCTCGAATTTGACACCTTTCGCGCTCAGTGTCTCATATGTTTCCTGACAATCGTCTACATCTCTTACTTATGCAGCGGTACCAATCCTGTGTTCAAGAAATAGCGAACGTGCTTCTGGTGATGGCTCTAATAAAGAAAAGATGTTTCCATAAGGATCCGCGAACACTGCCTCTACACCGTACAGTTGCTTTGTCGGAGTGGTAATAAATGTTACACCACGGGCAAGCAGTGTTTCGTAGCTCTGACAGCAATTGTCAGTATCAAACATCCAGGCAATACTGTGACCAATGCGTTCCGTTAATTCTTTGACGTGCGACGCATTATGTAACGTTATGTCTGGCTTTGCCAGGGCAATTTCTGGCTTAAGTTGGCCCTTTGGAGCAACCGTGACCCAACGCATTCCTGGCCCATAGGTCACATCTATACGTTTTTCAAGGCCAAGCTTCTCTGTGTAAAATTGGAGTGCCTCGTCTTGATCGTTGACGAGGACCGAAACCATCGCTAGCGGCGTCTTCTTTTTCACGGTATTCACATCTCTCTATGTATCATTGCCGACACTATTTGCTTGATACAGAATACTGTTAGGACATAATAAATTCGGTACCTACACGACACATTCTTACATACTCTTTCTTTTTCATGCTCCCTTATTATATAAAACATTTGTTCTAAATGCAAGTTAAAGAGCCCTATTTTCCTATCAAAAATATATTGAGCAGTCAAGATATGATGCAGCCAAATGATGTGCATGTGATATGATTATTGCGCAAGGCAAGGAAAGAGTAGTCAAACAACTGCGGTGCTTTGTGCAGTATTGCTTTCTTCATATCTTGTAGATGGAGTGAGATATCATGGGCGAAATCTGGGCGCTGCTCGAGTATGAGCAAAATATGCTACATGAGCAAAGTGGCGAGTTATTGAGTGAGGCTATAGATATCGCTCGTCGGCAGCAAGAGCCAACCACAGTGCATGCAGTGTTACTCACTGCTCCATATGTTGAAGTACCTGGCATAGCCGTGCTTTCTTCTGTCGGCATAGATACACTCGCCGTTTTGGAACATGCTCAACTCGCACACTATACGACCGAAGGGTACGTAGGTGCGCTGGCTTGGTTTATACGTGAACGCTCACCGCTTCTCATACTTGCTGATGCGACACCAAATGGACGCGATTGTATGCCCCGACTTGCAACACAACTGCGTCTACCCTTTATTTCTAGTTGCCTGGGACTTGACCTGCATGATGAGGCGCTCTTCGCACTGCGTTCAATTTACGAGGGACGTGCCTATGTTCAGACACGTACAGAACTACACGGGCATACCGCGCTTGCAACGCTTATTCCCGGCGTTCGTGGTACACCTGCAAAGCAGTCAAACAATAATTCCTCTGCATTGAAGGTTCATCGCTACACACCAGAGCTTGTACAATCGCAAGAGCGTATACGCCGTATCGCGCTAGAGGCCCCATCACTAGAGGAGATGGAGCTAGACGCGGCAGAACGCATTGTGGCAGGTGGACGTGGCATTGGGCAAAGTGGCTTTACCAGTATCGCGACATTTGCACGTTCTGTGGGCGCGGCAGTTGGTGCTACGCGTGTAGCAACCGACTTAGGCTGGATCGAGCATACACGACAGATCGGTACGACTGGAAAGATTGTGCGTCCTAAGCTGTATATTGCTTGTGGCATTTCCGGTGCCGCACAGCATACAAACGGCATGAGCGAATCACAAACAGTAATCGCGATTAATCCTGATCGTGGTGCACCTATCTTTGCACTTGCTGACCTTGGGCTACTAGGTGACGCCAATCAGGTACTGCCGCTAGCGGCAACGCTATTAGAAGAAACGAAGCATGCAGAATCCAAATAAAGGAGAGAAACATGAAAGCTGTACAATTTTCTCACTATGGCGATCCAGATGTGCTACAGGTGCAGGAGGCAGCCGACCCCACCCCCGACCCAGGAGATGTATTGATCGAGGTCAAAGCGACAACAGTTAACCGCCTCGATCTCTTCCAACGCAACGGCAGTAGACCTGTTGCGAACTTCCCCTTCACACCAGGCTTAGAGGCGGCAGGGGTTGTTATCAGCGATGCAAACGGATTTCACGCGGGAGAGCACGTTCTAACTGCTCGTGCGCCATTAGCTAAAGGCGGTGGTGGCTATGCAAGCAAGATAGCTGCGCCTGCGTCCGATCTCTCACGCATCCCTGGTGGTGTAAGCTTTGAGCAAGCTGTGGCTATCGGTCTTGCTGGCTCAACTGCATGGGCAAGTTTATTTGATCAAGGACACTTGCAAAAAGGCGAAAAGGTCTTGATTTGGGCAGGTTCTAGTGGCGTTGGGTCACTTGCCATTCAACTTGCCAAACATACAGGAGCATGGGTTGCAACAACTGCTAGCAGTGATACACGCGCCGAAACACTCCGCACACTAGGTGCTGATCTTGTTATTGATCATCACAAGCAAGATGTAGGCAAAGTTTTACAAGAGCAAGGTGGCGTCAACCTCGTGATTGAGCTAGTCAGTTCAACACTGCAAGCCAGCTTAAACGCTTGCGCCTCTGACGCACGTATCGTCTTAATTGGTAATCTAGGTGGACAGCAGGCAACCGTTGATACGCAGGCATGGCGACTAAAACGTGTTTCGGTTATTGGTGGCGGTATGGCACGAACCACTACGGCAAATGAGCAAAAGATGTTACAACTTGTCGCCGATAAAGCACTTAGCCCGCTTATTGCTAAGACATTACCAGTTGAGCAAGCAGTACAAGCTCACCAGCTACTGGCATCAGGGGAGCCACAAGGCAAAATCGTCTTGACCCATTCTTCGTAGAAAAGAGAGAAACTATGCAAAGTCCAAGTAAGGTAAGTACAGAACAAATTTTGTTGACAAGAGGCGTTCCTGCCGTTGAAGCCCTGCCAACACAACTTCTCAGCGAGTGTTTTCAGAGCGTATTAGAAGCACCAGATGGTTGGTCGGTGCTTCAATATGGACATAATGGAGGCTATCTTCCATTGCGCCGCTTGTTGGCCGAGCAATACAACGTCTCGCCCGATCAAATTATTGTAGGCAATGGTTCGCTTCATTTACAGGACCTCCTTTCCGCACTCACCATCCAGCAGGGCGATGTCGTCTTTGTTGAGCAACCTAGCTATGATCGTGCGATTAAGACATTCCGTCGTCGTGGTGCTAAGGTTATCGGCATTCCCCTAGAGCATGATGGCGTCAACATCGAGGCACTGGAGAAAGCCATAGCAAAACAGGTCCCAACCTTCATGTACGTGATTCCTGACTTCCAAAATCCCGCGGGTGTCACAACATCGGCAGCAAAGCGGCAAGTGCTAGTAGATCTAGCTGAGCGTCACGGCTTCTGGCTTGTGGAGGATGTTCCCTATCGCACACTCCGCTACAAAGGTGCGTCTGCGCCCCTGTTACGAGAACTGAATGCAGAACGGGTACTCACAATCAGTTCGTACAGCAAGCTCATCAGCCCAGCATTACGTGTTGGCTATCTCGTTGGACCAGTTGACCTTGTTAAGAAGTTGACAAAGCTCGCGGAAGATACCATTCTCGCTCCTGTCTTGCCGACGCAGGCGGCAGTTGTCGAGTTCCACAAACGCGGCTACTTTGCCTCAAACCTGGAAAATCTCAAGCAACTGTATACACCACGTCTCAATAGTATTGTTGTAGCACTAAAAAAGCATTTGCCGAATGTGCCATTTGCGGAGCCAGAAGGTGGTTTTTTTGTGAGTATCTACCTGCCTGAGCAGACAGACAGCAGTACGTTGTTAGAACGGGCACAGGCGGCTGGATTAGCTTTGACGAACGGACGTGACTTTTTCGCTGATACACTTGAAGGTGGAGAGGATAGCATGGGTAAACGCTTTGTGCGGCTTCCCTTCTGTGCTCTTACACCGGAGCAGATCGAAGAGGGTGTACGTCGCTTAGCGACGCTGCTTTAGCTACAATATAGCCCATCAACGTAATTGATGGGCTACATACTACAGGACGTATGTTTCAGTATGACCCATTTGCTTACGCAGCAGGACTACTCGCCAATACATTAGATGAAGAGACTACTTTGCTTTTATACTCCTACTTTGATTACAATACAAATTAACAGCCTGGACACTGCGGTCCAAATAAGCAAAGGACAAAGGCTATCGTACATGCAACAGTTTGATGCAATCGTCGTTGGTGCTGGCCCTGCGGGAAGTAGTGCAGCTCTAGCAATGGCGCGTGCAGGGCTACAGGTAGCGTTGATCGAACGCGGAGATTATCCAGGAGCAAAGAATGTTTCTGGTGCCGCTCTCTATGCCCCCAACATTCTCGCGGACCTGCTGCCTAACTTTTGGGAAGAGGCTCCTGTAGAGCGTTATTTGACGCGCCGCGTCGTCACATTTCTAGGCCATGAAGCGGCTACGTCGCTTGACTTCCGCACGAATGCGTTCAGCGAACCACCCTATAACGGTTTCACTATTTTACGACCAAAGTTTGATCGCTGGCTTGCCTCAAAAGCTGAAGCTGCAGGTGCGTTGCTCATCACCTCTACAGTTGTCGATGATCTGCTCTATAAAGGTAAGCAGGTCGTGGGTGTGTGCTGTCGCCGTGAGGACGGTGATCTCTATGCGCCTATCGTCATTGCGGCGGATGGCGCGAATTCGTTTCTTGCGAAGAAAGCAGGACTCCAACAGGAATTTCACGCCAACGAAATGACACTCGGCGTAAAAGAGGTGCTGCGCCTCGACGCACATACCATTGAGGAACGCTTTAATCTTAATGGTGATGAGGGTATGACCAACGAGTATGTTGGTGATGCATCGGGGGATGTGAAGGGTGGAGGCTTTCTCTACACGAACCGTGACACGCTCTCAATCGGCGTTGTGGCACAGATAGCCTCGCTTGCCGAAAAGAAACAACGCGCCTATACGTTGCTTGACCAGTTCAAAAAGCATCCTGCCGTTGCACCACTCGTACGCGATGCTGTCACGCTCGAATATTCGGCGCATATGATTCCCGAAGGTGGCTGGACCATGCTGCCGAAGTTGTCACGTGCAGGGCTGTTGGTGATTGGTGACGCGGCGGGCTTTGTTTTCGCGGCGGGTCTCTTTTTGGAAGGTATGAATTTTGCTATCGCCTCTGGCTTATCAGCCGCCGCGACTGCGCAGCAGGCGCACGCAGATGCTGATTTTTCAGATGAAAGTATGACAGGCTATCGCAAAAGACTTGAGGCAAATTTTGTACTTAAAGACATGAAGAGTTTTCGCTATACACCTGCTTTTGTGAATAATGAGCGTTTACAGAATGTCTATCCTGATCTGATCTGTAAAACAGCAGAGAATGTTTTCCGCTCGAATGGGCAACCACGGCGCAAGGTTGGACGTGTTGTCTATGACACAATGAAGGGAAAAGTTCCCTTGTTGACGCTGTTACGCGATGGCTGGGAAGCTGGACGTGCGTTACTGTTTTAGCTTACAGGAGTCAAAGTTTATGCAATCAGTTGATGAACGTTTAGAGCTTGTACGCTTCAAAGTCGATAAGATGCCGCACATCCGTCTTAACCGCGAAACCTGTGTTGGGTGTGAGACAAACGCCTGTGTGTATGTGTGTCCGGCTGGTCTCTTTGAACTGCTGGGTGGTGAGATGCACTTCTCTTATGAGCATTGTCTCGAATGTGGAACATGTTATGTTGCGTGTGATCGCAAAGCTATTGAGTGGGAGTATCCTCGTGGTGGATGGGGTGTAAGTTTTCGCGCCTCGTAATGATATATATCCATGCCAATTTCTATAGAGGGTGCAATGATGCAAATGATGCATATGTATGTTTGTGTAAAACAAACACCGGACGGTGCCTCGGTATATATTGATCCAATTACTGGGCAAGTGGACGTGGAACGCTTTGTGCAAGTGCTCAACCCTGCTGATGCCTGTGCGATTGAGGCGGCGGTACGGCTCAAAGAGCACATCGGAGGACCTGTTACTGTGCTTACCATCGGCCCACGCGATGCGGAAGGAGCGTTACGCGCGGGGCTTGCTCTTGGCGCTGATACTGCTCTTCGCCTTTGGAATGATAATGCGGCAGCATGGGGACCGTTTACCGTCGCAGCAGCATTAGCCTCATTTGTTCAACACCTGGATATTGAGCCTGATCTTATTTTATGTGGCGATGCATCCAGCGATTGGTCCTCTAGTATCGTTGGTCCTGCACTTGCACAACATCTCGCTCTGTCACAAGTAACGGGCGTATCTCAACTTACAGTGGTACATGAGTCGGTACCGCTACGCTTACATGTAACACGGAAGCTTGAACGCGGCTATCGTGAGATACTAGAGGTTGAAACTCCACTTTTGATGGCCGTCACTGCCGATCTCAACGAACCACGCTATCCCTCGCTGCCAGCACATCTCGCGGCATTAAAGGCAACTATTCCTGTTGTTGACCCAAACACTTTCATGATCTTTGGGGACGAAGATAGCGATGAAACAACGCTTCTCGAAATGCATATGCCACGCCCAAGACCACGTTATGTAACGACTCCCAATAGTAAAGATAATGCGTATCGACGCATCGGTGATATTGTTTCGGGGGGTGCGACAAGCCGAAAAGCACGTTTAATTGAAGGCACACCAGAAGAACTTGCGGCTACCTTAGTAGACTTTCTAAAAGCGCGAGGATTTGTATAGGTTTTGCGAGAGTATGAAATAGACGCGTTTCTTTCTTGAAACTTTTCTCTGCCTTGAACAGTGTACATCTTTGGGTGCTTATAACCCACAAAAGAGTAGTACAAGGTAAGTAAGAAGAAAGAGAGAAACTATGTTCTTTCACGTTCAGAAGCTGATCAACGAGATAATTCCTGATGAGCCGGATCCAGCGGCGGCGAACGCACTCCAAGAGGGCTTGGGTGGACAGTTCGGTGAGATGAGAACAATGATGCAGTACCTCTTCCAAAGCTTCAACTTTCGAGGGAAGGCCAAGCCGTTTCTCGATTTGATACAAGGCGTTGGTATTGAGGAAATCAGCCACGTCGAACTGATTGCGACAACGATTAACCATCTACTTGATGGTTCTCCACGCTATCAAGGCAAAGACATGGGCGACGGAAAAGCCTCTACACCGCTTAACATAGCGTTGAGTCATGGGAACATTCATCATTTTCTGGTTGGCGCACAAGGCGCAATGCCAGTCGATGCAGCAGGCAATCCGTGGTCTGGTTCTTATGTGTATAACAGTGGTAACTTGACCCTTGACTTGCTGTACAATCTGATGCTTGAAGCAACAGGTCGTCTACAGAAATGTCGCATTTATGAGATGACCAATAACAAGACAGCTCGTTCCACTATTGCATACTTGATCGCACGTGACGAAGCACACGAAAAAGCATATGCAAAAGCGCTAGAAACGCTAGGTGTGAAGTGGGGAGATGTGCTACCTATTCCTAAGTTCGACTCCTCCAAGTTTCCAGAGGTCAAAAAACTGATGGACATGGGCATCAATAATCAGCAACATCACTGGCGCCTGGATGGCTCAGAGATGTCGCAGATATTCAAGGGTTCCTCACCTGGTAACGATGGTGAATTGGTGACAACAGATAAGCCACCTGTAGGTGTGCCAATCATGCCAAGTCCAGAGCGTCCTGAAGAGTACGCACCAGGACTTACACCAGAGATCATGGATCTCGCGGAAAAGATGCTCAAAATGTAGGACTGGATATCATAGTAGATGGAACGATGGACACGTTGCGTGCAACGTGTCCATCGTTCCATCTACTATGATGATAGGTCGCTACGGATAAATAGCCCCATGTCGTATGCACCATCGGGGCTGCCAATTGGTTTACGATTCCACCACCATTGCCAGATATTGCTAGCGGCACGTCCGACATTGAATGTTGCTTTTGCAGGTGGATTATCACCATAACTTAACCAAAGACCAGGACCAACACCACCCCATGTCGGCTCTCCATCGCACGAGACGGTCTTGCTTGGTACGCACACAGGCGGCTTGTAGCCTTCATCCCACCAAGTACGCATGTGATATTGTTGGAAAGCGTAGTGTGTTCCTTTACTCATTGGTGAGCTATATTGTTCCTCAGCCGAAGCTAAGTCTTCCTGCCCCATGATAATGACCGGAATACTTTTAGCAATAGTAGAACAGCCAGAAGGGAAGTTGAAACACACATTAGTATAATCGCGTAGATACCATGCGAAAGGCCAGGTTGCATAGTTCGTCAAACCTATGGGTAGTTGGTGGCGTCCTCCGTACAGTTTCTGGTCCAGTGTGTCAACTTTCGCCATCACCTTGTTTACGTCGGTTGTCGTCTGCACATACACCATCATCTCGTGTGGCCCATCAGCCGCATGCACATATGAGACCTCGTACATATTATGTAGTGTAGGTACAAGCAACAAGAGTGCGAGCACAAGACTGATCGTTGCTGTAACGCCAGTCACAACAGTCACTTTTTTTGCGCGCGGCGTCGGCAAGTAAGGAATGGTATTTCCAGGAATGCTCGTAGCTATTCGTGTCTCAGGCTGTGCTTTGCGTTCCAGCAACTTCTGCTTCACCCAATTGTACAATGTTACGACCACGGGTTCGAGACCAATGGCGGCAATCAGCATCAATGGCATGGTCATGTGTATCACCAGCCAGGGCATCTTTTCTGCTGCCCAGGAGTAAATCACGACGTTGCCAAGAAACCAGTAAACCAGGAAGAGGCGGAAACGTGTTGGCTGGACAAGACAACGAATAATGCCAACGATGCCAAAGACCACCCCTATTTGCTCATACAACGGAATGAGCATGAGGTAGTAGTACCACGGTTGGCCGCCACGTGCCACCTGCTGCTGTTCGAGCCAATAGTAGAGACCTTGCCAGATGCCATCACCGATACCACCACGAATATTGGTGAAGAGCACGGTAAACAGGACCAGGAATACCGTCCATCCACAGAGCAGGGCAAAGAACCAGTGTGTCCACGGCATGGTAAACAAGGTATCAAACAGAGTCTGTTTCGTGGCATCAATACGCCGTGCAAGAACATTACGCTTTCCAGGTAGGGGCATCTTCCCAAACATTTCTCGTGTCAGGATAATGAGTACAAAGATGCCCAGGATAATGCCAAGCCATGGTACGAGCGCCACAGTCTTGTCTTTAAGACCCTGTACATAACTGTCTGCAAGGGGAGTATTCTTCGGGTTTGTGATGTAGATAGACAGATTTTTCATCCAGCCGAAAAAGAATTTTGCAATCGGTGCAAGAATGAGAAAGTATGCAAGCAGTGTTACAGGTGCCCATGTTCTTGGAAGATACGTTGCTAATGCAGTATTCGGTGAGACTCTTGCACGTAGTGACAGCTTCAATCCCAACTCCCATGCCAGCAACGCGCCAAAGAAGCTTCCAAAGACGGCAACAGTTAAGAATGTTGCCTCTTTTGTCGCGTAGGAAAGCGCAAAACCGACAGCAGCAAGAAGAAGCCAGCGCAATGTACGGTCTCGGAGGTAACGCGCGGTACCGACAACAAGAAGCAAGGTGAAGCAAGCCATGTAAATATCTTCGCGTGCAAAGCGCGAGAAATAGACCATGCTCGGGGATACAGCTAGCAAGAAACATGCGATCCACGCGCCAAACTTGCCAAGATAATCACGTAGGAAGTAGGGTAAACCTACAATTACCGTGCCTAGTGTTGCTGCTGCGATGCGTACAGTCGTTGTATTCACACCGTTGTCAGGTGCACCTAAGAGTTGGCTAATTTTATATACGAAAGCAATAGCGTGAAATTGAAATGGTCCATGCAAGAGAGGATTGTATTGATAGCAAGATGTAGTTGGGCTGAAGCAGGTGGACCAGTTCTCCATATTGTGCATGAGTTGCAGTGCGTAGTATGCATGCAAACTCTCATCGTGATGCAGTGGCTTATCACCTAGACCCCAAAAGCGCAGTATTGCACCAAGGAGAACAACACCCCAAAAAGGCAGCCAGAGGAGTAGTTGCTCACGCGTTGGGGGCGCGAAGCCTTTACGTCGTGGATGCTCTACCTGCTCTTCCTCATATTCTGCATGCTCCACCTCAGTAGTATCTACCTGTGCAGGTGAGTCAACATCTGTCACACTCTGTTCATCAACGACACTCACTTGCATAGCAGATGCAGTATCGTCATTACGATGCTCCGCGTCTGAAACTGATGCTGTTATATGTTTATGCTCGGCATTGTTTTCGTCTGCCGATTGATTTTCTTTGCGTTCTACTTCGTAACTCTTCAAAGAACTTTCCCCCTTGCTTAGACTATCCTATACCTTGAGGATACTCTCTTACAATCTAGCATTCTCCCCTACCTCACCTTATTTTATAGATAGTTACACCATCTGCATTATAAACCACTTGCATATATGTACTAAAGCGACGCAGGTTTACCGCATGATACTTCATATATTCTAATGGTCCAACATAGAGGTATTGGGCATGATAGTAGTTCATGACAGATAGAACCGCGTCGGAACGTGGATTGGTATAGATCGTGTCCACGTCTGCCCCTCTACGCTGAAACTCAGCATAACTTGTTGGCCTGTTAATCCAATTCGCACGCCACTGGTATTCATGCCCAACCCAACCCATAAGTGTGGGTAGGCCAGTGAAGACCGAGATGCGTCCCCAATTGCTGTAGTCGTTTCCTACAGATTCTATGATAACAGGATCGCCCTGTACATTTGTATTTAGCCAACGAATAGCCGTATAGTCCCCTGGATTAGCAGGGTCTGTTTGCAGATAGCTAAGACCATCAAGACTATTTGAACGTTGCAGATACGGTTGTCCTGTCTTTGAATTGCTCCGTGCAAGACGCTCCGAGGGAGCAGTGAGCGGATAGATACAGCCAACTAGTACCAATAACAACAGTCCAACACTCCAAAGAGTTTGCAGGCTGCGTCGTGCAATGCGGCGATGCGAAGGCGTAATGGCCAGCAAAGGCTTGAAGCTCTCCAAAATAAAGTAGAGTCCTGCACCGGACGCTATTGATAGAAGTGCCCACGCCTGAAAGTACATTTTAAATACGGTGTTCATGCGTGGATAGCTGTCAGCGAAAACATCCTTCAAAAAGAGTACCTCACAAAAGGCTACCAAAGCGAACGCAACGGCTCCAAGCAGCAGAGTAAACGCATGTGAGCGGTCTCCGATATTGACGAAGACGAGAACGGCCCCAAGGAGTGTAATACTCGCGGCAAGCACAAACGTTATGCTATTCTGCATAAACACAAGTATCATAAGTTCCACAACCGCTATAATGCCTATCGCGACAAAAGGCCACCAATTACGACGTGTATTTGGACTTGGTGATGGGCTAGTATTTCCCTTTAGTAGAGAAAAAGCGATCAATGGGCGTTTGGATGCGCTCGCGAAGAGGAGTGAGAGAAACACAAAGGCAAAGAGGCCATAAATCAATAGTTCATCACTCAATTGTGAGCGATCTGCAGCAGCTACAATCCCTATACCTTGAGCAGGTGAATTAAAGCTAAGATAAAAAGGTATGTACAGGAGGAATGAAAGCGCGATCAGGCTTCCGCTTGCCGTAAAAATATCCAGAAATAGCGCTGGACGAAGGCGTGCATCATAAGATAGCCATTGCTGTAGAGCAATACAAACAAGGGTAAGGGCAAGGTATGTTGGGAAGTCCCAACCATTCATCGTATAAAGGCCGCCAAGGATAAGCGCGGTTGTTCCTAGTGTCAAAGGGAGACGCCAGCCTCGTCCAAAGACGTTGAGCCCTCTTCCATCTGGCTCTAAAAAGAGATTAAAGGCAAGTCCAATAGCTACGATGGTGAATGCCAATGTCAGCACATGGGCATGGAAACAGGAGAGCAGAAAGCTAAATGCGGGAAACTCATCAATTGTTTTAGTAATTACACGGCTAGCATTAAACCAATAATACGGGTCCTGCGATACATCACCATGCATCTTCCACCATGTTTGTGTTGATGCTAGATTGCCAAGCACGAGACCAAGTCCCATCGTTAGTAGGCCGTATGGAGCAGCACGCAGAAGCGGAGGGTGGACGGTATCTGGCCGTTCGATTTCGGTATCGGATGAGGAACGTACATGCGTTCGTAGATAGCGCGCCCAGGCAACAATATTGCTGGTGACACCGAACAGATTGGCAGCGGTCAGCCCAAAGAACATGCAAATGCCTGTATTGAATGCGATGGATGGTGCTTGCCCCAGAAGTTTTGCTAACATAGCAATGGTAAAGTGGGCATAATAGTAGTAATTGATTGAAAAACCAGCAAACCACATATCGTTCGGTGGGAAGTGGGTGCTGCGCATAATCGCGCTGATAAAGCCCTCATCCATATACATTTCATATGAGCGGATATCTGGCAAATATGAGCGCATATAGCCCAGGAGAAATACCATACCCAGGAAGAGAATTTCAGTAAGCATGATATAGGGAATGTTGAGCCGCACAAACTTTACGATTGCATGGCTCATCCGTACATATCCAATAAGCTGTAGAGCAAGGAGCATGAGGACTATACCGGCAATAAACAACTGTGTAAATGGCAGGAAATGTAGCACCATGAGCGGGAACCAGACACAAAAGGCAAGCAGAGCTACACCAATAGCTTTACTAAAGGCCCAGCCACGATCTGGTAAATTGTGAAAAACGGTCATAGTGAGCGGAAGGCAGAGAAGCCCTAATGCTTCGACGAGCGCCCACATCTGGAGTAATTCGAGCATATAACTCTCTAGAAAATACGTCTCACTAAAAAAACACGTAGCAAGCAGAACATATTTACATATAACTCTCGTATACATACTAACGTAGTCTAGGGCAAATTGGTTCTTCTTTCCTCCATCAGTCCTATTATATCGCTTTTATGCATACACTATGGAAGAATTGACATGCATGTTACAACAAAAGGGAAAATAGTAAACGGCACAGTTTGTGGAGAAACAAGACGTTGAAATGGCTACGGCTACGTATTGTACGTGAGACATTACTTTTACTCCTCCTCAGTATACTGCTTATGCTTGGCGATGAGGTATGTTATGCTGTTACGCTTCCTGTAGAGATCACTATACATCATGCAGTTGCCACGTTGCGTGTAGGAACAACACAGCTTGCGTTGGGAAACATAGGCACACCTACCGCGCTGCAATTTGTAGCACATGACCCAGTTGTGCATGAATATCAGATCGATGGTACTGATAGTACCAATAATTTCACACTCGACACCGAGTATTTTCACACCTTCGCGTCTTCGCCCTACTACCGCTTTCAAGCGTGGATGCGCGATCTGGATGGCACGAGCCGTTGGCGTAATCTAGGTGTTCGGGCAGGCAGCAAACAACAAGTGCAGCAGGATTGGCCTATGGAGAGTACACCTATTGCGCTTCCTCTCTCCTCTTCATTGCATATACAAGTGCAGGTTCAACGGCCAGAAACACCCCTGACACTCAATCTTCTTCTGAAGAATGGTTCAACACTACATATCATGCTTGATCGTAACAATCGCCGTATCACTGTCACACGTGATACGGCGACTCAAGGGCCGACAACAAACGTAGCCAGTACTTTTTTTCCAACAGATACGGCACCTTTCGCCGCGATGGTTCTTGATACTCTGCTACGAACGTTGCTCTGGGCTGTACTCTTGCTTCTCGTCGTACTGCTGGCTGAAGCTGCTCTTGGCGTTCTCGCTTCTGGTTGGAAAAGGAGCACAGGAGAAACATCTTCTCTTATGCTAAACAACGAGGGGACCGCGATGAAGACGATGCATAGCCAGGCATCTCACACTCCTCTCAAAAGTATTTTTGCCATCGTACAGAGGAGATGGCATGCTGTTACAACAGCACTTCATCCATTCGCACTTGTAGCATTGGGCGTATCTTTCCTTTTTGTAGCATGGACGGCAGCGGTGCAATATCATGGTGAGCCACATATTTTTGATGCCAGTGCATACTTTTTTGCCGCGAAAATGTATGCGCTCGGACATCTTTCTGTTCCTCTACCACCAGCAATTGATCGCTTCCCGGGCCCGTTTATGCTTCAGTTTAACGGTCGCTGGTTTGGGCAGTACGCACCCGGAACGGCACTGACGCTGGTACCAGGGATATGGCTGGGCGTTCCGTGGCTCGTCGAACCATTGCTAGGGACATTTGCTTTGTTTGGCATAGGACTTATCGCGGCTCGACTCTACAACAGAAACGTTGCAACACTTGCTGTCATACTGGGAACGCTTTCACCATTTTATACCTATCTTGCGGCCAGCTATCTCAGTCATACAATCGCACTCTTTTATTTTGTGTGGGGATTATGGGCGTTGCTACGTTTTGCACAAGGGAAAGCAGCCTGGAATATGGCTCTCGCGGCAGTATTTTTCGGAATGGCGAGTCTTACACGCGATCTCGTAGCACTACTTTTTGTCGCTGTTATGCTGCCAGGTGCCCTCCTGCTTTCATGGCGCTCCGTACGAAAAGAGTGGAAGCGTTGGTTTGTCGGAAGTGCTTTTTTTCTTGTTATAGCACTCTTTTTTCTCGTCATAAGCCTGGGTTTCAACGCATTATTAACGGGCAACCTCTTTGTAACGCCACGCTCACTCTTTTTTGAAGGCGATCACTGGGGCTTTGGACAAGGTGTTGGTTTTTATGGACAGCATACGCTTGCAGCAGGTTTCGTCAACCTGGACGAGCTACTGACTATTCTCGCTATTGATCTCTTTGGCTGGCCTTTCTATCTTTCGTTCGCATTCCTGGTTATGCCTTTCCTTACACGTCGTGCGGTGAGTGCTGATTGGCTGCTCTTAACAGGGACTGTAGTTATGACAGGTGCATATGTAGGCTATTTTTATCACGGTATCTATCTTGGACCACGCTATCTTTTTGAAACACTCCCTTTCTTGCTTCTGCTTACCTCACGCGGGATACTGACACTGATTGAAGCCGGGGCAAGTGTTAGATCAGATGGAATGAAAGCGAAGAAAGAGTTCATACATACTGGTATGCAACGCCTTAGAACACCTCGAAGTGTTATAACAGTGTTCCTGCTGGCAATTTTGATTGCTTGTAATATTTTCTATTTTATGCCACGGCAGATCGCGCTTCATCACAACTATACAGGGCTTCCAGCAGGAACACGTATTGATCTGGATACAATCTATTCCCCGCCTTTTCATAATGCTATTGTTGTAACAGGTGATTATAGCCTGTACCAGTTTGTGCTGTTTCCACTCAATGATCCATACCTTCATGGGAATGTGATTTATGCGTTAGCAAATACTCCGTTAGAGTATGCAGAACTACGGATAGCCTATCCTGGGAGAGCGCTTTATCAGGTTACAGTGGGTATTGATGGTGTTGTTACGTATACACCAATTAACTGATATCTCCTTATTACTGATTTGCTGAGAAGGAGGTTGACGGAAAGAATCAACTCTCTTATAGAAGAGCATACTCAAAAAGAGTGGATAGATCAAGATAAATTAGGCTGACAACATATATCTTCTTAGCAAATAGAGTGAAGTTCCATGTAGTGAAAGGGCGAGTAGTGTTGCTAGAGAGAACGCAACCGCAACGCCCAGGGGAACAACGAGTGCCGCAATGACAAGAAAGAATACAGCAAAGGAGAAGACGCCTGTAATGAGACCGCGTAGGAGCCGACGAGCCGATGCAGGACCCTGTGCATGATGTGTGAAGACAGCAAGAATGGTAGCATAGATAGGAAAGGTAGCAAGCAAGCCGCTTAAACGTGGTCCGAGTAGGCTGGCAAATCCAGTCAGTGCAAGCACAAATGCCGTTGCGACAATCATGCGTAGGGGAGTGTCCCAATGTGCAGGCTTTACAGTTGCGACGTGACTGCTGTTATCAGGCAGTAATTTTAGCGTGAACGCGAGACAGCAGAGTACGATGATAAAGGCAACAAACAGAGGGATAACAATATTTTGTAAGACAAATGTTACAACGAAAAACACAGCCCAACTGAGTAATATACATCCCAACCAGTTTACACGAAATGAGAGCCAGCTATAGGTTAGGCAAAAAGCTGCGAGCGAAATCAGTCCTGTAAGCGTTCCCTGTGCAGCATTTGATGCGAATGTGTTACCTAATTCGAGTGCGAGAAAGAGCGCCACGGGACCTGATGTAAGAGGTAGGCCAACAAGCCAGCCACTTACAACAGGTCCCCAACGGCGTCCAGCGAGGCTCACTAATCCGACCAAGAATGGTGTTAGGAGTAGTTTGAATACAAGCACAACACTTTTACCTTTTTGCTAGACATCCCAACAATCTTTACCTCGTTACCACCTTTAACCAGAACGTATTAAATGCGTTGCCATCAACTTCTACGACAACGGTAGTTGGTTTGCCTTCCGTTTTGACACGCTCATGAAGCCAGCCGTCTTGTATGTCGAAGGTGAGGGGCAAGATAGTCTTTTTGACGCCGTTCCATCCAAGTGCAACTGCACATGCGAGTGGGTCGTGTTGGAAGTTGAGGATATCGTTTGGCAGATTCGCACACGTTTCGCCCCATTTCTTCTCATTCTGCTCAGACGTTCCCTGGGCCTCTGCCTGTCGCGCAATGAGATTTCCTAATGCACCTGCAGATTGGAGTTCGGGAATATATGCTCTGCGGAGGGACGTTTCGACTGTGACGGTAAGAGGAATGAGCGTAGGGTTAGCATGTTCTAAGACATATTTTGCCGAAGCAATGTCGAGCTGAATATTGTAGTCCATAGTGTTTTCCCATTGAGGAAAGCCTTTTCTTGGTGGGGAAAGGTATCCACCCATGAGATGGATGTTCGCATGGTGCAATATTCCTGGGTACTTCTGATCGAGCAAGGCAAGATTCGTCAATGGGCCAATAGCCACAATGGTGGCGTTTTGCTCAATGCTGCTTTTCAGAAGCTCTAATGCCACATCAAGCGAATTGGGGCTTGGAGGAATGAGTTCAGACCAGTACACTTGTTCATCAGGGTAACCTGGTTTGAAACGGTAAAAACCACCTGACACATCCGCACCTGCTACAACAGGAATATCGCTTCTCCCCGCAATTTTGAGAACATGACGTGTATAGCCTGCTCGCTTGCCATCCTCCTCTGCAACTGTTGTGATACCTGTAATTTCAAGGTCTTCCCATTTCAGAAGCATGGCGAGGGCGCATACGTCGTCAATATCGCTCCCTAAATCAGTATCAAGATGAAGTTTTATCATGAGCTTTGACTCCTAGGATATGCTTTTGAGATGTTAGACATGAGTATACCATCTCAAGACGTTGTGAAATACAATAAGAGGACCTGACATTGCTTCGCTCGTCCTGGGCACAATTCATTGTGCCCCTACAGCTTGGTATTTGCGAACGCACCATGGAGTACTTCTACAAATATATGAGGGAGAAGATTATGAACTCACGGACAGCTACTTTAAACGATGTAGAGGCTATTGCCTTTATCTACAATCAGGGCATTGAGGACCGTAGTGCAACGTTTGAGACACGTGTAAGACTTCCTGAAGAGATTCAGACGTGGTTCGATGGTATACATCCTATAATAGTCGTTGAAGACGAGCAAGGTGTGATTGCCTTTGCATCGACCTCTTCCTATCGTAACCGTGAGTGTTATGCTGGTATTGCAGAATGTTCAGTCTACGTCAAGCGGAATAAGCGTGGGCATGGAGCAGGTCGCGTAGCGGCGGAGGCAATCATTCATGCTGCCGAGAATACAGGTTTCTGGAAGTTGGTCTCACGCGTCTTCGTTGACAATACTGTTAGTCGAGCGCTTCTACAATCGCTCAACTTTCGTGAAGTGGGCGTTTATCATAAGCACGCAAAGCTTGATGGTGTTTGGCGAGATGTAGTTATTGTAGAGCGGCTCCTACCTGCAAATCTTGTATAAACGTATATGTTGTACACCAGCTTACGCCAGCTTATGCTAGTTGAACGCCAGCTAATAGTTTCCGCAAGAGCTGCTCGGATGTGTACGGGTATGGGTTATCGCGTACAAAAATACGCGCTGTAGGATGGTCAAAAACAGAGTAACTTTCGTCCGCATTACTATCGTTCAGGGTAATGCCGAGCAAGTTTGGGTGATTCTCGAATTGTTTGGCAAGGTGGAAGCCAAGTTGTCCGCTAAAAAGTAGTTGATAATAGTGGATTGTCAAGGGATAACGGTCAGGGAGGCGCGAAATAGACTTATCAAGACGATCAGTGGGCATTGTAATTACATCAACTTTTGGTAAGAGGCGCGACAGCAGTTGCGCCTTTGCCGTTGTGTCATCACCATACAAGTCTAGTCCTGTGGTAGATTGCCCGTATGCATTCGTATACACGATTTGTGTGAATTCAGCGGGATCATGTTGATCGACAGCGACTGGTAAGGGGTCGTCCCATTGTTCGTATGTAAGTATCGTATGTGATCGAAGATGGCTGTACATCCAGCGTGAGGCTTGCACACGAGTGTTTGCTTGACTGTATACATTAAGAAGAGCAAGTCCTTGAAACAGCGTGCCGCCAAGTACAAGTAGGATTGCACTCAGGCTTAGTGCTTTCAGTACAGCATCTCTTCTTTGTGGCTTACTCGGTTTAGTGCTCTCCGTTATCGTTGGCGTATGATTCCAAACGAGATACGCAAATGATATAAGTACCGCAGCAGCAAGCAACGTAAAGAAAGGGTAAAGCGGCAGCATATAGCGCATGAATTTTACGTAGAAACTACCAGTGATTGCTCCATACACAAGTATCCATGACAGGACAACGAGCCAGCCATCAAACGTTCCATCTCTCTGTCTCCACATTTGGAAACACACCCACCCTATCCCTACGCAGACGGCAAGTCCTAGAAATAAACCCATACTCCAAAGTAACATGTTCTGCGCTTCATAGAGATAAGGAGTTGTGCCTGCGAATTGGCGCACATAAGGAAGATCGAGCATGCCACGAGCTAAGTTTCCCTGGTCGGACACCTGTTGAATGAAGTTTGGCATATCGAGGAGAGCATAGGGTTCTGCTATAAGAAAGACGATAATTGTAAAAAAGCTGGCAATGAGGAGAGACGTTAGGGACGTGAAAAAGTCTTGTCTTCTCCAACGAAGTAACACAGCGACAAGCAGTGGAACAGCAAGTGGGGCTGCACTAGACTTTGTTGCGAGAGCAAGACCGTAGCCTAGACCTGCGAGTAGCGCCCAACGTATTGGTGTTTCTGAGTCAATAAGATGCACACAGGCGTAAACCGTAAGTATCACAAAGAAGAGCAAGATGGTGTCAACGGCATAAAAATGTGAGAGTTGCAGCTGTAGTGGTGTGAAGGCTACGAGTGTAGCTGCCAGGAGAGCGACATTCCAGGCATGTCGTCTTCCTGGTGTTATATCATTTGTCAGTTTTAGCCCAAGCAAACCTGTTAGGAGGATTGTTCCACCATCGAAAAGAGCCGAGAGGACGCGTCCAACAAGTGTGAGATTTGTAAATGTCCCAAGTGAAGGAGATAGACGTACTAGAATATTTCCTAATGATGCCAACAAGTAGAGTGGAAACGAGCCATAGGCGAAAAAGTGTGGGTTAAGCGGCGAGTTTACAGGATCAAGAAATTGTGTCATGCTTTTAGGCCACGTTAAAGCAGTGACGTGAAACATAATTTGCCGTTCATCAGGATGGAAGTTATTACCTGAGTCCCAATTAAGTCCATACAAGCGTAGTAGCAGACCAAGTAGCACGATACCGAACAATGCTAGTAGTCGCCAGCGGATAACGAATTTCACAAATATCCCTTTTTCTTTCCTGCAAATGGGGAAAACATTCTTCGTCAAGATACATGTCTAGCTAAATAATTCTGCCCTAGTATAGTGATTGTTTGCAGGCGGGTCAAGAGGAAAGAAGACAAAAGAGGCGAATATGAATATGAGGGATGGACGAGAAGAGCAATCTTCTCGTCCATCCCTCATATTCATATTTGCGATGTTACCCTAAAACCGTAGATAACACTACTCTTCCCCACACATTAGGCGAGTTCGTTAATGACTTCACGCGCGCGATTCAGTGCTTCACGCCGTACATAATAGTAGGCCCATAATCCCTTTTTACGACAATCAACGAGACCAGCATCGCGCAAGATACGCAAATGGTGCGAGATAGTAGGTTGCTCCAGTGTGAAGCTTTCTACAATCTCGAAGACGCAGACCTCGCCCTCATGACGGCTCAGTAGGCTCAATATACGTAGACGTGTCGGGTCTGCTAATGCCTTGAGCAGACGTGACTGAGTGACTGCCTCATCTTCGTTCAATGTTGGCGCAAACTTTGGTGCAATGCTGACCATACCTGCTTGCCGACTCAGTACGCCTACCGCGCTTCCAGACGGCCCAACGGCTCCCATTGTTGATGATGTTCTTTGATTGTTGCCCTGATGTATCGATGTCATTTTCTTCTCCTTCCATCCTCCCAACCGGATGCTTAACCTACGATATATTTAGGGTACTCTCGCTTTAGACTCCATTTTTCTCGCATATAATATATTATATAGTAGCAAGTTCTTTATGATGTAGTCTTACTTTCATTATACAAACGTATGCAAATGTAGGGCTTAAGGATAGGACTTCCATGCACATATACGACCATGAGGCTTTACCTCATGGTCGTATATGTGCATGGAAGTCCTATCCTAACTATTTCTCTTCTGGCCGGATGCGTAAATGCAGTTCCTGTAACTGCTTCTCTTCCACAGGTGACGGAGCATTCATTAAAAGGTCCATTGCTGCCTGTGTTTTGGGGAATGCGATGACCTCACGAATGTTGTCTTCATCTGCCAGCAGCATGACCAAACGATCAATACCCAGAGCGATACCTCCGTGGGGTGGAGCACCATACTCAAAGGCTTCAAGCATATGTCCAAACTGCTCTTGAATCTGTTCATCTTCAAGCTTCATAAGCGAGAACACTTTGCGCTGTATATCCGCAACGTTAATACGCACACTACCACCGCCAACTTCATAGCCATTACAGATGATGTCGTATTGCTTAGCGCGAATGTGAAGTGGGTCAGTATCCAGTCTGCTTATATGAGACTCGTCCATACCTGAGAAGGGGTTATGTTCTGCGTCATAACGCTGCAAGTCTTCGTCAAAGTGGAAAAGAGGAAAGTCAACTACCCAGCAGAGAGCCATTTCATTAGAGTCAATCAAGTTTAGGCGCTCTCCGAGTTTGACGCGCAAACGGAATAGCACGTCATTACACACCTTCGCACTATCTGCCACAAAGAGCAATAAGTCTCCATGTTGCCCCTCAAGACGGTCAACAATTGCCTGAACCTCTTCGGGGGACATAAATTTGCTCAACGGCGATTTGATTTCTCCGGCTGCACCGATAGCAAGCGAGACGAGTCCCTTCGCGCCTAATGTGCGCGCAAATTCTGTCAGTTCGTCTACCTCTTTGCGCGTGTAACTTCCTGCGCCTGGAACACGAATACCCTTCACCATGCCCTGATTTGCTAATGCGCTCTTAAACACACCAAACGTTCCTGCTGCTGCGAGGTCTGATATCTCCACCAGAGGCAAGTCAAAACGTAAATCGGGGTGATCTGTTCCATAGCGAGCCACCGCCTGCTCGTAGCTTATATGAGGAAAGGGTCGCTCTTTAATGCTCTTGCTTGTTGTCTTTTCAATCAGATGGATCAGTAGCCCTTCAATCAAAGACATAACATCCTGCTCTGATACAAAGGTCATTTCCAGGTCAAGTTGAGTAAATTCTGGTTGACGATCAGAACGCTGGTCTTCGTCGCGGAAGCAACGCGCGATCTGGAAGTAGCGATCCAGACCTGCCACCATTAACAACTGCTTGAGTTGTTGCGGAGATTGTGGCAACGCGTAAAACTTGCCAGGGTAGAGACGACTTGGCACAAGATAATCACGTGCGCCCTCTGGCGTGCTTTTCATGAGAATAGGAGTTTCTATCTCCAGAAAGTCCCGATCATCCAGGTAGTCGCGCATTTCTTTGACAACGCGGTGACGCCGTATGATATTGTCGCGCATTCGAGGTCGGCGCAAATCGAGATAGCGGTATTTCAATCGAAGCGCTTCATCGGGCTGAATGGCATCGCTATTGATGGGAAAGGGTGTGGTACGAGATGGATTTAGTATTGAAATTTGTTGTGCGGCAATCTCAATTGTACCAGTACTTAATTGAACATTCTCTGTTCCTGGCAAGCGATGAACGACGGTTCCAGTGACCTGTACAACGTATTCTGAGCGCACCTCGGACGCAGCCCTATGCGCCCCTGGCGAACGTTCTGGATCACAGATAACCTGGGTCATACCGTAGCGATCACGAACATCGAGAAATATTAGACCACCATGATCGCGGCGTCGATTAACCCAACCTGCAATAGTCACTTGCTGGCCCACAAAATTATCATTTAGCTCACCGCAGGTGTGTGTACGAAAATGTACCTCTAGGCTCACTTGCACTACTCCTCGTAAAAAAGCAAAAACTGTATGTTTGAAAGATAGTCCTGCACGTACTCTAACATACATGTCTAGCTTTTACGGGGTACATTGAGCATTTTGCGTCATGTCAACTGTGATAAGGTTGCGAACTGAAGGGTTTGCGTCATTTTGTGCAATAAGGTAGACTATTGCAGCTTTCGGGTCTGAGACCATACCCCTTACGTTGCTCAAAAGCTGTGAGGAGGCATATTGCTGGTCCAGTTGCACCGTCACTGATGCTGTCGGGGTTCCAGAAGCATTTCTTGTAGCTGTCCCCACAGGAGTCGTTGTTGCTGCCGCTACCACTCCTTTAGCAGTCTCAAGATTGAGAACACGATGGTAGGTGCTATCGTCCAGGATATACAGATGAGGAACCGTGTCCACACTGGCAGCAACAAGAAACTTCGCGCCTGGAAGTTGCAGAAATTGCGATTGCTGTTGAGGTGGAGCAGTGATGCGTGTCGTCGGGTTAAAGCCTTTTGCATCAAAGGGAAGTGGTGGAGCAATAGCATGCTGCACGGAAACCGCTGTTGGAAGTGTTTGCGTCCCACCTGCAAACATCAGACTTTGCACGCTCCCATCTGTCGCAAGCAAGAACAGTTGGTGATTGGGGAAGGCGGCGATACTGATGATCGCGTTTGAGGTTGAGAGAGTCGTGCTGTACTTTCCAGGAGCGCTTGCAAGTTTGCCGTTTTTATCCGCGGTGTAGGAGAGGATGGTTGACGAAGTTGGTGCTGTTGGTGCTGTTAAAACAACATAGACATCCGTTCCCCAAGCGGCCAGGAGTTTCGGTGTATTTCCATCTTTGGTAAACATGACATCAATGGAAAGCGGCGCTTCTGCTTGCTTTAAGGCACCAGAACCATCAGGTGTCAGCAGCACTAAACCGTAAGGAGCAGATGCTGTCCCTTGTGTCACTGTACCTATCAGAGCAAGAAGACGTGACCCATCACTTGCAATGTTAAGCACCTTTGTATTGTTAGGCGCTTGATACGAGTTTGAGAGAATTTTATTCGCACTGAGTTGATAGACGTTGTTATCTTCCGCAAGAACATAAGAAAACGGTTTTGGGTTATTCCCGTTTTGAATGGTTGCAATGCTACTCGCTATCGCGTTTGTGCCTCCAGTATCTACCGGCGTTGCTTTTGTACTATTACAAGGAAGTGTGGTAATTGCCGCTTGTGCATTGTAACTGGCAACAGCAGATTTGACGGTGGTGGTAAAGCTTGTGCTCATCAATGAGTTTACTTGCTTTTTCTGCGTATCAGTAAGTGCACTGCCTTGTAACGAAAGGAGAATTGTTTGTGCTTTAGAAAGTTTCTGTAGTGCCTGGGCGGAATTATTCGTATTGACGTCGCTTTGTCCTTGCGTAATAAGCGTCTGAGCATTTTTAAATTGACCAGCAAAGTCTGCTGGACTATTGATATGCAGAAAATAATAAATACCGCTACCTACGAGTGTGACCATCAATAGAATAAACAAAACAAGTGTTGGGTACAGCAAACGTCTGCGACCTGATGATGATTGTAGTGCAGGTTGGGGAGCCGTGACACTTTCCGAAGGATGTAGTAATCCAGTTCCCATAGTTAGAGGAGCACTCAGAGTACGCCCACTTCGTCCCTGTAGAGCAAAACCTGGCGTTTGAGCATCAGTTAATGTGGTTTCATTCGTGATATCACGTCCATTAGCATGTCCATTGCGATGCGCTGTTGGTGGTTCCCAGCCAACTTCCTGAACGCGCACGACAATGGCAGTGATGTTATCAGGTCCACCATTCTCATTTGCACGTTCTACGAGATGATAGACACTCTCCTGCGGCATGTATTGATTCACAATTGCACGCAGGTCATCGTCACTTATAAAACCGGAGAGACCATCACTACATAGAATAAAGCTATCGCCTTCCTCTAATTCTTCAGCGAATATGTCAACCTCAACATCTGCTTGTGTACCCAGGCATCGTGTAATCACATTACGTTGTGCATGTGAGCGTGCCTGTTCTTCAGTAAGAAGTCCAGCGCGAACTTGTTCAGCAACCCATGAGTGATCTTGTGAGATTTGCCTTACCTGACCGTTGCGCACAAGGTATGTTCGGCTGTCACCAACATTTGCAATATAGGCAGTATTTCCACGCAACACGCCAGCTACGCACGTCGTACCCATACCACTACGTAACATGTTTTCTGCTGCTCGCTGGTGTATAAGCGTGTTTGCGCGTTTGATCGCACGCAAGAGAGAAACAGCGATGTCATCATCGTCTTCCTGGTAATATGCGTAACTGACGGTATCGACAGCGATCTCGCTGGCTACCTCACCCGCCGCATGTCCACCCATGCCGTCGGCAACGACGAACAGCGCTCCCTTTTTTATCATCACTTGAGGATCCTTTGGGATGACGTAAGCCATATTATCTTCATTGTGAGGACGTTTGCGACCAACATCCGTTAGCTGTGCAACATCGAGCCGGAGTTGTTTGGACAACGCGCTTTCTCCCGTACTTTTGTTTGGTGTGCTATTGAAATTCAGCCAGAAATGCAACTCCCTTGCGTCTTCTTGCTATTTCACCTGAAACGGTACTTGACATCTACGCTTTCCGTCATTCGCGACAAGCATTGCACTTCGCTTATCTGACCGAAAGGTAGCTCATTAGGTAGTCACCAGAACTGCAAGCTATAATACACTGACGCAGAGAAAAACGCAACGTATCGGCTATTTCGTGCATTGACAGTTTTTCTCTCTTACAGTACCTCTACTGCTTGTCCATGAGTATACTCTTTCAATCACCAGCATGCAAGATACTTGCCTGTGGTACTAGAAAACAAGAGCAAAGGCAGAGAAATGATTCCTGAACGGTATACAAAATTTTGCGCAGCTATAGATGAACATGCACACTCCCTTACTAAGACATTGAACACGACTATAACGTACCTTGCTGAACAGGAAAAAGCAATGCTTTCTCCGTCCATCGCCTCCTTGCTGCAACAACACGCACTTACTCTTCAGCTATTGGACAAAGAAAAGCTTCTCGTTTGTGGAAGATATACGGCTATAGGAGAAACAAAGACACTGCTCCTCTTTAGTCATTGTCCGCCACAGCACAGCATACTAGCGCGCTGGGAAACGTTTGTAACACACCTTCTAACATTCGCATTATACAGCAAAACTATAGGAAGTATTCCTCTCAACATTGTTTGGCTCATTGATACGGAAGAGCATACTGAGGACGACACCAGGATGTCCAGTTTTGTAGAAAGTAATCGTACTCTGTTCCATGCGGATGGATGTTTGTATGATTTGCCGCCTATGGGTTCTCTTCCTACACCATTTTTAGCATTAGGCACAAAAGGCGTACTGAGCCTCGAAATAGGAGTACACACAAATTCTTCCGAACAGCACTCTCTGCATGGGGCAATTTTGCCCGATGCGGCCTGGCGTCTCACCTGGGCATTGAATAGTTTGAAAGATGCACGCGAGGACATACGTATTGAGGGTTTCTACGATACGCTGGTACCAATGGGGGATGAAGAGATAGCGCTGTTGCGCAACATGGCTGGTGACGAACAGGCGCTTCAACAGCGTATGAACGTGGATGATTTTTTGCTCCAACTTCATGGCTTTCAACTTTACTATACACATCTCCTACTACCCACTTGTACAATGACAAGCATCCATAGTGGGAAAGCATTGGAATTTCCACATACTATTCCGTCTTTTGCACAAGCATCTCTCGATATACATCTCGTGCCTGATCAGGAACCAGAAGATATCGCTCTAAAGTTACGCGCCTATCTGGACACACAAGGCTTTCAGGACGTTTCCACCAGGATACGAACGACTCGAAGCCCTCAGTACACATCACTGCGTCATCCATTTACAAAAACTGTGTATAATAGTACACATGCACTCTATGGAGAGAACATTCCTACGTTTCCTCTGCTACCACAAAATATTGCGTACTACCCGTTCAGTTCACGCTTAAATATTCCTGTTGTATACACTCAATTAGGTTATTCCCAAAGTCAGCTTTACGAACGTGATACAGTTATGACAGGAGTTGATGAGGAGAGACAAAAACAATTTCTCGTGAAGAGTATGAAACAGCTAGCAATGATTATAGAGGGTATGATAAACGCAACTGATTTCACTTAATGATCGAATGTGGATCATTCAAGGCGATTTTGGATAAACACGCTATCCCCTTTTTACACACATGTTCAGGTAGGACTTATGACACTTGATATGTTGAAAATACGCGTTGGGTCGTTTAAGCATATAGTGGCAGGGCACAATAAGCAGCTTACATGGCGTTTGGGTGGTACTGAAGGTGGAAAGGTCTAAGTTCTGTTACCTCCTGAATTTCAGGGACGTTATGAGCATTGAGGAGTTGATGAGAGGTATGCACATAGGTATTAACGCTCAGTTGTTATCGTTCAGTCAAAG